>ERZ825896.588-NODE-588-length-46641-cov-4.872816_pt1 | contig 46641 bp, 30 predicted proteins | sample MGYA00519858_ERZ825896 | MGnify/ENA primary metagenome ERZ825896 (study PRJEB31778, sample SAMEA3449214) | human gut metagenome | biome: human gut; feature: human-associated habitat; material: faeces | place: United Kingdom | collected 2010/2012 ... | reverse complement strand
ACCTCTGGTGCACCAGTTGTCACGCCAGTGGCACAGCTGGGCAGCTATGTGCGGATCGGATAAACGCTGAAGGCATCTAAGCGTGAAACCGGCCTTAAGATAAGATATCCCACTGAGTCAATCAGGTAAGACCCCTTGAAGACTACAAGGTAGATAGGCACAATGTGTAAGCATGGTGACATGTTAAGCTAGCGTGTACTAATCGGTCGAGGGCTTGACCAAGCAAGCAGATCTTTGTTCCGCACTTTCGTTGTTCAATTTTCAGGGTGTGTTTCTAAACCCAATAGTCGGTGTTGATTGCGATGAGGTCCCACCTGTTCCCATCCCGAACACAGAAGTTAAGCTCATTGGCGCCGAAGATACTTGGCTGGAAGCGGCCCGGGAAAATAGGTTGATGCCGGCACAATTTGCGGTTCCCATTTAGGGGACCGCAAACCCATATTCCTCCTTAGCTCAGTCGGTAGAGCATGCGGCTGTTAACCGCAGGGTCGTCCGTTCAAGCCGGACAGGGGGAGCCAAAACGCCGCCGTGCATTTTGTCGGCGGCGTTTTTTACTAAGGGTCTTTAGCTCAGTTGGTCAGAGCTCCCGGCTCATAACCGGTTGGTCCAGGGTTCGAGTCCCTGAAGACCCACCAAAAGTCCACCGTAATTTTGATAGAATTACGGTGGATCTTTTCTATGCCCGAAAACCGCTTGATATAAGGCTTTTCTGCTGTTTTGGCACATAAGTGTCCCCGTTGCGGAGCAATTCTGCAGAGGGGTTTCGTGCGTTTTATAGAGATTGCGTCTTTCTGCTCTGCCGTAATCGTTAAACTTCCGGAGAATCGTTGAATTGCCGGGGCTATCGTTAAACAGCCGAGTCCTGATACAACAGTTTTGCGGAGCAATATAAAAAAGCCAAGGCATAACTTGAGCAGCTCCGCACCACAAAGGCGGCACGGGAAGCTCAGGCAGAAGCCATCGGAGCATTTATGTTTGAGGTGCAGGAATTGGATGCCCTCACCGAGTTTGACGAAAAGCTCTGGCTCACCATTATCGACACGATAACCGTCCACGCCGACGGACGGATGACCTTCAAATTCCAGGGTGGTACAGAAATCGAGGCGTGAGTCCCAACAAAAATGAAAAGACCGCAGGTTTCAACGCCTGCGGTTTATTGCTGTCCCCACGGGTAGAGTAATGCACCCCCTAAAGCCGTGGTTGCACCCCCTAAAATCAAAAATGCACCCCCCTCCAAACCGTAACTGCGCCCCCTTGACGGATTTCTATCAAAATTACGGTTCTTTGCCAAATTGAACGACGGCATGAAATCTGAACATTCTTTTTGGAATGTCCAAGTTTCATGCCGTCGTTGTTTATGCTGAAATCCATTATTCATGCGGATTTCGGCATTTTTTATTTATATGGTCAACTATTACTCAGATGTGCAAACATTGAAAAATCACCGAATAAAAACGCAAAGAGCAGCTTTTGAACCCTATTTCTATTCTTCTTTTGCTGCTTGTCTGTCATAATACGAGGTTTCATAGGTGTTTGTTGCTCGATAATTTAGCGTGAAATGTGGATGCTCCATATTATAAAAACCCATAGCTTCCCGGACGCACGACACGCGCATATTTGTCTCTGAATCCAAATTGTGCTGCTATTTCTCGGTTCGTCTTTCCTGCGGCTTTCATCCCCAGTATCTCTTTTTCTCTGCCGCTTGTACATGTGTATATGGTCTCGACATACAATTCGTCCCCTGTCGTACTTGTTTTTCTACGACAGTTTTTTGGTCAATGTCCATTTTCCTTGGTTGTGTGCAATCCACTACAAACGGGGGATAAATTAAACACTCCGGAAAACGGCGCATATGGCCTTATGCCGTTCTGCCGGTCTTTCCGCGCAGGATCACCATCGCCTGTGCGGCCCGCAGAATGCGGGGGGCGAGCCGTTGTGCGCCGCTGCGCAGGTGCGGCCGCTCCTTTCCGGCCTCCAGCAGCCGCTGGGCAATCTGTAAAAGGATGTCGTTGGTCAGATGCAGCTCGTCGGGTCCCTTGTGATAAAAAAGCCGCAGAAGGGTGCCGGGATCGATATGGGAGCGGAAGGCGTTGAATTTTTCGGAAGAAATGCGGTCGCACTCCAGCAGCTCCCGGATAAACATCTCCGCCGTGCACACCCGCAGCTTGTCGAGCCCGTACAGCCGCGCAGTATGCTCCAGGCCGCTGACCGTCTGTGCACCGAGTCCCTGCACCAGCCGTTCATACTCGGCGGGAGGGAAATACATCCATTCTCCTGCAAAGCGGCCGAACGCTTTCATGGTGTCGTACCAGCCCATCTCCATTTTGGAACCGGCGGTTTCCGGCCGGAATTCAAAGGCCTTGCCGAGAGAATCGACCGGATGAATATCGTAGAGATCCAGCTCCGGATCCAGATCTTTGGGCAGAGGGGAATCCCCGATGTTGACCACAATAATGTGGTCTTTCTGCCGGCGCAGCAGCATCCGCACCGGTACGTTGTCGGCCACTCCGCCGTCAATATAGCTTTTGCCGTCGATCTCGGGGCGCTTGAGTCCGGGATAGGCGGCGCTCGCCATGATATAGTCCATCAGCCGGCCCTGCGGAATCTGGTTTTTGTACAGATAATGGCTTTTGCGCCGCGGCACTTCCACCGTCACCAGTCCGAAATCGATCCGCGAACGCCGCAGGGCATTTTCGTCGATGCGTTCCTCCAGCCGCTGCCGCAGCGGGGAAATGTCCAACCCGTGCTCCTTCCACAGGGTGCGCAGCAGGATGTCCGCATTTTTGGGAGAAAAAAGCTTGTCCGGCACCCGGAGCGGCTCGGGCAGCCGAAAGCCTTTTTCGATGCTCATACTTTTCCAGATGCTAACCGCTCCGTCGTAATCATTTAGAGCCATCAGCGCGCCGTTCATTGCGCCCACCGAGGTGCCCACCACCCGGCCGATCGGAATTTCCAGCTCACGCAGTGCGCGCCAGGCGCCGATTTGGTATACGCCCTTGGCGCCGCCTCCGGCAAGCACTACACCGTATTTTTCCATAAAGTTTCCCGCTTTCTCCGAAAGGGATCAGTCGTCCAGTGCCGCAATCAGCCGTTCGGCCGTGCGGATGCCGTCCACTGCGGCGGACATGATTCCGCCGGCATAGCCCGCTCCTTCGCCGCAGGGGTAAAGACCGCGCAGCGCCGACTGACCGTCTTCGCCGCGCAGCAGCCGCACCGGGGAGGAACTGCGGGTTTCCACTCCGGTCAGCACCGCGTCCGGCCGGTCGAAACCCTCGATCTGCCGTCCAAAGAGCGGCAGCGCCGCGCGCAGCGGTTCGGTGATGATCGCCGGCAGGCATTCCCGCAGATCGGCCGGCGTTACGCCCGGCCGGTAGGAGGGGACGATATCGCCGAGTGTATCCGAAGCGCGGCCGGCCAGAAAATCGCCCACCAGCTGCACCGGTGCGCGGTAATGCCCGCCGCCGAGACGGAACGCCGCCTGCTCGATACGACGCTGAAAGGAGACGCCGGCCAGCGGATCGTCCGAGCCGAAGTCGCCGGGGCCTACCCCGACGAGCAGTGCCGCGTTGGAGTTGACGGCATCCCGGGCATATTCGCTCATGCCGTTTACCGTTACGCCGCCGGCCTCTGAAGCGGCAGCGACTACCTCGCCGCCCGGGCACATGCAGAAGGAGTACACCCCGCGCTGTCCCGCCGGCCGGCAGGACAGCTTGTAATCGGCGGCGCCCAGCCGTGGATGGCCGGCAAAGCGGCCGTAACGGGCGGCATCGATCTGTGCGCGGGGATGCTCAATGCGCACGCCGACCGCAAAAGGTTTCTGCTCCATCGGCTGCCCGCGGCGCTGCAGCATCGCAAAGGTGTCCCGCGCGCTGTGCCCTATGGCGAGCACCGCTCTGGTGCAGGGCAGGGTGTAAACGCCGTCAGGCCCCTTTACCATCAAAGCGGTGAGCCTGCCGCCGCACAGCTCCAAATCGGTGAGCATGTGGCCGAAGCGCACCTCACCGCCGAGCCGCAGGATTTCCCCGCGCAGATTTTTGATGGTTTCCCGCAGCCGGTCGGTGCCGACGTGCGGCGCCGCCTGCCAGAGGATGTCCGCCGGTGCACCGCAGGCGGCAAACTGTTCGAGTACCTTCCGGCAGCGCGGGTCCCGGATGCCGGTGTTCAGCTTGCCGTCCGAAAAGGTGCCGGCGCCGCCCTCGCCGAACTGGATGTTGGTCCGGGTATCCAGACGGCCGGTCCGGTGAAAGGCCTCCACTTTTTTTCGGCGGGTGTCCACGTCGTCGCCGCGCTCGAGCAGAATCGGATGCAGTCCGGCCTCCGCGAGCGTCAGCGCAGCGAACAGCCCGGCCGGACCGCTGCCGATGACCACCGGCGGATATTCCGGCTGCACGGCCGCACGGGGGAGTATGAGCGGTTCGGGCGTATACAGGCTCACCTGCGAACTGCCGCAGTGCCGGACGGCGGCCTGCTCATCGCCGGCTAAAGCCGCCTGTACCGTCAGGATAAAAATCAGCCGATCCCGGCGACGGGCGTCAACGGCCTGCTTAATCCGCTCACAGGACAGCAGAGCCTTTTCTGGCACCCGCAGCACCCGTGCGGCGGCGTGTCGCAGGTCGGCGTCGGTATAATCGAGCGGCAGGCGCAGCCCGGTGATACGAATCATGGTGAATTCTTCCCTTCTGTTTGCTCAGCGGCGCAGGTACGCCGCGATGCCTTCGGCGGCGGCATGGGCAGAGGCCCAGGCCCATTGCAGATTGTAGCCGCCGCAGTCTCCGTCGATATCGAGCACCTCCCCGGCGAGAAACAGGCCGGGTGCTTTGCGGGACATCATGGTGCGCGGATCGCATTCGTCGGTTGCGATGCCGCCGGCAGTTACCTGTGCGCCGCCCATGCCCTGCGTGCCGGTGACGGTGAGCCGCCAGCCCTTGAAGAAATCCGCCAGGCGGTTCAGCTCGGCATCGGAAAGGGAGGCGGCAGGCTCGGTCAGTGGGGTCAGCCCCGCCGCACGCATCAGGGTTTGGCCGACCCGTTTCTGGCAGAGGCCGGTGAGAAAATCCTCCCGGGTGCGCCCGGGCAGCGTGCGCCGCCGGAGCAGCTCGCTGCCGAGTGCTTTCCGGCTGATTCCGGGCAGCAGATCGAGTTCGGCGGCAAGCGTTCCGCGCCTGCGCCGCTCCCAATCCGCTGCCGGGCGGGAACACTGCATCACCGCTGGTCCGGACAGGCCGTATTCGGTGAATAAGATTTCGCCATTTTCCTGCCCGCATGGCCTGCCGTCGAGCAGCAGGCGGATGCCGCCTTCCACACGGATACCCTTGAGCGATTTGACAAACGCGGTGTCGGTGCGCAGCTGGACGATGGAGGGAAAAAGCGGGGTACGGGTGTGGCCGAGTGCGGTCAGCAGAGCATATCCGGCCGTACTGCCGCCGAGCGGAGGTGCTGCCGCGCCGCCTGTGGCGGCCAGCACCGTGCGGGCGTTCAGCGGCCCCTGATCGGTTTCCAGAAGGAAGCCGCCCTTCTGCGGGTGGATCGCCGCAACGGTGACGCCACAGCGCTCCTCGATGCCGCAGGCGCGGTTTTCCAGCCGCAGGCAGTCGAGCACCGCCGCGGCGCTCAGGCACAGCGGATACACCCGCCGATCCTCCCGCACGCAGCAGGACAGCCCGATCGACGCAAAAAAGCGGATGGCGTCTTCCGGCGGGAAGGCCGCCAGCGCATTGCGCACAAAAGCGGGCGAGGCGCCGTGATAATGGCTTTCCTGTGTGCCCATGTTTGAGAGGTTGCAGGTGCCGTTGCCGGTCGCCAGCAGCTTTTTGCCCACCCGGGCGTTTTTTTCCAGAATGACGACAGGGGCCGACGGGCAGAGCCGCCGCAGAAAAACAGCGGCGGAAAGCCCTGCCGCTCCGCCGCCGACGATTGCGCAATCCCATGTTGAGGCGGTCAAATCCACCGCTTCCTTTCGCGAGAAAAATGGCCGTCAGCCCGACGGCCTTCTCCGTTATTATACCGTAAAGGCACAGGGTTGACAAGCACCTAAATCACGCAAACAGTCGCTTAGATAAGTGGCTGGATAAATGGGGGATTTCTTATTTGCTTTTATGACGATCAGGTTCAAAAGCGTCCGCGTACAAACGGGAAAATCGTCAGTGCTTCGCCTGGACAACACGGGATGGCCGAAACGATTTTTGAACAAATCCTGAATAAAACTGTGCGACGCTTGACATCCGCAATTCCGCAAGTATAATTGTTTTTTGAAGAACAGTTCTTTTTATAACAGTTTTGCGGATGCGCAGGAAAGGAGCCGGACGGCGGTGCAGACAACCGATTTTCTGACGATGATCCGCCGGATCATCAAATTGCATGAGGGAATGCTCAAGGAGGTGTGCGAGCACTATCAGCTGGCGCTGATCGAAGCGAATATCATCAGCTTTCTGTATAATAATCCGGGCAGGGACACGGCAGGCGATATTGTGGAGCTGCGCATGCTGGCAAAGGGGAATGTATCCCAGGCGGTGGAATCACTCATTCAAAAGGGACTGCTGGAGCGGCGGCCGGATAAGCAGGACCGCCGGAAGATCCACCTGTTCCTGTTGCCGGCCGCACAGCCGATTACCAGGGAAATAGAAACCCTGAAAGAAAAGTTCCACCGGGAGATTTTTCTTGGTATTCCCAGGCAGGAACAGGAGCTGTTCGCCCGGGTCAGCGAGCAGATGATGCTCAATGCGCAGGAAGCGATGAAACGGAGGGAGACACCGTGACGGAAAATAAGGATTTTTTGGGAACGGAGCCGGTCGGCAGGCTGCTGCTGAAGCTGGCTCTGCCTACGGTGACGGCCCAGGTCATCAATATGCTCTACAATATTGTCGACCGTATTTACATCGGACATATCCCGGATGTGGGGGATGTGGCGCTGACCGGCGTGGGCGTGTGTATGCCGCTGATCATGATTGTGACGGCATTTGCCGCATTCTCCGGATTCGGCGGCGCCCCGCGGGCATCGATTTTTATGGGGAAAGGCGATAACGATTCCGCCGAGAAAACGCTGGGTAACTGTTTTGTTGTGCAGATTCTCATATCGGTGGCGCTGACGGCGGTACTGCTGGTGTGGAACCGGGATTTCCTCATGGCCTTCGGTGCAAGCGAAAATACGATCCAGTACGGTGTGGATTATATGAATATCTACGCCATTGGCACCATTTTTGTGCAGCTGACACTGGGCATGAATGCGTTTATCACGGCACAGGGTTTTGCCAAAACCGGCATGTTGTCGGTACTCATCGGCGCGGTGGCCAACATCATACTGGACCCGATTTTTATCTTCGGCTTTGGTCTGGGTGTGAAGGGCGCCGCGCTCGCGACGGTTCTTTCGCAGGCGGCTTCGTGCACCTGGGTGCTGCTGTTCCTGTTCGGCAAAAAGACGGTTCTGAAAATCCGCAGAGGCAACCTTCTGCTCAGGGCGAAAATCCTTTTCCCCAGCCTTGCGCTCGGCTTGTCTACCTTTATTATGCAGGCCAGTGAAAGCGTCATTTCCATCTGCTTCAACCGATCGCTGCAGAACTATGGCGGGGATATTGCGGTCGGCGCTATGACCATCCTGACAAGCGTGATGCAGTTCGCGATGCTGCCGCTGCAGGGGCTTGGCCAGGGGGCACAGCCGATTATCAGTTATAACTACGGTGCGGGAAATGCCGACAGGGTCAGGTCGGCGTATAAGCTGCTGCTGAAGGCCAACCTATGCTATTCCACACTGCTGTGGCTGTGTGTCATGCTCTTCCCGCAGATTTTTGCCGGGATGTTCACCAATGAGGAAGCGCTGCTGGAATTTACCAAACCGGCGCTGCGGATTTATATGGCCTGCATGCTGCTGTTCGGCATTCAGATGGCTTGCCAGATGACCTTTACCTCTCTGGGCAACGCCAAGGCGTCCATTCTGGTTGCAGTGATGCGGAAATTTATTCTGCTGATCCCGCTGATTTATATCCTGCCGCTGGTTTTTACCGGAGATCAGACCACGGCTGTATATATGGCAGAACCGATCGCAGACTTTTTTGCCGTCAGCTTTACGGTGGTCCTGTTTGCCTTTCAGTTCAGAAAGGCGATGGCGAAAATCACCCCAAAAACGTGAGAGGAGAGCTGTTTTATGCACGAAGAAGTTGAAAACAGACAATCGCCCCCCAAAAAGCCCTTTATCTTCTATGCGATTGTTGCCTTTGTGATCATCATGCTGCTCAATGCCCTGGTATTTCCTTCGATGCTCAAGCGCTCGGTCATTGAGGTGGGGTACGATCAGTTCCTCGATATGATCGACAGCAATGAGGTTAAAGAAGTCGCTTACGACGAGTCGGCGGGGCAGTTCGTCTTCGCCGCCGAAAAGGACGGAAAAGAGCAGATTTATAAAACCGGTATCTGGCCGGAGGACGGCCAGCGGCTGCTCCAGCAGCTCAGAGAGCACGACGAGATCGAGTTCTCCGCCGCGATTCCCACCCAGGCCAACCCGCTGCTGAGCTTTATTCTCACCTGGATCCTGCCGATTCTGTTTTTCTTCCTGATCGGGGAGATATTCTACCGCTGGATGCGCAAAAAGATGAAGGATCAGCTGCCCGGCGGTATGAACAACGCGATGGCGTTCGGCAAATCCGGCGCCAAGATTTATGTGGCCGACGCCAAGACCGGTGTGACCTTTCATAATGTAGCCGGACAGGATGAAGCAAAGGAATCGCTGATGGAGGTCGTGGACTTCCTGCATGAACCAAAAAAATACGCAGATATCGGTGCGAAGCTGCCCAAAGGCGTACTGCTGGTGGGCCCTCCCGGTACCGGTAAGACACTGCTGGCCAAGGCGGTCGCCGGGGAGGCGGGCGTGCCTTTCTTCTCGATTTCCGGCAGTGAATTTGTCGAGATGTTTGTCGGTATGGGGGCTGCGAAGGTACGCGACCTGTTCAAGCAGGCTAACGAAAAGGCGCCGTGCATCGTCTTTATCGATGAGATTGACGCCATCGGACAAAAACGCAGCAGCGGCAGCATGGGAGGCAACGATGAGCGGGAACAGACGCTCAACCAGTTGCTTGCAGAGATGGACGGCTTTGACGGACAGAAAGGCGTTGTGCTGCTGGCGGCAACCAACCGGCCGGAGAGCCTGGATCCGGCACTGCTGCGGCCGGGGCGGTTTGACCGCCGGGTACCGGTCGAGCTGCCGGATCTGCAGGGGCGCAAGGCGATTCTTGAGGTTCATGCAAAGGATATCCGCGTGGCCCCGGATACGGACTGGGACGTCATTGCCCGGGCGACGGCCGGCGCTTCCGGCGCGGAGCTGGCGAATATCATCAACGAGGCAGCGCTGCGGGCTGTCCGGGAAGGGCGCAAGAGCGTGACGCAGGCGGATCTCGAGGAAAGCGTGGAAACGGTCATTGCCGGCGCGCAGAGGAAGAACGCGGTCATCTCCGATCACGAGAAAAAGATCGTGGCCTATCACGAAATCGGGCACGCGCTGGTAGCGGCAAAACAATCGAATTCTGCCCCAGTCACCAAAATTACTATTGTGCCGCGTACTTCCGGTGCGCTGGGGTATACCATGCAGGTGGATGAAGGCGAACGGATGCTGATGAGCCGGAAAGAAATTCTCAATAAAATCGCTACGCTGACCGGCGGACGCAGTGCAGAGGAACTCATTTTCGGCAAGGACAACATGACTACCGGTGCATCGAACGATATCGAGCAGGCAACGAAGGTGGCAAGAGCCATGATCACCCGCTTCGGTATGAACGAGGAATTTGGTATGGTTGCATTTGAGACGGTAACGAACCAGTACCTCGGCGGTGACACTTCCTTGGCATGCTCCGAATCGACAGCAGCACAGATTGATGAGAAGGTTGTTGCAGCAGTCAGAAAACAGTACGACAAAGCAGAGCAGCTCTTAAAAGATAACATGCCGAAACTCCACGAACTGGCAAAATATCTGTATGAGAAAGAGACGATCACAGGTGATGAGTTTATGGAAATCCTGAATTTATCCCCGGATCAGCTCACGACAACGAGAATGGAAACAAACTAAAAAGCGATAAAAGCAGATGAGAATCCCGCGTTACTGTTCACCCAGCAGTGAAACACTTGCTGTTTCACTGCGTAAGAAAGTGATTCACGAATCCCGCGTTTCAAGGCGACTTCAGCCTTGCGCGGGATTCTTTCTTGTGCTATAATGCTGTAATGCGAAATTATGACACAAAAAGACAGATTTTTTTAGGATAGACCAAGAGAACATAAGGAGAAACGCAATGAAGAAAAAACAGGCATGGAAAGTGATGGGTGCTGTCCTTGCGGGCACACTGGTATTTTCCGATGCAGTTCCGCTCCGTGCCAGCGCATTGGCAGGAACGGAAAAAAGCGCAGTACAGAACGAAACTGTCTCCGGAACGGAGAACGGTACAGAGACAAAACGGGCAGCCGTTTATGTGAATCTGAAAACCGGCGATGATACGGCAGACGGTACAACGGCAGAGACAGCAGTAAAAACCGTGGAAAAAGCACAGGAGCTTCTTGCAGTTGCAGCGGCAGAACTGCAGGCGGACGGGAAAACAACCGAAAAAAACACTGCTGCAGATACCAGCAAAACGGCAGCGGAGGAAGCAGCAGAAAAATATCTGGTATTCGTCGGAATGGATGAAAAAGAGCTGGAAACGTATCGAAAGAAACAGCAGAAAACAGACTTCAGGGGAAGAGTAACAGATACCGTTTTTGCGGCAGATGAAATCGTGGTGACAGAAGCCGGATATGAGGCTGTTCTGGCAGCAGAAAAAGCAAAAGAAACGGTTTCGGAAACACCAACGCTTGCGCCAGGCGAGTCTCCGGCACCGGATGCGGCAGAAGATACCGTAACACCGACTCCGGGTCCGACGGAAACGCCGGATGCAGAGCCGACCGCAGAACCAACGGTGACCCCGGACGCAGAGCCAACGGTAGAACCGACGGAAACGCCGGACGCAGAGCCGACCGTAACGCCGGCGGAGGAACCAACGGCAACTCCGACACCGGATGCGGACAACGGAGAAGATACAGGGGATACACCAACGGCAGCGCCGACACCGGATGCGGAACCGACCGTAACGCCGGAAGTAACTCCGACGACAGCACCGGGCGAGAATACCGATGACAGTGAAAATCCGGAGAATCCGGAAACTCCGGCAGAAGATCCAACCGTGACACCTGCCCCGGATGATACAGCAAAAGACGATCCTGCAGCAGATGATACAAACCAGGACGATACAAACCAGGATAACCAGAACGGAACGGGAAATGATGCATCATCGGACCAGTGGAAACAGGATGAAAATCTGGATGACCTTGTAAAAGATGAAATTCAGAAAGAAAACGAAACCGTAAAAAATTTCGATGAAATTTCCAATCCATCCGGTACGGACAGCACAGAAGACGGCTATCTGATCTCCAATGTCTCTCTTTTGATCCAGCCGGTGGCAGTAAGTCTGTCCAGAAGCCTTGTATCAGAGGAGCAGACGGAAACAGCAGAAGCTGAGACGGCGGACGAAGGCGAGCATGAACTGCTTGCAGCTGCAGAGCAGAAATCCAACCTGAATGCAGGTGAAATGACAGCAAGTGCAGCCGATGACGTAAGTACGCTGCGTGCCGCAGGAACGATCCTTGTAGGACCGGACAACTACGGAACGAATAAGACATCCACTCCGACTCCGACAGCCACACCGTCGAAGAGCAGCAGTAACAACAGCTCTTCCAATTCCAATACCGGAAGCACAAAGATTCCGCAGAAGAAGACACAGACCACTGTAAGCATCCGCAGCATCCCGGTCAACACCGGCGATGAGACGATGGTGCTTCCGCTGGCGATCAGCTCCGCACTTTCTGCAGCCGTTATGTTCTGCATGGCATTCCTTCAGATGCAGGCGAAACGCGCAAAGAGCATGGCCGCATGGCTGGAATTCAAAAAGAATCATCCGTTTGACGAAAAATAAAGAAACAGGCATATCCGGAAAAGCCATTCCATACATTTACAGTATGGGAGGGCTTTTTCTTATGGAAGAAAAGAAAACATGGGCGGTGGGTGCGGGCAGCGGGATCAGCTGGCTGAAGGCTCTTCTCGTTTCCTATCTGATCTCGGTGCTTCTTCTTTTGCTGCTGTCTTTCCTGCTCTGGAAATTTTCCTGGAAGGAAAGCTGGGTGCAGGCGGGCATTGTGGTGATCTATCTGGCATCAAGCTTTTCCGGCGGAAGAATGGCAGGAAACATGGCGGGAAAACGGCGGTTTCTCTGGGGCATCTGCTTTGGAATCGTGTATTTTGCCATTCTGATCATCGTCTCCGCAGTCTTCCTGCCGGGCGGATTTGCCGGAGCCGGAAGACTTCTGTGGGCGGCAGCAGTCTGTGCCGTCGGCGGAATGGCAGGCGGAATGACGGCACACGGCAGATAAAAGCGGACAAAACAGAACATTTTTTCAAAAAACAGACTTTTAAATTTGAAAAACCTATGCTATAATGGGAAGAGCTAATGGCCGAAGACTATAAAAAAGTCGCGCGTCAACTACAATGAAGGAGGAATGTGCCATGAAACACATCAAAACTTTAAATACAAAAAGCTTACAGAACACTGTAAAAAAAGGTGGATGTGGCGAGTGCCAGACATCCTGCCAGTCCGCATGTAAGACTTCTTGCACCGTAGGCAACCAGAGCTGCGAGCATAAGTAAAAGTAATCCATAAGGACGAGTAAAAGGTGTTCCCAGAACCGGTTTCGCCGGATTTGGGAACATTCTTTTTGCCAGGCACATCAAAAAAGAGAGAGTTATAGAAAGGAATACCACAGTGATACATTTATATAAAAGCAATGGCTTCAACATGGTGCTGGACGTCAACAGCGGCTCCGTCCATGTTGTGGATGACTGCGTATACGATGTCCTTTCCTGCATGAACGAAGGAAAAAATGCAGAAGAGGCAGCAGAGGCGCTTAGCAGTAAATATGCCGAGCAGGACATCACCGAAGCCAGAGAAGAAATTCAGGAACTTACAGACAACGGCATGCTCTTTACAAAAGACATCTACGAAAACGCAATTGATCAGTTTTCCAACCGTCCGACCGTCGTAAAAGCACTCTGCCTCCACATTGCACACGACTGCAACCTTGCCTGTCGTTACTGCTTCGCAGAAGAGGGCGAGTATCACGGAAGACGTGCACTGATGTCCCTGGAAGTCGGCAAAAAAGCGCTTGATTTCCTGATCGCGAACTCCGGCAGCAGAAGAAACCTCGAGGTAGATTTCTTCGGCGGTGAACCGCTGATGAACTGGGATGTTGTAAAACAGCTCGTAGCCTACGGAAGAGAACAGGAGAAGTTACATAACAAGAACTTCCGTTTCACACTGACCACCAACGGTGTTCTCTTAAACGACGAGGTCATGGAGTTCTGCAATAAAGAGATGGGCAACGTCGTATTAAGTATCGACGGAAGAAAAGAAGTTCACGATCACATGCGTCCGTTCCGCAAAGGTGCCGGAAGCTACGATCTGATCGTGCCGAAATTCCAGAAATTCGCTGAGCTTCGTCATCAGGATAAATACTATGTGCGCGGAACCTTCACGCATTACAACACAGACTTTGCAGCTGATGTTCTCCATCTGGCAGACCTCGGCTTCAAGCAGATCTCGGTTGAGCCTGTTGTAGCGCCTCCGACCGAGGACTATGCGATCCGTGAGGAAGACCTTCCGGTGATCTTCGAACAGTACGACATTCTGGCAAGAGAGATGATCAAGAGGGAAAAAGAGGGAAGAGGCTTCAATTTCTTCCACTTTATGATCGATCTGACCGGCGGACCATGTGTTTATAAACGTCTTTCCGGCTGCGGTTCCGGAACCGAGTACCTTGCGGTAACACCGTGGGGCGATTTCTATCCGTGCCACCAGTTCGTAGGACAGGAAGATTTCTGCCTCGGAAATGTTTACGAAGGCGTGAAAAAGACAGAAACGGTCAACGAATTCAAAAAATGCAACGTTTATTCCAAGAAGGAGTGCAGCCAGTGCTTTGCACGGTTCTACTGCAGCGGCGGATGCGCGGCAAACTCCTACAATTTCACAGGTAAGATCAACGATGTTTACGAGATCGGATGCAAGATGCAGCAGAAACGGATCGAGTGTGCATTGATGATAAAGGCAGCTCTGGCCGAAGATTAAAGAAAAGAGGAAAATCGCGACATGATGAAGAAGAAACAGAGTATCATCGCACTCGTCCTGGCAGCCATTGTAACAGTGCTTCTTGGATGGACGATGATCAAAGGATGGGGTCCTACCGGAACCGGTTCGATGAAGAACATCAACCTGGGTCTGGATCTGTCCGGCGGTGTCAGCATTACCTATCAGGCCGTAAAGGACAACCCGACAGACGAAGAAATGTCAGATACCCGCTACAAGCTGGAACAGCGTGCGCAGCAGTACAGCGAAGAGGCACAGGTATATCTGCAGGGCGACAACCGTATCACCATTGAAATCCCGGGTGCAACCGATGCAACCACCATTCTGGAAGAGATGGGTAAACCGGGAAGCCTGTATTTCATCAAACAGACCAACGATGACGGAACAGAAAACTACACCTACGACAGCTCGACCGGCGAGTACGTTCTGAACGGAAAAACTATCGAAGAGCTCGAGGAGGACGGCTCCGTCGTTCTGACCGGTAAAGATGTGGAGAGCGCAGAAGCCATGCATCAGCAGAACTCCACCACAAAAGCAACCGAGAGCGTCGTTCAGCTGAAAATGACCGACGAAGGAAAACAGAAATTTGCAGACGCAACCCAGGAAGCCTACAGCGCAGGAAAGAGCATCGGTATCTACTATGATGAAAAATTCGTCAGTGTACCGAGTGTAAACGCTGTGATTTCCGATGGTACTGCAGTCATCTCCGGCGGAAACATGGACTGGGATGAAGCAACCAGCCTGGCATCCACCCTCCGTATCGGTTCCCTTTCCCTGAAACTTGAGGAGATCAACTCCAGCGTCGTTGGAGCACAGCTTGGATCTGCAGCTGTTTCCACCAGCGTAAAAGCGGGAGCGATCGGCATTGTACTGATTATCCTTTTCCTTGCAATCGTATATCGCCTGCCTGGTATTGCTGCCGGATGGGCACTGCTCATCTATGTTGAGCTGAATCTGATTGCTTTAAATGCATTTGACCTGACATTGACCCTGCCTGGTATCGCAGGTGTTATCCTGTCGATCGGTATGGCGGTCGATGCGAACGTTATCATTTATGCCCGTATCGAGGAGGAGATCGGTGCCGGAAAGACGGTTCATGCGGCAATCCGCGACGGATTCAAGAAGGCAGCTTCTGCCATCCTGGACGGAAACGTGACGACCCTGATTGCAGCAGCTGTTCTGTATGCGCTTGCGAGCGGAAGTGTCCGCGGATTCGCCATGACACTTGCTCTTGGTATTGTTCTTTCCATGTTCAGCGCCATGGTTGTTTCCAGACTGCTGGTCAACAGCCTGTACGGTATGGGACTGAAGGATGCGAAATACTACGGAACCAAGAAAGAGCGCAAGGGATTTCCATTTGTGGAAAAGAGAAAGATCTTCTTCACGATCTCCTGCATTCTGCTGCTTGCCGTTCCGGCCAGCATGATTTTCATGCATCAGACAAAGGGAAGCGCACTGAACTTCGGCCTTGACTTCAAGGGCGGTACTTCCATCAACGTTCCGTTCAACGAGGATTACTCCATCGAAGAGCTGGACAAAGAGGTAGAGCCGGTTGTGGAAGGCGTGACAAAAGATTCCAATATTCAGATGACAAAGGTTGTCGGAGGCAACAATGTCATCATCAAAACACGTTCTCTGACTCTGGAAGAGCGTGAGCAGGTTTACCAGGCAATGGCAGACAATTTCGGTGTCGATACTTCTGAAATCACTTTCGACAACATTTCTTCTACTGTAAGTAAAGAAATGAGCCAGAATGCGATGAAAGCAGTTATCATCGCTGTAGTCTGCATGCTGCTGTACATCTGGATCCGTTTCCGCGACATCCGTTTCGCATCGAGTGCCATCCTTGCACTGATGCACGATATCGCCATTGTATTCGGATTCTATGTGGTATCCCGTATTTCGGTCGGCAGCACCTTTATCGCGTGTATGCTGACGATCCTCGGCTATTCCATCAACAGTACGATCGTCATCTTCGACCGTATCCGTGAGAATCTGCCGGAGTTAAAGAGAGAGCCGATCGAGTCCCTGGTTGACCGCTGCATCACGGACACCCTGACCCGAAGCATTTACAGTTCCCTCACCACCTTTATCACCATCTTTGTTCTGTTCGTGATGGGAGTTTCTTCCATCCGCGACTTTGCAGCACCTCTGATGGTTGGTATCGTATGCGGAGCTTACACTTCTGTCTGCATCACAGGTGCCCTGTGGTATGTGATGAAGCACGTTGGAAAAAACAAATATGTGCCGTCCAAAGCAGTACAGAATAAGACAAAAAATAAATAAAAGCAGCAAAAACCATAAAAAGAGAAACGCCGGACCGGAAAAGTCCGGCGTTTCCTGCTAACAGGAAAGAGGAGAACATATGAAGAAAGAACGCTGGGTAGTTTCGGCAAAACGCGCCGATTTCCAGGCAATTGCGGACCGGTTCGGCATCGATCCCGTCATCGCCCGCCTGATCCGGAACCGGGATGTGACCGGGGAGAAAGAGATCGAAGAGTATCTCTTCGGTGATCTGGAGCAGCTCCACGATCCGCTGCTGATGAAGGATATGGAGCGCGCGGCAGATCTGATCGCAGAAAAAATCCGGGAGAAAAAGCCGATCCGCATCATCGGGGACTACGACATCGACGGTGTTACGGCAACGTATATTCTGCTGACCGGATTAAAAGATCTCGGTGCCGATGCGGATGTGCGTATCCCGGACCGGATTGCAGACGGATACGGCTTAAATGAGCATCTTGTGCAGTTTGCCGCGGATGAGGGGCGGGACACGATCGTCACCTGTGACAACGGCATCGCGGCGGGCAGTCAGATCCGTCTGGCAAAAGAACTTGGCATGACGGTTGTTGTGACGGACCACCACGAGGTTCCGTTTGAGGAGGATGAAAACGGAGAACGCCGCTACATCCTGCCGCCGGCGGACGCGGTTGTCAATCCGAAACAGAAAGACTGTTCCTATCCGTTTCCGGGCCTCTGCGGTGCGGCCGTCGCATGGAAACTGATCCAGACGATGGAGGCAAAAGCAGGTATTCCAAAGGAGCACAGCTTCCGCTTTCTGGAATTTGTCGCCATTGCGACGATCGGTGATGTGATGGATCTGCAGGGAGAAAACCGGATTTTTGTAAAAGCCGGCCTTCGGGCGCTCCATAAAACGCAGAACCTCGGCCTGCAGGAGCTGATCCGTGTGCAGGGCATCGAGGCGGAAAACGTGACACCGTATCACATCGGCTTCGTTCTCGGCCCGTGCATCAACGCATCGGGACGGCTTGACACGGCGGAGCATTCGTTAAAACTGCTCTGCGCAAAGACACGTGAGGAGGCTGCAAAGCTTGCCGGGGACTTGAAAGACCTGAATGAAAGCCGCAAAGAGCTGACGCGCCAGGGTGAGGCGAAAGCAATCGAGCTCGTGGAAACCTCCCCGCTGCAGAACGACAAAGTCCTCGTCGTCTATCTGCCGGACTGCCACGAGAGCCTTGCCGGAATCATCGCAGGTCGCCTGCGGGAGCACTTCCACAAACCATCCTTCGTACTCACCAGAAGTGAGGAGGGCGTCAAGGGCTCCGGCCGCTCGATCGAAGCGTATTCGATGTATGAGGAGCTCTGCAAATGCAAAGAACTGATGACGAAATTCGGCGGCCACCCGATGGCTGCGGGCCTTTCCCTCGCAGGAGAGGAGATGATCGAACCGTTCCGCCGGGCACTGAACGATAATTCCACGCTGACGGAAGAGGATTTCGTCGAAAAAGTCGTGATCGATGTGCCGATGCCGATCACCTACATCACCAAAAATCTGATCCGCCAGTTAAGCCTCTTGGAGCCGTTCGGAAAAGGCAACACGAAACCGCTGTTTGCACAGAAAGGACTGACAGTATTAAATTACCGCATTTTTGGAAAGAATAGAAACGTGGTGAAAGTACAGCTTGCCGATGCGGGCGGATACCAGATGGATGGTGTCTATTTCGGCGAGGGAGAAGCGTTCGCCGCATACGTGGATGCACATCCAACCCTCTCGGTAGCGTACTATCCGTCGATCGATACGTGGAACGGACGCGACAAATTACAGATCAATATCCAGAGTTATTTTTAAAGATGCAGAAAAGCCGCAAATACCTGATTTTTCTGCCCTGTTTTCTATCGGAAACAAAATTGACGCAGAAGAATATTGATGCTATACTGTAAGGTGAATTGTCAAACCTTGACGAAACGGAGGAATATTTTATGAAAAAAGTAGAGGATTACGTAAGAAGTATTCCGGATTTCCCGGAACCGGGTATTATTTTCAGAGATATAACGAGTATCCTGCAGGACGCAGACGGACTGCAGCTTGCCATAGATGAGATGCAGCATTTTGTAGAAGAAGTAGACTGTGATGTAATCTGCGGAACCGAGTCCCGCGGCTTCATTTTCGGTATGCCGATTGCTTACAATCTGCACAAACCGTTCGTGCCGATCCGTAAAAAAGGAAAACTTCCTCTGGAGACCATCGAGGAGAGCTATGACCTGGAGTACGGCAGCGCAACGATCGAGATGCACAAAGACTCCATCAAACCGGGCCAGAAGGTAGTCATCATCGACGACCTGATTGCAACCGGCGGTACCGTGGAAGCCTGTGCAAAAATGATCGAGCGCCTCGGCGGCGAAGTAACCAGAATCGTGTTCCTGATGGAGCTTGCCGGCTTAAAAGGACGCGAAAAACTGGCAAAATATGATGTAAAATCTGTCATCCGTTACGATGGCAAATAACGTATCCAACGAAACGCAGGGGTTAATCATGAGAGCGGAGGATACATATGGAAGAAGAGAAAAGAATCAGTGAAGAAGAATTAAAGAAGGATGTGGCGGCGGCAGAAGCCAGAATCCGCAAGACGGACGATTTTACAAGTCCGGAGGAATTATACGGGGAATTGATCGCTTCTGTGAAAAAATATCATCCATCGGACGATATTTCCCTGATCGAAAAAGCATACCGCGTGGCAGCGGATGCACATAAGGACCAGAAAAGAAAGAGCGGGGAACCGTACATCATCCATCCGCTCTGTGTGGCAATTATCCTGGCAGATCTGGAGCTCGACAAGGAGTCGATCGCGGCAGGCCTTCTGCACGACGTTGTCGAAGATACCGTCATGACCGAAGAAGAGCTGACCGAGGAGTTCGGCCCGGAGGTGTCCCTGATTGTAAGCGGTGTCACGAAGCTGGCACAGCTGAAATATTCTGCGGATAAGGTCGAGGAGCAGGCAGAAAACCTGAGAAAGATGTTCCTTGCGATGGCAAAGGATATCCGTGTTATTCTGGTAAAACTGGCGGACCGTCTGCACAACATGCGGACTGCACAGTACTGGTCGCCGGAGACGCAGAAGAAAAAAGCGCGTGAGACGATGGATATCTATGCCCCGATCGCACAGCGCCTCGGTATTTCCAAGATCAAGGTCGAACTCGATGACCTTTCTCTGAAATATCTGGAGCCGGATGCGTACTATGAACTGGTGCAGAAGGTCAGCATGAAGCGGGAGCAGCGGCAGGAGTTTGTCGATGCGATCGTAAAAGAGGTGACCCGTCATATCCACCAGGCCGGCATTGAGGCAGATGTCAACGGACGAATCAAGCACTTTTTCAGCATCTACAAAAAGATGGTCAACCAGCATAAGACGCTGGATCAGATCTATGACCTCTTTGCGGTCCGCATCATCGTGGAATCCGTCAAAGACTGCTATGCAGCGCTCGGTGTCATCCATGAAATGTACACGCCGATCCCGGGCCGTTTCAAAGATTACATTGCGATGCCGAAGCCAAACCGTTACCAGTCCCTGCATACAACCCTGATCGGACCGAACGGACAGCCGTTTGAGATTCAGATCCGTACTTATGAGATGCACCGGATTGCAGAATACGGTATCGCTGCACACTGGAAATACAAAGAGGCCTCCGACGGCAAGAAACCGGGACCGGAGCAGGAAGAGGAAAAACTGACCTGGCTGCGCCAGATTCTGGAGTGGCAGCAGGACATGGCGGACAACCATGAGTTCATGAACCTCTTAAAGAGCGATCTCGACCTGTTTGCCGACAATGTTTACTGTTTCAGCCCGGCGGGCGATGTCAAAACGCTTCCGGTCGGCTCCTGTGCCATCGACTTTGCTTATTCCGTCCACAGTGCGGTCGGCAACAAGATGGTCGGAGCGAGGGTCAACGGAAAACTCGTGCCGATCGAGACGGAACTTCACAACGGAGACCGCGTCGAGATCATCACCTCGCAGAACTCCAAGGGACCGAGCCGCGACTGGCTGAAAATTGCGAAGAGTTCCCAGGCAAAGAGCCGCATCAACCAGTGGTTCCGCCAGCAGAACAAGACGGACAACATCGTCAAAGGCAAGGAAATGCTCACCAACTATGCAAAGCTGAAGGGCAAAAACCTTGGAATCTATACGAAACCGATGTACGAAGAGGCTGTCATGAGAAAGTACGGCTTCCGCGACTGGGATTCCGTTCTTGCGGCCATCGGCCACGGCGGCTTAAAAGAGGGCCAGGTCCTCAACAAGCTGATTGAGACGTACGAAAAGCAGCATAAAAAAGAGATCACCGACGAGCAGGTGCTCGAGGCGGCATCTGGAGAGAAAGTTCTGCCGGTTGGAAAGAGCAAGGGCGGCATCGTCGTGCGCGGTATCCACGATGTGGCAGTTCGCTTCTCAAAATGCTGCAATCCGATCCCGGGCGATGAGATCGTGGGCTTTGTCACAAGAGGACGCGGCGTGACCATTCACCGCACCGACTGTGTCAATGTCCTGAATCTGCCGGAATCTGAGCGGGCGCGCCTCATTGATGCTGAATGGCAGGCAGAGGACAACGGCGGCTCTCTCTATACCGTGGAGATCAGCGTTTACGCAAACAACCGTACCGGTCTTCTGGTGGATATCTCCAAGATCTTTACCGAGCGGAAGATCGACCTTGCGGCGATGAACGTGAGAACGAGCAAGCAGGGAACGGCTTCCATCGATGTGACGTTCGACGTGCACAACAACGAAGAGCTGAACAGCATCATCGAGAAGGTGCGCCAGGTGGAGAGCGTGATCGATATTCAGAGATCGAGAGGATAAAAAGGAGAAAAGCGTATGATAAAGGTAAATTACCGGGCACTTGGAATGCTCTCGACAAACTGCTACGTTGTGGAAAATCCGGACAGCCAGAAGGTGCTGATCGTGGACCCGGGCGATTCGCCGCTGGAGATTGAACGCCAGATCGACGAGATCGACGGCGACCCGGAGGCCATTCTGCTGACCCATGGCCATTTCGACCATATGCTGGCAGCGGATGCGCTGCGGAAAAAATACCATATCCCGGTCTATGTCCATGAAAAAGAGCAGCACCTGCTGGGGGATCCAAAGGAAAATCTTTCCGGGCTCTGGAGCAAACCGTACACGATGCAGGCGGACAAAACCGTAAAAGAGGGCGATGTGCTGCATCTCGCAGATTTTGAAATCCACGTTCTTGCGACACCGGGGCACACGGCAGGCGGTGTCTGCTACTATATTCCGGCAGCGAAAACACTTTTTTCCGGTGATACGCTGTTCTGCGAGTCCTACGGAAGATACGACTTCCCGACATCCTCCGGCAGAGAGCTGACCGCGTCGGTCAAGCGCCTGTTAAAAGAGCTTCCCGGGGATGTGACCGTGTATCCGGGCCACAACGATGAAACTACGATTGAACATGAAAAGAGGTACAATCCCCTTGCTTAATATCAGCCTTTGTTTTAACAGAAAAGATTTTGAATACGATGTGTATTCCCTGATCAAGGCATTCTATCCGGGCTGTGAGATTACCTCATGGTACGAAGAGGATGGGGCGCTGGACGGGGAATTTGCATATTATGATACGATCACATACGAGGCGGATCAGATCTGTTTTTCGATTGCAGACGAGAAACATGAGACGCTCGCTTCGCAGTGTGAGGCGGTGGAATATGAAAAAGACCGCCATGAAACGAAAAATGTCCTGAAACGGATGGTATACCGCACGCTTTCTGAAGTGAGCGGCAAAGAACTTCCATGGGGCGATCTCACCGGCATCCGTCCGACGAAAATTCCGATGAAGATGCTTGAAGAGGGTAAAAAAAATGTAGAGATTGCGAAATACATGCGCGAAACTTACTACACCAGCCCGGAAAAGACGGCACTTGCGATCACGATTGCCAACCGGGAAAAGGACATTTTAAAGACGATCGACTACGAACACGGTTACAGCCTGTACATCGGCATCCCGTTCTGTCCGAGCATCTGCCTGTACTGTTCCTTCGGCTCCCATGTGTTAAGCCGCTGGGAGCATATGGTAGATCCGTATCTCGATGCACTGATCAAAGAACTGATCTTTATCAGTGAGAACATGAAGGATTACACCCTTGATACGATCTACATCGGAGGCGGTACGCCGACCACGCTGAATGCGGCACAGATGGAGCGCCTGCTCGCGAAAGTGACAGAGCTCTTCCCGATGGAGCAGGTGCAGGAGTTCACCGTGGAGGCAGGACGGCCGGATACGATCAATGAGGAGGTCTTAAAAGCCATCCGCAAATTCCCGGTCACCCGTATTTCGATCAATCCACAGACCATGAACCAGGAAACGCTGGATCTGATCGGACGCCACCATACCGTGGAGGAGATCGAGGAGAAGTTCCGTATGGCGCGTTCCCTTGGATTTGACAACATCAACATGGATCTGATCGTCGGTCTGCCGGGCGAGGACAAGGAAAAAGTGGCGCATACGTTGGAAAAAGTGGAAGCGCTGAATCCGGATTCCCTGACCGTCCATTCCCTTGCGTTAAAGCGTGCAACGAGACTTAACCTGTTCAAAGACAAATATCAGGAAATCTCGTTTGAAAACTCTGCCGAGATCATGAAAATGACGATGGACAGCGCACACCGCATGGAGATGGGACCGTATTACATGTACCGCCAGAAAAATATGGCGGGTAACTTTGAGAATGTCGGCTACTCCCGCGAAGGAAAAGCAGGTATCTACAACATCCTCATTATGGAGGAAAAACAGTCCATTCTGGCCGCGGGAGCCGGAGCGTCCACGAAATTCGTGTTTGAACACGGAGAGCGCATTGAGCGGGTGGAGAACGTGAAGGATCTGAAAAACTACGTGGAGCGTATCGATGAAATGATCGAGAGAAAGCGTATCGGAATGGAGAAGTATCTGCCAAAATGAAAGAAAATTCCAGTCAGCAGCTTCACATGCTGCGCTATACCCTGACCGAGCAGCTCATCCATGGCATGGAAGTGAGCAATTTAGCTTGCGATCTTGCGCGGGAACTGGGGTATGAGAAAGAAATCTGCTATGAGCTTGCAAAAGCGGGCGTTCTCCACGATATCGGAAAGATTGTACTGGAGAATTACGTAGAAAAACAGAATACGCTCGTCGTCGAGGAGATGCGCTTTGTGCGGACCCATTCCACACTGGGATATGAGCTGTTGCAGGGACGCGGATACTCCGATTTTGTCATGGAGAGCATTCTGTACCACCATGAAAATTATGACGGAACAGGATATCCTGCGAATCTGGCAGGAGAAAAGATTCCGTTTGGGGCGCGTATCTTACGCATCTGTGATGTGTACTGTGCGCTGACCTCCGACCGCCCGTACCGGAGTGCGTTTACGCGGGAACAGGCGATGGAGCTTATGACAGAAGAAGTCAAAAATTTCGATCTGAAAATGTTCCTGGCATTTCAGAGAGTGATCCACAGCGGCAGCCGGAAAGCGATCGAGCTTTCTGATGTCGATGAATTGATCCGGGAAATCATAAAGGAGAAAACAGAAAATGGCATTAAAAAAGAAACCGGTTACCGGAATGAAAGATATTTTACCGAAAGAAATGGCAATCCGTGACTACGTGATCCGTCTGATCAAGGAAACTTACGGAACCTTCGGCTTTACCTCCATGGAGACCCCATGCGTGGAGCACATCGAAAACCTGAACAGCAAACAGGGCGGCGAGAATGAGAAACTGATTTTCAAGATCTTAAAAAGAGGAGAGAAGCTGAAACTCGAGACCGCTGAGAAAGAAAACGATCTCGTAGACAGCGGCCTGCGTTATGACCTGACCGTTCCGCTCTGCCGTTACTATTCCAACAACGCAAACGAGCTTCCGTCCCCGTTCAAAGCACTTCAGATGGGAAATGTATGGCGTGCAGACCGTCCGCAGAGAGGAAGATACCGCCAGTTCATGCAGTGCGATATCGATATCCTCGGCGAGCCGACCAACCTCGCAGAGATTGAGCTGATCCTTGCTACCACCACACTGCTTGGAAAACTGGACTTCAAGAACTTTACGATCCGTATCAATGACCGCCGTATCTTAAAAGCAATGGCAGCCTACAGCGGATTCCCGGAGGAGTCCTATGACACCGTATTTATTATCCTCGATAAGATGGATAAAATCGGTTTTGAGGGCGTTGCCAAAGAGCTCGAGGAAGCCGGCTTTGCAAAAGAGTCCGTAGAGAAATACCTGAAAATGTTCGAGGAGATCACCCCGGATACCGCAGGCGTAGAGTACTGCCGTGAGAAACTCGAGGGATTCCTTGACAAAGAGTACGCAGACGGCCTGAAGACCATCATCGACAGTGTCAATGCCGTGAAGACCGCAGAATTTAAGATCGCTTTCGATCCGACTCTGGTGCGCGGAATGTCCTACTACACCGGACCGATCTTCGAGATCGCTATGGATGAGTACGGCGGATCTGTCGGAGGCGGCGGACGCTACGATGAAATGATCGGAAAATTCACCGGAAACCAGACCTGCGCATGCGGATTCTCCATCGGATTTGAGCGTATCGTTATGCTTCTGCTTGAGAGAGATTACCAGATCCCGGGCGCACAGAAGAAAAAAGCGTACCTGATCGAGAAAAACATGCCGGCAGAGGGAATGCAGAAGATCATTCAGCAGGCGACAAAAGAGAGAAGTGAAGGCACGGCCATCAACATCGCCGTGATGAAGAAGAACAAGAAATTCCAGAAAGAGCAGCTTGCCAGCGAGGGCTACACTGAGATCGAAGAATTTTTTGTTGACAAAATGTAAGGAATATCCAATAATAGTAATCGCATGAAAAAACGATGTGCTGCGGATGCAGATTCTTTGTGTCCGCAGTTCCAAATAGGAGGAACAAGAAAATGGCTGAATCCATGAAAGGCCTGAAGAGAACCTGCCGCTGTGCGGAAGTCACAAAAGCAGATATCGGAAAAAAAGTAACCCTGATGGGCTGGGTACAGAAGAGCCGTAATAAAGGCGGAATTATTTTCGTCGATCTGCGTGACAGAAGCGGTATTATGCAGATTATCTTTGAGAACGGCCCGATCAGTGAGGAAGGTTTTGAGAAAGCAGCAAAACTGCGCAGCGAGTTCGTCATCGCCGTAGAAGGTGAAGTTATGGCCCGCTCCGGTGCTGTCAATGAAAATCTGGCAACAGGAGAGCTCGAAGTAAAGGCTGAGTCCTTACGCATTCTTTCCGAGGCAGAACCCCCGCCGTTCCCGATCGAGGAGGATTCCAAGACGAGAGAAGAGCTCCGTCTGAAATACCGTTACCTGGATCTGCGCCGACCGGATATCCAGAGAAACCTGATTATGAGAAGCAAGGTGGCAATGCTCACCCGTGAGTTCATGTCCAAAGAAGGCTTCCTTGAGATCGAAACCCCGATGCTGACGAAATCCACACCGGAAGGCGCCAGAGATTACTTGGTACCGAGCCGTGTTCATCCAGGCAGCTTCTACGCACTGCCGCAGTCTCCGCAGCTGTTCAAACAGCTTCTGATGTGCTCCGGCTATGACCGTTATATCCAGATCGTAAAATGTTTCCGTGACGAGGACCTGCGTGCCGACCGTCAGCCGGAGTTCACCCAGATCGATATGGAGCTTGCTTTCGTTGATGTAGATGATGTTATCGATGTCAATGAGAGACTGCTGGCACACCTGTTCAAAGAGGTGCTCGGCGTTGAGGTACAGCTCCCGATCCAGAGAATGACCTGGAAAGAGGCTATGAACCGTTTCGGTTCCGACAAACCGGACCTGCGTTTCGGTATGGAGCTGGTTGATGTTTCCGAGAACGTAAAAGATACCGAGTTCGTTGTATTTAAGGGCGCACTTGAAAACGGCGGTTCTGTCCGCGGTATTAACGCAAAGGGACAGGGCGCAATGCCGAGAAAGAAAATCGACAAGCTCGTTGAGTTTGCGAAAGGTTACGGTGCAAAAGGTCTTGCATACATTGCAATCCATGAGGATGGAAGCTGGAAATCTTCCTTCTCCAAATTTATGACAGAGGAGCAGATGGAAGCCCTCATCAAAGCCATGGACGGACAGGCTGGAGACCTTCTTCTCTTCGCAGCAGACCGCAACAAGATTGTTTGGAACGTTCTTGGCGCACTTCGTCTGGAACTGGCAGAGCAGATGGGACTGCTCGACAAGAACGAGTACCGTTTCGTATGGATTACCGAGTTCCCGCTTCTGGAGTGGTCCGATGAGGAGAACCGTTTTACCGCAATGCATCACCCGTTCACCATGCCGATGGATGAGGATCTGCCGCTTCTGGATACTGACCCGGGCGCAGTTCGTGCAAAAGCCTACGATATCGTTCTGAACGGTACTGAAATTGGCGGAGGAAGCGTTCGTATCCACCAGAACGATGTGCAGGAGAAAATGTTTGAGATGCTTGGTTTCACGAAGGAACAGGCACATGAACGATTCGGCTTCCTTCTGGATGCTTTCAAATACGGAGTTCCGCCTCACGCCGGACTGGCTTATGGTCTGGATCGCCTTGTGATGCTGATGGCAAAAGAGGACAGCATCCGCGACGTCATCGCATTCCCGAAGGTAAAAGATGCTTCCTGTCTGATGACCGAGGCTCCGTCACCGGTTGACGCAGTACAGCTGGAAGAGCTTGGTCTTGAGGTTGAGCCGCAGGCTGAGGAAGAGACAACAGAAGAGTAAAGAAAATTTTGTAATTTACAGGACAGACAATTTTGCAGAAGTGCAGCGTTGTCTGTCCTTTTTTAGGTTTCACTCGATCGGTGTAAAGAAAAACTTAAGAAATTCTTCCACGTCTTCCCCGTTGTTTTGCTGGAAAAAAGTGCTACAATATGGTTTGTAAGAAAGATACGGAAACATCCACAGCAAGTGGAACACATAGAGAAAAAGACAAGGAGGGATCACGATGTTAGTTACATTAGTCATGCTGGCAACCTGTTTTGGTCTGCTCTGCGGAATTGGAATTTTATTTGGGATCGTCGGACTGCTGCTGAAATTTGGAGGAAAAGTCCTCGGCGCATGCGCCACTATTCTTCTCCCGATCGGCGTGATCTGGCTTGGATTTAAAATCGTGTTCGCCGTCGTTCCGCTTCTGTTCAAACTGGTCTGTGCAGCGCTGATCTGTTATCTCGTATACCGCATTCTGCGGGAGATGAAACTTGTAGCATAAAAAATAAAATCTAACAGATTCGAAAGAAAACCTGCTTTCCGTCATAAACACGGAGGCAGGTTTTTAATGACAAAAACAAAAATCTATTTTCAGAAAAAGCCAGTATTTGCTAAAAAAAGAGTAAGGAAAAAGTAAGAAAACAAAAAACAAAATGTGATACGATAGAACTAACTTGGGAAAGCAGAAAATTAATTTGTAAAATAGAAAAGTGGGAGGAAGCATATGAAGAAAAAAGTAATCGCGATTGTGTGTGCAGTCGCAGTGCTTGCGGCAGCCGGAGGGGGAGTGACATGGCATTTCCTTGGAAACGGTACAAAAGAGGACGATAACGTCGTCTATGTCAATACTGTAAAAGCCCTGACCAATCTGGGAACCGGAAATGGAATGGAAAACCGCTATGCCGGTGTTGTGGAGTCGGAAAATACCTGGAAGGTAGAGAAAAACAGCGAGAAAAAGGTAAAGGAAGTTTATGTGGAAGTCGGTCAGGAGGTTCAGGTCGGAACACCGCTGTTCTCCTACGATACCGAGAAATTCCAGAGTGACCTCGAGCAGGCGCAGCTGGATCTGGAACGCATAAACAATGAACTTTCAAGTATGAATACCAATATCAACCAGCTTTACAAAGACAAAAAGCAGGCATCAAAAGACCAGCAGGCAAGCATCACACTGGAAATTCAGGAAGCGGAGCTGGATTTAAAGAAAAAAGAATATGAAGGAAAATCAAAACAGGCGGAGATTGATAAATTAAACGATAACATCACCAATGCGACCGTGATCAGCGAAATCGCCGGTGTTGTAAAATCAATCAACAACGATGACAGCAGCGCCGGCGCTTACTCCGGTGACAGCTCCGACAATTCCTTCCTGACCGTTCTTGCAACGGGAGATTTCCGTGTAAAAGGCCAGATCAATGAACAGAATATGAGCGACGGTTCGATTACGGAAGGAAGCCAGGTGATCGTGCATTCTCGTGTAGATGAGAATCAGACCTGGACTGGAACTGTGACAAAGATTGATCGGGAAAATGCACGGACAGGAAGCAATAACGTTTACAGCAGTTCAGGAGACGGTATGACGCAGTCAAGCAACTATCCGTTTTATGTGCAGCTCGACGGAACGAACGGCCTGATGCTCGGCCAGCACGTTTACGTAGAGCCGGATATCGGCCAGCAGGAAGTCAAAACAGGAATCTGGCTGTCCGATTACTTTATCAACGATGTCGACAGCAACCCTTACGTCTGGGCCGATGATGGAAACGGCAAACTGGAAAAACGAAGCGTAACGCTGGGAACATACGATGAAAATATGATGGAATATCAGATCACTGATGGTCTCAAAGAGGAGGATGCCATCACCTTCCCGGAGGATGGACTGGAAGAGGGCATGAAGACCGTCGTTAGTACCGATGGTTCGCTGGGACAGAGCAATCCGGCCGGCGGCGAGGATGACGGTATGCTTGACAACGACGATGGAATGGTCGACGACGGTATGACGCAGGATGAAAACGGCATGGTCGACAATACCATGGACGGCGCAGAGTACAGCGGTGAGGAAGATACAACGAACGTGATCGGCGGCGCCGACAATGGTGAGGCAGAACCGGCAGACACACAGGAAGCCGGATCAGCAGATGACGGGGAGGTGCAGCCGTGATTCTGGAATTAGAGAATATCTGTAAAGAATATATGCAGGGCAAAATCCCGGTTCCGGTTCTGAAAAACATCAACTTCTCCATGGAAGAAGGCGAGTACGTTGCGATCATGGGTCCTTCCGGTTCCGGAAAAACAACACTGATGAATATTGTCGGCTGCCTCGACCAGGCGACGAGCGGACGGTTGATCCTCGACGGACAGGACATCAGCAAATGCAGTGACAATCAGATGTCGGACATCCGCCTGCAGAAAATCGGCTTTGTCTTCCAGAACTTCCAACTCCTTGCAAGACAGAGCGCAATGGAAAATGTATGCCTGCCGTTGACGTACGCGGGCGTGCCGAAAAAAGAGAGAAGAGAGCGGGCAGCGATTGCCCTCGAGCGGGTGGGGCTCGGCGACCGTATGAGTTTCAAACCGACCCAGCTCTCCGGCGGACAGAAACAGCGTGTGGCGATTGCAAGAGCGATCGTCAACCATCCGAAAATTCTGCTGGCTGATGAGCCGACCGGAGCACTCGACTCCCATTCCGGCGAGCAGGTCATGGAGCTGTTCCAGAGCCTGAACGACGAGGGCGTCAGCATCTTGATGATTACACATGACGCGGAGATCGCATCGATGGCACAGCGCACCGTGGAGATCCGCGACGGAATGATGAAATCGAAGGAGGTGGCTGAAACATGAAAAAAGGAAAAGCAGCAAAGAAAGCCGCGATTGCAGTTGTGACCGCAGTTGCCGTGGGCGGTGTCAGTGTCGGCGGTTATTACGGCATCCGCCAGGCGCAGAAGACGACCGTAAAAGTGTATCCGGTCAGTGACTTTACGAGTGGTTACTGGGGAGACAGCATGAACATGGAAGGCCAGATCACCTCGACGGCTTCCCAGAACATCTATCTTTCCGACAGCCAGACCATTTCCCAGGTTCTCGTCAAAGAGGGCGATGTGGTAAATGCCGGAGACACGCTGATGACATACGATACCAGCATGATCAAGCTGGATCTGGAAACGCAGCAGTTACAGCTTGCACAGACAAAGCTGAAAATCCAGCAGAGTGAAAAAGAACTGGAAAAGCTGAAAAAGACAAAACCGGTATCGGATACGCCGCTGAATCCGGTGGAGCCGGATTTCCCGGATTTCCCGGATTTTCCAGATGAACCCATCGATCCGGATTTCCCGGACGAACCGATTCCGACCCCAGAACCGGAGCCGACGTACGAGGATGCTGTTCTGTACAGCAGTACGAATAAGCTTGTATTTGGTTCCAAACCATACAAAGGAGAAGGAACGCAGGAAGACCCATACACCTATCTCTGCGCACCGGGAACAGTCCTAACAGGCGGATTCCTGAATCAGATGGCAGGATACGCGGATGAAAAGGGAACGAAAAAAGAAGAGGACAGCGAAGGATACTGGTTTCGCCTGGAGATTCATGAGGAAAACAAAGCCGCAGAGGCGCTGGAAACCGTGTGGGAGCAGGATGGAACGAAGATTGCGAAAGCATACGAGACTTCGTATGAAGCAGTCCTGAGTCTGAAAGAATCCGAATCGGCGGATGCACCGGAAATAAAAATCACCACGCCGCTTGCCAACACAGAGGTGGCAGAGGGCGGCGGGCTGAAGCTGAAAATCGGAATCAATGAGAAGAAAGATACCGAAGAGAAGCCGGATGAGAAAGCCGACGATAAAACGGATGATAGAACCGAGAGTCCGTCCGAGGACGATGTGACACAGCCGGGTGAAGCCGGAAATGGAAGCGGTGAGGCAGACGATTCCACGGAAAACACCGAAACGGATGGCACTTACACATACGTCTGGAAACACAACGGAAAGACAATCGACGGAGATTTTAAGGATACTTACACAAAAGAAAACATCACAAAAGAGGATGCCGGAATCTATACAGTAGAAGTGACAGCGAAAAATGACAAGGGTACTTCCATGGCAGTCAGCACTGCAAATGTGGCGGTAAAAGAAGGAACGATTACCCCGACACCAAGTGTAACTCCGACCCCGAGCGTTACGCCGGGACCGAGTGTAACTCCAGAGCCGACCGTCAGCCCGGAACCAAGTACAACACCGATTCCGACCACAGAGCCGGTTCCAACAGAAACTCCGGTGCCGAGCGAGACCCCAGTTCCGACGGAAACGCCGACGCCGACCGAAGCCCCGGCAGAACCGGAAGCGGAACCGCAGAGCGAAGATGCGCCGGAAGCAGTGCAGACGACAGCAAAAACCGTATTCTACGGTGAAAAAGCATCGGTACAGTCCCTCTTTACATCATCCACAGGAAGCAGCGCAAATAACAATACTTCTTCCGGTGATGATACCCAGATGACCTACACAAAAGATGAATTGAAAAAAGCCATCAGCGAAAAAGAAAGCCAGATCCGTAATCTGAAGCTGGATCAGAAGGAAGAGGAACTCAAAGTCAAAAATACGCAGAAATCCCTGGATTCCCAGACCGTAAAAGCGACGATCAGCGGTGTGGTAAAGAAGGTTGGAAATGCAGAAAACCCGTCCAACGACGGAAGCGCCTTTATCCAGGTCAGTGGAAACGAAGGTCTGTACGTGCGCGGCTACTTAAGCGAGACGTATCTCGATCAGGTAAAAGTCGGCGATGAACTCAACGTGACTTCTTGGTCTTCGGGTGCTTTTGCAGCGGCAACCGTAACCGAGATTTCTCCGTACCCGACAACAAGCTACATGTCGTACAGCGAGACACCAGCCTCCTTCTATCCGTTCACAGCCGTTATCCCGGAAGGCGGAGAAGGTTTTGAAAACGGTGACTGGATCGAGATTGCAATCACTGTCGGAAACGATGTAGAAAACGGCAACGGCCTGTACGTCAGCAAAGAATTCATCCGCGAGGAAAACGGACAGAAATTCGTTTATATCCGGGATGAAAATGATAAATTAAAGAAACAGAATGTGGTAACCGGAAAACTTCTGTGGGGCAGTTATTACGAAGTGAAGAGCGGTCTTTCCGAAGAGGATTACATTGCATTTCCGTACGGCAAAACCGTGGTGGAAGGCGCAGACACGAAGGAATCCAGTTCATCGGATTATTACAACAGTTAAGGAGGCGCATTATGTTAGAAAATGTAAGACTTTCCTTTCAGGGAATCTGGTCACACAAAATGCGTTCCTTCCTGACGATGCTGGGTATTATCATCGGAATTGCGTCGATCATCTCAATTGTCTCCACGATCAAGGGAACGAATGAGCAGATCAAACAGAACCTGATCGGAGCTGGAAACAACAACGTGACCGTCAGCTTAAAGCAGGGCGACGGTGATTACTGGATGGACAACGGACTGCCAAGCGGCGTGTCGAAACTGTCCGGTGATCAGAAAAAGCGGATCCGCGAGCAGGATCAGGTGGAAAATGCATCGTTTTACACCGAAAGAACGTATGTGAGCGGCATCGCAAAAGGAAACACAACACTGGACAGTGCGAAGGCGCTTGGAGTGGATGAAAATTATCTGTCGACGTGCGGATATCAGATTTATCAGGGACGCGGCTTTGTGGAGAGCGATTTCTCGAAGACCCACAAAGTTGTCCTCCTCGACGATACCGCAGTGCTGACACTCTTCCCGGATGAGTCGCCGGTCGGCAAAACGATCGAGATCATGGGAGAGCCGTTCACGGTGATCGGCGTGATCAAAAAAGCCGATTCGTTCCAGCCGGTCATCAATTCCAGAGATGACTACTATACGTACAATCAGGAATCCTATCCGCTGGTGCTGATGCCGGATGTCTGCTGGCCGATCGTATTCCAGTATGATGAACCGGAAAATGCCGTTGTGATGGCAAAAACGACCGAGGATATGAGCACGGTGGGAAAGACAACAGCGGATATCATGAACGAATCCGTGACCAATACAACTGATTCTCTTTCCTATCAGGCAGAGGATCTGCTGGAGAAAGCAAAGAGTCTGCAGGAGTTAGGTCAGAGCACGAACCAGCAGCTGATCTGGATCGCGAGCATTTCGCTTCTGGTCGGCGGTATCGGTGTTATGAATATTATGCTGGTATCTGTAACGGAACGTACAAGCGAGATCGGCCTGAAAAAGGCGATCGGAGCAAGAAAACGCAGAATTCTGTTCCAGTTCCTGACCGAGGCGGCGGTGCTCACCAGCATCGGCGGACTGCTCGGCGTGCTGGGCGGCATTATCATGGCACAGGTGATTTCGAGGGTATCGCAGACGCCTGTGGCGATCAGTATTCCGGCGATCATTTTCTCCGTGGTCTTCTCCATGGTGATCGGTATCGTATTCGGACTGCTGCCGTCGGTAAAAGCAGCGAACCTGAATCCGATCGATGCGCTGCGAAGAGAATAGAACAAAAAAGAGTTGAAAAATCCGTGCGGGTACAGCGTAGGTGCTGGATCCGTGCGGATTTTTTGTGCGGCGTGTGCGGATGAAACTTAAGATCTTTACTTTTTGCGGAAAGTCGGTTATACTGGAAAATAAGCGCAATTTGCGGCGCAGCAAAGAGGCATTCGAGTTTCGGATTCGGTATGTTTATGAAAATATAAGAAAGATTCAAAGACATTTCACATTCGTTTATGGTATAATCAAACAAGAGTATGACCAACGAAAAGGAGTATACGCGAATGAATATTTTGTTTTTTATCACACCGAAAAGTGAAACGGCTTATCTGTATGACGACTGCTCACTTCGGCAGGCCATCGAGAAGATCGAATATCATAAATACACGGCGGTTCCGGTACTGAACAAAAAGGGCTGCTACGTGGGAACACTGACGGAAGGAGATCTGCTCCGCATCATAAAAGAACGGTATCTGCTGAATTACCATGAAGCAGAGGATATCCCGCTCTGGCAGGTTCCAAAACGGTGGAATTATGAGTCCGTCAACATCAACAGCAACATCGAGGACCTGATCGAGATGTCCATGCGGCAGAATTTCGTTCCAGTTGTGGATGACGAGGGAATCTTCATCGGCATCATCCGAAGAAGAGATATCATCCAGTACTGTTATCAGAAAAGCGGCATCAAAGAAGAGGAAGAAGCCCGGCGCAGCGCGCGGAAACAAAACGCAGAACAGATGATTCTGCAGTAAAGAAGAAAATGAGGGAAACATTATGAAAAAACTGATCGATCTTATCCAGGAAGAGCTGGTAAAAGCCTTTACCGCTGCGGAGATGGACCCGTCCTATGCAAGGGTTTCCGTTTCCAACCGCCCGGATCTGTGCGAATACCAGTGCAACGGCGCAATGGCAGCTGCAAAAGCATACCACAAAGCACCGATCCAGCTGGCTGAAGCAGTTGTAGAAAAAGTGACCGATCACAGCGTGATCGGTGAAATTGAAGCCGTAAAACCGGGATTCATCAACCTGAAAATCAACCCGGAATTTCTGGCAGATTATCTTTCCAAAATGCAGAACGACGAAGATCTTTCTGTAGAGAAAGCAAAAAATCCGAAAACCATCATCGTAGATTACGGCGGAGCAAACGTGGCAAAACCGCTTCACGTCGGCCATCTCCGTTCCGCGATCATCGGGGAAAGCATTAAGCGTATGGGACGCTTCATGGGCCACAACATGATCGGTGACGTTCATCTTGGAGACTGGGGTCTGCAGATGGGACTGATCATCACCGAGCTGCAGGAGCGCCATCCGGAGCTTGTTTATTTTGATGAGTCCTTTACGGGAGAGTACCCGGAGGAAGCACCGTTTACGATCAGCGAGCTCGAGGAGATTTATCCTTGCGCAAGCGGCAAATCGAAAGAGGACGAGGACTATAAGAAACGTGCACTCGAGGCAACGAGAGAGCTGCAGCAGGGCAGAAGAGGATATCGTGCGATCTGGAAACACATTATGAACGTTTCTGTTGCCGATCTGAAAAAGAACTATGGAAACCTCGACGTTCATTTCGATCTGTGGATGGGTGAGTCCGATGCACAGGAGTACATTCCAGACATGGTAGATTACCTGAAAGACAATGGTTATGCACATTATGACCAGGGCGCACTCGTTGTTGATGTCAAAGAAGAGACAGACACAAAAGAGATCCCGCCGTGCATGATCTTAAAATCCGATGGGGCAGCTCTGTATGATACGACAGACCTGGCAACCATCATCCAGCGTATGAAACTGTACAAGCCGGACGAGATCTGCTATCTGGCAGACAAACGTCAGGAGCTTCACTTCGTACAGTGTTTCCGCTGTGCAAGAAAAGCAAAACTGGTGAATGATGATACCGTTCTTTCCTTTATCGGCTTTGGTACCATGAACGGAAAAGACGGAAAACCGTTCAAGACCCGTGAGGGCGGCGTTATGCGTCTGGAGCGTCTGATCGGCGAGATCAACGATGAGATGTATCAGAAGATCGTGGAGAACCGCAGCGTAAAAGATACGGATGCAAGAGGAACGGCACAGATTGTCGGACTGTCTGCTATTAAATACGGTGACCTGTCCAACCAGGCATCGAAAGATTATGTATTCGATGTTGAGAGATTTACTTCCTTCGAGGGAAACACCGGTCCGTACATCCTGTACACGATCGTTCGTACAAAATCCATCCTCGGAAAATATAAAGAAGAGGGAAATGAACTGAAGAAAGGCGCACTTCTGGCACCGAAGAGCGACAGCGAGAAAGCTCTGATGCTTTCCGTATCCCGTTTCAACGGCGTTGTGGAGAACGCATTCGAGGAGAAAGCACCGCATAAGATCTGTGCTTATATCTACGAGCTTGCAAACGAGTTCAACCATTTCTACCACGAGACCAAGATCTTAAGTGAGCAGGATGAGGCAAGAAAAGCATCTTACCTGGCACTGCTGGATCTTGTCCGCGAGGTACTTGAGACCTGCATCGACCTGCTGGGATTCTCGGCACCGGAACGGATGTAAGATTCGTCAAGAGGGAAAAAATAGATAAAAAACAGGCGATTTTTTTGGCAGCCGTCGGCTTCTGTAGTTCTTGCGGAAACGGCGGCTGTTGTGTTATACTTACATCACGATTTTTCATCCGCTTGGACATTCGTCCTGAAAAATCGATTCTATATTACTCTATCGAAGAGCCATTCGGCTCAATTTATATCCATGTACAAAAACAGAATATCGGACTGACAAACACTTTGACGTAAAAAGAGGAGGCGGGATCATTGGAAAAGTAGAACTTCCGGGAGGGAAGTATCGCCTGCTGTCAGTGCTCGGAAGAGGGGCAACGTCTGTCGTTTATCTTGCAGAGAAAACTGGATCCGGAAAGCGGTATGCAGTCAAGGTAAGTATATGTGACAGGGAAAAACTGCGCCGGGAAGCGTTTCTTTTACAGAAGTTTTCATATCCCGGGATTCCCTGTGCGGTGGAACTTCTGGAAAGTGGGACAAAAAGCTTTCTGGTGATGGAAGCTGTAAACGGAAAATCTATCGGACAGCGTATGCGTAAGGGAGAACGGTTTTCCAGCCGGGAAATTCTGAAAACGGGAATTGCCCTGAGCGGGATTCTCTGTTATCTCCATGCACAGAACCCGCCGGTTTTCTACCGGGATCTGAAGCCGGACAACGTGATGATAACAGAGCGTGGTGAAATATACCTTGTGGATTTCGGTGCAGCCGGAACAGAAGAAACGGGTGTGGAAGTCCGTTATGGAACCCGCGGTTATGCAGCGCCGGAGCAGTATGACGGGAAGTGTGACGCCCGTTCCGATCTTTATGCACTCGGCGCACTGCTTGCGGCAATGGCGAAGCATGCGAAAAAGCGGCAGAAAAGAGGACTCTGGCGGGTGATGGAAAAGTGTATGCAGAAAAAGCCGGAGGAGCGGTATGCGTCTGCCGGAGAAGTCAAAAAGGCACTGCGGCGGCTGGAAAGAAAGCAAAAAGGCAGGAAGACTCTGCGGATCTTTGCAGTTTTTGCTTTTCTGACAGGAGGAGCGGCTGCGGTTGCCAGCAGGATGCCATGGGGGCAGTTTCCGGCGGCAGACGAATGGGAGGAGCAGGGAGATCTCTGGTTCTGCGGAAATCCGGTGGAAGAAGGCAGTCTGCCGAACTACCAGAAAGCGCGGGAAGCGTTCTTAAAGGCAGACCATCTCAGTCAGGCGGGGCGTGTGGAGCAGGAACTTGTGGAATACTGTCTGGCGGATGATGCGGCAAGGGAAAAAATGCAGATGGAGCCATTGCTGGCTGAATTTTATGATGACACGCAGCAGGAGCCGGAAAAGGAAAAACGCTGCCGCAGATATCTTGCTGTTGCAGGAATGTATTTCAGTTTTTCCGAAGAACTGGCGCGTGAAAATGACACAGACGCCATGCGGAAAGGAATCGAAGTGCTGGAAAAGGCCGCAGGCGAGAATATGGAGGGGCAGTGGGAGGCGGTTATCTGGCAGAGACTGGCGGATGCGTGCTATCTTGGCGGAAAATCCGGGGATGGGGAAAGAGAACAGGACTGGTGCCAGGAGAGTTTTCTCTATTACGAACGGCTTCTGTGCAGCAGACAGGATGGAAACCGGCGGAAAAATCTGCTCAGGGCCGCAGAGCTGGCACTTCAGTTCGACATGCAGGAAAAAGCAGAACAGTACCTCAACGAGGCCGCAGAAATTCCGGGAATGGAGGAGGATATTTTTTATCAGCAGATCAGAAAAAGATGGGAGGAAGCAGGATGAGAAAAAAGACCATATGCGCAATGATGACAGGATTCCTGGCAGTCCAGGGAATCGAAGTCCACGCGGAGACACAGCAGACGACAGGCGAGGCCGCAAGTGCGGTGGAAAGCGTGGAATTAGAAGCTGAAATCATCGAGAACAGTGATGTGACAGATGCAGACGGGAAAGCCGGACCGGAGGAACTGCTGCCGGACGAAAAGTCAGAAGAAGAACCGCCTATAGAAGAGAAACCAGAGCAGGAACCAGAGCCGCCGGAAGAGAAAACAGATCCGGCAGAGACCGGAAAGAAAGAGAAAGAAGGAGAAGAAAAAATGCTTCCCCCGACGGTAATTCCGGATCCGGAGAAAGAACCAGCGGAAAGGTGGGAAGAAGAGGAGAAAGAAATTTCGGAAGATTCAGAATCGGGGAAGCCAGGAGAATTGCCGGAGGCAGGAGATATGGGTTCCGGGGAATCGGAATCAGAGGAAGGATGTGAAGAAACAGATACAAAAGAATCAGAGACAGAAGAGTCAGATTCGGAGAGAACGGATTTTGGAGAAATGGACACAGAAAAACCAGATTATGAAGATACAGGTTCAGAAAAATCCGGAACGGAAAATTTGATGCCAGAAGATCCGGAACCGGAAAAGCCTGATATGGAAGAAACGAAGCAGGAATCTCCGTCAACCGAAAAAGAGTCAGAAAATCAAACCTCGGAAACAAAAGCACCAGAAAAAGAGGAGCCTACCGTAATGCCAGATGCCGGAAAGTCAAACACAGAAAAGCAGGAACAAACGGGGCCCGGGCAATCGTCTCCGGAGAAAGAAGAACTCAAAACAGACGAACAGCTGCCCGTTGCTGCAGCCACGCCCGAGGAGGTGACCCAAGATCCAGATGATATTCCGCTACAAACAGAAGAAAGCAGTCCTCCGCCTGCCGAAACTCCATCTAAGAGTGCCGGGGAGGAGCCATCTCAAATACGGCCGCAGATCATCGCCGATTTCGTATTATCACAGATAGCAGACGAAGATTTCGAAGCGCCGAACCCCCTGATTATCCGCCCGGCCGACACCAGCGTCGAAATAGATCCCGGTTATACCCCGGAAATTCTGCTCGAGGGAGCCGCCGACACGGCTGAAATTCTTTCCTGCATGGTAAATGGCTCCGAAGCCGAATATGAATGGAAAGAAAACAAAATCTGTCTGAAAGCCGAGAGCCTTTCCGAAGGCTACAACCGCATCACTGTAAAAGTGCGTGGCGCAGACGGCATTGTACGAACCATGAAACCGTGGGAAGTCAACGTGAAACCAAAAACTTCCACACTTGTCAGCCAAAGAACCAGCCAGAAACCAAAAGGAACCCGCCTCTTGCAGTCCTTAAGGCGCCTCTGGAACCTGATTCGTGCCATTGCCGAAATTCAGAATCAGACCACCCGCTATCTGCGTGCACTCTGCAGAAAATAGCCTGATCCGGTTTTGTTTGTATTTCTAATTTCGATATGCTAGAATAAAAGACATGTCATACGATAAAAAAGTAAAAGAGGAAATAAGAGTATGTCAGATATGATATTATTTGATCTGGACGGAACCCTGACCGATTCCGGTCCTGGAATTACAAGATGCGTACAGTATGCGCTGGCATCCTTTGGCATCGAAGAGCCGGATCTGGAAAAACTGAACTGTTACGTGGGACCGCCGCTTCTGGAATCTTTCATGAATTTTGCAGGCCTTGGCTGCGAAGAAGCACAGCAGGCCATCACAAAATACCGGGAGCGGTACGAGGCAGAGGGCATTTTTGAAAATGAAGTATACGAGGGAATCCCGGAGGTTCTGGCGTATCTGAAAGAGAAGGGAAAAATTCTGGCGGTAGCATCGTCCAAACCGGAAAAATACGTGGAGCAGATCCTGGAGCATTTCGAAATCAGAAAGTATTTTACCGTAGTAACCGGTTCAGAAATGAACGAAACCAGAACCGACAAAGGAGAAGTCATCGCAGAGACGCTGCGCCGACTCGGAGCAGAAGACAGCCGTTCCGACGTGGTGATGGTTGGTGACAGAAGCTATGACGTAATCGGGGCAAGAGAAAACGGACTGCTCTGTGTCGGCGTATCGTATGGGTACGGCGGAAGAGAAGAACTCGAGGCAGCAGGTGCCGCAAAGGTATGTGATACACCGGAAGAACTGAAACTGCTGGCGGAGGATCCGAAAGAAGAGAAGAAAAGACGCGACCGCATCAAAAAAATGAAGCCGGAGCGTATCCCGTGGCTGACAAGAGGAGAAAGTGGAACAGGAATCTTTGCGCAGAAAGAGAAAAAAGCAGAGAATATAAAAGAAAAAAGGACAGCGAAAACAGAGCCAAAAACGGAGGAAATCGTAATTCCTATCCAGCGGAAGCTATGGCGTCTTTTAAAACCGCTTCTGACGTACGAACTGTTTCTGATCGGAGCAACCGTACTTCTGGCGCTGATCCTGATGACGTTTACGACCGGCGGTTATCTGGAAGAGCGTATGCACGCGACATCCGTTCTTGCATCAGCAATCGGCAGTCTGGCGGCGATCCCGGTTCTCTGGAAACAGTACAAAAAAGATGAAGGCATGTTCCCGAAACCGGAAAAACGGTGGAGTGCGGCAGAGGCAGCCGCCTGTATTCTGCTGGTTATGACCTTCGGCCATCTCCTGAATACTGTAATGAACGTGACCGGCTTTACCAGAATCTTTTCCGGCTATCAGGACATGGCATCAAAGATTTATGAAGGACAGAACCCGCTGCTTCTGATCCTGTCCGTCGGTGTGCTGAGCGCGGCCGCAGAGGAAATTGTTTTCCGCGGCATGATTTACCGCAGGGCAAAAGATTTCTGGGGAACCGGCTGGGGCATCGCAGCATCATGTCTGCTGTTCGGTGCATATCACGGCAATGTGACGCAGTTTGTCTATGCAGCCGTGGTAAGTGTGCTTCTGATCCTTATTTATGAGCGGTGCGGAACACTCCTTGCCCCGGTTCTTGCGCACATGGCAGAAAATATCTGGGGACTTTACCGGAGCCAGTTCGTATCCTGGATGACCCAAAAAGCACCGGCAGGTGCATGGATGTTCATCTTTTTGGAAGCGGTAATCTGCGCCGGAACATTCTGGTATCTGTTTTTAAAGGATAAACAGGGAAAAACACAAAAATAACAGAAAAAAACCGCAGAATCCGCGAAAAAAATGCTTGTCATGAAAAAAACTCTGTGATACAATCTTACTGTTGCACAATAAGCACCCATGCGGTACCAAGGATGGTGCCTGTTTTTTGAAAAACAGGTTCCAAGGTGAAAAAACATGGGGAAGAATAAAACCATAAGGAGATAAAACAATGAGCGTAATTTCAATGAAACAGTTACTGGAAGCCGGTGTTCATTTCGGACATCAGACAAGAAGATGGAATCCTAAAATGGCTCCGTACATCTACACAGAGCGTAATGGTATCTACATCATCGACCTGCAGAAATCTGTAGGAATGGTAGATGACGCATACAAAGCTGTTGCAGACATCGCAGCAGACGGCGGCACAATCCTTTTCGTAGGAACCAAAAAACAGGCTCAGGACGCTATCGCTGTTGAGGCAGAGCGCTGCGGAATGTACTATGTAAACGAGAGATGGCTCGGCGGTATGCTGACCAACTTCAAAACCATCCAGAGCCGTATTGCAAGACTGAAAGCAATCGAGACCATGGAGCAGGATGGCACCTTCGAAGTTCTTCCGAAAAAAGAAGTCATTGAGTTAAAGAAAGAGCTTGCAAAACTGCAGAAAAACCTTGGCGGTATCAAAGAAATGAAGAGACTGCCGGACGCTATCTTCGTAGTAGATCCGAAAAAAGAGAGAATCTGCGTACAGGAAGCTCATACACTGGGAATTCCGCTGATCGGTATCTGCGATACCAACTGCGATCCGGAAGAGCTTGACTATGTAATTCCGGGTAATGACGACGCTATCCGTGCCGTAAAACTGATCGTTTCCAAAATGGCAGACGCAGTTATCGAGGCAAAACAGGGCGAGGCTGAGGAAGCTGCATACGAAGAAGCAGCAGAGACAGACGCTGAATAATTTACGCGAAGTAATGAACTGGGGGGAACTTGAAATTCAGGTTCCCTTCGGCGAATCTCACAATAGCAGACCGGCATGAAGATGCAGTCTGCTGAATCACGTATACGGAGGAATAAAACAATGGCTATTACAGCAGCAATGGTAAAAGAGTTAAGAGAAGTAAGCGGTGCTGGTATGATGGACTGCAAGAAAGCTCTTACAGCTACCGAAGGTGATATGGACAAAGCAATGGAGTTCCTGAGAGAAAAAGGACTTGCTACTGCTCAGAAAAAAGCTGGCAGAATCGCAGCTGAGGGTATCGTTATGCTGAACGTATCCGAGGATGGAAAGAAAGCTGTCGCTGTAGAAGTAAACGCTGAGACAGACTTCGTTGCAAAGAACGAGAAATTCCGTGGCTATGTAGCACAGGTTGCAGAGCAGGCTATGGATACAACTGCAGCAGACGTAGAAGGATTCCTGGCAGAGCCTTGGAAATTCGATACCAACGAGACCGTTGGCGAAGAGCTGGCTCATCAGATCGCTACCATCGGCGAGAACATGAACATCCGTCGTTTCCAGCAGGTAAAAGAGGAGAACGGTTTCGTTGCTTCTTATACTCATATGGGCGGTAAAATCGGTGTTCTGGTTGACGTTGAGACAGATGTTGTAAACGATGACCTCAAAGAGATGGCTAAAAACGTTGCAATGCAGATTGCAGCTCTTCGTCCGCAGTACACAAACCGCGACGAAGTAAGCGCTGATTACATCGCACATGAGAAAGAAATCCTCATGGCTCAGATTCAGAACGACCCGAAAGAGTCCCAGAAACCGGAAAAAGTTATCCAGGGAATGATCCAGGGCCGTATCAACAAAGAGCTCAAAGAGATCTGCCTGCTTGATCAGGTATACGTAAAAGCAGAAGACGGAAAACAGTCCGTAGCTCAGTATGTAGCACAGGTTGCAAAAGCAAACAACGCAACCGTAGCAGTAAAAGGCTTCGTTCGTTTCGAGACCGGTGAAGGAATCGAGAAGAAAGAAGAGAACTTTGCTGAGGAAGTTGCTAAACAGATGAACGCATAATTCAACTGTGAATTTGTAAAAATAACGCAAAAATATAAAACCCTCATAAATGTGCAGAAAATACACGATTTATGAGGGTTTTTTACTGTCACAGGCAGTATCCATCGGAAATGCAGTAAGTGCCCTGAAGGATACCGTCCCCGGAGATTTCTCGGCAATGAATCTTTCGGAGATTTGTGAATTAATCCAGGAACATAAATCGAATGGTCCGGTAATGGAGATGAAACGTTAAACATAAGAAAAGAGGAACAAATTTGAAAAAACAAGACAAAAGAAACTGGCCGAAAGCAGTGATTCAGATCCTTTCTTTCCTGCTGATCCCGGGCTTGTTTGAGGCGCAGTTTTCTGCGGTTGGGACGATTATTTCCGCAGTTTATCAGGGGACGGTTTCGTGGGAACGGATCAGGTATTCGGTATGGATGGTGCTGGCGACGGTTCCGGCGGTGATTATTGTGGGACGGTTTTTCTGCGGATATTTCTGCAGCTTCGGGGCTGTGCAGGATTTTCTGTGGTTTGCAGGAAATAAGCTGAAAAAGCGGTTTCGAAAAGCAGGTGCGAAAAACCTGCATTCAAATTCAAAGAAGAGTGGAAGAAATGTTCCAACAGGCTGGATCAAATATGGTGTGCTCCTGTTCTGGGCAGTCTTCGTATGGAGCGGTATGATAAAATGGAACATCGCAGGGCCGTGGCAGGTGTTTGGACAGTACAGTTCCATCGGACACTGGCCGGGTGTGAAGCCGATGTTTTCGATTGGCGGTGCGCTGATTCTGGTGATTTTCGTCGGATCCGTCTTAATCCAGCGCTTTTTCTGCCGGTATCTCTGTCCCATGGGAGCCATCTACAGCCTGATTTCCAGATGTACGCTGTTAAAAATTGTAAAACCGCGGAGCAAATGCGGAAGCTGCCGTCTCTGTACTGCAAAATGTACCATGGGAATTGATCTGACAGAAAAAGAGCAGACGGCAGGCGGCGAGTGTATTGGATGCGGGGTATGTATAAACGGATGTCTGAAGAACAATGCACACTGGAAGTACCGATACAGCGTGTGGATCGGTGTCGGGGTGACCTGCCTTACGATTGCAGCGTCACAGTTCCTGATCCGGAGCGAGAGCGGTTCCGTTGGTAAGACAGCAGGTGATGCGGCCATTGATACGGCAGAACAGAATCTGGACAGCAGATTCCAGGACGGCACTTATTCCGGAAGTGGAGAAGGCTACCGCGGAACCGTGACCGTTTCCGTAAAAGTGGAACAGGGAACGATAACCGGACTGACGATAGAGAACGCCGAGGATGATCAGACATATCTGGACAGAGCAAAGTCAGGAATCTTTTCGGAAATCATGAAAAAACAGAGTGCCGAGGAGATAGATACCGTTTCCGGCGCCACCTACAGCAGTAAAGGGTTGATTGAGGCCACTCAAAATGCGTTAAAAGAAGCCGCCGGAGATGAGAATACTGTACAGGAAAATACAGCATCTGAATCGACGGATACAACGGAAGAAAAACAGGCATTCCTGGACGCCGGCCGTTTCCATGACCTGAAAGACGGCATCTACACGGGTACCGCCGATGCCTTCCGCGGGGATGTCGAAGTGCAGGTAACGGTAGAAAACCAGAAAGTGACCGACATCTCCATCCTTTCCTACTGCGACACCGAGGAATACTTTTTCCGTGCAGCGCCTTACGTGATAGGGCAGATGAAAGAAGAACAGAGCCTTAACATCGACGCCTTGAGCGGTGCCACCTACAGCAGCAACGGTATCATTCACGCCACCGCCAATGCACTCGAAATCCCGGAAGACGAATATGCACCGCGTCCTGGCCGGGATCTGGCACATAAGCAGAAAGAGCACGGTCATATTGTAAAACATACGATCGAGAGCCAGGAGCAGTATGAAGAAAAAGTAAAAGAATACGAAGACGCACAGAATTAAAAAACAAAAATAATCTCAAAATAAGCACTGTAAATACATTCATCTGTATTTGCAGTGCTTTTCTGCTGTAACAGAACCCCGCCCGACTGCATCAAAAATATAAAAAATTTAACAATCATTTGATATAGACCTTATAGGAACAGGATAGCAGTTAAAATACAAATGTGCTACGATCGTGATTGTAGTAAAAAATATTCTGAAAGAAATGGCAGGAACAGTAAAAATACAGCGGTTAGGCTGGAGTCTGGAATGGATGCAGCGCATATCTGAAAAAGGAAACGAAAACCTGGGACAGCTGGGATATACGGATCATTCGCAGAAACACTGTATGCAGGTTGCCCATCATGCAGAGTACGGTACACTTCTTGCAAATGAACTTTTAAAAGAAACGGATATGACGTTGGAAGACAGAGTAACCATCGTTCCTCGGTTCTGCAGTTATTGCAGCTGTAAAACTGGCAGGCGGAACGATCAACGTGGCGGTTGCATGCCTGGCGATTTTATTTGCACTGGGATTTGTTTTCCTGAAAATTGCAGATCGGCAGCCGATGGCGGGGGAGAGATAAAACAGAACATAGCATAAAAAATCTCAAAGCAGGAGAGAAATCCGCTTTGAGATTTTTTGCGTTTCACTCCGGGGTTCCGCAATGAGAGGTTTTGTGGTACAATAAGCAGTGAGTCGGGCCGCAGGGGATGAGGGGGCCTGAAAAATATGAATCATACAGACAGGATGAAACAAAATGGAAAAAACCAAAAAACTGGCGGTAGGCATTTTAGCGCATGTCGATGCGGGAAAGACGACGCTGGCAGAGGGGATTTTATATAAAACAGGCCAGATCCGGAAAGCCGGAAGAGTGGATCACAAGGACGCCTTTCTGGACACGGAGGAACTGGAAAAAGCAAGGGGCATCACGATCTTTTCCAAACAGGCCGTGCTGAAGCTGAACGAGACGGAGGTCACACTCCTTGACACGCCGGGCCATGTGGATTTCTCGGCGGAGATGGAGCGCACTTTACAGGTCATGGACTATGCGGTTCTTCTGATCAGCGGTGCGGACGGCGTGCAGGGTCATGTGGAAACCCTGTGGCGGCTGCTCGCGCGGTATGAGATCCCGGTCTTTCTCTTTATCAACAAGATGGATCAGCCGGGCACGGATGCGCAAAAACTGCTGGAAGAACTGCAGAGCCGTCTCTCAGAGCACTGCCTGAATTTCTCGCAGGATCTCCAGAACGCAGAATTGCTGGAAGAACTCGCCATGTGTGATGAGGACGTGCTGGAGCAGTATCTGGAAACGGGAAGCGTGGAAGAAGACCAGATCCGCACGATGATCGCAGAGCGGAAGGTTTTTCCGTGCTGCTTTGGCTCTGCACTCAAGATGGAGGGCGTGACGGAATTTCTGAAAATTCTGGACCGGTTTACAAAAACGCCGGAGTACGGCGGGGATTTTGGCGCGCGCGTTTTTAAGATTTCAAGGGACACGGCAGGAAACCGTCTGACGCATCTGAAAATCACGGGCGGCGTGCTGAAGGTAAAGCAGATGCTCGGCGAAGAAAAGGCAGACCAGATCCGCATTTATTCCGGTGCGGGCTATACGATGGTACAGGAAGCACCGGCGGGGACGATCTGTGCCGTAACGGGACTGAACAGCACTTTCTCCGGTCA
>ERZ825896.587-NODE-587-length-46662-cov-7.796018_pt1 | contig 46662 bp, 40 predicted proteins | sample MGYA00519858_ERZ825896 | MGnify/ENA primary metagenome ERZ825896 (study PRJEB31778, sample SAMEA3449214) | human gut metagenome | biome: human gut; feature: human-associated habitat; material: faeces | place: United Kingdom | collected 2010/2012 ... | reverse complement strand
AAGATAGAATAATCAGTTCAGCAAAGCTGAACCTAAAATTTGTTTTTGTGCGCACTGGGAGACCTCCCTTCAAATACATTATTACATAGCGTATTAAAAATGTAAATACTATATTAAACAAAATATTATTGACAAAGAAATATACATATGATACAGTAGATACACAGAGTGTGTTGCATAGAGTAAAAGGGGGGGTGGAACAATGCGGAGGTAATTTTTATTATAAAAAGTTACATGAGAAAAAAGAATTACAGGAGAAAATTATGAAAATGAAAACGAAGAAAATGTTAGTAGTGGTGATTTTGTCACTCATTATGGCGGTTACGAGTATTGTTCCAGCATTTGCGTATGAAAATGATTCAATGGCAGAGGACTATATCACAATTAAAAAAGAAGATGTAGAAAACAATAACGGCACTATGACATATGGATTAGTTGTAAATGAAGATGGGAGCATAGAGCCTGTAAGTCCTACATCCATTTGGAATATTATTTTTGGTACAGAAATATATGTTGGGACATTGACTGTAAAGGAATGGAGTGGAAAAAATGTTACTTTTTCTATTAATATAACCTCATCGGATAAGAGAATAAAAAAACATGCCGGTACGATCGAATTTTACAAGGCTGCAAGACTAGGAATAGGAAATCTTTTTAATTCTATGACTTTTTCTTTGAGATATGGAGCTGGAACAAAAACGATGTCGGATGAATATATTATGAGCGCAGAGGGTAATTCGAAAATATATATCAAACTTACAGACCTCTATGTAATAGATTCATTTGATGAAATACTTTCACTTTCAAACTGTACAAGATTTTTTAGAAAAAGTGATTTTTCATAGGGAGGGAATAGTATGAGAAAGATCACACTGAAAGAACTCTGGGAGAATTATGTGCCGGATATCGTCTACTTTGATGTAGATACAGACACAAGTGGAAAAGCTGATCAGCAGAGACCGCTGGAAGAATCCCTTTTAGAGGAAATTCTCTCAAACGATGTAGAAATACAGTATGCGATCATGTCGGAACTTGTAGAGCAAGCAGCGGCGCATAGGCATAATCCTAAGGCTGTGTGCAGTGTTGCATCCAATATTTTCCTCGACGGTCAAACAGAAAAAGCAGATTACGAAAAGAAACTGAGAGGAATCTTTAAAGTTGTTTCGTACCTGTATGATGCTTCAAAAAACGAAGTGGTCGGTTGGACTGTTTTACACGCAAATCCGCAAGCGGTTTCACAGATGCGCAAGCTGCAAAGGAACGGAAAACTGGACTGGTCCACCACACATTTTCTTCCACTGGATGGCGAGACGCCCTATACAGAAGCGGGAGCATATATTATCGAATGTAAAGGGAAAGCAGACGCCGATTTGCTTCGTCAGATGCAGGAGAGCGCATTTTATTGCTCAATAAAAAAGACGATTTTAAATCAAAAGGCGGCGTTCTTTATGATAAATGGCTTCTCGCTGGAGGAATTGGAGGAGGATCCGTATATTCAGACCTTGTTTGTGCTTGGGCATAAAGTGTACATTCAGGTATATACGGGAGATGAAACCTTGAGCGTTGTTGTCGCATAAGAAAGTCAGCTTCGCCGATTCGATTTTTAGCGGTAGACTTTCCTGCATAATAAAAATAGACGGTACCCCCGCAGCAGTCTGTACCGCTGCGAAAGGTACCGTTTTTGTGTACACTTAAAACTCGCTGATACGTCATTTGCTTTTTTGATGGTATAAATTTTTCCCTCATCGAATCCTTTCGTCCTCATATCCCTTCCTTTCACATTTTGCGCACGGGGAGACCTTCCTTCAAATATATTATTACATAGCGTATTAAAAATGTAAAAACTATATTAAACAAAATATTATTGACGAAATAATAAAATTGTACTATGATGAAAACACAAAAGGACAACAAACCGATAGATGGTGTTAAATGGTGTAATGCTATGCTATGCGAGAAAATAAAAAGTGTGCAGTGATAAAAATAACAGAAGGAAAAGGAAATGAGAAAAATTATAACGAGAAGCATTGGTTTTTTGCTATGTGTTGTAGTTGCAATTGTGCCTGTCTATGCATCAATGAATCATGTGGAAACCATTAAGATAAACAACGATGATACTGCGCTTATAGATACGGCGCAATTGGCTGGTGCAGAGGACATATCAAAATTCAAGGGAGCAGATATAACCACAGTTAACAAGGACTGCATACAGGAGATGTCCACCGCATCAGTGAAAGATTTGATTTCCAAGAGTGATGTGACGATCATTGAAAAAGTGAATCAAAATGAAATTAAGCAATTGGCTGAATGTCTGAATCTGAACTTTGAAAGCAGTACCTTAGAGGAGAACCAATGTGTCATAGGGGCAGCTATATGCAAAACGGCAGACAAAAAATATAGGATAAGTAGAATCATTGCAGAAATTGCAGACAAAGAAACCTTTGGGGTGGTAGAGAAACCGTCAGAAGAAGATGCACATGACATGTTGGCACAACTTCAAAAGAATGCATCTATTGATATGAATGAGTTCTATGCTGAGGTATGTAAAACGCCGAGCATGATAGAAGAAACAGTTAAAACAAATGCAATTACAAGTGCAACATCAAATGATATCAGCAATTCGTTTGGGATAAGTGATGAATATTATTATCTATATTCCACCTCTTCTGCGGACATGAACTACACAGAGTATGATACTAACGGTAATCTGGACAGATATAAAATTGCACTGATTCATATTGTCGCGATAGGGCTTAAAAATCAAACAAAGGGAACGACAACTATTGACTCATTTGTTGGAAATATTTCGGTAACTCCGTTTAATGAGTTGAGGGTTAAGGAGTATCATGGTGAACTTTATACGCCGGAGCTGGAGAAATATCATGTCTTAGGTGGATTGCATTTAGAAACAGATTCCCGCAGGTCGATAAGCGTGGAACTTTCTACAGATATCAAAGCCATTCTGGGAAGTATCAAGTATGGTTATGAGTACAACACCGGCGGACAAGAGATTATAAACCAAGCCCCATATACGGCCTATCGCAATAGATGGAAAGTAACTCCGGTAAGCCCTACGAAAGGTAATTCCTATATGATTGCACCATCTATGGTTGTCGAGGTCATGAATGGAACAAATACAACTTGTTATGCAAAAGCAGGAATTTCCTATATAAAAGTTGGTCCGCTTGGGACAGCTAACTGGGTTTCCTCGCAACTGAAATATGTGAATTTGAAATACAAAAATCATGTACAGCTGTAAATTATATTTGGGAAAATTTATAGACATGCGGTGATATCAGAGGTTAATGATTGGAAAGAATCTTAAAAGAGTGAATAAATGACAACTGATGCGGCGGACAGGTGTGTTTGTACATGATGTCCGCCGCACTTTTGCGTGTTTCTGCATATATCTTTTGCAGAATATATGCAGAAACGTTCGTGTATCTATGCAGGAATGTAAAGCATGAGGGGAGCTCACTTGTAAAGCAGTCATTCTTACAGCTTGATCAGGTTCGTATGCCGCAGTCTCTGCACGAGCAGGGCTGCGAGTGCGATTTTGATCGCGTCAAATGGCAGGAACGGGACGACGCATTGTGCGAGGCCGACAGCGAAGGTGATGTCTATCAGGTGTACATACCAGAGTGTACCGAAAGCGTAGCAGGCAAGAACGCCCAGGATCATGGCACCGACCAGCGCCCAGAAGGACTTGGTGCGGGAGGCGATGAAACCGACGATGCCAGCGCAGAGGATGTAGCCCACGATGTAGCCGCCGGTCGGACCGGCGATGACGTGCAGGCCGCCGTTAAACCCTGCGAATACCGGCAGACCGACACAGCCGAGCAGGACATAGACGAGCTGCGTCAGGGTGCCGTATTTGAAGCCCAGACAGCCTGCGGACAGCAGGACGCCGAGTACGGCGAGATTGATCGGCACGCCGGACGGCAGCGGGATCGCGATCCAGGAGCAGACGACCATAACGGCGGCAAAAACGCCGCAGATAACAAGAGGATAAGCGGTTGTTGCTTTAGTTTTTGTGTTTGTGTTCATTTCTTAGTCTCACTTTCCGGTTATATGGGATACTGCGGAACCGAGCTCTGTGCGAAGGCACCGCAAAATCATAGCGATTTTACTATTTATAGCTTATGCGCTCAGTCGTATACCTTGCGGACGGTGATCTCTCCGGTCGATAAGGTCTCCATTTGGCGCGATTTGGTTCCCTCCAGATACTCGACGACCAATCCGCCGTTTTCATCGATATCGATGGCACGCGCGCGAATGCCCTCCGAAAGGCGGTTATCGGGTCTGCCGATGGCGCGCGCGATGGCAGGATTGAAGATCAGAATCTGCTGTCCGAGGATGAAAGAACGCGCGCGGTAGTCGCGAACGATCTTCGCGCGGTCAAAATGCGCGAGCATATCAAAAAATTCGTTGGCGATCGCGGCGATCAGCGCGTTACGGTCAAAGCTTTCCTGTGGCTTGTCGAGGAAGGTCGCGACCTCCCGGAGTTCCGGCGGCATCGCCGCGTCCTCGAAGCAGTTGATGCCAATGCCGACGATGATCTTTTGAATTTCTCCCGTTTCAAAATTTGTCTCTGCTTCTGTCAAAATACCGCAGAGTTTTTTTTCGTTGAGGTAAATATCGTTAACCCACTTGATCTTTGGACGCAATCCCGTCAAGGATTCCAAGGCGCGGCAGACTGCGACCGCGGTCATCGTGGTGACGAGCATCGCCTGGCTCAGTTCGAGCTGCGGACAGAAAGCAAAGCTCATGTAGATGCCCTTGCCTGCCGGAGAGTAGAAGCTGCGCCCTAGCCTGCCGCGTCCGGCAGTCTGTTCCTCAGAAACGATAAGCTGCGGCAGGGAAAGCTCCGAGAGAGTCTTGGCATAATTATTCGTGGAGTCCACCTTGTCGAGAAGGTGGAGCTTGAGCGGAACGTGCAGGGCCTCGCAGATCGCGTCCCGCGTCAAAATATCCGCTTTTTGCCGCAGCCGATAGCCGGTGCTCGGCAGACTTTCGATTGCGTAGCCCTGCTCCTGCAGCGCTTTGACCGCTTTCCAGATCGCGTTTCTGGACACGCCGAGGGTGTCTGCAAGCTCCTGCCCGGAGGCATAGCGCCCTTCCTTTTGTGCAAGCAGGGCGAGTAATTCCGTTTTGGTCGACATCGATGCTACTCCTTTCCCGCGCCTTGCGGCCGTCCTCCGTCAGACGGAGTATCGCGAGGCGAACGATCAAATGATCCCATGACCATGACAAGAGTATACCGCATGCGCAAACGATTGTCAACCATAAAAAATGATAAAGGTGACAAGCGGAAGATGAGTCATACAGAAGCCGTTCCGGAAACGAGTGACGGAAACGGCGGCGTGAGAAGCTTCAAGGCGGCCCCGGGGCGGGCCAGAGAGAAAAAGAAAGCGCTAAGACAGGCAATTCACACGCTTTTCACTTTAATTTCGATGTAATTTGTGGTAAGATAATTACTGCGTGGGGATACAGACAACGCCTTTGCCTGCCTCGCGTGAAAGGAAATGAAAAAAATATGATAACAAAAATCATTTGGATTGTCGTGCTGCTGGGATTTTCCGCCTATTTCTCGGCAACGGAAACCGCCTTTACCTCTGTCAACCGCATCCGGATCAAAAATCTGGCGAATGACGGCAATCGGCGGGCGCGCGATGTGTTCGAGCTTTCTGAGCAGTTTGACACAGTGCTTTCGACCCTGCTGGTAGGCAATAACATCGTCAATATCGCGCTGACCTCGCTGGCGACAGTGCTGTGTCTGGAGCTGTATCCGGTCTACGGCGCGACGGTATCGACCATCGCGACGACGATTGTAGTGCTGATCTTCGGCGAGATTTCACCGAAGAGTCTGGCAAAGGAAAGCCCTGAGAAATTCTCGATGTTTTCCGCGCCGCTGCTTAAGTTTTTTATGGTCATTCTGGCGCCGATCAACTGGCTGTTTGGCTGCTGGAAGAAGCTGCTGGCTTTGCTCTTTCGTACCGGGGACAGCAAACCGATCACCGAGGATGAGCTGCTGACGCTGGTGGAGGAGGCAGAGACCGAGGGCGGCATCGACGGGCAGCAGAGCGAGCTGATTCAGAACGCGATCGAGTTCAACGACTTGGAAGCCTGGGACGTGCTGACGCCGCGCGTGGATATCAAAGCCATTGAGATTGATGAGGGCAAGGACGAGATCGCGGCGCTTTTTTTGAGCACCGGATTTTCGAGACTGCCGGTCTATGAGGACGACCTTGACAATATCGTCGGCGTGCTGAATCAAAAAGACTTTCATAATTATATTAAAGGTACGGACGTTCCGATTTCCTCCTATGTCAAGCCGGTCATCTTTGTGGCGGGTTCCATGAAGATTTCGCAGCTGCTCAAGAAGCTGCAGCTTGGCAAAACGCATATCGCGATCATTGTGGACGAGTACGGCGGGACTTCGGGACTGGTGACGATGGAGGATATCATCGAGGAGCTGGTCGGCGAGATCTATGACGAGCACGACGCGGTGCAGCTGCAGGACATCGTGCAGCAGCAGGATGGCTCTTATCGCGTGCTTTGCGGTACGAATCTGGATAAGATGTTCGACTATTTCGATGTGGAAGAAGATGTTGACGCGACAACGGTCAATGGCTGGGTGGTGCTGCAGCTTGACAAGCTTCCGAGTGTGGGGGACAGCTTTGTCTATGAGGCAGACTACAAGCGTTTTGAAGTAAAGGTAACCAAGGCAGACAGCCGCAAGGCGCTGGAGATCAATATGGTCGTGACGGAGCTGCCGAGAGATGAGTAGAAAGGGGATTGGAAACCGAAATGGGATTTATGGAAAAGATCTTTGGTGATCTCAATACCAAAGAGGTAAAAAAAGTAGAAAAAATCGCGGATCAGGTTATGGCGCTGGAGGATCAGATGGCAGCACTGACCGATGAAGAGCTGAAGGCCAAGACGCCGGAGTTCAAGGAGCGTCTCGCAAGCGGCGAAACGCTGGATGACCTTTTGCCGGAGGCGTTTGCGGTCTGCCGTGAGGCGGCGTGGAGAAGTGTCGGCATGAAGCATTTCAAGGTACAGGTCATCGGCGGCATCGTTCTGCATCAGGGCCGCATCGCCGAGATGAAAACCGGTGAAGGAAAGACGCTGGTCGCGACGCTGCCGACCTATCTGAATGCGCTCGAGGGCAAGGGCGTTCACGTGATTACGGTCAATGATTATCTGGCAAAGCGTGACGCGGAATGGATGGGTAAGATCTACACGTTCCTGGGGTTGAGCGTCGGCTGCGTGATTCACGGCATCTCAGACAAGACCCGCAAGGCCGCTTACCGCGCGGATATTACCTACGGAACGAATAATGAATTCGGTTTCGACTATCTGCGTGACAATATGGTGATTTATCAAGACCAATTGACGCAGAGAGATTTGAACTACGCCATCATCGACGAAGTGGACTCCATCCTCATCGATGAGGCGCGAACGCCGCTGATCATTTCCGGACAGGGTGATGAATCGACCGATTTGTATCGGATCGCGAATAAATTCGTCAATACGCTGTATGAGGGTGAGAATGCTGACTATACGATCGAGGAAAAGGAAAAACGCGTCAGTCTGACCGATCAAGGTGTCTCCAAGGCGGAGCAGTTCTTTAAGATCGAGAATTTCGGCGATCCGGAGAATATGGAAATCAATCACCATGTGGTCGAGGCACTTAAGGCGAAGGCAATCATGAAGCGGGATGTCGACTATATCGTCAAGGACGGAGAAATCGTCATCGTCGATGAGTTTACGGGTCGTCTGATGTTCGGCAGACGCTACAGCAACGGTCTGCATCAGGCGATTGAGGCGAAGGAGGGCGTACTGGTGCGCTCCGAGTCCAAGACGCTGGCGACCATCACGCTGCAGAACTATTTTAGAATGTACAACAAGCTGGCAGGTATGACCGGTACGGCAAAGACGGAAGAGGACGAATTCCGCGATATCTATAACATGGACGTTGTGGTGATCCCGACCAACAAACCGGTCATCAGAGAGGATCTTGACGACGCGATCTTTGCGAAGGAGCCCGCGAAGTTCCATGCGATCGTGGAACGCATCGCAGAGGTGCATGAGACCGGACAGCCGGTGCTGGTCGGCACGATTTCCATCGAGATTTCCGAAAAACTGAGCAATATGCTCAAGAAACGCGGCATCAAGCATAATGTCCTCAACGCCAAGCAGCATGAAAAGGAAGCTGAGATCGTTTCCGAAGCGGGTCGTTTAGGCGCTGTCACGATCGCGACCAATATGGCTGGTCGTGGTACCGACATTATTTTGGGCGGCAATCCGGAATTTGAGGCGAAACGCGAAATGAAGGCGAAGGAGTTTACCGACGAGCAGATTTCGTTCGCGACCAGCTTCGTGGCGAGTGATGATCCGGAGCTGCTGCATGCGCGTGAAATGTTCAAGGAGCTTTTGGAAAAATATAAGGAAGAACGCGCGGAAGAGCAAGAGCAGGTTAGAGCACTCGGCGGTCTGTGTATCATCGGTACCGAGCGGCACGAGTCGCGTCGTATCGACAACCAGCTGCGCGGTCGTTCCGGTCGTCAGGGAGACCCGGGACAGACGCAGTTCTTCATCTCGCTGGAGGACGATCTGATGCGTCTGTTCGGCGGAGAACGCGTGCAGGGAATTATGGAAAAATTCGGCATGCAGGATGAACCGATCGCGGCGGGGATGCTTTCCAAGACGATCGAGAACGCGCAGAAGAAGGTTGAGAGCCGCAACTTTGAGATCCGTAAATACGTTCTGCAGTACGATAATGTTATGAATAAGCAGAGAGAGGTCATTTACGATCAGCGCCGCAAGGTTCTGTTTGGTGAGGATCTGAAGGAATCCATCATGGAAATGATGGAAGAGCTCATTCATAATATCGTTGTACCGATTACGGTGGACAGCAAGTTCGCGGAGGAATGGGATTTTGAGCTGCTCAACAAAAATCTCGCGCGACTGACCGACCGTTTCGGCGGCATGCACTATACGAAGGAGGAACTGCAGCGTTTGGATGCCGAGAAACTGGAAGCAGATGTTGTTGAGGCTTTCAGGCATTTGTACGACGAAAAGGAAGCGGAAATCGGCGCCGCGCACATGCGTGAGGTCGAAAAGATGATCCTGCTGCGAGTGGTTGATAACCGCTGGATGGATCACATCGACGCGATGGATGAGCTGAAACAGGGCATCGGCCTGCGCTCTTTGGGACAAATCGATCCGGCGCTCGCTTATTCCAATGAGGGCTACGATATGTTCGAGGAAATGATCGGGGACATTCGGGAGGAAACTGTGCGTTTCTGCTTCAATGTGACGGTCAATACCTCTTCCGAGAGAAAGAAGGTCATCGCGGGCGGCGAGGGCCGCAAGGACGATTATCAGGATGAGGCTGCAAGGCCGACGGTTCGCAGAGGGCCGATGGTCGGAGGCGGCGCCGGACAAATGCCGCAGGCAGCACCGAAGCCGGAGGGCGCGCGCAAGCCGGAAACCTACCGGCGCGAGATGCCGAAGGTCGGCAGGAACGACCCGTGCCCATGCGGCAGCGGCAAGAAGTATAAGAACTGCTGCATGAATAAGGATTTAGAGCAGTAAATAGCGTATGAGGGAGGAATCGCGAGCGATTCCTCTTTTGTTTTCTAAATATAGAGAATATCGTGCAGCGATATTCCCGGAATCACGACAATCTCCCATCAGAGCGCCCAATACCTGATGCTGTTTCGCCTTTTTTGCTGCAAAGCATGGCTTGAGGGGACAAAATGATTCGCCATTCCCGTTACAATCTTATTATGGTACTGCAATAGGCTTGCTGCCTGCGGCAGTGCTTAGGCTGCCTTTACATAGCTACCGCTTTCAAAAAATAAAAAATTTTGTATTTTTGAGAGCGATATCTTGCATACACGATTCGCAGACAGTATAAACAGTATCATAAGGACAGCGAAGCGGTCTCGAGAAATGAAAAAACTTCAATTTTAAGACAGAAGTAAAAATCCTTGCAAAAGAACGCTGGAAAAATCGAAAGATTTGCTTGCTTTTTTTGAAATCAGTGGTATAATCGACATATGACGGAAACAAACAAATGGTATCAACCATACGGCTTGCGGGCGCAGCCGCTTTGCGAAAGAAGGAGGGAGCATCATGCCGAGACCGAAGCGAAAAAGAATCGTATGCAGAGAACCGGACTATATCTGTTTTCGCGCGGACGGTATTCCTCCGGCGGAGGCTGTCGTTCTGACGGTGGATGAGTTTGAAACGATTCGGCTGGTAGATCTGGAGAAACAGACGCATGAGGAAACCGCGCGGCAGATGCAGGTTTCGCGGACTACTGTGACAGAGATTTACGAAAGCGCGCGCTTTAAGCTCGCAGACAGTATCGTCAACGGCAAGAATCTGCTGATCGAGGGCGGTCATTATCAGCTCTGCGAGGGGACGCAGTCCGCGTGCAGCGCAGAGGAAGCGGCAAGACGCTGTAAAGCGCAGATGCTCTGCTGCGACCGCGGGAGCTGTGCCGAAGCATTTGACGGAAAGGCGGCATTGCCGCGGAAAGGATGGAATCACATGAGAATTGCAGTGACTTACGAAAACGGAAATATTTTTCAGCATTTCGGACATACGGAGGAATTTAAGGTATATGATGTCGAGGACGGCAAGGTCAGGGACAGCCGCGTAATCGGAACGAACGGAACCGGGCATGGCGCGCTGGCAGGCCTTTTGGCGGAGGGCGGCGTGGATGTGCTGATCTGCGGCGGCATCGGCGGCGGCGCACAGACCGCGCTCGCGAAAGCCGGCGTAAAGCTCTACGGTGGTGTCAGCGGCAGCGCGGACGCGGCTGTGCAGGCACTTTTGGACGGCAGCCTCGCGTACAATCCAAATGTACAATGTAACCACCATGGGGAAGGACACGGACATGGGGAGGCAGGACACAGTTGCGGCCACCATGGAGAAGGACAGGGACACAGCTGCGGCGGACATGGCGGCTGCAGCAACCACTAAGCGTTTTGAAAAATTTTCGAAAATCGCAACAAATATGATTTTAGTGTTTATCATTGTAAAATTATTCTAAAAACGAATCAGCGAAAGCACGCCTTCAAAGACAGGTCGAATTTTGACAATCCTTCGACCTGTTTTTTGTATTTTTTTGGTTGCGATATCCCGCCGCCTGCATTAGAATAAAGAAAAAACGTCTTGGTAAGGAGGCAGAGATTTGAAAAAATATACCGCGCCGCTTTTGATGCTGGCGATCTTTGAAACCATTGCGGTCAGCCTGTGGCTGGCCAAGGACAATCTCTTCTATCTGTTTAATTTCAGCTATATCGGCTGCAGTCTGGCGCTGGGACTGACGCTCTTCGCGCAGCGAAAGCCCTATGCGCGCCATATCGTGCAGTTTCTCGTCGGCAGCTACATGCTGGTCTATCTGGGCATTATCTGCGGTGAAAATATGCAGATCGAAGGCTTTTGGTACTATTTGTTCCTCGGGGTATTCGAGGCAGCGACGATCCACTACGCGGTAGCCAAGATTTTCGGACCGCTGCTGTTCGGGCGCGGCTGGTGCGGCTATGCCTGCTGGACGGCGATGGTGCTCGACCTCCTGCCGTACCGGACGCCGCAGGCACCGCGCAAAGAGGGCTTAGGAAAACTTCGCTGGCTGACCTTTGCGCTCGCGCCGGTGTTTGTCGCATCGTTGTTTATTTTTGATGTCGAAAGCAAGGATCGCATCATGTGGTACAGCTTTTTGATCGGCAACGCAGTGTATTACGCGGTCGGCATCGCCCTGGCCTTCGCGTTTCGCGACAATCGCGCGTTCTGCAAATATTTGTGCCCGATTACGATCTTCCTCAAGGCATCGAGCCGGTTTTCACTGATGCGTGTAGAAGCAGACCCTAAAAAATGCGTATCCTGTGGCAAGTGCCGCAAAGTCTGCCCGATGAACGTGGCGCCGGATCAGCCGTTTGCCATGCGCACCAACCGCACTGAATGTATCCTCTGCATGAAGTGCGCGGAAAACTGCCCGAAAGGGGCGCTGGCACTGACGATGAAATCACACGCCGCGGACTGACCGGCTGCGTGTTGCTTCAACGCGCCGCGATGCCCGATGCTGACGATGAGAAGTTGGGGCTGTATTCCGATTTTGACAAATAAAGCGTCAATGATCAGAATAAAACCTCGCTCATCGTCGTTTTTGAGCGTTCACAGAAAAGTGAAAAGCCATCATGCGTATACGCGCTTGATGAAGTGGGAATATTATGATAAAATATGATTGATCATAGATTTTCATAAAAATGCGGAGGTGCGTTATGACCTATATTACACGAGAGCTTGAACGCAAGTTCTTAAAGCTCAATGATTTTTTTAAGGTGCTTCTTGTTACGGGTGCAAGGCAGGTCGGCAAAACGACGATGTTAAAGCATCTTGCAGGGATTGACAGAACCTATGTTACGATGGACAACACAATGGCAAGAGCGCTTGCACAGTCTGACCCTGTGCTGTTCTTTCAAACCTATAAGCCGCCCATCCTGATTGATGAGGTGCAGAAGGCACCGGAGCTGTTTGAACAAATCAAAATCATTTGCGATGAGAGCGATGAAAAAGGGCTTATCTGGCTGACAGGCTCGCAGCAGTACAATATGATGAAAAATGTGCGGGAAACGCTTGCCGGAAGAATTGGCATCTTAGAGCTGTATAGCTTATCCGCAAGAGAAAAAGCAGGACTTGTATTCGACACAGATTTGGACTTCTCACTCGCTGCCTTGCAGGCAAGACAACGCAAACTCCCCAAAAACGATGTGATACAAGTATTTCATCACATTTGGGAGGGCGGTATGCCACAGGTACAGGGCGTGGATGACGAACTCAGACAGGAATATTTCAATTCTTATATCGACACCTATCTGATGCGTGATGCTGCCGAGGCGGGCGGTATCACCGACGCTGTGCGCTTCCGCAAGTTTCTTGTAGGCTGCGCCTCCCTTGTGTCGGAGCAGCTCAATTATTCAACGCTGGCTGAATCCGCAGATATTGCGCCGAGCACCGCAAAAGAGTGGCTGAAAATTCTCGTTGGCTTGAATATTATCTATCTGTTAGCCCCCTATTCCAACAATGAACTCAAACGACTCAGCAAAACACCGAAGCTGTATTTCTGCGATACAGGGCTTTGTGCGTATCTTTCCATGTGGCTGACACCGGATACGCTGCGAAACGGCGCTGCAAGCGGTCATTACTACGAGAACTATGTTGTGATGGAGCTGGTCAAGAACTACGCCTACGCAAAGTCCAAGGTGAACCTCACCTACTTCCGGGATTCCAATGCAAAAGAAATCGATGTGTTCGTTGAGGAAAACAATGTCATTCATCCGCTCGAAATCAAAAAGAGCGCAGCACCCGACCGGCGGGAGATCAAAAAGTACAGCGTGATTGACAAGGCTTCTTTGAAGCGTGGCAACGGCGGCATCATCTGTATGTGTGAGGAGCCGATACCAATTGATGCAGATAACTGCTTTATTCCGAGCAATCTCATCTAAATAATTTTAAACAGTATGAGAAAGCATCTCTGCGGCAATGCCGGCTTAACTTAATGACATTGTTTTATGGCTTTCCTCTACTTTTTTCACACTAACTCCTTTTGAATTGTATAAAAAACGGATTCCTTTCAAAAAAAGCGGTAAACGGGTAAAAAAGAGAAGAATACAATTGTGAAGTTTACGAATTCGTGGTAATCTAACAATACAACAAAACAAGAATAAACGCCACATGTTTTTAATGTTTTTCACGTTTTCTCACCAAAAATAGACTGTTATACCGGCGTTTTTGCACATTGATAGTAAGATGAAAAGTGTCATTTTTCAGTCCAAACAACACACGGAATAAAACAGTGCATGATGATTTGGTGACGATATGGTACAGTTTTTGCAATTGTTTTTATGGGCTATTTTATGGCCTAATTGCCATTGCAAAATGGTGGTTATAAAGGAGAATTCTGTATGAGTAATGGACGGTATGAAAAGGAAAAACAAAGAGCGAACCAAGTATGGAATGAATTTTTTGACATGGTCTCCAAAAAGAAAGAAGCGCATGAAAACTTCATGAAATACGGAAAAATTCCGCCGGAAGATATCATCGCCGCGGATATTGTACGATCGTGGAAGAGGAGTTTGGAAGTGGGGTTGAGGCCGGATCACATAGAGCCAAGCTATGTAGAAGGCGAAGCCTTTCAGGAATTTTTTGAGGCGAGCAGGAATCTTTTGGCGGCAGCAGAACCTGTGCTGGAGGAGTTTGCACAGCAGTTCAGTACAAAATTATTCACGGTAGATCTTTATGATAAAAATCTGGTGTTGTTAAAGAGGTACGGGGCAGAGGAATCAGACAAGCCTTACATCAGACAGGGATTGAATAAAAGTGAGGAAGTCAGCGGCATCACGTCGATGTCGTTTGTGATCCTGCGGGGTGAAGCTTCTCAGATGATCGGCGGCGAACATTTTTCAGATGATTTGCTAGAGCATGTCTGTACTGCGGCTCCGATATACTTCGAGGGAGTTCTAGTTGGCTTGGTCAATGTCATCGAACTGCAATGGGAAAAAGACAATCGAACGTTGGGAACGCTAGTAGGCTTAGCACGTCTGATTGAAAACAACTACGAACAGCAAAAATTGCAAAAAGAGATTGTTAGCGAAGCAGCATTGAATGAAGAGATCATACGCATGACTTCAGAAGGCATTTTGCTTATTTCGGCAGGGGGAATTATTATTAAAGCGAGTCCGCATGCCTGTATACTGCTGGGACAGCCTCAAAAATACATCGAAGGACACACGATATGTGATCTTTTTGGCACCGATAGCATCATAGAAACTGCAATCAAAAAGAAGATGAACATCGCAGAACAAGAGATAGATCTGCCTGTCCATGGCGTTATGAAGCGGTTCATGGGCTATATTAAAATCATTCAAAATGAAAATCAAGTATCAAAAATTATGGTGTCTATACGTGATATGCAATCACTCAGAAACATCATTAAACGCGTCGGTGGCTGGGATGCCAAATCCACCTTTGCAGATATCTTAGGCTCGAATCCGGTCTTTCGCAAAACAGTGTCATTTGCAATGAATACCGCAATGTTGGACAGTAACACACTCATTGAAGGCGAAAGCGGGACCGGCAAAGAGCTATTTGCACAAGCCATCCATAATGCGTCATCGTTTTCATCAGGGCCGTTTGTATCGGTAAACTGCGGTTCGATTCCTGCCAGCCTTTTGGAAAGTGAATTGTTCGGATATGAAAACGGAGCCTTTACAGGAGCTAGGAAAGGAGGACAGATCGGAAAATTCGAATTAGCGGAAGGCGGCACGATCTTTTTGGATGAAGTAAACTCCTTGCCTTTTGACATGCAAGTAAAGTTTCTTCGCGTTTTGCAGGAAAAGAGTATCTGCCGTATTGGTGGCAGCAATAACGTGCAGCTGCATATTAAAGTCATTGCCGCCTCCAACGAGGATCTGTGGGAACTGGTACAAAAAGGAGGATTTCGTGCGGATCTGTTCTATCGTCTCAATGTTATCACGGTGCATATTCCTCCTTTGCGGCATCACGTCGATGACATTCCTGAAATTGCGCAGCGGATCATTGACCGGATCGCGCCGGGTGCCAAGCAGGTGTACATTAGTGAAGATGCGTATGATCTACTGATGAGTTATCATTGGCCGGGAAATATCAGAGAACTGGAAAACGCGATCGAACGGGGATTGGTCAATGCAAGACTGCGGGGAGAAAGCTGCATTTGCGCCTCAGATATCGAAAGCGCGATACAAATCAAGAATATGCAGACAGATAGTCGAAATCTTGAATTTACAATCAGGACACAGCACGTGATGAGAGATCACGCAGGGGTTGATTTTCCAAGAATCCCAGATGGAGGCGCAGGGGCCTTGGATGCTTTGAATCAGGAAAAACAGGGGATATTGGATTGTTTGAAAGCACATGGAGGGAATGTTTCGGCGACAGCCAGAGCGTTGGGTATCGCGCGAAATACCCTATATCAGAAGATGTACAAATATGGAATTAATGTGAAAAAGTATTAAAAACTTTATTAGGAGAGAGGGTTATGAAAAAAGCATACGAAAGATTACTGGATTATGTTATGTGGGATACGCAATCGGACCGAAACACAAAGAACGTACCCAGCACACCGGGACAGCTCCTGTTTTCGCGCCATTTAGTCGAAGAAGTCAAAGCGTTGGGGATTCAAGACGTAACGTTGGATGCGCTCGGATACATTTATGGACTGCTGCCTGCAAACGGCGGCAAGGATCATTTGGACGTAACGCATGTGCCTACCATTGGATTTTTGGCGCATGTGGATACAGCGGAAGCACATCCTAGTGTCAAGAAAAAGCCTAAAATGATCCACAACTATGATGGAAGTGTCATCACACTCGAAAGCGGTGCCAAACTCGACCCGGATTTTGATGACCGGCTGCTGAAGCTGATCGGGGATGATTTGATTGTCACCGATGGCTATACCTTGCTTGGCGGAGATGACAAAGCCGGTATCGCTGAGATCATGACGGCATTGGAATTCTTCGTGGAGCATCCGGAGATCCCGCATGGGAATATTGCGTTTTCCTTTACGCCGGATGAAGAGATCGGCGAAAGTCAAACGAATTTTAATGTAGAAGCTTTTCGCGCAGATTTCGCATATACCGTGGATGGCGGCCAGTTTGGAGAGCTCGATCAAGAAAATTTCAATGCGGCCTCAGCGAATATTACGATCAAAGGAATCACTGTGCATGCGGGCAGCGCGAAGAATAAAATGAGGAATCCGGCAGTAGTCGCTATGGAATTTGATCAGATGCTCCCTGCGTGGGAGCGTCCGGAACATACGGAAGGTTATGAGGGATACTATCATTTGGAAAAGATGGACGCAAATGGTGAAGTTGCGCATATGCACTACAATATCAGGGAATTTGATACCGAGCAGTTTCAACGGAGAAAGGAGACCGTTTGCAGGATTGCGGAGATGCTGAACGATCGATATGGCGCAGGAACAGTGACTGTTGAGATCAAAAACGGATATCGGAACATGGCAGAAAAGCTACGGCCGCATCTGCACCTGATCGAATATGCCAAGGAAGCCATCGCTGAAATGGGTTATGAACCGATCGTTAACCCTTCGCGCGGCGGTACTGATGGATGTGAATTATCTTATAAAGGAGTGCCTTGCCCGAACATGGGAACGGGAAACATTGCTGCGCATTCCGTACGTGAGGTCGCAAGTGTGCAGAAGATGGATCTTTGTGTGGAGCTGATCATTAAGCTGATTAAGCGATATGCTTTTTTTGAAGGATAGATCGCTTTTGCTAACTACTTGCACAAAAAACGTTCAGCTGCCCTGACAAAAAGGACACCTGTCCTAACACTTGCGCAGTCAAAGTACAAAAAAAGATGAAATCTTCCAAATGATACGAAAAGGAAACGACTTGAGACTGAAAAATCTCAAGTCTTTTTTTTCTTGGTGTAAAAGGCGGATATGTTGAAAATTGCGGAAATTTAGGGAAATATCAACGCAGGATCGGGGAAGGTTTACAAACAGCGTCCGGTGTGTCTTTTCGAGATAGTTAAAATTTTGGCATCTTTCTTGCTTTTATACTGGAACAAAGAAAGTTATCAGAATCAGGAGGTATCAATGCTCACTTTATTTAAGCCTTACGGCTCTACACAGAGAGAAGAACAGCTATACGGAAGCATGGTCCGGGTGATAGGTGTGACCCAACCGGCGGGACCGGCCAGAGATGCGGAGATTCTTGAAAAAATCCGAACATGCGATATCTTGGAAGCGGATGTAGACATTCCGATCAACAAGGAACTACTCAAGGAAGCTAAAGATCTGAAAGCTGTTTTATGTAATTCGATTGGTACAGATTATGTCAATCTGCAAGAGCTGACAGAATTGGGGATCCCGGTCGGAAATAATCCCGATTTTTGCATTGAAGCCGTGGCGGAATATGCAATCGGTTTGATGTTCTCGATTACGAGAAAGATTCCTAAGGCTGCGAATGGCGTGGCAGACAGAAATTGGATGATCCGACGTGAGGTCGGCGGTATAGAGCTCTTCGGCAAAACCTTCGGCTTGATCGGGTTTGGACGGATCGGCAGAGAAGTTGCCAGAATGGCGGCGGGCCTCAGTATGAAGGTGATCGCGTATGACGCCTATATGAATACAGAAGCTGCAAACGCGATGGGTGTTGAGTCGGTGACCTTGGAGCAAATTTATGAAAGAGCTGATGTCATCAGCATTCATGCACCGCTACTTCCAGAAACCAAGGGGCTCATCGATAGACGGGCTATTGCGAAAATGAAGGATGGTGTGTATCTCATCAATGTATCCAGAGGAGGCATTGTCGTTGAGGCAGATTTAGCGGAGGCGGTCAAAGCGCAGAAATTCGGAGGCGTGGCCCTGGATGTACTGGAGCAGGAACCACCGCAGGAAGATCATCCGCTGCTGGGACTGATCGACCGGAATGTGGTGATCACACCGCATTCCGCATGGAATACAGCGGAGGCAGATAAAAAAGCAGACGATCATTTCGGAACCCAGTTAAAAGCAGTGATCGAAGGGAAGACTCCGCCGGCCTTGCTGAATCCGGAAGTATTAAAACATCCACGCAATCAGGCTTGGTATCGCTAAGCGGATAAGAGGCAAACGAGAGGTTTTGCCAGATGATCAGGAGGAAGTATTGTGAACAAAGCAATCGGCGCATGGTTTGAAGAAAACAGTCAAAAGGTGATCGACTTGACACTGGATTTATGGAATCATCCGGAATTGGCTTATCATGAATATCATGGATGCCAGAAGGTCGCGGAATTTATGAGAAATCAAGGTTTTCAGGTAAAAACTGCAGCGGCAGAAGCTTTTCATGATGAAAAAGCCAGACCAAATACTGTGATCGCCACTTGGGGAAGCGGTAAACCTGTGATCGGCATTTTGGGCGAATTGGATGGGCTTCCGGGCCTGGGACAGGAAGCAGTCCCTTATCCGAAACCGATCGAGGGATCGGGACATGGATGCAGTCACAATTTGATGGGCGGCGGCTGTGTCGCTGCGGCATCGGCTTTAAAGCAAGCGATGGAGGAAGAAGGACTTTCGGGGACGATCAAGTTAGTGGATTGCCCGGCAGAAGAAGTCGGTTCCGGTAAGGTCGACTTGGCGCGGAACGGCGTTTTTTCTGACATGGATGTGTGCTTGTCTTATCATCCGGATAATTCCCCCTTTATTTTAGATGCATGGGAATGTATGGCGGTGATGCACCTGCTGGTGGAATTTCATGGAGAGGCGGCACATGCTGCAATGATGCCATGGAAGGGAAGAAGTGCACTGGATGCAGCAGAATTGATGAATATCGGGGTGCAGTATCTGCGGGAACATATCACGAGCGATTGCAGCCTGCATTACGTCTATCGGGATGGCGGCGTTGCACCGAATATCGTACCGGAGCATGCATCCTTAGATTATTACGTCAGAGCTGCAGACGAAAATCTGGATGACCTTTTGAGAAGGGTCCTGCTGATCGCGAACGGTGCAGCTATGATGACAGAAACGAAGGCGGAGTGGCATATCGTGAGCGCGACCTGCGGGTTTGTACCGAATATCGCGCTGAATCACGTAGTGTATGAGGCTGCAAAGAAGATCCCGCCGATGGAATATACGCAGGAGGAATATGAATTTGCCAGATGCATGTACTGCAATGCCACCGGAGAGGTGGCCCCGGCAGATCCGGAGCAAGTGCTCGCTACAAAATTAAAACCTCCGTGTGACGAGGTGATTTTTACGCCGGGTTCTACGGATATTGCGGATGTCAGCCACATCGTACCGCTCACGCATCTGATGGGCGGCGGCAGAGTCATGGGCCTTCCGTCCCACCACTGGACCGTAACAGCGGCAGCCGGTATGGGGATCGGGCAAAAAGCAATGCTGTTCAGTTATAAGGCATTAGCACAAGCGGGCTATGACCTGATCAAAGATGCGGAAGCGCTTGAAAAAGTCCGCGAGGAATTCCGGAACAAGAATACGAAGGCTTATGCTTCGCGCATGGACAGAGACTATATGGGCTTTTAGCACAGATCCTTCTTTTGGGCGGGAGCGTGCTTGAAATAAAAGTTATTGCAACAAAAATAAATAGGGAGGAAACAAATGAAACATTGGACAAGATCGTTAATCGCTGTTTTGATGATCATGATGCTCATGGCAACCTTGATGGCAGGCTGCGGGAACAAGGATTCCGGCACAGACACATCCGGAGAAAAAACCATAGTATATGCACTGAGCGGTGCTTGGAACCGGTTGATGCCTTATGATCTGATCGGAATAAACAGTATCATTCCGAATGAGAAAATCTTTGACAGATTAGTTGGCTTTGATAATGAAAGCATCATCTACTATCGTGCTGCGCAGTCGATCGATTTATCAGACGATATGAAGACCTTTACCGTTCATCTGAATCCGGATTCCAAATGGCATGACGGAGAGCCTGTCACAGCTTATGACTGGGAATGGACGTTCCAGACCATGGCCAAACCGGAATTTGAAGGCTACGGAAGCCGCGGCTTCTTGTCCGGATTTGCAGGCGTAGATGCGACCGGTACCGGAGATATTCAGATTTCGGCGATCGATGACTACACACTGGAGATGCATTTGAAGAGTCCGACTACGCCGGAAGCATTCTTCGGTTCCTACAGCTATTACTACTATGTGCTGCCGAAACACCTTTTGGAGGACATCCCGGTAGACGAATTAGGCAATTGCGATTTCTGGAATAATCCTGTCGGTTCCGGCCCATGTAAATTTGTCAGCGAGACTCCGGGCTATGAAGTAGAATTGGAAGCCTTTGATGATTATTATTTAGGCCGTCCGCAATTCGATAAACTGATCTATCGCGTCATGGACAAAGATACCTTGTCGGCAGGCCTGCTTGCAGGTGAGTTTGACACCGGTTGGCGTAATGTCTCTGCGGAAGAAGCATTGGACACCTTAGACGGCGTTGACGGTCTGCATGCAGATCTGATGGAAAACAAAGTGGTTCTCCAGTTAACTGTCAATAATGAAAAATTCCCGGCAAAGGTACGTCACGCATTTGAACTGGCGATCGATAAGCAGCTGATCGTAAATTCTGTTTTGAAGGGACACGGACAGGTGACCTGCAGTGCGCTGATGCCGAGCAGCCCATATTTCAACTCTGATATCAAGTTTGAAAGAAATATAGAAGAAGCAAAGAAACTGCTGAACGAATCAGGATTTGACCTCAGCCAGACGTTCACCATCGCGGCAGACAGTGGGGACAGAGAAAAAGTCGCTACCATTATCCAGCAGAACCTGGCAGAGATCGGCGTAACGGCAGAGATCGTGACCGGTGACAGCGCAACCTTAATGTCAGGTATTCGTGACGGAAGCCTGGACATGGCTCTCCTGCAGACAACGACCGGCGCCAGCCCGACTTACCTTATTCTGGACTATGATGTCAACGGCGTCACTTATGGACGTGTACAAGATCCGAAATATTATGACAAGCATGTAGAAGTAAACCAGGCAGCAAACGACGAAGAACGTATCAAGCTGGCCTGGGAACTGCAGGAACTGCTTTGGGAAGAAAGTCCATACATCAACTTGTATGCAGAAGATATCTATATGGTATGTTCCCAAAAATTACACAATATTACCATTCCGAACAACGAAAAATGCTGGGAATGGGAAGTCAGTTAATATCGGCTTTCTTAGCCAATGATGTTAATAACATACAACAAAAAAGTTAGTGCACTCGCCGCCCGGATCGGGCGGCGGGGCTCCGGCTTTACTCTGTATGTCAAAGGAGGTGTACTTCTTGCCGCGTTATATTATGAAACGGATCCTATCCATGATTCCGGTATTCCTGATATTGACTTTTTCAGTCTTTATCCTTTCAGATTTTGCACCGGGGAATGCAGTAGATATTGTGGCATCAGAACAGAAATTATCACAAGAGGCGTACGATGCATTGATTCATCAATATGGACTGGACAGACCGATCTTAGTCCGTTACGGTGATTGGCTCCTTGATCTGTTAAAGGGGGATATGGGGACATCCCTGCGCGCAAAAGCGCCGATTTCGGAATTGATCGCGCAGCGTATGGGTCCTACCTTGATATTAATGTTATCCGGACTTATTCTTGCGGTCGTGATCGCGATCCCGCTGGGGGTGGCGGCGGCTTTTAAACCATATTCCTTTTGGGATAACTGCTCATCTACATTAGCATTCATAGGGAACGCCATGCCGAGCTTTTTCTTGGCGTTGTGTGCACTTTACATATTTTCGTCAAAACTTGGGATCTTGCCGGGCAACGGCATGTACAGCGCAGGCGGACAGCATACTTTGGGAGATTTTCTCCTGCACCTGCTCATGCCGGCCTGTGTGGTCGCCTTTACACTTCTGGGCGATATTGTAAAACAGACCCGAGCCGGGCTGCTTGAGGTACTGAATGAGGATTATATCAAGACCGCCAGAGCAAAGGGTTTAACGGAAAAGGTCGTGATCATCAAGCATGGACTCAGGAACTCATTGATTCCGATCATCACAGTGATCAGTTTGTCGATCCCTTACATTGTAGGCGGCGCCGTTGTGATCGAACAGATCTTTGGATGGCCGGGCATAGGCAGTCTGATGATCGCTTCCATTGACGGTCGTGACTTTGGTGTTGTCATGGGTATTGCGACAATGATTTGTATCATTGTTATGTGCTGCAATTTTGTCTTAGATATCCTGTATGGTGTGCTGGATCCACGTATCAGCCGCGATAAATAAGCTAGGAAGTGGTGAAAAAATGACTGACACGAATTTACTCATACAAAAAGAAAGCTTTTTTAAAAAATTTGTAAAGCATAAACTGGCAACAGTTGCCTTTGTTATTCTTGCGATAGAAGTCATCGGAATCTATCTGGGGCCGGTCTTTTTCAATTTAGATCCGTATTATATCGATACGGCAGCCTTGGGGGCAGCGCCTTCCACAGGGCACATCTTAGGCACCGACGATATCGGACGGGATATTTTCACCCGCCTAGTATATGGCGGTCAGATTTCCATCATGGTCGGTGTGCTTTCCACAGTCGTCAGTTTTATCATAGGCATTCCGCTCGGTCTGTGTGCGGGTTACTTTAAGGGGATCGTTGAAACGATCGTTATGCGTGCTGTGGATGTTTTTCAATCGTTTCCGGGTATGGTCATGATCCTTGTGCTGGTAGCTATTTTCGGGGCATCCGTTCCGTCATTGATCATCATGATCGGTGTCATGGGTTGGGTCTCACCAGCAAAGATTATCTACAGTGCCACACTTTCTGTCCGCGAAAAAGATTATGTTGATGCAGCCAAAACGATAGGCGCAGGGCATTTTACGATATTGACTCGTCATATTTTACCGAATGTCGTCTCTCCGATATGGGTCCTGATCGCCTTTCGTGTATCCAGCGCGATGCTCATGGAATCTTCTCTGAGCTTTCTAGGTGCGGGGATCGCACCACCGCAGGCCTCATGGGGCAATATCATCAAAGCGGCGCAGAATGCAACGGTATTGGTAAAACAACCTTGGGTTTGGCTTCCGGCAGGCATCATTTTGTTTGTGACTATCATTTGCATCAATCTAGTGGGAGAAGGCGTCCGCGACGCATTAGACCCGAAAATGAAGAGATAGTGGAGGAAAATATGGAATTGCAGAAGCCAATATTGCAAGTAGAAAATTTGCAAGTAGATTTCCTTATCAAAAAGCATGCGATTACAGCAGTCAACGACGTCAGTTTTCAGGTAAACAGACGCATGACGCTGGGGATCGTAGGGGAAAGCGGATGCGGCAAAAGCGTGACAGCAACTTCGATCATGCGTTTGCTACCGAAACAGACCAGCCGGATCAGCAAAGGACACATTTACTTGGATGGAGAGGATCTTTTAGCAAAATCAGAACAAGAAATGTGCGCGATTCGCGGAATGAAGGAATCCATGATCTTCCAGGATCCGCTGACGTGCCTGAATCCGGTGTATACGGTCGGCAAGCAGCTCTGTGAGGTCCTACTTGCTCACAAAATAGCAGACAAAAAAACAGCTTTTGACCGCAGCGTGGAAATGCTGCAAAAGGTTGGCATTGCCGATGCACGTAAAAAAATGGACACCTTTCCGCATCAGATCAGCGGCGGTATGCGCCAACGCGTCATGATCGCTATGGCGATGTTGACAAATCCGTTGCTACTGATCGCAGACGAGCCTACGACAGCTTTGGACGTAACAATCCAAGCACAGATCCTAGAACTTATGGAACAGCTGAAGCAGGACTTTGACACATCGATCATTATGATCACACATGATATGGGTGTCATTGCCGATGTTGCCGACCATGTCATGGTCATGTATGCCGGAGAGGTCGTAGAACACGGTACTTGCGAGGAAGTGTTTGATCATCCGCAGCATCCGTACACGATAGGTCTGCTGAAGTCGATTCCGCGTGTGGATAAGGACACTGAGACATTGTACACCATCGAAGGCATCGTGCCAAGCATTGATCATATGCCGCGCGGCTGCCGCTTTGCAAATCGATGTACGCATTGCACCCCAAAATGTCAGGACGAACACCCGGATCTCATGGAGTATCAAGGACACAAGGTACGGTGTTGGCTGTTCGAAGGGGGAAAGCAGGAAGAGGTGAAGCATGTCGAAGAATGAAACAAAAACGACGTTCAGCACTGATGCACCGCTGCTTCAGTTGCAGGATGTGAAAAAGTACTTTTACAAAAATGCTGCCGGAAAAGGGAAAAAGCAATGCATCAAAGCCGTGGACGGCATTTCTTTGGATGTTCGGGAGGGTGAGACTGTCGGACTGGTCGGAGAAAGCGGCTGCGGGAAATCCACGTTGGGGCGTGCGATTTTGAACCTGAACCCGGCAACGGAGGGAGTCATCCGATATAAAGGTAAAGAAATTCAAAATCTGAATCTTCGCCAGATGAGGGCATACCGAAAAGAAATGCAGATGATCTTTCAGGATCCTTATGCTTCCTTTAACCCGCGTCGTACCATTATGCAGTCCATGCTGGAACCCCTGGAGATGTTCAACATCGGGACCAAGGAGGAACGGCGGGAAAAGGCGATACTGCTGCTGAATGAAGTAGGTATCAGTGAAAACCATTTGGATAAGTTCCCTCATGAATTGTCCGGCGGACAGCGGCAGAGGATCGTCATTGCGAGATCCATCATTTTGAATCCGAAGTTCATCGTGGCCGATGAGCCGGTATCCGCTTTAGATGTTTCTGTGCGTGCACAGGTACTGAACCTGATGCAGCGGCTGCAGAATGAATACCACCTGTCCTACTTGTTCATCTCGCATGATCTGAGCGTCGTGCGTTTCCTTTGTGATCGCGTGGTGGTCATGTATCTGGGCAAGATCGTGGAAACTGCAGATAAGGCAGAACTGTTCGATCATCCGACGCATCCATACAGTAAAGCGCTGATTTCGGCGATACCGATACCGGATGTACATAAAAAGATGCAGCGCATCATCCTGCAGGGAGATCTGCCAAGTCCGGCAAATCCGCCGACAGGCTGTGTATTCCATACGCGCTGCCGCTATGCGACAGAAGAATGCAGCACGGTATGTCCGGAGCTTCGTGCGATCAATGACAAGCATCAGGTCGCATGCCATCATGCCGATGAACTATACGATTGATACGATAGCGGCGCTGCGTGTCGATCTGCGTATCCATATTTTTGAAATCATGTTGAAGATGGGAGGAATGAATTGTGTCTAAGTATGTGATAATGTTTGAGAAGGGCGGTATGTTCGAGATCGCCTTTGATCCGGCCGCACCGAAAACTGCTGCGGCGTTTCAGGAGTTCATGGACAATTGTACAGAGCCATACCAGGCGTTGTGTCTGCAAGGGAGATTTTCGGGGGAGGAAATGTACTTTCCAGCTCCGCTGCCGAATGGCGCTTCCGTAGGCAAGGAAAACAACGTGAGACCCGTACAGGGCAGCATTGCGTTCAACCCGAATCCGGAGTGGTCGGCTGTCTGTATCTATTGGGGCGGGGATATTGCGGATAAGCAGCACTATCATAACCTGTTCGCCAGCATTGTCGGCGATATGGATGCGCTCCATGCAGTGGGTACACGCATTTGGCAGAAGGGCGGAGAGCTTGCAACACTCAAAAAAATCGACTAGCTCGTCAGAGATCATGATGAACACGTTTATTTTTAATTTATATATAAGGAGGAAAAAATGCCACAAGTTAATTTTGCTGGTTTACAGCTTCGCAACCCTGTTATTGTCGCTTCTGCGACACCTTCGATCAATGTGGAAGCCATTAAGCGCGCAGAGGATGCAGGTGCTGCGGCAGTCGTGACCAAGTCAATGGTATACCCGAATGCCCAGACCGGACGCCCGGCAGGAAACTGTCTGAGACCGCGGTTTATGGTATATAACAGTCCTTACGGATTCGATCCTGCACTGTTCAAGAGGGATGGACAATTTTCATTCTATCGTTCTGCAGAGGTTTATCCGACGCCGGATGAAATGGGCAAAATGCTGGAGGAATTAAAAGGACCGAAAGGTGTTGATATTCCGATCATCATCAGTATCTGCGGCAAGCCGGATGATTATGAGGAATGGCGCAGACTGGCCCGCATGGCAGAGGATTTCGGCGCAGACGCGATCGAATTGAATATGCACGCAGTACCGAAGGTATTCACCTTGGACCCGCTGTTTATCTCTGTAGTTAAATCGGAAGTCAAGATCCCGGTCATTTGTAAGATGATGGCGATCAACGACGATCCGACCTTGGCGGGCAAAAAGGCAGAAGCAGCCGGTGCAGATGCAATCACAGCCCTGGGAACTTTCCCGTTTGACGGACTGGAGATCGATACAGAGCACGAACGTCCTTGGCTGGGTTACCATGGTATGGGCGGCTCCTGGCTGAGAGCATTAAGCTTGCGTTATCTGGCTGAAGTAGCACAGGGCACGAAACTCCCGCTGTCCGGTGTCACCGGTATTCAGACCGGCGATGACGCGATCAAATACATGCTTTGCGGCGCTTCGACCGTACAGATCTGCGGTGCGATCTACGCGAAGGGATACAAGGTGTTAAAAGAAGTAGCTGACGGTATCGACAGCTGGATGGCGGATCATGGATACAAGTCTATCGAAGAATTCCGCGGTAAGGCCTTACAGCATTTGAACGATCCGGCTTATACAGAATATGACCCGCCTGTGCGCGCCGTTGTAGATGAAACCAAGTGTATCGGCTGTGGCGTATGTAAGGATTCCTGCATGTACAGCGCGCTGTCAATTGAAAACAAAAAGGCCAAGATCACCGAAAAGTGTGACGGCTGCGGCGTTTGCTGGTCCATGTGTCCGAAGCGTGCGATCTCTATGGAGAGATATGCGAGATAGCGTGAGCATGCAAGTATTTCATACATCTGCTGCTTTTATGTTTTTAAATTTATTTAAGGAGGAATGATTATTGTGAAAAAGCTGAAATTCACGTTCCGTGGGAAAGATTTTTATGCAGACATGCTGCCGGAAGAAGCACCGTTGACTTGTGCAGCCGTAGAAAAGGCTTGTCCGTTTACAACACGTTGGATCCATGCAAAGATCGTCTACAATGAGGTCTTCTGCATGACCAAGATCGAAGGGCCGACCTTCAGAGAAAACCCGATCCCGAATTTACCGGGAGATATTGGATTTTATGATGTTCCGCAGTGTATTTGCTGCTGGCACGGTGAAATGAAGCCGTTAGGCGCAGGCAATGTATTCGCAAGATTTACACCGGAACAGATGGCTGTATTTCATGATGCGACCGTTGATATGTGGGAAGACCCGGGCTGCCCTGTCATTGTAGATGTTGTAGAGGAGGATTAGTCATGAGTGAATTAATGAAAGAATTGGATAGACGCATAGAAGCTGCATGGATGGTCGAACCTCAGGACGTGAGAAGAATGCTCAAGCATAACGACGACAGCGGCAGAAACTTCGGCCAGTGGGTATACTCCTATATGGATATGTCACAGCTGCAGGAAGTTTTGTATCAGTACTACAAGATCTGTTTAGGCGGAAACGCAGACCTGGCCACGATGAAAGCGGTCGCGACATCTGCGATGAACAATGTCGCCGCAAATTCCCGCAGCAGCAAAATGGAAGATCTGATGTCCGTTTTATACAGAGCATCCGCCGCAGCCAACGGCGCGAAGGATCTTGATGAGCTGGCGGCACTGCTTCGCAAGGTACAGCGCTATGTCAACGTCATGTTCTATGCGATCGACCTAGCTCTGCCTTGGGCAGATATGTGCAAAGCCTATAACGAATTGATGAAAGATTTTGTGCCTCCGACAAGAGAAGGTGCAGTGGATGTTTCCGATCAATAGTTTTTTCTTTTCGATACATAACATTTACATCTAATGTAAATTAGATGCCTCTTTACCAAACAAGCCCATGGATGCACAAAATGAAGCATGCGCAGGGAGCATTCCCTGCGCGTACATGGGCAGGAGCGTGATAGAAAGGACTAACGGTAATGAATAATTTTGAATTTAAAGTGGGGACCAGACTATACTTCGGGCAAGGACAGTTGGAACAGATCGGAAAGATCTGCAGGGAACTTTCTATGACGTGCGTCATGGTGATCAGCGGTAAACATGTTTCTAAACTCCCTCTGATGGAGCGGCTGCAGGCTTTGCTCTCAGAAAACGGGATCAAGCACCAACTGTATACCGCGGTGCCGAATGATCCGGATGTAGACGCGATCGACCTTTTGACTGTGGCCATGAAAGACTGCTGCGTGGATGGTGTCATTGCCGTCGGCGGAGGCAGCCCTATGGATGCCGCAAAGGCAGCCTGCATCTTACAGACCAATGAAGGCAAGGCAGAAGAGTATGTCTTTGGCGGAGGGAAAACGGTCAGCCGTCCGGGTATTCCGCTGATCTGCATACCGACAACAGCCGGTACGGGAAGTGAGGTCACAGGCGCTTCGGTCTTAACCAACCCGCGGACTCTAAAAAAACTATCCATCGCACATGAGTGGATGAAACCGGTCGCCGCAATCCTGGACCCGTATGCGACCGCAGACGCCCCAAAACAGATCACGGCCTCGACAGGCATGGATGCGTTAACGCATGCCATCGAATCTTACGTGTGTAAAAAAGCAAACCCATATTCTGATCTTTTCGCGGAAAAGGCGATCGTCTTGATCGGGAAATATTTGATCCGCGCATATGAAGATGGAAGCGATATGGAAGCCAGAGAGCAAATGCTGCTGGCGAGCAATTTTGCAGGGATCTCTATCGCTCACGGCGGTCTTGGGGCCGTGCATGGTATCGCACAGTCGATCGGCGGGATCGCAGGAACAGCGCATGGCATTACAAACGCAGTGCTTTTGCCTTATGTCATGAAGGAAAATTACATAGGGAATTCTGAAAAATACGATCGTATCCGGAGTCTGCTCGGCATGGATGCAGAGACACTCTGCGAGAAACTGCAGATCCCGAAAAAAACTAGAGAGCTGGGTGTGAAAGAAGAAATGCTTCCGAGGGTCTTAGAAGAAACCATGGCATATCGGCAATTAGCAAACAATCCGGTTGCCGTGACAGAAGAATTAGCAAGAAAATTGATTTGGGGTAGCTATTAAATAAAAATAGCTTTGCTTCCAATATGATTAAAAGATATACACCTATTTTTTTCTTTTCCATAAAAATGCTAAGGTTCAAATGCGCCTTAGCATTTTTTATTATATAGAGTGACAAAGGCTATAAAAATACTTAGCTTTTGCCAAAAGGGAAGTGGTTAAATGAAGCTACTTCTTTTTGGAAGTTAAAACTATCCTAACACAGATGAAAAGGGGATTGACAAATGCGTACTACAGTTGTAGTATATAGGCAAGTGATACTACGCTTGTAGGAGGATGAGAGATGAACTTATCGGAACGGGAATGGATGGTGTTGCGCGCGCTCTGGGAGACGGGCGGCACGGAGCTGGGGACGCTGGTACAGCGGCTGCAGCCGGAGACCGGATGGAGCCGCAATACGGTACTGACCTATTTGACACGCATGGAAGGCAAGGGTCTGGTGGCAATCGACAAGACGCTTACGCCGCATCAATACCGTGCGGTGCCGGATCAGGAAAGCTGCCGAGAGCAGGAACGAAAGAGCTTCGTGGAGCGGGTCTACAGCGGCGCGACGGGGGACTTGATCGCGGCTTTTTTGAAAGAAGAGAAGATCACGCCTGCGGAGCGGGAGCGTCTGCGCAAGCTGCTGGATGAAATGGAGGTGTAGCGGATGTTTGATTTATGGGCGTTTTTACTGCAAACCCTGACCGCCTCCGGCGTCGCCGCGCTTCTCCTCCTGCTCAAAGCGCTGTTTCAGGACAAACTACCGCCGAAGTGGCAGTTTGCCGTTTGGAGCGTGCTCGCGTTGATGCTGCTGCTCCCGGCAGGCTATCATGGACGCTATGTGCTCGTTCACTGGCAGGTCCCGATTGAGATGCTCAAGGCATGGTGCGGAGATTTCGGCTTTACACAGGTCTATTTTCCCCTGCCGTTTGTCAAGGCAATTCCGACGACGGTGAGCGGCTGGCTCTTTGTGCTGTATACCGCCGGCGTGATTTTTTTCGCGGCGAAATACATGCTTTCCTATATAAGCCTGCGGCAGCTTCTGCGCCGCGGACGGACGGTGCAGGGGGAACGCCTCGCGCGCATCGAGCAGATTGCGGACGCACATGATCTGAAGCTTTGCCGCGTTGTGGAGGTCAGCGATTTGCCGAGCGCGTTCGTATGCGGCATCTTGCGTCCGGTGCTGGCCATTCCGGCAAGGGCGGAGGCGAACAGCACCACCCAAGACAAGGCATATGCGGCAGAGCGCGGAGAAAGCACCGATGCGATGGACGAAAAGGTGCTGCTGCATGAGCTGTTTCATTTGAAGCATCGGGATACCTTTTGGAGTGCGTTGATCTGTCTGCTGCGCTGTATCCACTGGTGCAACCCGCTGCTGGCTTACTGCGCCGACCGCGCGCTGAATGATATGGAGTCACGCTGCGATCAGTATGTGCTGGAGCATCTGGAGGGTGAGGCGCGGCGCGATTACGGGAGAATCCTGCTAGCTATGGCAAACGAAAAATTTGCCCGGACACCGGGCAGCACCTGTATCAACAACGGCGGCAGCAATATCCGCCGCCGCATCGAGGCAATCGCCAGATTCAAAAAATATCCGGTCGGCATGGGGCTGGTCTCCGTTTGTATTGTGATCATCCTCGCGGTTTCTCTGGCGGTCGGGACCAGTCCGGCCAAGGCATACGCCAAGGGAAGCTTCACACAGCTGAATCTGGCATCAGCCAGAAGCATCCCATGTACGACTTATGCGGGCGCGCTCGACGCTTATGCAAAGGCCATATTGGAGCAAAGCGGCGCCTATCGGGCGATGTGCGCGCCGATTAGCATGCAGGCCGAGCTATTGCAGGAGATCAAAGAAAACCGGCATCACGGATTTTCTCCGGATTGGGACAGCGGTCTGGAAGTACCTGCCGACGCGCAGCAGGGTTATTGCATTTATAATCTGACGCAAAGCGGAGACGAGCGTTATGACGGACTGCTCGTTGTACACCTGCGGTATCCGCCGAATGGTCGGGCCGCCGAGGAGAAGACTATGTATCTCGGCGTGCAGGAACTGCGTGTCCAAAGAGAAGCCGCACGCTGGGTGGTGATCCCGCAGGAAGATTTTCGCTATATAGACGTGCCGGAACTGGATCTGAGTTGGGGCTGCACCGAGCTGCCGGGACTGATCTATACCGGCGAAGCCTGTGATATGCGGGCGCAGATCAGCGTGCAGTATATGTATGAGATTGACAGTAGAATCGAGACCGACTGGGATGTCATGTGGGGAGCGCAGGGCTATTTTGATACGACGCCGAAGCCGCATGCGAAATTTACAAAAATCACATACATGCAGAATGTAAGCTGCACGCATTTGGGAAATGCGGAGCAAAGAGATGAAATCAAGCAGATCGGCTTATCTGCGGCTCCGGCGTTTACAGGAGAAAAAAGACCGCAGAATCTTCCGGTAGCAGCGGCAGGGTATAACGGAAGTGACAGCGACGGACGCATTTGGGACAGCCGGGAAACAAGGAAGGGCTGGGGACCATCGATCGATTTAGGCGGCGGCGGAACAAGCCTTTCTTCCGAGGAAGAAGTTAGAATTCCGGCGTACTACGCGGCAGAACTGTATTTGAACGGGAAAGGCGCGGCGGAACTGGAGCTGCGGTTACAGGAGGATACGAAATGAGAACAGACTATCAGAAGCTGCAGCGCAGTCTTTCAAAAGTAATCTTGGGGTATGTATTCTTATATATCAATATTAACATCGGGCAGGTCAACCTGCTGCCGGTTTTCGTAGGATATCTGCTTTTTCTTTCGGCGATCGAAGGCTTGAAAGAAGAGGAACGGGAGCTGTCTCTGCTGAAGACGCTCGGCGTGATCCTGGCCTTGTGGCATGCCTTCGTTTGGGCAATGAGCTGGGTATCTGTCGAAATCGAGGGGAAATGGCTGTTGGCGGATATTTTGATCAGTGTGATGAATATCTACTTTCAATTTCAGTTTGTAACCAATCTTGCGGCGATTGCGGAGAAATATCAGACGGAGGAGGATGATCTGCATGGAAAGATGCTCAAGTATCGGACGTGGCAGACAGTCATCTTGACGGTGATCACCATCGTGACAGAACTGCTACCTCAGGAGCCTACGCTGGTGGGATATCTTTTCACGACCATGGCAGTGGTTTATTTGATTCTGGCATTCTGTCTGATCAAGGCGCTGTTTGACCTGCGCAGATGTGTACAGGAACCGCGGCCGGAACCAGGTGAGACAGAATCCGCAGCGTCGCGCACGCATGTGCCGAAAGAAGAAAGCACAGCGGAGGCCGGTGCAGAAACAGACTAGCCGCCGCTGTATGAAAGAAGCGCGTATTGCGGATAGGCGATGCACGCAAAGCAGGCAGACGCAGGGCATCAACCGATCGCAGCAGATACCTTGTTGCTGTGGGACAAAAGCTTAAAACGGCCGGATGCGGCCTGTGGCGATCATGAAGATCGCGATCAGCGCGAGCACAGCTAAAGCGATTGCAAGGACCATTTCATAAGGACGTTCGAAAACCGGACGTCCTCTTTCTTTTTTGCCGAGGGCATAGACGAGAATGCCCGGCGCGTAGAGGATGCAGGCGATGAAAGTCAGCTCCAATCCGGACGAGTAGAGCATCCAGATGCCGTAGGCGGTGCCGATGACCGCGAAGAAACGAGCGGCTGCCAGCGAACCGCCGCGTGCGGCGGTGTTCGCATCGGAGTCAGAACCGGGAGCAGGAGATTTTGCTCCGCGGGGAAAGCCTTCGCCGCGCAGCGTGACCTTCAGATAGTACAGCGCACTCAGAAAGTACGGAATCATGATCATCGTCGTGCTGAACGTGTAAAAGACCTGATAAGTGGAGGCGCTAAAAAAGATGACGATCAGAAACAGCTGCACCAGTCCGTTGGTCAGATAGAGGGCGAATGACGGCGAGCCGTTTGGGTTGGCACGCGCGAAAGCCTTGAGGAACACGCCCTGCCGCGCGGCGGAGTACGGACAGTCGGCGGCCAGGATCGTCCAGCCGAGCAGCGCACCCGCCAGCGAAAGAATCACGCCAATGTTGACAATAGCGGCGCCCCAGGGGCCGATGACCACCTGCAGGATACCTGCCATCTGCGGACTTTTGAGGCTGGCGAGTTCTTCGGTAGGGAGTACGCCCATACTGAGAATGGCAACGAGCACATAGATCGCGAAGATGCCGAGGAATCCGGTCAGCGAAGCCTTGCCGACGTCCGCGGAATGCTTGGCGCGCGCGGAGAGTACGACCGCGCCCTCCACGCCGATGAAGGACCAGACGGTTGCAGAGGTGGTCGCTTTGATCTGCGTGGAGATATCCGGCGCGCCGGGCGTGTCCGCGCCCCAAAAGTTCTCCATAAAAACAGCAGGACGGAACGCGCCGAAAAAGATGACGGCGATGACAAAAAGCAGGATCGGGATCAGCTTGGCGATGGTGGTAATGACATTGAGCGCGGCTGCCTCCTGCACGCCCCGCAGAATCAGAGCGTTGAGCAACCAGATGATAGCAGAGGCACAGACGATCGAGAGCAGATTGTTGCCGTCACCGAAGATCGGGAAGAAATGACCGATCGCGCCAAACAGCAAAGTTGTATAAGAAACATTGCACAGGAGTGCGCTGACCCAATAGCCCCAGGCGGAGTTGAAGCCGACAAATTCGCCGAAGCCCTCCTTGGCATAGCTGTAGATCCCGTTAGTCAGATCAGGGCGCACGCGGTTGAGCCCGAAGAAGCACATCATCAGGCAGAACATGCCGATGCCGCAGATGGTCCAGCCGATGAGGACACTGCCGGTATGCGCGCCGCTTGCAGCCATATCGCCTGCCGTTGTAAAAATACCGCCGCCGATGGTCGAGCCGATGATCATGGCGGTCAGCTTGGTGAAGCTCAGAGAATGGTTCTGTGCCTGAGCCGGATTTTGTTCATTCATCAAAAAGTCTCCTTTATCAACTGAAGTTACCTTCGGTATGTATCGCGCAAAAATTTTTGCTTGACAAATCGGCTTACATGCATTATTGTATTAGTTAAATAGTACAATAATACACAAGGTTAAAACGGCGCATTGTTTCAAAGAGATTTTCAAGATTCCATGTCTAAGCATAGTATGAGCAAAAAGCGCGAAAATATGAAATCTGAAATTGGAAATTCTGAAGCGAAAGCTTAAAAATGAGCGCATGTGCAGAGCCTTCGCGCGGGGCATGCGCAGAGAAGGAGGAAGCGGGGAAAATGGATAAACAGCTGCAGGAAAACATGTCGATCTATATGCAGATCATGCAAAAAGTCAGAGAAGCGATCGCGTCCGGCGAGCTCGCGCCGGGGGCGCGCGTCGCGTCTGTGCGGGAGCTTGCCGGCGTATTTGCCGTAAATCCGAATACCATGCAGCGGGCACTGAACGAGCTGGAGCGCGAGGGACTCTTGGTATCCGAGCGCACCAGCGGGCGGTTTGTGACGAAGGATAGCGCGCAGATCGACGCGATGCGGCGCCAGCTTGCGGAGGAGGCCGCGGCGCGGTTTCGCAGAGAAATGCAGACGCTGGGATTCAGCGAGGCAGAGATGCTGGCGTTTTTTCGTGTAAGTGCGGATGACGCTGTGCGGGGCGCGTAGGGCACGCCGCGCGGGAGGTCCGGCGTAAGGCGGCGCGCGATGCGTATGAGATACGCGGTGCATATGGATTGCGCAGTGCGGTCGGCAGCGCCAAGCCGCGCGTGATGCGGACGGCGGTCACAGACCGCAGAAAGGAAGGGGAACATGAAAGAACGCCGCAGCTATGATACTGAAAGAAACTTAAAACTGGTAACGACGCCGCTCGTCTGCCTGTCGGATGTCAGCAAGCAGTTTGACCGGATTCGGGCGCTGGATCATGTCAGTCTGGCAATCCCGGAGGGGCGCATCATCGGTCTGCTCGGACCGAACGGGAGCGGCAAGACGACGATGCTCAAAATCCTTGCGGGACTATATACGGAGTATGAGGGCAGTGTGAGCATCGACGGCCTGCGGCCCGGTGCAAAGACAAAGGCATGCATCGCGTATCTGCCGGACAGCAGCTGCCTGCCGGAGAAAATGCTGGTCAGCGATATTGTGAGGCTCTATGAGATTTTCTTTGCGGATTTCGATGCCGAAAAGTGCCGGGAACTGCTTGCAACCTTTGCGATCGGACTGAGCAAGACGCCGGAGGAAATGTCAAAAGGGATGATTGATAAATTACAGATCTCACTCGTCATGGCACGCAGGGCGCGCCTGTATCTTTTGGATGAGCCGATTGGCGGTGTCGATGTAGAGGCCAGAGAGCACGTGTTGGATCTGATTCTGGAAAACTTCAACCCCAAGGGGACGATGCTGATCGTGACGCATTTGATTCACGATATCGAGCGGCTGTTCGATGACGTCATCGTGTTGAAGGAGGGTCGCGTAGAGACGTTTACAGCTAGTGACAGTCTGCGCGCGCAGTACGGCGGTTCTCTGGAGGAAGCGCTCAAAGCGATGTTTCGTGAGGAAGCGGCGCGGTAGATCGAAAGGAAGGGGTGAAAACCATGAAAATGCGAAATGTCCGGAAATGCTGCAGGCTGCACGCCAAGCTCGCGGAGAATCAGATCGGGATTTGCCTTGTCTGCGCGGGGATTTTGGCGATGAGCAGTATGGCAGGCGCAATCATTCTTTTACTTGTCTTAGGAGGCTTTGTGTTTGTTGGGTCGATGTGGTTCTTCGCCAAGACCTATCGGATGCTTTTCGGCGCAACCGGCTATGGGGCGACAGGAGATTTTGTCCGCAGCCTGCCACTCACCGAAAAGGAAGTGTTCGCGGGCAAGATCCTAACAGGAAGCCTGACAGCCTTCGGCTTGTTTTTGCTTCTGACGCTCAGCCAAATCTGTATCGCGCGTGCACTCTCGATTACCATTCACTGGCGGACCCTTGCGCTGAACAGCCCGTTGATACTGCTGATGCTCGTGCTGCTTTCTCTCTGCGCGACCGCCTTGTACAGCATCGGCATGGCGCTGACATATCAGCGCGGGGAAGAAAATCATACGGTGTCCATGGTCACTTGGGCGGAGGTCATCGTTCTGCTCCTGCCGTTTTTGGTTCTGCTGCTGCCGCTGCTGGTGCCGGTATATCATGCCTCTGTCGGTGCTGCGCTGAAACCGCTGCTGCTGATCACGCTCGTGCTTGCAGTCCTGACGCCGCTACTGGTGCGGGGCGCTTACCGGACGTTTGATTGGGGTACTGCAGAATATCGCGGTTCGCATCGCGGCGGATCAAAGGCTGCAAAGACGAGTATCCTGCCGCAAAGCAAAACACCTGCGCAGATGTACACGTGGCTTCTGCGGCAATGCGGCGCAGGCGATGTGCTGCAGCAATGCCTCTGGACACTGCTGTTGGTCGTCATCTTTGTTGTGCAGGAGCTGCCTGCGTATTTGATCCCGATCCTGATTGTCGGTACCGGTGCGCGCCTGCAGTATGAGGCAGACAATATGATGCTGTACGGAGAGAACGCACCGTTCTATCAGTTGTTTCCGCTGTCTGCGCGGCAAAAGGTCCTGCTGCACATGCAGTGCGGATGCAGGCGTATCGCGCCGCTGATGCTGATCGCGGTCAACGGGTATTGCGTGCTTTTGGCAGCCGGCCGCAGTCTGCCGCCGATGCACTCCGGCGAAGCGTTCATCTGCTTCCTGCTGCTGAACTGTGCGCTTTTGACGGCGGCAGGGCTGTACAGTGGTCTGGTGATGTTCAGTGTGGAATACGGCGGCTGGCGGCAGGCTGCGGCGGATCGCAGCCCGAGCCTGCTGGCTGGCAGCGTCTGTGAGATCGTTTTACTGCTGCTCTGTGCCGGTGTGTATGTTCTGCTGTGGCGCTTCGCGCCTCTGCCCAAAGCAGTCCTGCTTGCGATCTTGACCGCGCTGCAGCTTGTCGGCATGTTTGTCTTTATCAAACTCAACGGCTGGATGCTCGAAAAGAAGTACGCGGTGTGAAAAGGACAAAACAGCGCCTAAAGGCTTTGCAAATAATACAGACCTTTTTTTGTGATTTTTGAACCACTCCTGCCCTGGCTGACACTAATATAGGAATGATTCTTTAAATCTGCCATAATTTTTTTCAGAGTACCCTCGCCGACAGTAATTCCCCGTGCAGCAAGTAAAGCCTGCAAGGCAAGTCGGCCGATTCCCGACGCTGAATTTGAGTTTTGCGCGATGGTATCCAAAACAATATCGGACAGCGCTTCATAAGAGAAAATCGGTGTTTCCGCAAGGGAAGGACTCGGTGATTGCAGTGCGGGACCATCGTTTCCTTTTAAAATATGTACCCCCTGCTGAATCGAGGAAGGCAGTTCCCCCAGCAACCGGTAATATAAGGCTGCGTTTTCGAGCTCTCGCACATTGCCCGGCCAAGAATGGCGTAAAATCGCTTGAATATCCTTTGGAGCGATATCGTGAAAGCTCTTTCCGAGAAAAGCTTCTAATAAAGGAAGAATATCTTCAGGACGATTTCGGAGCGGAGCAATATTAATGGAGATGACATTCAAGCGATAAAACAAATCGTTGCGAAATTTTCCCTCTAGGACCTGCTTCTCTAAGTTTACATTCGTAGCAGCTAAAATTCGAACATCGATGTTGATCAATTTGTCGCTTCCGATCCGCATGATTTGCCGTTCTTGCAGAACACGCAGAAGGCGGGACTGCAAACTGGGAGAGATGTCCCCGATTTCATCCAAAAAGATAGTGCCGTGCTGTGCATGCTCAAAAAGACCGATTTTTCCGTTTTTTTGTGCGCCGGTAAATGAGCCTGCTTCATAACCGAAGAGCTCACTCTCAAGCAAGGCCTCCGGCAAGGCAGCGCAATTGATTGCAACAAAGGGTTGGTTCTTTCGATTGGAGAAATTGTGGATGGATTGAGCGAGAAGCTCTTTGCCCGTACCACTTTCGCCGCGTATTAACACTGTATGATCCGATGGCGCAGCTTTTTTTGCAATGGCAATACAATTCTGCATGGAAGAGGAGCAGTGAATCATATCTTTAAAATGATACTTTGCATAAAACCCACTGCGCTGCAGCTGCTGCGTCAAATTGTTTTCGGTATCGCGCAGTCCTTTTTCGTCTTGTAAAAAGAGAATATAGCCCACAAGTTCATCTAAAAGGGTGACAGACTCCTTACTTGCCAGATAGTTGACGCCGTGATAGGATACAACCTCGTCTGTAAATTCCTTTTTTTGGATCAAGGCTTCGCCAAAAAGCATCTGCTGATCAAAAAGATCCCCGGAACCAAGACCAAAGAGATCATAGGCAGTTTCATTGATGTAGTGCACGCGGTTGTTGAGATCCAGCAAAATAATAGCGCGATGAGACTCTTCGACGACGCTGACGATCATCTGATCTTTCAGGTAATTGCTGAAATAACTGTCGATGAAATTGCTTCCGACCTCCCTCTCGTCATGAATCTTATGGATGAGGTTCCTTTTTACAACAGGGGTTTCCAGATCGAGTAGCGCGATCAGCTTTTGGAAGGTTTCGAAGCTCACTTCGCGGTTGTGGATGCTGTAAATTTCTTTGATATGGGACGGAATCAAATCCGCAGCATGATGTGCAAGGATGGCGATATGGATGTTGTCGTACATACCGGAGGCTGCCGAAGCAGGGTCATACGGAATCAAATTTAAATGACCGATACCAAGCTCATAGATCATATAGATCGTTTGCAGTGTGCTTTCTCTGGAATCGTTTACAAGCAGAACATTGGAGCCTTTGGGAATATTCGCAAGAGGCTTTAAATACTTTTTCTGGATACTTCTTGTGATTACGATGACCTTTGAAAAATCATCAATATGATTCGGCAGGAAGCGAAGCATTTCTTCATAGCAAACCAAATAGGCATCAGCAGAAATTAACTGATGCGGAGGCATTTCATCCAAATAGTAGTTTGTAATCTGGATATAATCGCCGAGAACATTTAAAAGATTGTTTTCAATATAACGAATAGCGGGTTGATTTTCACGATCCCGGTAAAAAATAGCGACTTGTTTCAAAGAAATCACCTCCAAAAGACGATGCTTCAAGCAAGATAATTTTACAAATTTTTTTAAAGTATGTCAAGGTTTCCTGTAGGGATCCGGTGGCATAAATATTGCATTTTAAATGATAAAAAAGATTGCAGCAAAGAAAGGAGAAAAAATGAAGGTACTTTTGATAAACGGAAGCCCGCATGAAAATGGATGTACGTTTACCGCATTGCACAGGATTGCCGAGACATTGGAACTGCAAGATGTCTCCACGGAAATTTTCCACATCGGAAAGACGCCGGTAGGCGGATGCATGGATTGCGGATATTGTGCAGAGAAAAAAATTTGCGTCATTGATGATTGCGTAAATAGAGCCTTGAAAAAAGCGGAGGAAGCCGATGGCTTTGTATTTGGAACGCCGGTTTACTTTGCTTCTCCAAATGGGTCGATGGTTGCATTCATGGATCGCTTTTTTAAGGCAAGGGACTTTGCGCATAAGCCTGCTGCTGTTGCGGCCTCTGCAAGACGTGGGGGATGCACGGCAGCGCTGGAGGTCCTGATCAAGTATCCGACGTATAACCAGATGCCCCTGGTCAGCGCAGATTACTGGCCGATCATTCATGGAAATACGCCGGAAGAAGTCTTGCGGGATGAAGAAGGCTTGCATACCATGGAGACCTTGGGACTGAACATGGCATGGCTCCTAAAGTGCATTGAAAACGGGGAGAAACCGGTAAAGCGCGAGAAATCGATTTGGACAAATTTTATCAGATAGGAGGAAAGCATGAAAAAGATTGCACTTGTGACAGGAGCGGCCGGAGGAATTGGACAGGCGATTGTATGCAGGCTTGCGGAGGAAGGTATGAAGGTATATGCCAATGCCAGAAGTGAGGAGAAATTAAAAAAGACCCTAGAATTGTGCAAAGGCTGTGATGTCGAACCTTTGATTTTCGATGTGACAGATTTAGCTGATGCGGAACGTAAAATCATGTCGCTGGAGGGAATCGATTACCTGGTTAACAATGCCGGCAAAAGCATAAGAAAGAAGTCAATTGAGGACTTAACGGAGGAGGATTGGGACAGTATTTTAGATACAAATGCAAAAGGCTATTTTTTCATGATGAAATATGCAATAAGAAAAATGAAAAAGGACGCGGCAATCGTTAACCTGACCTCCGGGGCAGCAAAAACCGGCGGTGATTTTGTTTCCATTCCGTATTCATCCTCAAAGGGCGCGATCAACGCGCTAACGATTTCGATGGCGCGAGAGCTTGCCCCAAGAGGCATTCGAGTGAATGCTGTTTCACCGGGGTTTGTTGATACGGACATGCTGACTTTGAACGGAAAAGAACGAGACTATTATCCTCCGATCATTCCGTTGGGGCGCCTCGGAACAACGGAAGATATCTCCAATGCTGTCTATTTTCTGTTGTCGGATGAGGCAAGCTTTATGACCGGCCAGATCATAGAGGTCAACGGCGGCGATATAATGGGATAATCGGGACGTAAAAAACGAATAGTCCTATTAAACCTGTTTTAGCTGTTGTAAATGCCAAGAGATTGCTGTAAAATCGGTGAAAAGGAATGGCATGAAAATTGCTATATATTAGAGTACCCGGGAAAATTCATACGTAGACGAAGGCATAAGTAAAAGCTTTTTAGGGAGGTAAAGTTTATGAGTGAGAACACCAATACGATGACAGGGAAAATGTCATTTGGAAGAGCGGCATTTTGTATTTTATGTCTGATTATTGTTCTTTGTTTAGGTTTTGCAGTCTTCGGACTGGAAACAAAAGTTGTATTTTTGATCGCATCGGTAGTTGTAACTATTTGTCTGGTTGCATTTGGTTTTAAACTTGATACTGTACTGCTGTGGTATGCAGATGGGTGCAGAGGATCTATCGATGTTGTTCTGATTTTGATGAGTGTCGGCGCGGTAATCGGCACATGGATGGCATCCGGGGTTGTTCCGACTATCATGTACTATGGAATCAGTTTCCTGACACCGACATCCTTTATGTTGATAGGATTCATCCTTTGCTGTATCGTTTCCTTCTTTGTCGGCAGCTCCTATTCCACATTAGCCACGTTAGGCGTTGCGTTTATGGGCATTGGTACCGGTCTTGGGATGAACTTGGGGCTGGTTGGCGGCATGGTTCTTTCCGGCGCAATGTTCGGTGATAAAATGTCGCCGTTCTCAGATACCACAAATCTTGCACCTGCAGTATCCGGAACAACCGTATATAAGCATATTAATTCTATGATCTACACGGTGACGCCGGCGTTCATTATCACATTTGTTCTTTATGCGGTGCTGAGCATGAAAACAGATACAGCCGGCGCAAAAATGGAAACGGTTGATGCAATGTTAACGGCTTTACACGAGCATTTTAACATCACACCGGTGTTGTTGATCGTACCGGTTGTTATTTTAACGCTCGCGGTTTTGAAGGTTCCGCCGGTTGTTGCAATGTTGACGAGTGCTTTTTTAGCAATGTTTATGGGAATGATTTTCCAAGCGGATCATTATGACGTAGTTACCATGCTTTCTGCATTAGGAGACGGTTTCCACACCGACACGGGGAATGATATGGTAAACAGACTGGTTTGCAGGGGCGGTATCGCATCCATGATGGAAGTTGTTGCCTGGACGCTGCTGACACTGGGCATGGGACAGACGCTGAAAGAATCCGGCATATTAAGTGCGTTCTTAGAGAAGCTGCTTACCATTATTAAAAAGCCGCGGGATTTAGTCATTGGCACGTTGCTTTGTTCCTTGTGTACAGCCTGCCTGACCGCATCGCAATACTTGGCGATTATGCTTCCGGGTATGTTATTAAAGGATTCCTATACGAAGTTTAAACTCGATAAAAGGGTTCTTTCCAGAACACTTGAGGACGGCGGCACCATGTTCTCGTTCATCATTCCGTGGGATACAGCAGGTATCTATACGGCTTCGGTTCTGGGAATTTCAACATTGACATATGCACCTTATGCGTTTCTTCTGATTGCGTGTCCGATTGTAGCAGCAGTGTATGCATGCATTGGATTTGCGCAGTTTAAGGATACCGGAGAAGAATCAACTGAAGAGAAGGCTGTAGAAGCATAGAAAGGAGAAAAAATGCAGAAAACAGGAAAAGTAAATCTTCCAGAAGGAAAGAAAATTGCGGTTAATTTTAGTTTTGACTTTGACTCTTCCTCTGTATGGATGGAATCTTTTAAGAAAGAATCAGAAGTATACATGTCCAGAGGCGAATATGGAGCAGTCGTAGGCGTTCCGCGCATTTTAGACTTACTCGATAAATTTAATTTTAAGGCGACATTCTTCATTCCGGGGCATACGATAGATACATACCCGGAAATCTGCAAAGAAATCGTCGCTAGAGGGCATGAAGTTGGACATCACGGCTATGTGCATGAAGACCCTACATTCCTTTCGTGGGAAGAGGAAGAAGCAATCATCATCAAGGGACTTGAAGCATTAAAACGCATTGGTGTTACACCTGTCGGATACAGATCCCCGGGATTTGACTTCAGTCCGAATACCATCGCGATATTAGAAAAATACGGCATCAAATATGACAGCAGCCTGATGGGAAATGATTTTTATCCATATCATCCGACGCCTTGCACGGTTCATTATGACAGAGGAAACGAGTTCGGCGAGCCTGCAAAACTTGTTGAGATTCCTTGCTCCTGGTATATGGATGATTTCCCTCACTCTGAATTCATTATGACGAGGACCGGAATGAAGCCACAGAGCCAGATTTCTGAGATCTGGACCGGGACCTTTGACTATGGCGTAAAACATGTGAAAAATGGTTTACTTGCTGTTTGCATGCACCCACAAGTGATCGGACGTCCGCATAACATAACCATGTTGGAAGCGTTTATGCAGCATGTCGTTGACTGTGGTGCTTGGGTGGCTCCGTTCAAGGACATTTATGACAGAATAGAATTTTAATAGGAAGCGGGGAGAGGAAATCGTGATTTCCTCTCCTCGAATATATAGGAGGGAAATCTTGGACAAACTGCTTTATAACGGGAATATTTATTCCATTGATTCAGAAAATCGAAAATATACAGCGCTGGGCATTGAAGATGGGAAAATAACTTTTTTAGGTAATGATCAAGAAGCGCTTCAGCTTCCGTGCGAAGAAAAAATTGATCTGAACGGCAAAACGCTGCTTCCCGGATTGATTGATTCACACTTACATATGCTGAACTATGCCTTTGTCAACACATCCTATCCAATGTTTGCCGCTGATTCTATAGATGGCATTATCGAAGAAGGAAAAAAGATCATAGCAGAGAAGAAGTTTTGCGGGGAATCGGATTGGCTTTACGGGCGCGGATGGAATGAGTTGAACTTTAAAGGAGAAAAGAGGATTTTGGATCGTTTTGATTTAGACAAAATCTCAACGACGGTTCCAATTTTGTTCATTCGCGTGTGCGGACATTTGGCTGCAGTCAACACAAAAGCCTTACAGCTCATTTCGTCTCTGGAGAAAACAAAAGAATATATCCACCAGATCGATATGGAGAGGGGTATTTTAACCGAAGCCTCTGTAAAGTTATGTTATGACGTTATGACGGTTCCTTCTGTGGAGCAGCTAAAGGAAATGATTACCTTTGCGCAAAAGGAATTCAATAAAGCCGGGATCACGAGTGTTCACAGTGATAACTTTTTATCTTTACCGGGTAGACCAAGCGAACGTATTATTACAGCATACAAGCAGCTTGCAGAAGAAGAAAAGCTGACGGTTAAGGTATACGAAGAAGCATCTTTCACATCATTTGAAGATATGAAAGCCTTTATTGATCGGGGATATCGAACAGGGCAGGGATCAGATTACTATAAGATAGGACCGATCAAACTATATCAGGACGGTTCTCTTGGTGCGAAAACAGCGTTGATGAATCATCCTTATCTTGGAGAGGACAATTGTGGCATTGCGGTTCATGATGCGGCAGACTTGCAGCGCTGTGTAGATTATGCATACTCCCATGATATGCAGATTTTGATTCATGCAATCGGCGATAAAGCTGCAGATATGGTTTGCACAGCTTATGAAAACACAATAGGGAAATTCGGGAAAAAGGAAAAACGCCTTGCGATTAATCATTTGCAGATCGTGAGCGACGATCTGTTCGATCGAATGAAGGCAAATGACATTTTGGCATTTATTCAGCCGATCTTTGTTGCAAGCGATAAAAAAATCATAGCGTCGCTTGTCGGCGAGGAGGTCGCACAGCGCTCCTACCTTTGGAAAACGATGCTGAAAAAAGGACTGATCTGCTGCGGAGGATCGGACGCACCGGTAGAAAGGTTCGATGTTTTAGAGAATATTCAAGTAGCGGTCACGCGTGACGCGCTTCATGAAAAAACCGAGGGTTGGCATCCGCAGGAAAAGCTTTCTGTATTGGAAGCGCTTCGGATGTTTACCATTTCCAATGCGTACGCAAGCTTTGATGAACAGAATAAAGGAAGCTTGGAAATCGGGAAAGCAGCGGATCTTGTTCTGCTGTCAAATGATCCGTTTACAACAGACGCACACAGTATCGCGCAGATACAGGTTCTAAAAACATATGTTGACGGAAAAGAAGTATATAGTGTTTGAATTAGATAAAGCTCAGCGAGGGATGGCAGAGATGCCATCCCTTTGCAAGGGGAAATGCCGCAGCATGGATTGTTGATGATGAAATGCTGCATCTAACGTGGAGCGAGTACGCAAACAGGAGGAGATGAATGGGATTAAGTCAAACATGTGAGATAAAACTGAAAAATAAGTTTCAAAGAGGAAACCGGAATTTGATCACAGACATTCCCGGCGTTCGTGTCGGACAGGTAACTTTACAAAACGCAGAAAAAGCGATTCATACCGGCGTAACTGTGATATTGCCGCATGGAGGAAATCTTTTTAAAGAAAAAGTTCCCGCAGGGGTGTCCATTATCAATGGATTTGGGAAAAGTGCCGGTTTGATACAAGTGCAGGAGCTTGAAACAATTGAAACACCGATTGTGATGACGAATACTTTTGGCGTCGGAACAGCATTAAACGCACTGACAAAGTACATGTTGGAAGAAAATGAAGATATCGGCGTCCATACAGGCACTGTGAATTGCCTTGTGACCGAATGCAATGATGGAATGTTGAACGATATCCGGGGCATGCATCTGAAAGAAGACCATGTAAGAGAGGCCATCCAAAACGCAGACGATACCTTTGAAGAAGGCGGTGTCGGTGCAGGAACAGGCATGGTGTGTATGGGGCTGAAAGGTGGAATTGGTTCTGCATCACGCGTCGTTCCGCTTGACGGGAATGATTATACGATTGGTGCAATTGTGCTGTCTAATTTTGGCGTTGCCGGAAACCTGAGGATAGGTGGAATGCAGCTTTCTGCCCCGGAGCAAAAAGCTGAAAAAGAGGAACGGGGATCGATTATCATTGTAATTGGAACAAACATTCCGGCTAACGGGCATCAGCTTGCCCGTATTGCCAAACGTGCTGCAGCAAGTCTCGGGAGAGTCGGATCATATCTTGGAAACGGAAGCGGTGACATTGCCATTGCTTTCTCAAACGCACAGCCTATCCCGCATTACAGCGAAACGAAAATAATTTCGCGGCAGCAGCTGCATGACGGGGCCTTGGATCTGATGTTTGAAGCAACGACGGAAGTGGTTGAAGAGGCAATTATCAGCTCTTTATACCATGCAGAGACCACGACAGGTATCCGGGGAAAAACAGTATTCAGTTTGAAAGAAGTCATGCGATAAATATAGCCTGCTTCGCGAAAAAGCCCTCCGGCAGCACAATCGTGCACCAGAGGGCTTTTTCATGGAGTATATTATATTGGTACGGCGCAACTGCAGGATCTATTCCTTCTCACATTTCTCTTTCAGATCTGCAATTGCTGCTTGTGCCGCTGCCAGTCTCGCGATTGGTACGCGGAACGGAGAGCAGGACACATAGTCCAAACCGATTTTATGGCAAAATTCTACCGAGGACGGGT
>ERZ825896.582-NODE-582-length-46931-cov-8.387981_pt1 | contig 46931 bp, 40 predicted proteins | sample MGYA00519858_ERZ825896 | MGnify/ENA primary metagenome ERZ825896 (study PRJEB31778, sample SAMEA3449214) | human gut metagenome | biome: human gut; feature: human-associated habitat; material: faeces | place: United Kingdom | collected 2010/2012 ... | reverse complement strand
CCAAGACGCTGCCCGTTCCGATGATGAACATCATCAACGGCGGTTCGCACTCGGATGCCCCCATCGCATTCCAGGAGTTCATGATTCGCCCCGTGGGCGCTCCCTCGCTCAAGGAGGGTCTGCGCATGGGCGCCGAGGTCTTCCACAACCTCAAGAAGGTGCTCCACGAGCGCGGTCTTTCGACGGCCGTAGGTGACGAGGGCGGCTTCGCTCCCGCACTGAACGGTACGGAGGATGCTCTGGATTCGATTATCAAGGCCATCGAGAAGGCCGGCTATGTTCCGGGCAAGGATGTCATGATTGGCATGGACTGCGCTTCGTCGGAGTTCTACAAGGACGGCATCTACGACTACACGGTATTCGAGGGCGAGAAGGGTGCAAAGCGCACTTCGAAGGAGCAGGTAGAGTACCTCAAGGGCCTGATTGCCAAGTACCCCATCGACTCGATTGAGGACGGTATGTCGGAGAACGACTGGGAAGGCTGGCAGATGCTGACGGCCGAAATCGGCGACAAGTGCCAGCTGGTGGGCGACGACCTCTTCGTAACGAACGTCGACTTCCTGAAGAAGGGTATCGAGATGGGCTGCGCCAACTCGATTCTCATCAAGGTAAACCAGATTGGTACGCTGACCGAGACGCTCGACGCCATCGAGATGGCACACCGCGCCGGCTACACGTCGGTAACCTCGCACCGTTCGGGTGAGACCGAGGACTCGACGATTGCCGACATCGCCGTGGCTACCAACTCGGGCCAGATCAAGACCGGCTCGATGTCGCGTTCGGACCGTATGGCCAAGTACAACCAGCTGCTCCGTATCGAGGAGGAGCTCGGCGACGAGGCTATCTACGGCTACAAGAAGATTTACCGCAACAAGTAATTCCGATACGCAAGGCTCTGCTGAGAGCCGCAGGCGGAGGTGCACCCGACGGTGCGCCTCCGTTTTTTTATGCCTTTTTGTGCCTCCGCCCGCTTCCCGGCTTCCCCGCTTCCCGGCTTCCCCGCTTCCCGGCTTCCCCGCTTTCCGGCTTCCTGCTTCCCAGCTTTTCTGCTTTCCTGCTTTCTGGCTTCCTTCCCCCTTTTCTCCTTCCCTTCCCCCTTCCTCCTTCCCTTCCTCCTTCCCTTCCTCCTTCCCCTCCGTCCCTCCTTCTCCTCTGTTTGCGGCCTTTGCCGGAGCCTCCGGTTTTCTGTCCGCTTTGGATGGAATGGCGTGGGAGAGGTCCATGCCCGGATGCCGTTTGGCCTCTGCCTGCCGTTTTTTGGGGGGGGGCTTCGCGGATACCCCGGGTTCCGCCCGCTTTCGGATGGAGGGTGCGGGAAGGGAAGCTCCGCCGGGCCCTTGATGTGGGCTGCGGCGCGGGTCCGCTTGTCGGCCGGTCCGGGCCTTTGGTGCGAGCCGCGGCGTGGTGCCTATTGGCGGGTGGGGCCCAGACACGGAGACGGGACCGCCGGACATGAAAAAAGCACCGTCCCCATTGTGAGGGGCGGTGCTTTCATTTTGCGTTTTGTTGGCTGGGACGGGCGGTCTTTCGACAACGAGTCGAAGCCTTTCCGGCAGCAGTCGGCTGCCACCGGCTCTCTTCGGCTGCGGCGACCTTATGCCCGATACCCCGTCGGGAGCTTGCCTCGGGAAGGGCCTGACTCAGACGGTCATAATTTCCTTCTCCTTGCGCTCCAGAACGCCGTCGAGCAGCTTGGTGAACTTCTCGAGCAGCTTCTGCGTCTGCGTCTCGCCATCCTTCGACTCATCCTCGGGCATGCCCTCCTTCTGAGCCTTCTTGAAGGCCTCCACCGCGTCGCGGCGGGCGTTGCGCAGGCTGATGCGGGCCGTCTCGGCCTCACCGCGCACCTGCTTGACCAGCTCCTTGCGCCGGTCCTCGGTCAGCGGCGGAATCGTCAGGCGAATCTGCTCGCCGTTGTTCGAAGGGGTGAGTCCGATGTTCGAGTCGAGAATCGCCTTCTCAATCACGCGCAGCATCTTCTTGTCCCACGGCTGGATGAGAATCGTCTTCGCGTCGGGAACCGTGACGCTCGCGGCGCCCGATACGGGTACCTGCGAACCGAAGTAGTCCACCATCACTCCGTTGAGCACCGTGGGCGACGCCTTGCCGGCGCGTACGTTGATGAGCTCCTCCTCCAGATGGTCGATGGCCTTCTGCATGCGTGCGGAGGCTTCGTTGAGAATCGTTTTGGTATCCATGTTCTTATGCGTTTGTTGTATTGTTGTTCGTAGTGCGTTGCGCCGTCAGTTGCCGAGCGTCTGTTCAATCTTGGCCAGCAGGGCATCGAACTCCTGCTCCTCGTAGCCCACGCTCAGGGCGACAATCCGGCCGTCGCGGTCGATGAGGAAGTTGCGCGGGATGTAGTTCTCGGCGTAGAGGTCGTAGACCTGCTGGTCGGGGTCGAGCCCCATGGCGAAGGTGTAGCCCGTCTTGCGGCGGAAGGTCTCGACGGCCGAGCGCTCCTCGCCCCGCGATACGGGCAGGAAGACGAAGTCGCGGCCGGCAAAGCGGTCGATGACGTCGTGCTGTACCCGCTTCAGCTCCTTGCGGCAGGGCGGGCACCACGTGGCCCAGAAGTTGAGCAGCACGACCTTGCCGCGCAGCGACGAGAGGGTGGTGCGGCTGCCGTCGAACATCTCGACGGTGAAGTCGGGAGCCATGTCGCCCACCTGGACGCGCGTCGCCTCGACGGGCATCTCCTCCTCCGTCGCGGCGGCCGTTTCGGTGGTCACCCCCTCGGCGGCCGTACTCTTTTCGCCGCCATCGGGCAGCAGATAGACCAGGGCGCCCACGACGACGAGCAGTACGAGCAGGAGCCACAGCGTGTTGTTGCTTCTCTTTTTGGTTCTTGTTGCCATATTCGTTTCTTGTCTGGTTGTCTGGTTCATTTTGGGCTCGGTTTCCGGCGGGTCGAGTGCCTTCCCTGCGGTTGGTCCATCCTCCGCTCCCTTCCGGCGGGTCGGCTGTTCCTTCCCTCCCCGGTGTCACGTGCCGGTTTCGGCATCCCTTATCCCCGGCGCCCCTTATTATTTCCTGCACCTCTTTATTCGCCGCCCTTATTCCCGGCGGCGGAGTGCTCCGTAGAGGAGCTCGCCAGCGCCCCAAAGGGCCAGCAGCGCAAAGAGCAGCGGCACCTCGCCGCGCAGCGTTCCGAGTACCGCCAGCGCCCCCGCGCCGCACAGCAGCCGGCCGACGGCCCATGCGTGGCGGCGCAGATAGCATACCTCCCGGCGGCCTCTGCCTCCTCTGCCCTCTTCGGCCTGCTCCCGGATGGCCCCGGGTTGCGCCTCCGCGTCCCTTGCCCCGGGTTGTGCCTCCGCGTCCCTTGCAGCTGGTTCCGGCGTCATCGCATCGGGTCGTACCTCCGGCTCCCTTGCCCCGGGTTGCGTCTTCGCGTCCCTTACCTCGGGTTTCGGCTCCGGGCCCCTTGCGGCGGGGGCGGTATCGCTCCGCTTCCGCATGGCGGCAGCGCGGCGTTATCGTCCGACGACGGTGCCGATGGGCTCTCCGGCAAGCACCTTGCCCAGATTGCCCGGCGTGTCCATGTCGAAGACGACGATGCCCAGCCCGTTCTCGCGGCAGAGCGTGAAGGCCGTCAGGTCCATCACCTTCAGCCGGCGGTCGAGCACCTCCTCGAACGAGATGCGGTCGAACTTCGTGGCCGTGGGGTCCTTCTCGGGGTCGGCCGTGTAGATGCCGTCCACGCGCGTCCCCTTGAGCAGCACGTCGGCCTCGATTTCGATGCCGCGCAGCGCCGCCGCCGAGTCGGTCGTAAAGTAGGGGTTCGACGTGCCGCCGCCGATGATGACCACCTCGCCCGCCTCGAGATACTCGATGGCCTTCGCCTTGGAGTAGTATTCGCCGATGGGCTCCATGCGAATCGAGGTGAGCACGCGCGCCTTGACGCCGTTGTCCTCGAGCGCCGACTGGAGTGCCAGCGAGTTGATGATGGTGGCCAGCATCCCCATCTGGTCGCCCTTGACGCGGTCGAAGCCGCGCTTGGCGCCGCTCAGCCCGCGGAAGATGTTGCCGCCGCCGATGACGATGCCGATTTGGAAGCCTTCGGCCGCAGCCGCCTTGATTTGCTCGGCGTAGGACTGGAGCTGTGCCGGGTCGAGCCCGTATTTCTGGGAACCCTGGAGCGATTCACCGCTCAGTTTCAGAAGAATTCGTCTGTATTTCATGCAAGATGACAGTTATCGTTTTGCGAAGATAGGAAATTTTTTCGGAAAAAATCGCTATTCGGAAGCTCCAATTCGCCCGAGGTCGGACGATTCCTCTGCCGGCCCCTTCCCGCACCCTGCCGCACCCTCCGCCGGGCGAAAATGGGGCCGGCATGCACGCGTTTCGCAAAAATCACTATCTTTGTACAGCTTTTGTACAGACATGTCTTCCGATTACTACAAACTGCTTGACAAAGTCGACTCGCCGCGCGACCTGAAGCGCCTCTCCGAAGAGGAGCTGCGCCGCTATTGCGACGAGCTGCGCCACTATATCATCGAACAGTGCTCGGTCAACCCCGGCCACCTGGCCTCGAGCCTCGGTGCCGTGGAGCTTGCCGCGGCGCTCCACTACGTCTACGACACGCCCGACGACAAGATTGTCTGGGACGTGGGACACCAGACCTATCCCCACAAAATCATCACCGGCCGCCGCGAGGCCTTCCGCCACAAGCGGCAGCTGGGGGGCATCAGCGGCTTCCCGCGCATGGCCGAGAGCGAGTACGACGCCTTCGGCGGGGGCCACGCCTCGGTCTCGATTTCGGCCGCCTTCGGCATGGCCAAGGCCGCCGAGCTGCGGGGCGAGCGGCGCAAGGTGGTGGCCGTCATCGGCGACGGCGCCATGACGGGCGGTCTGGCCTTCGAGGGGCTCAACAACGCCGGGGCGAGCAAGGGCACCGACCTGCTGGTGATTCTCAACGACAACAACATGGCCATCGACCAGGCCACCGGCGCGCTGAAGAACTACCTGCTCAAGATTTCGACCTCGGTCCATTACAACCGCCTCAAGCAGCGGCTCTGGGGCGTGCTGTCGCATACGCCGCGGCTGCTGCGCCTCTGCCAGAAGACGGGCAACGCCATCAAGCAGGGGCTGCTCAACAAGAGCAACCTCTTCGAGAGCCTCAACTTCCGCTACTTCGGCCCGGTCGACGGCCACAACCTCAAGGAGCTGGTGCGCACGCTGCGCGGCCTGCACGGCATCGGCGGCCCGAAGCTGCTCCACGTCATGACGGTCAAGGGCAAGGGCTACCTGCCGGCCGAGCACGACCAGCCCGTATGGCACGCCCCGGGGCGCTTCAACCTCGATACGGGCGAGCGCATCGTCTCACCGTCGGGCACGGCGCGCTACCAGGATGTCTTCGGCGAGACGCTCCTCGACCTGGCGCGGCTCGACCGGCGCGTGGTGGGCATCACGCCGGCCATGCCCTCGGGCTGCTCGATGAACATCCTCATGCGCGAGATGCCCGAGCGCTGCTTCGACGTGGGCATCGCCGAGGGCCACGCCGTCACCTTCTCGGCCGGTCTGGCCGCCGCGGGGATGGTCCCCTTCTGCAACATCTACTCGACCTTCATGCAGCGCGCCTACGACAATGTGATTCACGACGTGGCCATACAGCATCTGCCCGTGGTGCTGTGCCTCGACCGGGGCGGCATCGTGGGCGAGGACGGCGTGACGCACCACGGTCTGTTCGACATGGTCGCCTTCGCCACCGTTCCCGGGCTGGTCATCGCCGCGCCGATGAACGAGACGGAGCTGCGCAACATGATGTACACGGCGCTGCAGTGGGGCGGACCCTTCATGCTCCGCTATCCGCGCGGCAACGGAGTCGGCGCCCCGTGGCGTGGCTGCCCCTTCGAGACGCTTCCCGTGGGGCGCGGCCGGCGGCTGCGCGAGGGGCGCGACGTGGCGCTGCTCACGGTCGGTCCGGTGGGCAACTTTGCGGCCCGCGCCGCCGAACGGGCCGCCCGCGAGGGGGTCGAGGCGGCGCACTACGACCTGCGCTTCGTCAAGCCGCTCGACGAGGAGCTGCTCGACGAGGTGGGACGCACCTTCAAGCGGGTGGTGACCGTCGAGGACGGCTCGCTGCGCGGCGGTGTGGGCGAGGTCGTTGCGGCCTTCTTCAACCGGCGCGGCTACCAGGTCGAGGTGCATGCGCTCGGCGTGGGCGACGCATGGGTCGAGCACGGCACGCCGGCCCAGCTCTACGCCCTCTGCGGCTACGACGAGGAGGCGATTCTGCGCGCGCTGCTCGGACGGTAGCGGCGGCGCGGGCCATACGACAAAACAGGGCGGCATCGCTCCTTCCCATCGGGGAAGAGTCGATGCCGCCCTTGTTCGTATCTGCGGCTGAGGGAGGTGTGCGTGCGCCGGGTTGCTGCTGCGCTATTTCCGGGCCGTTTTCGCGCCGCCGGGATGCCGTCTGGGCGGGAGGCGCCGCCGTGCTGCCAGGTTGCTGCCGCGTTGTTTCCGGACTGTTTTCGTGCCGCCGGGATGCTGTCTGGGCGGGAGGTCCCAGCCACCGCAATGCCGCCGCGCCTTTGTCGGCTCGCTGCCGGACCGCTATCCGAGCGTGAAGCACCAGCTGTCGCCGCGGCTTGCCGCCGGGTCGAAGCGGAACCCCTCCCAGTCGAAGGTCTTCAGCTCGTCGGGTTCGCGCAGCCGGCCGCAGAGCAGCCGACGGGTCATCTCGCCGCGGCACATCTTCGTATAGACGACCACGGTGCGCAGCCGCTCCCCTTCGCGGATGCGGAATTCGGGGGTCACCACCCGCACCTCGCGGCTGAGGCGCTTCCAGTCGAAGAGACGCTTCATCTCGGCGCTGGCCAGATTGACCAGCACGCCGTCGTCGGCCCGCACCTGCTCGATGAGGGGGTCGGTCAGCCGCGTGCGCCAGAAGTCGAAGAGCGGCTCGTCGAGCCCCGGCAGCCGCACGTCGCCCTCGAGCCGGTAGGGGCGGATGGCGTCGAGCGGCCGCAGCAGTCCGTAGAGGAACGAGGTGATGTGGAGGTGCTGCTGGGCATAGTGCAGGTCGTCGGCCGTGAAGCGCTCGGGGGCGATGTGGCGGAAGACAATGCCCGTGTAGGCGGCCAGCGCGGCTACGGCCTCGCCGTCGGGGTCGTGGAAGCGGAGGTAGCGCTGCCGGTTCTCGGCCGCCAGGGTGCCGTTCACGCGCAGCAGGCGGGCCAGCTCGTCGGTCGTCAGGGCGGCCATGCGGGCAGCCAGCTCTTCGGCCTCGCGGAGAAAGCGCGGGGCGGTTGTGCGGGGCGCCGCAAAGGAGCCCTCGGAGGACATCGTCTTGGCGCAGGAGAGGAGTATCTGCATGGTGTGTCGTCTTTTTCGGGTGCGTCAGGCTACCGAGCAGGCGATGCCGAGCGCCTCGACCCGTGCGGCAATGGCACGGAGCTCCTCGCGCGGAACCTTTTCGAGCGTCGGGCAGGGGGTGTCGCGGTCGAGCGAGTAGACCATCACCTGCCGCGGCCGAATCTCGCCGATGAGGCGCAGCCAGGCCGAGACCTCCTCCTCGGTGGTGTTGTCGACCCGCCGTCCGTTGCACTCGCCGCGCAGGAACATCGTCTGGACGATGAGCTGCCCCTCGAAGAGCTTCATCTGCTCCACGATGCGTGCCACACGGTAGTCGGGGCTCTGCGGGTTGTTGATTAACCGTACGGTGGCGTCGAAGGCCGAGTCGAGCTTCAGAATGTTGTTGTCCACGCGGCGCAGGGCGCGGCGCACTTCCTCACGGTGGAGCTGCGTGGCGTTCGAGAGGACCGAGACTCGTGCCGTGGGGCACAGCTCGTCGCGCAGACGGAGCGTATCGTCGATAATCTGCTCGAAGTGGGGGTGGAGCGTCGGCTCGCCGTTTCCGGCGAAGGTGATGACGTCGGGCGGCGTGCCGTCGGCCACCATGCGGCGGAGCGTCGCTGCGAGGTGCTCATGCACCGCCTCCCGGGGGTTGAAGCGCCGGGCTCCGGGGTGCTCGGCATTCCAGCCGCATTCGCAGTAGATGCAGTCGAAACTGCAGAGTTTCGATTCGACGGGGAGCAGGTTGACTCCCAGCGAGAGGCCGAGCCGCCGCGAGTGGACGGGGCCGAAGATGATGTCGTGATAGAGTGCAGTCATGCGGCAAATTTATCGATTTTTCGGGGAATCGTACCCCGCCGGGTCACTTTTTCGCCGCGTCGAGCCGTTTGCCGCAGGCGAAGGCTTTGGCCAGCGGGGCGCCCAGCGCGCGGTATTCGAGGCGGACGGGGTCGTAGGTGACGGGGTGCAGCAGCGCCGGGTCAATCTGCCCGTCGGTGAGGATGCGCTCGTCGGCCGATATGTTGACGATGCGCCCCGTCAGGTGGCAGCTCTCGGGGTCGAACGCGAGCAGCTCGCACTCGAGCGTCATCGGCAGCTCGTCGATGAGCGGGGCGTTGACGTGCGGCGACCGGGTGGCGTGGAACCCCGCCCGGGTGAACTTGTCGGCCACGCGGTTGCCCGAGACGATGCCCACATAGTCGCACGCCTCGATGGTCTCGACGGTGGCCATGCTGACGGTGAAGGCGCGCGTGGCGAGGATGTTTTTTGTGGTCTTGTGCCCGGCCGAGAGGCAGAGGCCGACGGTCTCGTCGGTGAACATCCCGCCCCAGGCGGCATTCATGGCGTTGGGCACACCATGCTCGTCGTAGGCCGCCACAATCAGTACCGGCATGGGATAGAGCCAGCTCTTAGCTCCGAAATCCTTTCTCATAATGCAGTGTCGTTTGAAAAAAAGTGAATCGCATTCGAAAATTACGGCAAATCGGCGACACATCAAAGCCGCCGCCCCGTTTTTTCTCCGTCAGCCGTCTGTCGCCCGTTGCCCGTCTGCCGTCCGTCCGCATGCTGTCCGCAGTCCGCCGTTTGTATGCCGGCCCGGCCCTCGGCCTCTTCCTCCGACCGCACACACCACAAAAAAGGAGCCTCGACGAAGGCTCCCCGGAGTGCGGATAAAGGTACTCCGACACAATAGAAACCTATCTGTATATCAGGATATTAAGCGAACTTTCAAGGCTTGATTACCGCCTTGCCCACCGGTTTTCTGCGCTGCGTTGCATCGCGTCTGTATCTTCCTGTCAGACAATGCAAAAGTAGTAAAAATCCCGGAATTCTCCAAATGCGGAAAATTTTGCAATAACAGGCTGTATTTTACACTTCTGTTATGGCCTTTCGTTCCCACGATTGGGTCGGCACGACTTAAAAACCGAGCATCCGACGGCGGTAGTCGAACGTTTGCCGATATTGCTTTTTCAGCTCCTTCGAAAGGAACGAACGTTCCAGCAATTCATAGGTTAAAGGCTGATCGGAGAGGAACAGTTCGATTTCTTTCCTAACCACCTTTTCCGGAAGTCCAATGCGTCGTCCGAACTCCTCAAAGTCGGTGCGCCGGATGGTGCGGGTGTCCGAGAAGGCCATACCTTCTCTGAATAACCCCTTGTCGAGGGCGAATATCCGGGGCTCCCGCAGTTGCAGCGCTGTATTGACGAGGTCATAGGCCGGGGAGAGCCGATACTCCCCGTTGTATTCAATCAGGGAAAAATTTTTCAAGTGGGCATCATCGTTCGACGTAACGAAATTGAACAGGATGAGTCGGAAAAAACGTTGGATATCGACCAATGCTGCTTTAACATAGCGGTGGATGATCCCGGCACACTCTTCGTAACTGGCCTTGTCGTATTTGTAGTTGGCACCTGCGTTGTCTTTGGTATATCCCAACAGGGCCGCGAAATCCTCCTGCTTGTATTTCCCCCGGTTATGGACATCGAACCGGCGCGTAATATATGCCGGTTCTCCGTTGTCGAAAAAACACAGGCCATTGGCTGCCGTCTCGATGCCGTATACCTGGGAGGCAATCTGCATCGTTACATGCTCATTGGCCGCGCAATACTCCCGATTGATGATGTGATAGCCGGTGGGCCGGGGTTTCAGAATGAACAGCCCCTGCTCCCGTTCACGGGCATACCGCAACGTATCAAACTCGTCCATGACAACCGAGAATTTGGGCTGTGCCCCCGAGAGCGATATGCATCCCACATTTCTGATGGCGTCAAGGGCTTCCGGCGAATCCGCATCCGGGCTGGGCCCCGCAAAGATATGTGATACCTCCCGACCGTCGAACAGCGCCTTCCGTGCCGCAGGCGAGTAGGTGTCATATCCCTTTTGCAGGGTTGACGGGCAGACGTTCAGTTTTTTCATGGCTCAATTGGTTTTACGGTAATGGCGCCTACGGTGTCGAACTGACAGGTGGCCAGCAGGATGCCGAAATCGTCCTCGGCATCTATGTGGAGCAGTTGGGACTGGATCTGCCGATTCTCTCCTTCGGAGAGCATGTTTGCAAATACGGGAAAGAGCACATTCGAACGGTAGGGTTCGGCCTGGAGCGGAAGCGTCAGGCTGACGGGTCCGCTCTTTTCGTTGAGCAGATACGCCTTGTCGTAGGTGAAACAAAACGTGCGATTGTCCTCTTCGGTCAAAACTCCGGCTTTTATTCCGTGCATGTAAACTTCACACCGTCTCATGGTTCAAATCCTTTAATTGAGCAACCAGTTGCAGCCCGAGCACGTTGCATATTGCGAGCAGGGAGGTCATCCGCGGATTGCCTGATCCCCGTTCCACGGCAACGACCGTATTGATGCTTACTCCGGCCAGATCGGCCAACTCCTGTTGCTTGATCTTCAACAGGTGCCGGCGCTCCTTGATTTGGTTGCCCAATGTGTTCATATTCGTATTATATTGTGATTTTATGCAAAAATAATGTTTTATCCTAGTAAAAACAATTTATATTCGCATTATATTGTGAGTATGACGCTTTTTGTTATGGACTTTGGCAAGATGCGTATATAAATCGCAATATATTGAGATTTCGGAGATGGAAGGCGATGGGGTGATTCTTGTTTTTGATGTTGTGAAATCTCGTTTTGTTTATATTTGTCTGTCGGTATCGGCAAGTTGTAGGATAAAGTCTATGAAAGAGGGTTGCATATCAAAATATCGGTCAGAGTCTGCGACTTCGGATCGGCCAAAACAGCATGACATGGAACAAGATTACCGGTTGGCAGTCTTGTCGGCAGCCATTCGGGCAGGGGAAATAAGTGGCGAGGCAGACGGATTCAATCCCCGACAGTATTTATTGCAGCTGAAAGAGCAACGATCGAAGTAGCGATACCGATAGTTTATTAGAGATTTCCAGAAATCTGGAATTCTGTAAATCTCTATATCTAGAATTGAATATTTATCCAATTCCGGGATGATATGGGAGGTTGTTTTGATCTGTCGGTAAAGAATGATGGACTTGTCTGTCAGGCTGTTTCAGGTCATTAACTTTCAAGTTTTAGGGCAGGTCGGTAAAATATGCGCTATTTTGATCCAAAAAAGCGACTTTTAAATATATTTTTCTAAATTTACAGTCAGGTATCAAATGCTTGTAGTTTTTGCCTCGAGATTAATCATATGCGTTTTTTAGAAGAGATGAAATCGCTGATCTGTTTAGGTGCTTTGCTGTTGTTGTCCTGTACATCGACATCAATTCAGTCGGGCCTGACCGATGAAACCCGCAAAATGATCGACAGCACCGTCCGAGTTACCCCTGGGATAGACTCCTTGTCCATCTTGTTGGACCGTTTTGAGGCTGAAGGGAACAAGTATGGGATGATGTGTGCCAGCAAAGCGCTGGGCAAGCGTTATCGGGAAACCGCCAAATTCAACGAAGCTGTCGTCTGTCATCGTCAGGCATTAGGGTTGGCGGAACAACTTTGTGATACCGTTGAAATTATCCAGATATGTAATCAGATCGGAACCAATTTCCGCCGGATGGGTATTATGGACGAGGCTTCCACCTATCATTATAAAGCCCTTGCGTTATGTGAACAGTACCACGACAAAAGTTCTTATGCCGCCTTGAAGAACCTGGTTATTTCGCTCAATGGTATCGGGAACGTGCAATTGTCGATGGAGAACTACAATGCGGCCATCCTCGCCTTCCGTCAGGCCCTGTCCGGGGAGCAGCAGTTGGAAAGTGACCTGGGCCAGGCAATCAATTATGCCAATATCGGCGCAATCTTCGAAAAGCAGGGTATGATCGACTCGGCCTGGATTTACTATCGTCGTTCCATGCAGCACAATCAGGCGGCAGGTTCCAACCTCGGGATTTCCCTGTGCCATACCTATTTCGGCAATCTGTTGGAGAAGGACAAGCAGTGGGACAATGCCATCCGGGAGTACCGGAGCGCCTATGATTTGATGGAGAAAAGCCAGGACCGCTGGCATTGGATCGAGTCCTGCATAGCCCTGGCGCGTGTCAACATGGGCAAAGGGGATATGACTTCCGCGCAAAAATATCTGACACGGGCCTCCCGCACGGCCAAAGAGATGCAATCGCGGGAGCATTTGCGTGAAGTATATTGGTTGAACTATCTCTATTACGAAAAACTGGGCAACTGTCCCAAAGCCTTCGAGAACTATAAACTGAGCCGGGAATATGCCGACAGTGTCAGCAACATCGAAAACACGGCTCATTTGCAGAATGTCAGGGTTAATTTCGAGAAGGAGAAAAGTTCCAGAGAGTTGGCGTTGATTCAGGCGAACTACCGCATGGAGCAACGAACCAAAAATATCATCTTATTTGCGGGTATTTCCATTTTACTGCTGACGATTATTGTAATCGGATTTTTGCTATATGTCGTGCGCATAAAATCCAGGACGCAGAAGATCATGCGCCACATGGAGACTGTCCGCAGCAAGTTTTTCACGAATATCACCCATGAATTCCGCACGCCGTTGACGGTTATTCTCGGGCTTGCCAACCAGTTGTCCGAAAAAACGGGGACAGACCAGGAGTCTTCCGCCTCGTTGCAAACCATTATCCGCCAGGGCGACCATCTTTTGAGTCTGGTCAATCAACTGCTGAACATCTCCAAGGTCCGTTCCTCGATTGAAGAACCGAACTGGCGGACGGGAGACATCGTGGCCTTTATTCGGATGATCGTGGAAAACTTCCAGATATTTGCCCAGCAAAAGCACCTCAATCTGATTTTCGTGCCGCAACAAACCTTTCTTCAAGCCGATTTCGTCCCGGAGTATTTTCGGAAAATAATTCATAACCTCTTGTCCAATGCCTTGAAATATACGCCGAAGGGTGGACATGTCTATATTACGACCACAGAGGAAAACAACAACTTGGTTATTCAGATCGCCGATTCGGGGAAGGGTATCGACAAACAGGATCTGCCCCATATTTTCGAGACGTTCTACCAGGGGAACAATTCCTGTATGGACATGGGGACAGGCGTCGGGCTGTCGCTGGCCAAACAGATGGTGGAGACGATGGGCGGACAGATTACGGTCAAAAGTGCGGTCGGCAAAGGTACGGTCTTCTTCGTTACGCTGCCCTTGAAGCACGGGACTTCGCAGTGGGAGGAGTGGACCCCGGGCGAACCCGAGAAGAATCTTACCCCATCCGTCCCGACCCCCGATCCGGCTTCTTCCGAGAGCGGGACGTCGGGTGCGGACCCCGCCACCATCCTGCTCGTGGAGGACAATCAGGATGTTGCGTTCTACATCGGAGGGCTGCTCAAAGACCGTTACCGGCTGCTCTATGCCCGCGACGGGAAGGAGGGGCTGGAAAAGGCCGCAGAGTATATGCCGGACCTGATCCTGACCGATCTGATGATGCCCGGCATGGACGGATTCGACCTGTGCCGGGAGATACGCAGCTCGATCGTTCTGAACCATATTCCGATCATTATCATCACGGCAAAAAGCGAGGATGTGGACAAGGTGCAGGGGCTCGAAGCCGGAGCGGACGCCTATCTGCTCAAACCCTTCAACTCGGACGAACTCCATGTGCGCATTGCCAAGCTGCTGGAACAGCGGCGGGTTCTGCGGGAGAAATACTCCCGCGCGCTGCGCAATAATTGTCCGGAGAGCGTCAAGCTGCTGCCGGCCGACCAGGCCTTCATGGACCGGTTGACGGATATCGTCTACTCCCAGCTCTCCGACACGGCCCTCAATTCCGACAAGATTGCTGAAAAGATGTGTATGAGCAAATCACAGCTCAATCGGAAGGTGCGCGTAATTACAGGCAGCAATACGACTACCTATATTTTGCATGTTCGTATGGAGAAGGCCAAACGGATGCTCTCCTCCAACGATCTGCCGATCGGGGACATTGCCATGCAGTGCGGGTTCGAGGATGCCGGTTATTTCGGCCGCGTATTCAAGCAGACGTTCGGCATGACCCCGTCACAGTATCGCAAGAAGCCCCATCTAGACTGACGGTCCGGTTGATTTCTTACGCGAAAGGCGCATTCCCGCAAGGGAATGCGCCTTTCGCGCTTTCATGCGGGAATAGGACAAATAAACATTTGAATATCAGCCTTCTGTCTGCTTAACATGCGCCGAGAGTCCGATTCCGGCAAATAAAAATGCGTACATAGTCCGGTTTTATGCGTCGTGTGTCCAAGCCGCCAACGGGAATCGCGTCTACATTTGTCATACATCAAATTCATGGGTTTATGGGCAGCAACGGACAAAAGGAACCGAAAGAACTCTCCTATCATCAGGTCCAACAGATGATCAAAGAGCAGATCGACCGAATCGAACACGAGACGGGGGCGCAACCGGAAGAGGATACCCGCGCACATAACGACATGGAGTGCAACATTCTTGCCGTCATCAAAAGGTTGTTCAGGATGCGATGTCTGCATTTTCGTAAAAGGCGGCGGAGATTCGGCCGAAACGACTGAACAAAATCATCTGCCGGATGGTTGCCGACAATCCGGGTCCAGGCAGCAAGCACCCTGACGTTGCGATGAGTCGGATCGAATGCCGAATTGATAAATTGATAACACACAAAATCTTAATTCACTTAATCAATCATTCACTAATTTTTATCAGTTATGAAAAAGTTTATTTTTTACGCTGTTGCTTTGTTGAGCGTGGCATCGCTCCTGAACGGATGCAAGAAAGACGACGGAAACGAAAGCAAGGGCCCGAACGTCGAAGGGGTCTTCTGGTTTGAAGAAGAGGACGTTGCCCCAGGTGTGATGGCGGGAGTCTATTTAAAAGATGGTAACATGTCATCCTGTGCCTACGCCAAGAGCGATGACGGGGCTGCCATGTTGAGTGAGGAAATGCGCAAAACCGTCAAAAAGGGAAACATTGTACTAATTTTCCCCCTGGGTGCATATACGATCGTCAAAAATGAAGACGGCACATCCGGAACCATAAACTCCCCGTTAGGAAAGTTGGAATACAGCGGACTCACCGAAAACAGCGTATTCTTTGTTGCGTACGACAGTGAAGGCGACGAAACTACGAGGATACAGTACTACACGCTGGAATACCTGGGCTACCCCGTGACCGGAATTGTGGAATAGGACGACAGCCGCAGCCCGGAAAACGGGCCGGCATGCCACGGCCCGGGATTCTCCCGGGCCCGTCGGCATGGAGAACCGATCCGTACATGCCGTCATCCGGAAAACCGGGAATCAGGGAATCAGCCGTAAATCATAACGCATAAAAACAAAAAAAAATGGGCCTGTTTATTAAAAAAAGTGTACTGACAGCAACCATATTGCTTGTTGCATGTTCGGTTGCGGAAGCGCAATTAGGTAAAAGGATCATGGGCAAGGTTGCGCAAACGGCGAATGAAAAACTGACATCCGCATCTGCCAACGCCTCTGCGAGCGTCGCGGCCGATCCCGGTGTCGGGCTTCGTGCTGACGGCGCTGTCTACTATGTAAGCATTGAAAGAGGGAGCGCCCGGGCAGAAGGTTCCAAAGATGCACCGATGAAGGATATACAGAAAGCCATTGATCAGGCCGCCGACGGGGATCTCATCCGCATTGCGCAAGGCAACTACCTCGGCACGCTGGACCGGGGATGGATCCAGATCAAAGACAAGTATGTCAGCCTTGAAGGGGGCTGGAACGACGACTTCACCGACCGCAACCCGGTCAAATACATCACGCGCATTCAACCGTCGGCGGAGCAGCGGGGCACGATCGGGCAGGGTCTGCTGATGATTGAGGCGACCTCGAACAAAAGCGCACAGATCATCGTGGACGGGCTTTTCTTCGATCTGGGCCTTGTCCATGAGTATGCGAAGGCCGATCCGACCGACGAACGTTTCGGCTGCCCCGAGGGTTGTGAGACCGGACGTATCATGCCGGTCGGCAATCCGCCCAACAAAACGATTCGTCTCATCGGCGGGAAGATGGCCGGGCGGCTCGTCATCCGCAACTGCATGTTCCTGAACGCCTCGTTCAACGGCATCATCATGACCAATATGGGCGGGGCCTGGGAGATCAGCAACAACGTGTTTGTCTCCAACCTCTATGCCTCGTGCGAGATTAACGGCGGGTTGAACCAGAATACCGGGGCGCACCAGTCCACGGTGGATTTCCATCACAACACCGTGCTGTTCTCGTGGCCCACGACCAAGGAGATGGAGAGCATGGGATACGGATACCGGTTCCGGAACGGCGCCGACCACAATGTCCATCACAATATCTTCGGCTGCAACAATTATGGCGCCCTGGATGCCGGGTGGGACGACTCCAATCTGCCGGCCGACAAGCGCAAGATCTGTTCGGCCTACGACAACCTCTTCTTCATGAACAAGGGCGACATCGTGATGGCCGGAACGAGCGGCGGCAAGTGGTTATACGTGCCGGCAAAGCGGTTTGACGAGGTGGAGATGCTCACCAAATACGAGAACAACCGGGAACTCCCGGCTTCGAGCGCCTTCAAGGATGTGATCGACCCGGCCTATCTGAAAGGGTTCGCCTCCCTGAAAATCATGACCACGGAGAGCTATGACCCCAATTCGGCCGCAAACCTTTACCGGGAGGCGCACGGACTGAACAAGCAGGGGACCTCCACGACCCGCGTCTCGATGTTCGGCAACCGCTACAATTTCGACAAGGCCGTGCAGTTGTTCGGCGCGGAGCCGGGATATGGCGCACAGCTCCCGGCGGGAGACTGACCCGGCCGCGGGAACAGGTCCGCCAAAGAGAACTTACCCATCAAAATACCAGTATTATGAAACGATTCAGATTATGTATCATGGCCCTGTCGGGCGTCTTGCTGACGCTTGTCGGGTGCAAGAAGGATGAGACGGAGCCGACCGACTCCGCATCTATACCCAAAATATCCGTAAGTGAGCCTAAAGTCTATACGAGCGAAGCCGCAACGTATACACTGTACTACGAGATCGAGAACCCTCGTGAAGGTGTTGAACTTGAACTGACCAGCGAGGAGACGTGGATAAGCGATCTCGGGGCAGATAGAAGAAGGATTTCATTCACCCTTTCCCAAAACGATGACATCAAGACAAGGAAAGGTAACATCAAGCTCTCCTACGAGGGAGCGGAATCAGTGACTGTGGAAATAGCACAGTCCGGTATCGACCAGTCCGTAATCATCGTAAATGACCCTGAAACGGTAACTTATATGGGTAGCAGCGTAACCGTAGACTACAGCATAGAGAATCCGCAGGAAGGCGTCAAACTGCAGGCGACCAGTAAGGTTTCATGGATTACAGGAGTAGTGGTCAAAGACAAGAGCATTACGTTCAATGTTTCGAAGAATACGGACAAGAGTGAGAGGAGCGGCAAGATAGAGCTGACCTACGGGAATGCCGAGCCGACGAATGTGGCAGTCCGTCAGCAAGCATTTGAAAATGCCGTGATTAAAACCTCATCATCATCCCTTACGGTTGATGCATGGGGCGGTAACGGTAAGATAACATACAGCATAACCAATCCGCGGCCTGGCGCCAAGGTGACTGCGAGAAGCGAGAGCTCATGGCTCAAGAATATTGTTGTCGGGGACGGTGAAGTCACGATCTTGGCATCGTTCAATACCGCCAGCACCTCAAGGAGCGGAAGCATAGTCCTTGAATATGAAGATGCCGAGCCGGTGACCGTAACCGTGACGCAGAATGCGTTGGGCAGTACCGTTACATCGCTGGGTGAAGAAGAAAGCGCGAACTGCTATATCGTCACCAAGCCGGGTGTGTACAAGATGCCTGCCGTGAAGGGCAATGACAAATCTCAAAAGGTGGCGGCTGCCTCTGTTGAGGTCCTTTGGGAAACAAGATCCGACGCGGACGTAAAAGTGGGAGATATTGTCAACCATACAGGATATGACAACGGCAACATCTATTTTAACGTCAAGGGAAAGACATCGTCAACAGTTCCGGAAGGCAACGCCCTCATTGCGGCGAAAGACGCAAGCGGTAATATACTGTGGAGCTGGCATATCTGGGTGACAAGTGTAATGCCGACAGACCACCAGTATAAGAACGGTGCCGGTACCATGATGGTGTGTGACCTCGGAGCAGCTCATGTTGAAAGCGGCGCCTACCCCTGGAGTAGCGGTCTGTATTATCAATACGGGAGGAAAGACCCTTTCTGGGGAGATCAAAGCTGTACCATTTACTATAAAGTTGTAGAGAGCGACGCAACCACCGGAACCGAGAGTTATGCTGCCGCCCATCCTACGACACTTATTTACAACAAGAGCGCCACCCATTGGCTCCATAGCGGTGAGGCCGGTCTTTGGAGGCGAACCAAAAGCATATCGGATCCATGTCCTCCGGGTTATGTGGTTCCGGACGGAGGACAATACGGTGTCTGGGCCGTGGCTTCAGGCAGGACTTCAGAAGTGAGCGGAGAATGCAGTTCCTGGATTGTTTTTAATGGTTCAGGTGCGGACCTGGAGTTCCGCAGTGCCGGCGAATGTTGGTATCGGCCAAACGGTTATATTCATTATCTAGGAAATTTTGTGCCAAAGTTTTATATTGCTGATTATCCGAATTATACAACGTCTACCGTGTCACACTATTGGTCTGGGACTTGGTATAGCAAATCAGATGGCAGCAAGTATGTTTACTGTTATCGCATAGTTATACGGGAAAATAAAAATTATGGTAGTTCTACAGGCATTAAGTATAGTGCCAACCCTAATATTAGTACTTCCAGTTTGTGTGAAGGCTACTTCGTCCGTTGCATGAAGAAGCAATAAAAACCAACCCAAAAATCAACCCAAAAATCAACCCAAAATCAACCCCAAAAAACAGAAAAGCCATGAAAAGAATGATCACCCTTTTGTCGGCAGCCGTCATGCTGAGCGCCGTCTCTTGCAGCAAGGTCGAGCAGAGCACCCTGAGCAGCGAAACGCTGCCTGTAAAGATTACCGTACTGGGGCATGTCCGCAGTATTGCCACGGACAGCCATGGTTCGCAGGAGGAGCCGATGGTGGTAAAATCCGGGACCAAGGTCAATGTCATGTACGGCTTGCCGGATGATGAAGGCAATGTGGAATTTGCCCTCAAAACGGTTGAGACCAACACTTCGGGGTACTTCGAATGCGAAATCGGATGCCCGGTAGGCAAGTCGCTGTCGGTCAAGGTCAACAGCTCGATCAAGAGCTATTCCTACACCAGGGACAAGAATGGCGATTACACTGAATCGGAAGCCTTGTTTTTCGCAGAGCTTGAGAAAACGGTTCCATGCGGAAAGGCCGTCTACTTTGCACTGGACCTTACGCCGTCGGCCTATACCTCCGAGGACGGCATGACACAGCCGGCGAAATAAAACGCCGCTGACGCGGATTACGTGCAATAACCGGATTTAAAACATATTATTATGAAAAGAATAGCATTATTTTCAGCGTTTGCGCTGTTCCTGCTGTCGGCCGTGTCGGCGTCGGCGCAGGAAAAGAAATACTACACGCCGCAGAAAGGCGACTGGGCTGTCGGCGTGGTCTTCAATCCGGCCTCCATGTCGTCCCAGATGCTGGCACAGCCGAAACCGGGTGAATTTGTCGGGAAATGGATCTCGGACAATGCGGCCAGTCCGCACCAGATGTTCATGCTCTCGCAGGACCCCGTCGCGGCCATACGGGTAAAATACCGCGTGTCGAAGAAGTGGGCGATACGGGCAAGCGTGGGACTCAACGGCAGCATCGTCAATTACCGGGAGTATGTCCCCGATGACATGGCCCTGGCGCTGAATCCCGACTCCCAGAACCAGGTGGTCGACGAAATACAGTCCAAGATGAACAGCGGATCCCTGATGCTGGGCTGTGAACTCATGTGCGGAACAAAGGCCGTGAGATTCATCGTCGGAGCCGACCTGCTCTATTCAATCGCCGGAGGACATCTCCTGTTCAATTATGGCAACAAGATGACCGACCTGAACCGCATTCCGTCGAGCATGCCGATGACCTCGGAGATGAAGGAGGGTTCCGTCAACGATTTCACCTCCCGGTTCGGCATTGCCTACGGCCGTCCTCTCGACCGATACAACTCGGGGTACATATCCGCTTTGGGACTCTCACTTGAGATGGGTATCGAAGTTTTCATTGCCGAGCGTATTTCCACCGGCCTGACGATGAACTTTACCCCGGTGGCCGTAGCCTTCCAGCCCGAGACCTATACGGTCTATGAGGGTTTCTGCTCCTATACGGGAAAGGTCGAAAACTATACCGGCTATGTGAGCCCGGGCAGCAACGCCCTGTTGTACGGAATCGAAAACTTCGGTGTCCGGATTTCGATGAACTATTATTTCTGATGAATTATGAAGAAGTTAATTTTTTACGCTGTCGCTTTGTTGAGCGTGGCATCGCTCCTGAACGGATGCAAGAAAGACGACGGAAACGAAAGCAAGGGCCCGAACGTCGAAGGGGTCTTCTGGTTTGAAGAAGAGGACGTTGCCCCAGGTGTGATGGCGGGAGTCTATTTAAAAGATGGTAACATGTCATCCTGTGCCTACGCCAAGAGCGATGACGGGGCTGCCATGTTGAGTGAGGAAATGCGCAAAACCGTCAAAAAGGGAAACATTGTACTAATTTTCCCCCTGGGTGCATATACGATCGTCAAAAATGAAGACGGCACATCCGGAACCATAAACTCCCCGTTAGGAAAGTTGGAATACAGCGGACTCACCGAAAACAGCGTATTCTTTGTTTCGTACGACAGTGAAGGCAACGAAACTACGAGGATACAGTACTACACGCTGGAATACCTGGGCTACCCCGTAACCGGAATTGTGGAATAGGACGACAGCCGCAGCCCTTCCCGAGGGTGCGGGGCTGATGACCGTCAAAACCGACAAAAACCAACCGTTAACCATACTATTCACTTAAAATCTCAAAACGATGATCGAACAACTGTTGAAAGAGATCCGTCGGGCGAGCGAGGCTCTCCTGACCGATGGCACGCTGCAGTGCGAGCGTGGAAACAAGGCTGCCGGAACCCGGGCCCGCAAAGCCTCGCTGGAACTGGAACGACTCGCCAAGGCGTTCCGCAAGGCGAGTCTCGAAGCATCGAAAAAAGGTGTTTAGACCAAACCCCGACTTAAAATGAAGCATTTGTCTACACTGTTCGCCGCACTTGTCCTGTGGTCCGCTGCCGGGCCACAGGGCGTTGTGGCGCAGGATCAGCGTGGTGACCGCCCTCCCGTCGATCAGAAAACGACGGAGAGCCGGCACGAGATACTCCCGTATATCCGGGGCGGAGTATCGACCCTGCACTACAAGGTAGATAACGGCAGCCGCACGTCCGGGTTCGGCGTCGGCGTCGGTATAAATTATGTCTGGTTCTTCCAACCCCGCTGGGGCTTGCAGACCGGTATCGAATGGCAGTCCTATAACACCCGCGCGCGGCTGGACCAGCAGGAGTTCAGACAGACGCTGCAATATGAAGATTATGGCCAGCAGGGAGCGTACCAGATGGATTTTGTCAGCAATGTAAAGAATTTCAGCGAGAAACAGCGCGCTGGATACCTGCAGGTGCCGCTGATGGTGCAGTATCAGACCATGGGCCGCCACCGCTTCTATGTCGCTGCGGGCGTCAAGGCCGGATTCCGGATCTACTCCGACTACAAAGGCTCTGCGGATATGAACAACTATCAGGCCTACGGCAATGGATACCCGATTCCGGACGGCCCGTCGGCCGGAGAGATGGAATGGAGTTGGGACTACGAATGGAAAGACGCGCAGGATTGGGATCCGGATCAGGCCCTGGGATCTCGCACTGGCTACGCTTTCGAGGGCAAGAACAACCTCAAATTCTCCCTGCTCGGCGCCGTGGAGGCGGGCGTGAAGTGGCGCCTGTCCGAACAGTTGCGGCTCTACACGGGACTCTATGCCGATATAGGCCTGAACAGCGTCAAGAAAATAACCGCCGGAAATATCATGGAATATACGCCGGAGGAGTGGCGCGACAACCAGCAGGAGCATATCCCGGCCGAGTACAGGTTGAACAGCCTCATCAATACCGATACCCGCACGGCCTCCGTACGCCCTGTCGCCTTCGGTCTGAAACTCGGACTTGCCTTTGGATGCAAACGCCACAAGCCTGTGGAATATGTGCCTCCGGTTGTCGTCGAGGATCCCGTGGAGAAGGCCCGGCGCGCCCTGGCCGCCTTTGTCCCTGATGTAGCGTATATCGCTCCGGCATACGAGGAGGTGAAGGCCCGCCAGGAGAGCGGCAGTTCGTTTGTCGATTTCGCCGTCAGCAGCACCGACATCAATCCCGACTACCGCAATAACCGCGCGGAACTCGCCAAGATCGGCCATACGCTCGCGGCCGTCCGTTCGAACCGGTTCGCAACCATCACCGGCGTGAGCGTCATCGGCTATGCCTCGCCCGAAGGCGCCTACGAACTCAATGCCCGCCTTGCCCGGCGCCGGGTCGAGTCGCTTGTGGAGTACCTGAAAAAGACGGGGAACTTCGGAGAGGTGACATTCTCGACCTCCTCCGTGCCCGAGGACTGGGAGGAACTCGAACGACTGGTCGCCGATTCCGACCTGGCCGAAAAAGAGGCGTTGCTCGCCGTCATCCGGGACCGGGAGATCTCCGATTACGACCTGCGCGAGGCCCGGCTGCGCCAGATTGCAGACGGGGCGCCCTATCGGGAGTTGCTTGACAGGATCTATCCTGCCCTTCGCCGCACCGACTACACGATCGACTATACGATCCGCAACTTCACGCTCGACGAGTCCAGGGAGTTATTCCAAAGCGATCCCGGACAGTTGAGCCTCGAAGAGATGTACCGTGTGGCGGAGACCTTCGAACCGGGCAGCGAGGAGTTCATCAAGGTGTTCGAGAAGGCCGTGGAGGTATATCCCGACGACCCGGTATCGAACCTGAATGCCGCCAACGCCGCCCTCATGCGGAAGGATGCCGAAACGGCCCGCAGGCACCTGGCCAAAGCGCAGGAAGGACGGGAGAAGGAGCTGGCGCGGGAAGCCCTGCGCAAGATCGACGGCTGGCTCGAAATCATAAACGGCAAGTAGCCGGTCGATAAGAGAAAATTAAAAAAACAGTTCAGGCGAGGGCCGTCAGGTTGTTGATGCATTTTCAATCTCCTGGCGATTCTTGTCGGAATAAAAAACATGGGAAAATGAGAAACAATCTGTTCAGAGATACGGCGCTGCTGGTTGCGGCCGTTTTGTTGACGACCGCTTTCTGGTCGTGCAGTAAAAGCAAGGAGGAGGCTCCGGAACCCACCCCTCCGGCTGTCAGCGTCACCGGTGTGACGCTTGACAAGAGCTCGATCTCCATTCTGGTTGGGGCGAGCGAGACGCTTGCGGCAACGGTATCCCCGAAGGATGCCGCGAACAAGAAGGTGACGTGGAAATCCGACAAGCCGACCATCGCCACCGTCGATGCCAACGGCAAGGTCACGGGCGTTGCGGCGGGCGAGGCCATCATCACCGTCACCACCGACGACGGTGGCAAGACGGCCACCTGCCGGGTGACTGTCAGCGTTCCTGTGGGTATGGTGACCGTCACTCCTGCCACCCTCACAATGGGCAAGAACAAGAGCTATACCCTCACGGCTACGGTCAATGCACAGCCGGGCACTGACACGGGCGTGACCTGGACGAGCAGCGACGAGACCGTCGCCACGGTCGATGCTACCGGCACGGTGACCGCCACGGACAAAGCGGGCACGGTGACCATCACCGCCACCTCCGTAGCCGACCCCACCAGGAAGGGCGCCTGCACCGTCACGGTGTCGGCCGACCAAGTCGGTATCGAGTTCGGCGGATACGGTCCGGAGGAAAACTGGTAAATGAACCGTTTAATTCAAAAATTGCAATATGAAACACAATATCATACCGAAAGCCTTGCGGTGGATGGCCGCCGCAGGCCTGTGCCTTGCCGCAGCGGCGTGCAGCAAGGACGATGTTGCCTCGTTGGAAACCCCGCAGGAGGGCATCACCCCGACCCGGATTATCTTCAACGTATCCCGCGGCGGCTACGAAGGCGATGCGGAGACCCGCGCCCCCAAAAGCGAATGGGAAGAGGGAGACGTGGTTTATTTTGGGGTTCAGGGAGCTGTCAATAATACGGCCACCTATACCGGCGGTGAATGGGTCGTTCAGATGAATTCCTCCATTCCCGGTAATCCTGATTTTTTGTGGGGCATCTATGCAGAAAGAGGAGAATTGGATAGTTATGGAAACTTATCCATCGGGCACGGCGATGTCGCCTTTACCTCTTCGGGCAATTATAAGGTGAGTGAAGGCGGCGTGGCCACCATTACGCTCAATCTCGACCAACACCCGCAGGGACGCATGACTTTTACCGGAGTTGGACAGGGAGATGAACTTGTCATAGAGGGAATGAAACGTGTCTCCCTGTGTAATCTTAAGACATGTGACCTGCAATTTAAAGATGTGGGAATCCTTGTTTCCGGTAAGATGGACGGTACTGCCACAATCTACGGATTACTTACTCCGATCATCGTTTCGGGCAGCGACATCAACCTCAAGGTGAGATATAACGGAGTGTGGTACAAGAAGACCTTCGCGAACAAGGTGTTCAAAGAGAACAGCAACATCACCCTCGCTGCCCCGAGCACGGCGAATGGCTGGACGGAGGATTTCACCGAATACGCAGCTGATGACCTGAAGTTAGGCGACTACTATTACGCTGACGGCACATGGAGCGACGGCGGCCTGCGCAAGCTCTATCCTGACGGAACATATGAGGCTGAAACAATTGAACCATTGAAAGGTTCGGATAAACGGATTATCGGCATCGTCATCTATGCCGGCAGACATGCTACCGACAACTCGGATTATACGAAAGCCCTCACCGAGGGAGGTCCTGCCATTTCCGGCAATGTAAACGGCTATGCAATAGCCATAACCAATGCGACCGGGACGAGAACTAGTGTGACAGCCGATCGCCCGGCATGGTTGATTGGGCCAGGCGGTGTAGGAGATTATATATATGATCTTGACAGTTATGTCTCTACCAATCAGTATGCCTGGAACGGATATGCCAACTGCCAGGGGATTCACAACTTCGTGAAGGACCATGCCGACGAAGGCTTTGAAATGCGCCATTTCCAGGCAGCATGGGTATGTGAAATCTACGGATATCGCAATTGGGACTATGACGGAAGTGTCAACGGCAGAGACTACACATGGCAGAAGTTGCTGAAAGCTCCTGCAGGTACCAGCGGCTGGTTCCTGCCCTCCATCGGACAACTTGCCTACATGCGTACCAATATCAACTATTTGGACGAACGCTTGGAGGCCGTCAAAGGTTACTCCTCCGGTTGGCCAGATTACAATGCTCGTATAGTTCCACTCTCCTATAGCGCCCTTCCGTACTGGTCATCAACAATCGTAAGTGGAGAGAATCATAGTGCATTGTATCAGTATATAACTCCCACGAAACCGAATGAAGCAATAAAGGGCAACCGAAACAACCCAAACCTGCCCCGGCCTATACTCGTATTCTAATTCGGCAGCCGCAGCAGGGCACATCCCCGCATGACGAACGGTGGCAGAGCATACGCTCTGCCGCCGTTTTCTTTTGGTCCTTCGTCAGCGCCCCGCCCCGGCTGGGTTGTCGGCCCGGTGCTCAACGATGATCCGGCGGACTACTGATTCTTTTAGGACCAGGCCCATGCTTTCAGAGAGGTTAGCGTCGTCGTCCGCGGCGTCTGCGCTGTTGTTCCTGCTGGGTTTGTTCCGCCTCGTCGGGATCAAACCTCGGACGCAGCAAATCGTCCAGCAGGTAGCCGAACGAGGGTGTCGGGCTCGGAGCCGATTGTCGTTCGGAAGCAAGCGCCTGTCGGCTGTTCCGTTCCAGCGCGGTGTCGATTTTCGAATAGCAGAACTGCCGGTCAATCTTCGAACCGTTGAACGGGTAGCCGTTTTTTGCAAACACGACCCCCTGCACGTCGGAAGTGCCTCCGCGCATCCGGAACTCCGTAGTGATACCTTCGCGGCGCAGGGCTGCCGTTAGCTCCTCCCAGTTGCGGCAGCGGGGGACGGTATCGCACAAGGCATGGTAGATTTCATATTTTGTCTTGTCCGGTTCGCGCAGCCGGTACTCCTTGACCTGCTCCTTGCCCGATGCAAAGTAGAGTCCGTAACGGGCGGTCAGTTGCTTGCAGAGCCGCTCCGAACGGTAGCGGTCGTTGCGGTCGGAGATCGTTCGTCCGTCGTTGCCCACGCGGTTGAAGAGAATATGCAGGTGGGGATGTTCCCGGTCGCGGTGGCGGACAATGATAAGTTGTGTATCCTTGATCCCCATCCGGTCCAGATACTCCACCGCAATGGAGAGCAGCAGTCGGTTGTTCAACCGGGCGGCATCCCGGGGCGAAAAGGAGAGTACGACGTGTCCCACGGGTTTCGAAATCCTGGGGTTTTGCGCAGCCTGCCGTTCGAATCCGCGGATGATGGAGGGCGTGTCCTTGAACAGAACGCCCATCCCGGCCAGGCAGTCGGCGCCTTTCCCGGGACCGAAAATGTATTGGACGGCTCCGCTGAAGGAGCCGCCTTTCGAGAGTTTTGCAATCATGACAGTTTGTCGATTCGGGTGAGCAGCACATCAATTCGGTCGACCAACGCCGCCAAAGTGGCGGTATCGCGTCCATACCCGGCCACATGCGCCATGCGGGCGAGTTGGTTGAGGTTGTTCGCCATGCCGGTGAGCTGCCGCAGCAGGGTGAGCATCTCGGGAGTCATCCGTGCGCGGACGATGCTCCGGGCAAGGGCGCGCCGGGCGTATTCGGCACACGCGAGACCGGCGCCCTGTGCCTTGCGGCACAGGGCGTCGTAATCGGTCTCGATCAGGCAGACGACCAGCCTTCGTTTGAGTCGTTCCGTTTCGGGTTTGGGCGGGCGGCCGCCTCGCGGGCGGTTCGGATTCTTCGGACTTTTCATCTGTGTAAGTATAATAGACCAGCGGGATGGATTCGGGAGGTTTCGAGTGTCTCGAAACATAAACTTGCTTTTATTACAACCCGGAATCTCCCTCCGCGGCTGCCGAAGCCAGTTTTTCGCCGAAAGCCTCCATTTCTCGGCCGATCACCGTCTCGGAAAATTTGGCGTAATGGCGGGTCATGTTGGTGTTCGAGTGTCCGAGGATCTTGGCCAGCACGTCGATCGGCATTCCGTATTCGACCGCCATGCAGGCAAACGTATGGCGGGCGCAATGCGTGGTCAGCACCTTGTCGATGTCGCAGACGATGGCGATCTCCTTCATAAAGGCATTCATCTTCTGGTTGCTCGGCAGGGGCAGCACCCGTCCGCGGGCCTGGCAGACTGCGTCGTGCTCGTAGCGGCGGAGGATCTCCAATGCCATCGGGAGCAGGGGAATGCGGCTCATCACGGCGGTCTTTTCGCGTGGCTTGTGGATCCACCAGCGTCCTTCGTCGTCGCGCGAGATGTGCTCGCGCCGCAGGTGGTCGGCATCGGCGAAGGCCAGTCCCGTAAGGCAGCAGAAGACAAAAACGTCACGGATACGGGCCAGCCGATGGTCGAGTTGCTTGCTGGTCAGGATTTCCAGTTCACGGGCCGTGAGGTGCTCTTTGGCCTGCGCCTGATCCTCCTTGAGTTTGTAGTAGCGGAAGGGATTCTTGGCAATCCATTCGTTGCGCAGGCAGTAGAGCACGAAGTTGCGAAGACAGTCCATGACAGCTACGGCGCCGTTGTGGCGGCAGCGGTGGGCCGTTTGCAGGAAGAGACTGAATCCGTCGAGAAACTCGTAGTTCATCCGCTCGACGGGAATGTCCTCCTCCGGGCCGCGCTGGGCGAGGTACTGTTTCAGATAGCGTAGCAGCCGTTCGTACTTGTCGGCCGTCCGCTGGGTGATGCGCACGCCGACCTCCGCCTGCCGCCGTTGGACGTAGTCACCCAGCCCCGCGATCAACATCATGGTGTTTTTGAGCGGGTTGATGTAACGTTGTTTGATTTGCAGGGCATTGGCCTCGAAACCTTCGGCAAGCAGTTTGCTGCGGATGTCGATGATCTTGATCCGGAAGTCGTTGATTCGGTTGTTGACCTGGATGGCCAGTTTGCTTTTTCCCATGGCCCGCTCCTTCTGTTGGTTCCACAACTCCGGATCACAGTCGCATTGGGTGTAGATTTCCTGTCGGAATCCGCCGGTTGTGATGCGTGCGCTGATCGGTGCCTGCCCGTTTTTCTTGGGCCTTCCCTTTCGCATCAGGAAAAGGATTGTAAAAGACTCTTGTCTCATGGCTTTGAAAATTTTGAGGTTAACAAAACGCTGACAAGAAAAATCTATTGCGGTGCAAAGTGCGGCAATTCAATGTGTTATGCGCCAAATCGGGAGCAATGGCCCGGGAAAGCCTTATTTTGGAGGGCTTGTTCCCTAATGCCCACCCGAAATCGGGAGCAAGGATGCTTTTGACAGCATCTTTCGTTATAAAAGAGTCTGTTCGATAATTTGTTGATATACAACTGTTTTGCACTATTCTGCATCCGGGCTTCCACAAAAAAAGGAGCCCCGAAAAAGGCTCCTTTGTGCGGATAAAGGGACTCGAACCCCCACGCCGTAAGGCATCAGATCCTAAGTCTGACGTGGCTACCAATTACACCATATCCGCGTTCGAAAGACAAAGGTAGCGAAAAATTCACAAATCCCAATCCGGGGCGGCCGTTTCTGCTTTTTTTTCGCTATTTTTGTGACCCCCAACCGAGTCATTATGCCTCAGATTGTTACCCTTGTCCTTTCGCCCAAACAGGCGGCGGATACCCGCTTGTGCGATACGCTCGCCGCGCGTCGTCTCGGCCTTGCCGCCGACGAGGTGGCCCTCGTGCGTGTCGTCAAGCGTTCGATTGACGCCCGCCAGCGGCAGCCCAAAGTCAACCTGACGCTCGAGGTCTACGTCGACCGCGAGCCGCTGCCCGCACCCGTGCACTTCGACTACCCCTCGGTGGCCGGCCGTACGGAGGTGCTTGTCATAGGCTCGGGCCCGGCCGGCCTCTTCGCCGCGCTGCGCCTCATCGAGCTGGGGCTGCGGCCGGTGATTCTCGAACGCGGGCGCGACGTCTCGGCCCGCAAGCGCGACATCGCACAGATTAACCGCAACGGAGCGGTCGACCCCGATTCGAACTACGCCTTCGGCGAGGGCGGCGCGGGAACCTTCTCCGACGGCAAGCTCTTCACGCGCAGCAAGAAGCGCGGCGACTACCACAAGGCGCTCGAGACGCTGGTCTTCCACGGCGCCGACCCCTCGATACTCTACGAGGCGCATCCCCACATCGGCACCGACCGCCTGCCCTACATCATGCGGGCCATCCGCCGGACGATTCTCGATGCCGGGGGAGAGTTCCTCTTCGAGCGGCGGGTGACCGACCTCGAGCTGCGCGACGGCCGCGTGACGGGCGTGCGCTGCGGCGACGAACGCATCGATGCGGCGGCCGTCATCCTCGCCACGGGCCACTCGGCGCGCGACATCTACGAGCTGCTGGCGCGCCGCGGTGTGCGGCTCGAGGCGAAGCCCTTCGCCATGGGGGTACGCATCGAGCATCCCCAGGCGCTCATCGATTCGATTCAGTACCACTGCGAGCGGCGCGGCGAGTACCTCCCGGCGGCAGCCTACTCGCTTGTCAGCCAGGAGGGCGGACGCGGCGTCTACTCCTTCTGCATGTGTCCCGGCGGATTCATCGTCCCGGCGATGACCGATGCGGCGCAGTCGGTGGTCAACGGCATGTCACCCAGCGGCCGCACGTCGCCCTTCGCCAACTCGGGACTGGTGACCGAAATCCGCCTCGAGGACTTCGCCCACCTGCGCGACGAGTGGGGCGAGCTGGCCGGTCTGAAGTTCCAGCAGCAGTTCGAGGAGCTGGCCCGCGAGCGGGGCGGCGACCACCAGGTGGCCCCCGCACAGCGTGTGGCCGACTTCGTGGCGGGACGCCCCAGCACGACGCTGCCGGCGACCTCCTACCTGCCGGGCATCACCCCCTCGCGTCTCGACGAGTGGATGCCCCGCTTCATCGCCGAGCGGCTGCGGGCGGGCATCGCCACCTTCGGGCGGCGCATGCGCGGCTTCTTGACCAACGAGGCGGTGGTCGTCGGCGTCGAGTCGCGCACCTCGTCGCCCGTGCGCATCCCGCGCGACGAGGCGACGCTCATGCACCCCGAAGCTGCCGGGCTCTTCCCGGCGGGCGAAGGTGCCGGCTATGCCGGAGGCATCATCTCGGCGGCCATGGACGGCGAACGAATTGCCGAGGCCGTCCGCAACTACGTCAAATAACTCGATTCAATGGATACCCCCTCCCTTTCAAACGACCGACTTGCCGCCCCCGCGGTGTCGGTCGTCATCCCGGTTTACAACCTTGAGGGCTACCTTGCCCCCTGCATCGAATCGGTCCGGCGCCAGAGCTACCCCGATTTCGAGGCCATCGTCGTCGACGACGGCTCGAAGGACGGCTCGCTGGCCGAAATCCGGCGCCTGACCGCCGGCGACGACCGCTTCGTGGTGCTCTCGACCGAGAACCGCGGCGTGGCCCGCGCCCGTGAGACGGCGCTGTCGCGCTCGCGCGGACGGTATGTCTGCTTTCTCGACGGCGACGACTGGTGGGAGCCCGACATGCTCGAGCGGATGGTTGCGGCCATCGAGGAGCGTGCGGACTGCGACATCGTCTGCGGCAACTACACGCGCGTCTGCGCCTCCTACCGGACGGTCGTCCGCGAGGGACGCACGGCCGACCTCGAGGGGCTGGGCTACCTGCGCGAGGTGATGACCTTCGGCGTCGCCCCCTCGCTGTGGGGCAAGCTCTTCAGACGCTCGCTCTTCGACAGCACGCTGCTCCACTATCCCATGCGCCGGGGGCAGGATACGCTGGTCAACATCCAGATTGCCTGCCGCGCGCCGCACGTGCGCTTCATCGACTACGCCGGGTACAACTACCTGCAGCGCCCCGGTTCGGAGATTCACCGCCGCATCAGCTTCGACTACTGCCGCAGCTACGCCGAGGTGGTTGACGACATCTTCCGCCGCAACGCCGTGCGGCTTGCCGACAGCGGCGCCGACCTCTACCGGCTGGTCAACGAGCTCTGGTGGTACATCCGCTACATCGACCGCAGCAGCAGCCCCTGGCGGGGCGGCGACCCCTACGTATGCCGGCTGCGCGACCAGACGCGGGGGCTGCACCGCATTCTGAGCGGCTTCTTCTCGCGGAGCGAGCTGCTGATGTTCGCTCTCGACCGCTGGCATGCGCTGCGGCCGGCAGTCGTGCTCCTGCTCACGGCGCGCCGCTGGGGCACGAGTCTCCGCCGCCGTATGGCGCATTGAAAATTTTCACTATATTTGTCCTTATGGAGCACTCCGGAACCATCATCCAGATATTCGCGACCCCCGCGTGGGGCGGTGGCGAGCAGTTCGTCTACGACCTCACGCGCCGCCTGCTGGCCGACGGCCGGCGCGTGGAGCTGGTTTCGCGCCGGAGCCGCATCATCGGCGAGCGCACGGCGGGCCTCGGGACCGGGTGCCGCACGATGCCCCTGAAGGGGGCCGTCGACCTCTGGTCGGCACTGCTGCTGGCGCTGCTGATTCTGCGGACGCGGGCCTCGGTGGTCCATGTCCACCACTTCAAGGATGCCTTCACGGCGGCCTATGCCTGCCTGCTGAGCCGCCTCTTCGGCGTGAGGCCCCGCATCGTGCTGACGCGCCATCTGGTGCGGCGCGGCAAGCGGGGATGGCTCTACGGCTGGCTCTACGGCCGCATCGACCGCATCGCCTTCGTCTCGGAGCTGGCCCGACGCGAGTTCCTCGCGGGCGAGCCGCCGGTCGACCCGGCCAGGCTCTGCGTCATCCACAACAGCGTTCCGGAGCCCGTTGCGGCGTCGGACGGGGAGCCTGCCGCCGACCTGCGCCGTCGTTTCGGCATTGCGCCCGCTACGCCGCTGCTGCTCTTCTGCGGCCGCCTGGTCCCCGAAAAGGGGTGCGACGTGCTGCTGCGCGCCTGCGCGCGGCTGGCCGAGCACGACTTCGCGCTGGTGCTGGTCGGCACGGGCGAGGAGCGCTTCGTCGCCGCACTCCGTGAAACGGCCTCCGAAGAGGCGCTGCGCGGCAAGGTCTTCTTTGCGGGCTTCGTCCGCGGGGCCAACCGGCTGCTGCCGCAGGCCGAGCTCTGCGTCTCGCCCTCGGTGGTCAGCGAGGCGGGCAGTCTGACGGTGCTCGAGGCGATGCAGGCGGGGCGCGCCCAGGTCTGCTCCGACAACGGCTCGCAGCCCGAATTCATCGACGACGGGCGTACGGGGCTGCTCGTGCACCCGGGCGACGAGGAGGCGCTGGCGCAGGCGCTGCGGCGGCTGCTCGACGATGCCCCTCTGCGCGAACGCATGGGGCGCGAGGCGCGCGCCGATTTCGAGCGCAGCTTCTCTTACGACCACCTCTACGCACGATACCTCAATCTTTACGCATAAGATGCTTATTCCGTCATGAATCTGGATTTCCGAAGCCTCCGCATCGCATTCGACGCCAAGCGCATCACCCACAACGCTACGGGTCTGGGCAACTACGGCCGGACGATGGTCGCCATGCTGGCCCGCTTTGCGCCGCAGAACCGCTACGACCTCTATACGCCCGACCCGGGACGCGACGAGCTGCGCCGGCGGCTCGACGGCATCCCGCAGCTTACCTTCCGCTATCCGCGCAAGCCGCTGCACGGCCCCTTCAAGGCGTTGTGGCGCTCGTTCGGCCTGAGCCGCGAACTGGCGCCCGACACGGCGCTCTTCCACGGCCTGAGCGGCGAACTGCCCTCGGGCCTCCGCAAGCGGGGCGTTCGGTCGGTGGTGACGATTCACGACCTGATATTCCTGCGCTTCCCGGCCTATTACAAGCCCGTCGACCGCTGGATTTATACGCTCAAGTTCCGCAGCGCCTGCCGCCGTGCCGACCGCATCATCGCTATTAGCGAGGCGACCAAGCGCGACGTGATGCACTTCTTCGGTATTCCGGAGCAGAAAATCGACGTGATTTACCAGGGGTGTGACGAGCGTTTCAAACATCCGGTCGATGCGGCGCTGCTCGACGACGTGCGCCGGCGCCATGCGCTGCCCGACCATTACATCCTCTCGGTGGGGAGCATCGAGGAGCGCAAGAATCTGCTGTTGCTGCTGCAGGCCGTCGCCCAGCTTCCCGCACCGCGCCACGTCGTGGCCGTCGGCAAACGCACGCCCTATACGCAGCAGGTCGAGGAGTTCGCCGCGGCGCATGGACTGACACCCTATCTGCATGTGCTCGAGGGCGTTTCGTTTGACGACCTGCCGGCGCTCTACCAGGGCGCCGACCTCTTCGTCTATCCGTCGCGCTACGAGGGGTTCGGCATCCCGATGATTGAAGCGGCCAACTGCGGCGTCCCCTCCATCGGCGCTACGGGCTCGTGCCTCGAGGAGGCCGGAGGCCCCGGCGCCCTCTACGTCGACCCGGACGACCCGCAGGAACTGGCCCGGCGGATTGAGGAGGTGCTCGGCGACGAGGCGCTGCGCCGGTGGATGGTTGCCGATGGACGCGCCTGGGTCGCCCGCTTCGAGCCCGAGGTCATCGCCTCGGAGCTGCTCTCGACCTACCGCAAGGTACTTGCCCTGTAGAACCGTTCGGGAAGGCATTTCCCCGTGTCGCGGTGGGAACAATGTTACGGGATTGTTAAATTTATTTAGAATATTCCTAAAATATTTGCATAATTCACCGAACAGCCTTATCTTTGCAACGAAGTTTTAAGGTTCATTTTAGGTTAGTAGTTTTAGGTTGGTGAGGAAACTGTGGAGTTCGGGCTCAGCCCGATTCCGGGTTTCCTTTTTTTGTGCCTTGTTTTGCGCTTCGGTTCTGTCGGGACCCTCTTCCCGGTGGCTCCGATTTTTTTTGCCCGCAGGCGTAGGTTTTGCCGCCGCTTCACTCGGTCGGACCGAATGGCCTTTGCCTCGGACGGAACCGTTTGTCGGAGACGCATCATCCTGCTTTCCAACGGTTTCAAGCGGCCGTGGAAATCAGTAGAAGGCTGTTTATGTTATCAAATTGTTAAATATATTTAAGATATTACTAAAATATTTGCATAATTCAAAACAGCCCCTTACCTTTGCAGTGAAGTTTTAAGGTTCATTTAGGTTAGTAGTTTTAGGTTGGTTGAGGAAATCGGCAGGTTGCAGCGGTCCGACTGCTGCTAAGACCGACGGGGCGGTGCTCGTTCCGGGGTCGAATACCTCCGATTGAACCTCGTTTTCGATGGGGGTGGTGCCCTGTCGAAAAAAACGGTTCGAGCTCTCTTCGTGAGAGTCCGGACCGTTTTTTTGTTGTCTGGAGTTGTGCGGCGGGGATGCCGCGGCGGGCTGCGAAGTGCGCGTATGGTTTTGGTTTGCAGCGGATTGCCGCCGAAGGAGGCGGGCGGCGGGGATTTTGCGACGGGCGGCTGGTGCCGTCTGCCGGTCACAAGACTTTGGGAACCGGCGGCTGGTGGGGGCTGTCGGTTGCCTATGGCCGGGTGCCGGGTGCCGGACTTCAGCAGACGCCGGAGTTCGGGCGCTGGGCCTCGGCGGCTGCTTGTCGGAGCCCGTCGGGTCAGAGCTGTTCGAGCTCGGCGCGGCTGACCAGCACCTCGATGTCGCCCAGCGCATTGTCGCCGATTTCGTAGGGGGCGTAGCGGAAGAGGATGCCCTCGTCGGTGGGCTGGAAGTTCTCGCACGGGAGGATGTAGTCGGGGAAAAAGCCCAGCGCGGCGAGCCCCTCGTCGTCGGAGACGTGGTACTGCGCCCGCAGCCGGGCGCGGATGAGGCCGGCGAGGCGCTCCTGCTGCTGCGGGGTGAAGAGGTCGCCCAGCGTCAGTTCGTAGCCCCCTTCGAGCGAATAGGTGTGCGTCGTGGTGTCGTAGAGGTCGTGGGGGCCGCCCAGATAGCCCGAGCGGGTGATGGTGTAGACGAGCAGCGTGTCGACCCGTGCGGCGGTCGCCTCGACCGAATAGCTGTAGCGGGCCGCCTCGTCGCCCGGAAGCATCGAGCCGTCGGCGAGCTGCTCAACGGCCGTGCGCATCGCCTCGCGGGCCGTGCCGGTGAAGCCCTCCAGCTCGAAGAAGTAGGCGATGTCGGCCTCCTCGATGGCCTGCAGCGCCGGCGAGCGGTCGGCCTCCTCCAGCGAGAGGAAGCGGTACTGGATGTCGTATTGCGTGGCGCCCGCGTGCACGAGCGTGTCGAGCGCCAGCGTCTCGAAGCGGGGTTCGCTCTTCTTCGGGGTGCAGGCCCCCAGCATGAGCGCCAGGAGCAGCAGGGGGAGGATGCCGGTTCGTTTCATCGTGAAAAGGTGTTTTCTCGGGAAGCGCCGTTTTGCAGCTTCCTGAAATCAAAGATAAGACAACTCGGTCGATAATGCAAGCGCCGGCCGCGGAATCGCCGCCCCGGCGGGAGGGTGACGGGGGCCGTCACAGGGGCGATGGGGCAGTGGAAGGAGGCGTGTCCCGGCGCCCGGTGGAGGCAGCGGGGGAGTCTGTGGCGTGCTTCGGCGCCCCGAAAGCCCCCTGGCGGGCGGTTTTTGCAGAAAAATGCACTTTTTTTACCGAAAAATTTGCAGATTCGATTTTAGTCGCTATCTTTGCACCACAATTCAACGGTGGATTCATCTAAGGGTTAGGATACATGCCTCTCACGCATGACATAGGGGTTCGAATCCCCTATCCACTACCAATAAGGCGACCGAACTTCCGGTCGCTTTTTTTGTCTCCGCACCCCACCCCGAAACCCCTGTACCCATGCAGCGCTACACGAACCGCAACATACTGAAAATCACCCTTCCGGTGCTGGTAAGCCTCCTCATGGAGCAGCTCGTGGGGCTGACCGACACCATCTACCTGGGCCACTACGGCGACGGGCGCACCGAGCTGGCCGCCTCGGCGCTGGCCGGTGTCTTCTATCTGGTGGTCTTCATGCTGGGCTTCGGCTTCAGCGTCGGGGCGCAGGTGCTCATCGCCCGCCGCAACGGCGAGGGGCGGCTGCACGAAATCGGCCCCGTCTTCATGCAGGGGTCGCTCTTCCTGCTGCTGCTCGCCGCCCTGCTCTTCGCCCTCTCGCGCCTCTGCGCCGAGGGGCTCTTCTCGCTGCTCGTCGAGCAGCAGGCGGTACGCCGCGCCGCCGTCGACTACCTCGACTGGCGCGTCTGGGGCTTCTTCTTCTCCTTCGCCGCGGCGATGTTCCGCGCCCTCTACGTGGGGACGACCCGCACGCGGATTCTTACGGCCAACTCGGTGGTGATGGTGCTGACGAACGTCGTGCTCAACTACCTGCTGATTTTCGGCCGCTGCGGCCTCCCCGAGCTGGGCATCGCCGGTGCCGCCATCGCCTCGGTGGCCGCCGAGGCGGTCTCGGTCCTCTTCTTCCTCCTCTACACGCGGCTGCGCTTCGACTGGCGCCGCTACCGCCTCTTCCGCTTCGGCGGTGTGGACCTCCGCCTGCTGGGCCACATCCTGAGCATCTCGGTCTGGGTGATGCTCCAGGAGGGGATGGCCTTCCTCAGCTGGTTCCTCTTCTTCGTCTGCATCGAGCGGCTGGGGACCGACCAGCTGGCCGTGACGAACATGGTCCGCAGCATCGGCTCGGTGGTCTTCCTCTTCGTCAACGCCTTCGCCTCGACGGCCAGCTCGCTGGTGAGCAACCTCATCGGCGCGGGTCATGCGGAGGAGGTGCGCCCGCTCTGCCGCCGCATGACGCGCCTCTGCTTCTCGTTCGTCGTGCCGCTGGCGCTCCTCATCGCCCTCTTCCCCGAACGGGTGCTGGGCTTCTATTCGGACGATGCGCGGCTGGTCGCCTACGGCGTCCCCTCGCTCTGGGTGATGCTCTCGACCTACGTGCTCTGCGTGCCGGCCTTCATCGGGCAGTTCGCCGTCTCGGGAACGGGCCACACGCGCGTGACGCTGGGCATCGTCCTGGCGGCCATCCTCTTCTATATGGCCTATACGCTCTGGCTCACGCTCGTGCTGCGCGCCGACGTGGCGCTCTGCTGGACCACCGACCACCTCTACTATCTGGTCACGCTGCTGCTCTCGGTGCTCTACCTGCGCAGCGGCCGTTGGCAGCGGGGGACCGTGTAGCGCTCCGTGCTGCGGCAAAAGTGGGGCGGGCGGCGGAGCGAAGCTGCGGCCCGAAGGAGGCGGGTGGACGGTCGGGTGAGCGACAAGGGGTCGGATAGAAGAGAGCCGGCCGGGCCGAAGCGGGTGAAACGCGCCGCCGGAAAGGATATAAAAAAGGGTGTCGGTCGGGAAGGAGGGTGCCGGAAAGGTCAACGTGTCGCTCTCCGCACCGCACGCCGCCCATTGCGGGTTGCGCGGTGCATTCCGTCCGGCTGCGGGTTGCGCGGTGCGCCCCTTCCGACGGGCACAAAAAAACGGCGGTCCGAAGGCCGCCGTTGCTGCATGGGGGTATGTCGTGCGCCGTTCTATTTGTCGAACTTGCCCTTGAACTTCTCCAGCTGGCGCTTCAGCGCGTCGATGGCTTCGTCGACCGACTCTTCGAAGCTCTTCGAGCGGTGGTCGGCCACCAGGTCCTCGCCCGGCATGTGGAGCGTGATGGTGGCTACCTTGTTACCCCTGTCGTGGTCCTTATCGAGTTTCATGACTACTTCTGCGCCTGTCGAGCGGTCGGCAAAACGGTCGAGCTTGGCCATTTTGTTCTCAACGAATTCGAGCAGCTTCTTGTCTGCGTCGAACTTCACGGATTGAATCTGTACGTTCATAGCACAAAGATTTAAGAGGTGTTATCACTTCCCACCCTTTTCGCGGGGATGGGCCTTGTTGTAGACCTCCCGCAGCCGTGCGATGCTGTTGTGGGTGTAGACCTGAGTGGCCTGCAGCGAGGCGTGGCCGAGGAGCTCCTGGATTTCACGCATGTCCGCTCCGCCGTTGAGCAGATGGGTGGCGAAGGTGTGCCGCAGCACGTGGGGGCTTCGCTTGCCCTGAACCCCGCCCCGTGCCAGCTCTTCGCGGACCACCCGGTAGACGACGCTGCGCGAGATGCGTTTTCCTTTCTGAGTTAAAATTAACGCTTTTTCCGAAGAATTGCAAATATTTTGCCGCTCGATTAGCTCCAGGTAGTGCAAAATCTTCTCGCGGAGGAACTCCATGACCGGAACGATGCGCTCCTTGTCCCCCTTGCCGCGCACGCGCAGCGAGGTGTAGTCCTCCGAGAAGTCCGTGCGGTCGATGCCCACCAGCTCGGCCAGCCGCAGCCCGCAGGCGTAGAGCAGCAGCACGATGAGCGAGTTGCGCTCGGTGGTGAACCGCTCGCTGTCGAACTCGCACTCGCCGACGATGCCCGTCATGCGGCTCTCGGGGACGAAGGCCGGCAGCCGCCGCGAGGTCTTGAGCGCGTGGATGCGCTGGAAGACATTCTGCTCGACGATGCCGCGGCGCAGCATCCACTTGAAGTAGGAGCGCAGCGACGAGACCTCGCGGTTGATGGAGGCCGCCCCGAGCCGCCCCTGCTCCGAGAGGTGGAGAATCCACTCGCGGGCCCGTTCGGCGGTCACCCCGCGGGGGTCGAAGTGCTCGTCGTCGGTGCCGAGCCAGGCGTAGAACTGCTCGATGTCGTGGCTGTAGTTGCGCACGGTGAGCGGCGAGTAGCGCCGTTCGGCGGCCAGATATTGAATGAAATCGGGGAGCATGAAGCAAAGATAGCGTTTTTTCCTATTTTTGCGTATCGAAAAAAACAGCTTGACATGATGAAACGAAGAGTTCTGTTTGCACTTTTGCTCGCCCTGCTCTGCGGCTCCCGCGCCGCGGCGGCCCGCATCGATACGCTTTCGCTCGACAGCCGGGTGCTGAACCGTCCGGTGACGGTGGTGGCCGTGCTGCCCGACGGTGCTTCGGAGCACCACCCCGCGCCGCTGCTTCTGCTGCTGCACGGCTACGGCGGTGACGCCTTCTCGTGGCTGAAAATCAAAACCGGGCTCCCCGCGCTGGTCGACCGCACGGGAATCGCCCTGCTCTGCCCCGACGGCGGGCAGAGCTGGTACATGGACAGCCCCGTCGACACGACCAGCCGCTATGAGAGCTTTCTGGTCGGGGAGCTGATACCCTATGCCGACGCCCACCTTCCCGTGGCGCGCGACGCCCGCCACCGGGCCGTTGCCGGACTGAGCATGGGGGGCTTCGGCGCCATGCGGCTGGGGCTGCTCCACCCCGACCTCTTCGGTGCGGCGGGGAGCATGAGCGGCGGGCTCGACATCCGCCCCTTCCCCGGACGGTGGGAGCTCGACCGGCTGCTGGGACGGCAGTCCGAGTCGCCCGAAAACTGGGAGCGGATGACCCCCATCAACCTCATCGCGCAGCTCGACCCGGCCCGCACGCCGGCGCTCATCATCGACTGCGGCTACGACGACTTCATCTTCGAGGTCAACCGCGCCTTCCACCGCGAGCTGCGCCGGCGGGGCATCCCCCATGACTTCTGCGTCCGCCCGGGGGGGCACGAGCTCTCCTACTGGGCCAACGCCATCGACTACCAGGTGCTCTTCTTCAGCAAGTTCTTCGCCGCTGCCGACGCCGAGGAAGAGAGGGCCTTCGACGGCGGCTCCTCTGCGGCTGCCTCCTCCGACGACGGCGCCGCGGCTCCGGCTGCCGCATCCGACGCCCGACCGGAGGCACAGACCGGCCGTTGACCAACCTCTGAAATCTCCGCCTCTGATGGAAAAACGCAAAACCTCCGCCCGCCGGAATGCAACCCCGGCCCGTCCCGCACGCCGGCCCTCCTCTGCCGGACGCCCTTCGACCGCCTCCGCCCGCCGCTCCTCCGACGGTGAGGACCGCTCCGCTGCTCCGTCACCCTCTGAGCCTTCGACCGCTCCGGTTCCGGCTTCGACCGCTCCGGTTCCGGCTTTGACCGCCCCGGCTCCGGCTTTGACCGCTCCGGCAGCGGCGGCCCGTGAGCGCTGGAAGCCCGGCACGCTGATTTACCCGCTGCCGGCCGTGCTGGTGAGCTGCGGCGCCACCCCCGAGGAGTACAACCTGCTGACCGTCGCCTGGACGGGCACCGTCTGCACCAATCCGCCGATGTGCTCCATCTCGCTCCGCCCCGAGCGCCACTCCTACGAGATTATCCGCCGCACGGGGGCCTTCGTCATCAACCTCACCACGCAGGCGCTGGCCCGCGCCACCGACTGGTGCGGCGTCCGCTCGGGTCGTGACTGCGACAAGTTCCGCGAGGCGGGGCTCACGCCGCTCCCCTCCGACCGGGTCGAGGCGCCCCTGGTGGCCGAGTCGCCCGTCAACATCGAGTGCCGCGTGCGTCAGCGGCTGCCGCTCGGTTCGCACGACCTCTTTCTGGCCGAGGTGGTCGGCGTGCAGGTCGACCCCGCCTACATCGACCCCGCAACGGGGCGCTTCGACCTGGAGCGGGCCGGGCTGATTGCCTACTCGCACGGCGAATACTTCGCCCTGGGGCGCAGCCTGGGCCGTTTCGGATGGTCGGTGCGTAAAAAATCCCGCCCGGCGGCCGAAAGCCGTCCGGCGGGAAAGCCGAAGTCGAAATCGAAGAGCCGGTAGCGCGTCGTCCGGCCGTAGGAGGCGGCACGAGCTGTACGGAGCAGGCGCTGCCGGAGCCCGGACGTTGCGCCGTGGGGCGGTAGGCAGATGTTTGCGCTGCGGTGCTGTGCCTCGGTGTCCCGGTAAGGCGACGTGGGGGTGCTGCGGTGCCCGCCCGTTGCGCCGCGCCTCTCAGCTCTGCTGCGAGCGGTACTCGTTGGGGGTCTGGCCGGTAACCTTCTTGAAGAGGCGCGTGAAGTGCTGCGGATATTGGAATCCCAGCGCATAGGCCACCTCGCCGATGCTGCGCCCCGGGGCGAGCATCAGCTCTTTGGCCGCCTCGACCAGCTTGAGCTGGATGTACTCCTGGGCCGTCTTGCCCGTCTCGCGCTTGACCAGGTCGCCGAAGTAGTTGGGCGAGAGGCAGAGCTCTCCGGCGAAGTACTTCACCGTGGGGAGCCCCTCGCGGCGGGCGCGGTCGCCGGTGAAGTAGTCGTCGAGCAGCCGCTCGAAGCGGCTCAGCACGTCGTGATTCACATGCTGGCGCGTGATGAACTGCCGCTCGTAGAAGCGCAGGCAGTAGTCCAGCAGCATCTCGATGTTGATGGCTATCAGCCGCCGGCTGTGGCGGTCGATGGCGTGCTCGAGCTCGTTGCGGATTTTCCGCAGCGAGTCGATGACCAGCTCGCGTTCGCGTTCCGAAAGGTGCAGCGCCTCGTTCACCTCGTACGAGAAGAAGGAGTACTCCTTCATGTTGCGGGCCAGCGACGTGCCGCGGATGAGGTCGGGGTGGAAGACCAGCGCCCACCCCTTGGGCTGGAACTTTTCGCCGTTGTCCTCCACGCCGATGACCTGTCCCGGTGCCAGACAGACGAGCGTCCCCTCCTGATAGTCGTAGTGGTGGCGGCCGTAGAGCAGGTCGCCGCACTTCACCTCCTTGAGAAAGATGGCGTAGAAGCCGAAGGTCTGCCGCTGGTGGCGGATGGGTGAGACCTCCGACATGTCAATGACGCTCACCAGCGGGTGGAGTGTCTCGATGCCGAGCTGGGCGTTGTACTCGCCGACCGATTCGATGTGGAGGATTTGCTCCCTTTCTCTCTCTGCCATGGATGCCGTGGAATTGGTTTCAGGACAAAGATAGCTCTTTTTTGCGGGAACGGAGCGCCGGCGGCCGCAAAACCGGAATCGGGGTAGCGCAATCCGGAATCGGGATAGATGCCCGCGCCGTCGGTGCGGATTCCATGCCCCGGTATGGGCCGGATGCTGTCCCGGCCGGACAAAGCGCCGGGCGGAAGGCCCCCGCTGCCCCGCGCGGAGCGGGCGGCGCAGGCAGAAACCGGAATCGGGGTAGGTTTTCCCGGAATAGGGTTGGGCGGAGCTGCGGCGCGATGCGCTACCTTTGCATCGGACGGAAAGGAGCACCGCCGGTGCGGGAGGCCGACGCGCAACTTCTGCACACATCACACACCGCATCGCCCGACCGGTATTCGCTGCCGGTCCGCTGCCGGCCTCCTCACGGCGGGGCTTTCCTCCACCGTCCGACCAACGCACGAAAAAAACGAACAGCCATGAATGCAAGACTCCGTATGCGAACCGCCCTGCTGGCGGCTGCGGCGACGCTTCTGCTCGCGCCCGCACTCCATGCCCAGCAAAATGCCCGGCAAAACACAACACCGACAACCATGGATAAACAGACCTCTTTCCGGCAGATTTTCCCGCAGGGTGCGGAGAATCCGCCCGTCAATGCACAGTATTTCACCGGGCGCTCCTACCTGGCGCCCCTGACCGCCAACAAGGCGCTCAACGTCCCGCTCTACAACGTCACCTTCGAGCCCGGCTGCCGCAATAACTGGCACAGCCATACCGGAGGCCAGATTCTGATTGTGACCGCCGGCCGCGGCTACTACCAGGAGCGCGGCAGCGCGGCCCGCGAGCTGCTGCCGGGCGACGTGGTGGAGATTGCCTCCGACGTCGAGCACTGGCACGGCGCCGCCCCCGACAGCTGGTTCTCGCACCTGGCCGTCGAGTGCAACCCCGCCACCAACCGCAACACGTGGCTCGAGCCGGTCGACGACGAGTCCTATGCCGCCGCCGTGGCCGGGGCGCAGCCTTCGCCCGTGCGGCAGTCGCAGGAGAGGCTGCCGCTGACCGACGAGGCGGCCCGCAACCTGGCCGCCTGGCAGTCGGACGAGACGGCACAACTCGCCCTCACGGACCCCGAGCTGGCCGCCGCGGTCGGCAACTTCGCCTTCGACGAGGTGTGGCGCGTCGGCGGGCTGAGCCCCGAGGAGCGTATCCTCGTGACGATGGCGTCGGCCATTGCGCTGGGGAGCGAACCCCTCTACCGGCAGACGGTCGGGGCGGCGCTCGATGCGGGTCTTTCACCCGAGATGGTCGAGGAGGTGCTCTACCACGCCACCCCCTACGTCGGCTTCGCACGGGTCGAGGGGCTGCTCGGCCTCAAGAACCGGCTGCTGGTCCGACGGGGCGTCGCGCTCCCGCTCAAGGGCCGTGCGACCGTCACCCGTGACGAGCGGCTCGAAAAGGGGCTCGCCCTCCAGAAGTCGCTCTTCGGCGAGGCCATCGACCGCATGTATGAAACTTCGCCCGCCGACCTGCTCCCCCTGCAGCGCGCCCTCTCGGCCAACTGCTTCGGCGACTACCAGACCCGCAGGGGGCTCGATGCGCGGCAGCGCGAGCTGCTGACCTTCGCGATGCTCGTCTCGCTGGGCGGCTGCGAGTCGCAGGTCAAGGGCCACATCCGGGGCAACGTCGCGGCGGGCAACGACCGCAGGGTGCTGCTGGGCGCCGTCATGCAGCTGCTGCCCTACATCGGCTATCCGCGGACGCTCAACGCCGTGGCCTGCCTCGAGGAGGTGCTCCCAGCCGACGCGCGGTAGCCCCCCCGATGCAGCCGCCCTCCGCAACGGGCCGGAAGTGCATGTGCGCCTCCGGCCCGCTCTCTTTTCCGGCGGTGCGTTCCGCGCAGCCTTTTCCGGCAGGCCCTTTCCAGTACGGTCTTCCCGTCCGGCCCTTTCTGGTGCGGTCTTTTCCGGCGGCCCTTTCCAGCTCCGGTCTTTTTCATCGATGCGTCCTTGCTCGGTCTTTCCCGGCAACTCGTTTTTGCGCAGCCTTTCCCGGCGGTTTTTCCATCGGGGCGCCCTGCCCGACGGACAAAAAAGGTGAAAACGGCGCCGAAACGGGCGGAAAAGGCGCCTGACGGAGGGTCGAGCGGATTTATTTCCTATCTTTACGAAAAGTTCCCCTCCGACATGAAGTTCAAATTCGGTCTTCTGCCGCGCGTACTGGCGGCCATCGCCGCGGGCATCCTCTGCGGCCTCTTCTTCCCCGAGTGGCTGACGCGCGTTGCGGCCACCTTCAACGCCCTCTTCGGGCAGTTCCTCGAATTCATCATCCCGCTGCTCATTCTGGGGCTCGTCGCCCCCGGCATCGCCGACCTGGGACGCAACGCCGGGCGGCTGCTGCTCCTCACGGCGGCACTGGCCTACGGCTTCACGCTCATCTCGGGATTCGGCACCTACGCCGCCGGGCGGCTGCTCTTCCCCCTGATGCTGCGCGGCGCTGCGGCCGGCACGGCGGCCGAGGCGGTCAGCTTCGCCCCCTACTTCACCGTTCCCATGCCGCCGGTCATGGGGGTGATGTCGGCGCTGCTGCTCGCCTTCGTCCTCGGACTGGGGATGGCCTATGCGCAGAGCGTGCGGCTGAAGGAGGTGATGGGCGAGTTCCGGAGCATCATCGAGCGGACCATCTCCGGGGTGCTCATCCCGCTGCTGCCCCTCTATATTTTCGGCATCTTCCTCATGATGACGCAGTCGGGACAGGTGGCCTCCGTGCTGGAGGTCTTCGTCAAGCTCATCGTCGTGATTTTCGTGCTGACGCTCCTGCTGCTCGCCTTCCAGTTCCTCACGGCGGGGGCCGTTGCCCGGCGCAACCCCTTCGTGATGCTCCGCACGATGCTGCCGGCCTATGTCACGGCCCTCGGCACGCAGTCCTCGGCGGCAACCATTCCCGTGACGCTCGAGCGGACGCTCCGCCTCGGCGTGCGCCCCGAGCTGGCCTCGTTCGTCATCCCCCTCTGCGCAACCATCCACCTCTCGGGGTCGATGATGAAGATTGTCGCCTGTGCGCTGGCCGTCTCGATGCTCGCCGGGCTGCAGCTCCCCACGGCGACCTTCGTCGGCTTCATCCTGCTGCTGGCGGTGACGATGGTGGCGGCCCCGGGCGTTCCGGGCGGCGCCATCATGGCGGCCGTCGGCCTGCTGGAGTCGATGCTGGGCTTCGACGAGACGCTCGTCGGGCTGATGATTGCCACCTACATCGCCATGGACAGCTTCGGTACGGCGACCAACGTCACGGGCGACGGCGCCGTGGCGGTCATCGTCGACAGCATCGGCCGTCGGAGCAGACGGTCATAGCAGACGGTCGTAAGCGGACGCGGGGCGCCCCTTTTCCCGAAAAATAAGTATTTAAGCGTACGCGCAAGGGTCGAAAAATGGCTAACTTTGGCCGTCAAATGCGATTTTGCGTACTCAGGTACGCCCCCCGAACCGAACTGAACATCAAAATTAGGATAGAAATGGTTGATATTTTTTCCCGTCTTGAGAAGAATGCCGGCGGCCCGATTGGCCAGTACATGGCCTATGCCCACGGTTATTTCGCGTTCCCCAAACTCGAGGGCGAAATCGGTCCTCACATGCGTTTCCGCGGCAAGGAGATGCTCAACTGGAGCCTGAACAACTACCTCGGTCTGGCCAACCACCCCGAGGTGCGCAAGGCCGATGCCGAGGGCGCTGCCCAGTTCGGCATGGCGGCTCCGATGGGCGCCCGCATGATGAGCGGCCAGACGAAGTACCACGAGCAGCTCGAGTGCGAGCTGGCCGAGTTCGTCGGCAAGGAGGATGCCTTCCTGCTCAACTTCGGCTACCAGGGCATGCTCTCGATTATCGACTGCCTGCTCACGCCGCGTGACGTGGTGGTCTACGATGCCGAGGCCCACGCCTGCATCATCGACGGCCTGCGCCTGCACAAGGGCAAGCGCTTCGTCTACGGCCACAACGACATGGAGTCGCTCCGCCTGCAGCTCAAGCATGCCACCGAGCTGGCCGAGGAGCAGAACGGCGGCGTGCTGGTCATCACCGAGGGCGTCTTCGGCATGAAGGGTGACCTGGGCAAGCTCGACGAGATTGTCGCCATGAAGAAGGACTTCCAGTTCCGTCTGCTGGTCGACGACGCCCACGGCTTCGGTACGATGGGCAAGGGCGGCCGCGGTACGGCTTCGCACTTCGGTGTGGTCGACGGCGTCGACGTGCTCTTCAACACCTTCGCCAAGTCGATGGCCGGCATCGGCGCCTTCGTGAGCGGTCCCCGCTGGCTCATCAACCTGCTGCGCTACAACATGCGTTCGCAGCTCTACGCCAAGTCGCTCCCCATGCCGATGGTCATCGGCGCGCTGAAGCGTCTGGAGCTGATTCGCAACCACCCCGAGTATCAGGAGAAGCTGTGGGTGATTGTCCGCGCGCTGCAGAACGGTCTGCGCGAGAACGGGTTCAACATCGGCGTTACGAACTCGCCCGTGACCCCCGTCTTCATGAAGGGTGGTATTCCCGAGGCGACGAACCTGATTGTCGACCTGCGCGAGAACCACGGCGTCTTCTGCTCGATTGTCGTCTACCCGGTCATCCCGAAGGGCGAAATCATCCTGCGCGTGATTCCCACGGCAGCCCATACGCTCGACGACGTGAACTTCACGCTCGAGGCCTTCAAGTCGGTGCGCGACAAGCTCGAAAGCGGCTACTACGCTTCGCTGCCGATTCCGATGCGTGCGGACGAGGGCTTCAAGGTCCGTTAATTCGACCAATCGAAAGGGTCAACCCCGCAAAGGTCCGGAACGGTTCGGTTCCGGACCTTTTTTATGGGGAGGTACGGCTGTTGGGATGAAAAAAACGTGCTTTTTTGCGGGAAAATTTTGCGGAATCGAAAAAAGCGCTTATATTTGCAATCCCAAAACACGGGTAACAGGCCTCTCGGGAGGCGCCCGGCGGCGGGAACCATGCGGAAATAGCTCAGTTGGTAGAGCGCAACCTTGCCAAGGTTGAGGTCGCGGG
>ERZ825896.581-NODE-581-length-46936-cov-26.333867_pt1 | contig 46936 bp, 49 predicted proteins | sample MGYA00519858_ERZ825896 | MGnify/ENA primary metagenome ERZ825896 (study PRJEB31778, sample SAMEA3449214) | human gut metagenome | biome: human gut; feature: human-associated habitat; material: faeces | place: United Kingdom | collected 2010/2012 ... | reverse complement strand
GCTCTTTTATTTGTAGTATTTATCTTTGCCATCTATATGAAGGTGTTCAAGAGGCAGATGAAAAGAGAACGAAATATCAGGGTGAGCTCATTTGGCTACACAATGAAGATTCTTGTAATTACGGTTATTCCTGTCCTTTTAAGTACTACTATATACAATATCAGTGGTATTATCGACCAGGGTATTTTCAAGCAGGTTGCACTGCTTCAGGGATACACTCAGAATGATATAGACGTATGGTGGGGTGTATACACCGGAAAGTACAAGCTTTTAATCAATGTGCCTATATCCATAGCATCAGCTATGGCAGCATCCTTTGTGCCGGTGCTTACAGGCGCATATCACAGGGACGACATGGAGGCAGTGAGAGGACAGATTAATCTTTCCACACGCTTTATCATGGTTGTCGCATTCCCATGTGCAGTAGGGCTTGCCGTGTTTGGACTGCCAATATTTAATATACTGTTCTCAAGCACCCGTGTAACAAATGCTGAGGCATCACTTATGATGTATGTCGGTGCGGTTGCGGTAGTATTTTACTCGCTTTCCACTCTGTCAAACGGACTGCTGCAGGGAATTGACAGGCTCAAAGTTCCGGTAATCAACGCTGCGATATCCATTGTAGCGCATGTCATAGTACTCATACTGCTTATGCTCATATTCAGGCTCAATATACATGCAGTTGTGCTTGCCAATACGTTTTTTGCATTGCTCATGTGCTTTATGAACAGCATGGCTTTAAAGAAGTACAGCGGCTTTAAGCAGGAAATAAAAAAGACCTTTATCATACCGGCCATCAGCTCGCTCATAATGGGAGTTATTTCGTATATAGTATACTTTATACTTTACAAGGCCTGTCATATTGAGATTATCGCCTTCATTCTTGCTGCAATCATTGCGGTTATCTCATATGCAGTGGCGCTGCTTTTACTCAAGGGACTGACTGAGGATGAGCTTAGACATTTTCCAAAGGGCACACTTATCATAAAAGTGGTAAAAAAATGTCATTTATTATAAAATTGAATAAATAACAAAAATTTACAGATACTGATTTTGAGGTGATAATATGAAAAGCAAAATCAGTATCTGTTTTTTAACTATTGTTGTAATTCTTCTTGCACTTGTTATGATAGAAAAAATCAATACGCAAAGAGCTGCAGACAAGGCTGCGATAATTGCACAAAGCAATGAAAATGATAAAGAAGAAAAAAATGAAAAAGAAAGCCTTCTGACATCAAATGAGGCTAAGAATGCAAAATACTGCATCAAAAATGACTCCGGAATGCTGTCTGTATACAACGCCACTGCAAGTGAAAAATACTTTGACACAGGCGTGTATTTTGAAGAGCTGCCAGATGAAGCAAAAAATAAGGTTACAAACGGACTCTACTTTTTTAACGAAACTGATTTGTACGATTTTCTTGAAAGCTATTCGAGTTAATGTTAAAATAAATCAGTTAGGGGAAAGAATATGTACGATGTAATTATAATAGGTGCCGGTGCATCCGGGCTGATGGCGGCAGCAGCTGCTGCATCAAAGGGAGCACGCGTGGCACTTTTAGAGCACAAGGATGATATAGGAAAGAAAATACTTGCAACAGGAAACGGCAGATGTAATTTCACAAACACTGATATGTCTGTAAATAAGTTTCACGGCAGTAAAGCGCTGATTAAAAATGGGTTGTCGCAATTTAATTATGCAGACACAATACGTTTTTTTAAAGAACTTGGAATACCTGCATATGACAATGCAGGCTACATTTATCCAAATTCAAGGCAGGCTGCATCTGTTGTGGCAGCCTTTCGCATGGAGCTTATGAGACTTCATGTGGATGTGAAAACAGGCATAAGTATTACAGAAATTAAGACTACAGGGATTATGGCTAAAGACACAAAGTCTGCTGCTAATCCGGCAACTAATAAGAAGACAGATGACCGGACCGGTTACTGCATCCAAACAGACAAGGGCAGCTTTAAGTCCAAAAGGCTTATCATAGCGTGTGGCCTTACGGCTTCCCCAAAGCTTGGAAGTGACGGAAGCCTGTTTCGACAGATAGAAGCTCTCGGACACCATATCCAAAAGCCATTACCCGCGCTTTGCGGCTTTAGCTGTGATGGCCTGAATTTCAAAAAAATCACAGGTGTCAGGTGCGATGCCACTGTCGCTTCCGTGATAGACGGTCAAATGACAGAGCAAAATACAGGGGAGCTGCAGTTAGCTGACTATGGCATCTCAGGCATCCCGGTTTTTCAGATTTCAAGTCTTATGTCAAGAGCCCTCGATAAAGGTCAAAGGGTCAAGGTGATAATTGACTTTTTGCCGGCTTTTAGTGATGATGAGCTTAACGGATACATAAAGGACAGAAGCATTACAACGACAGACAACCGCTCGCTAAATGAGATGCTTAACGGACTTTTAAACAATAAGCTTCTTCTTGAGCTGATACACAAATCAGGTGTATCTCCTGACAAAAAGGGAAGGCTGTTGACAGATGATGATTGTAAAAGTCTCACCCGCTCAATAAAGCATACAGCCGTTTCGGTAAAAAAGCCAAGAGGAGCCGAATTTGCACAAGTGTGTGCAGGCGGCATATATACAAAGGAAATAGATGTACGTACATTGGAGTCCAAAATCCATCCGGGGCTTTACTTTTGCGGCGAGCTGCTTGATGTGGACGGCATATGCGGTGGCTACAATCTGCAGTGGGCATGGACAAGTGGATATATAGCAGGAGAAATGCAGTAAATGATTAAAATTAACCAGATAAAGCTCCCCGTCACACACAGTGATGAGGCATTAAAAAAGAAAATAATAAAAATGCTTAAGCTCAATGCCAAGACAGGCTTTACATACCGCATATTAAAGAAATCACTTGACGCGCGTAAAAAGCCTGAGCTGTTCTATACATATTCAGTTGCTGTAGAGCTAGATGATACAAAAAATAGCGAAGAAGCAATTGTAAAAAGAGCAGCCAGTTCATCTGTGCTCATATATAAAGAAAAAGAGTACATGATACCTGCATGCGGCCATATACCGCTTGACAGGCGCCCTGTTATTGCAGGGGCAGGACCTGCCGGCCTGTTTTGTGCATATATATTGGCAGAGGCAGGTTTTCGCCCGATAGTTATCGAGCGTGGCAGCCGGGTTGAGAAAAGAACCTGCGATGTACAAAAATTCTGGGAGAGCGGCATCCTTAATCCCAAAAGCAATGTACAGTTTGGTGAGGGCGGTGCCGGAACCTTTTCAGACGGCAAGCTGAATACATCCGTAAAGGATCCTTCGGGCAGAAATCGTCTTGTGCTTGAGACCTTTGTGCGCTTTGGGGCAGATCCGTCCATACTTTATGACAACAAGCCACATATTGGTACTGATGTGCTTTCAGAAGTAATTGTCAACATGCGCGAGTTTTTGGTTGACAGAGGGGCTACATTTGTATTTGACACCTGTGTAAATAATCTTGACATAGTTTCCCAAAAGCTATTAAGTGTTTACACGGATTCTGACAGTAACAGTAATAGTGAGATAAAGACAGATGTATGCGTTCTGGCACTCGGACACAGCGCCAGAGATACATTTGATATGCTTTACAACAAAGGCTTTGATATGGAATGCAAGAGCTTTGCCGTCGGCTTTCGCGTTGAGCATCCGCAGCGCATGATAGATGAATCACAGTATGGTATTCAAAAGAAAATTATACTTCCGCCAAGCCCATACAAGGTCACATCCAATTTTCCGAATGGCAGAGGAGTCTATTCATTCTGCATGTGTCCGGGAGGATATGTTGTCAACTCATCGTCAACCGAAAATCACACGGTGGTTAACGGCATGAGCTATCACGACAGAAACAGCAAAAATGCGAACAGTGCCATCATAGTATCTGTTTCGCCGAAGGATTTCGGAGCAGATGATGCCCTCGCCGGAGTGAGATTTCAGGAAAAGCTTGAAACAGAAAATTATAAGCGAGGCAATGGTTTAATACCACAGCAGCTTTTCGGTGATTTCTGTGATGACAGATTAACAACAGCATACGGTGATTTTGGCTCCTGTACAAAGGGAAACACCGTCTTTGCAAAGCTGAATGGACTGATGAACGCTGACATGGAGCAGTCGTTCAAGCTTGGAATGGAACATTTTGGCCATCTGATACATGGCTTTGACAGAAAAGATGCTATTTTGTCCGGTATGGAGACACGCACATCTTCTCCGCTTCGCATAAAAAGAGATGAATCCTTTGAGAGCAACATCTCGGGTGTATACCCTTGCGGTGAAGGCGCAGGCTATGCAGGAGGCATTACATCTGCGGCAATCGACGGCATAAAGGTCGCAGAAGCAATTATTAAAAAATATAGGCCGGATTTTAAATAATATTTATACGCATGAATAATATTTATACACGTAAAGAGAGGAAATATTCGTGGCAGAAGTATCACCAATGATGCAGCATTATCTGCAGACAAAAGAACAATATAAGGATTGTATTTTATTTTATCGCTTAGGAGACTTCTATGAAATGTTTTTTGACGATGCGATAATGGTTTCAAAGGAGCTTGAGCTCACACTCACAGGCAAAAACTGCGGACTTGAAGAAAGAGCTCCTATGTGTGGAGTACCGTTTCACGCGGCAGACTCATATATCAACAGACTCGTATCAAACGGTCACAAGGTAGCTATCTGTGAACAGATGGAAGATCCAAAGCAGGCAAAGGGAATCGTAAAGCGAGAGGTAATCCGTGTTGTGACACCTGGCACAAACACTGATATGGCTTCTTTAGATGAGGCAAAAAACAATTACATAATGTCGATTGTATACACTGAGGACAAATACGGCATAGCGACCTGTGATGTCACAACAGGTGATTTTTTTACGACAGAGGTAGATACGGAAAGAAAGCTGTTAGATGAGGTGAGCAGATTTAATCCATCGGAAATCATATGTAATGAAGCCTTCTACATGAGCGGAATAGATGTTGACGATATGAAAAACAGATTATCAATTACTGTTTCAGCACTCGACTCATGGTATTTTTCTGATGGTCTTGCAAATGAGACACTGCTTTCACATTTCCATGTACAGACAATAAATGCTCTGGGGCTTGAGGATTATGAGAGTGGAGTCATAGCTGCCGGCGCCCTGTTAAAGTACCTTTATGAGACGCAGATGAACTCGCTCGACAATATACTTGAGCTTCATCCGTACTCAATAGGCAAATATATGATAATAGACAGCTCATCAAGACGTAATTTGGAGCTTGTAGACACCCTTCGTGAGAAGCAAAAGAGAGGCTCACTGCTTTGGGTACTCGACAAGACACGCACGGCTATGGGAGCAAGACTGCTTCGCACCTATGTCGAGCAGCCTCTTATCGAAAAGGCAGAGATAATAAAGCGCCAGAAGCTTATCGAAGCCCTTAATGCAAACGAAATCACAAGAGATGAAATCAGGGAATACCTTAATCCTATTTATGACCTTGAGCGTCTCATCACAAGAATCACCTACCAGTCAGCAAATCCGCGCGACCTTATTGCCTTCAGGGATTCTTTAAAAATGCTTCCACCAATAAAGCAGCAGCTTTCAGATATACCGTGTGCGCTTACCGATGAGATTAATGAAGAGTTCGATGAGCTTAAGGATATATATGAGCTTTTACTTTCATCCATTGAGGATGAGCCTCCTATCTCACAGCGCGACGGAGATATCATAAAAGCAGGCTACAACGAGGAGGTTGACCGTCTTCGAGACGCAAAAACCAAGGGAAAGACATGGCTTGCTGAGCTTGAAGCCGGTGAGCGTGAAAAAACCGGCATCAAAAACTTAAGAATCAAGTATAACAAGGTATTTGGATATTACCTTGAGGTCACAAACTCCTTCAAGGATTTAGTTCCTGATTATTATGTGAGAAAACAGACACTCACCAATGCAGAGCGCTACATAACACCGGAGCTTAAGGAGCTTGAGGATACCATTCTCGGAGCTGAAGACAGGCTCACATCACTTGAGTATGAGCTGTTTCGTGATGTAAGAAAACAGATTTCCGACAATGTTTCAAGGATTCAGAAAACAGCCAGAGCTATAGCACAGATTGATGTTTTTGCTTCGCTTGCTCTTGTTGCCAGCCAGAATAATTACTGCAAGCCAAAGATAAATGAAAGCGGAATAATAGACATAAAAAACGGACGTCATCCTGTAGTTGAAAAAATGATTACAAATGACATGTTTATAGAAAACGATACATATCTGGATCAGCACAAAAACAGAATCTCAATCATCACAGGGCCAAACATGGCCGGTAAATCCACCTACATGAGACAGACAGCACTTATCGTTCTCATGGCACAGATTGGAAGCTTTGTACCTGCACAAACTGCAAATATCGGTATTGTAGACCGTATCTTCACGCGAGTCGGTGCATCTGACGACCTTGCAAGCGGACAAAGTACATTTATGGTTGAGATGAACGAGGTGGCAAATATACTAAGAAATGCAACCGCAAAATCCCTGCTCATTCTCGATGAGATTGGACGAGGCACGAGTACATTTGACGGACTAAGCATCGCCTGGGCAGTTGTAGAGCACATAAGTAATCCAAAGCTCCTCGGCGCAAAGACACTTTTTGCAACCCATTACCACGAGCTCACCGAGCTTGAGGGCAAGCTTGACAGTGTAAACAACTACTGCATCGCTGTAAAGGAAAAGGGCGATGATATAGTATTCCTAAGAAAAATCGTAAAGGGCGGAGCTGACAGAAGCTACGGCATACAGGTAGCAAAGCTTGCAGGGCTGCCTGATTCAGTCATAGAGCGTGCCAAGGAAATCGCAGAACAGCTTCTTGCAAATGATATCACAGATACTGTAAAAAACATATCTGTTGACAATGGCCACAAGCATAAAAAGGAGCACCTTGACGAGGTTGATATGACACAGATTTCGCTTTTCGACACAGTGAAGGATGATGATATAATTGACGAGCTTCGAAGCATAGACATAGGCAACATGACACCACTTGATGCGTTAAACAAGCTTTATCAGCTCCAGAACAAGGTTAAAAACCGCTGGTAGAAAGGATTAAAATGCCAAATATTGCCATATTAAATCAGGAAACAATAGATAAAATAGCTGCAGGAGAGGTTGTTGAGCGTCCGTGCTCCGTTGTTAAAGAGCTGGTGGAAAATGCCATAGATGCAGGCTCCACAGCCATCACTGTTGAGATAAAGGAGGGCGGAATCTCATTTATCCGTATCACCGACAATGGCTGCGGAATTGAAAGAGACCAGGTTGCGGTTGCATTTTACCGTCACAGCACGAGCAAAATCCGCTCGGCAGAGGATTTACTCACAGTAAAGTCACTCGGTTTCAGAGGTGAGGCGCTGTCAAGCATCTCGGCCGTGGCCCGCGTTGAGCTTATCACAAAAACCTACGATGAGCTCACCGGCACCAGATATGTGATTGAAGGCTCGAAGGAGCTTTCCAACGAGGAAATCGGTGCTCCGGACGGTACTACCTTCATAGTAAAGGATTTGTTTTATAATGTTCCGGCAAGACGTAAGTTTTTAAAGACAGCACAGACAGAGGGCAGCTACATAAGCGATATGGTTGAAAAGCTTGCGCTTTCACATCCTGATATATCGTTTAAGTTCATAAACAATAACCAGACAAAGCTTCATACCTCCGGAAACGGCAACAGAAAGGATATCATATACCATATATTCGGGCGCGAGATATCGTCATCACTGCTTGAGGTGAAGCATGAATGTGAATACTTTAAAGTGGAGGGATTTATAGGAAAGCCTGTTATCACAAGGGGCAACAGAAATTATGAGAATTATTTCATAAACGGCAGGTATGTAAAGAGCAATATATTGTCACGTGCAATAGAGGAGGCCTACAAGAGCTTTCTAATGCAGCATCAGTATCCGTTTACAGTGCTTTACTTTACATTTTTCAGTGAGCTGGATGTCAACGTGCATCCGACCAAGATGGAGCTTAGGTTCGACAACAACAACGAGATATATGTCGAATTGTGTGACACAATATATGCAATTCTATCTCGTAAGGAGATGATTCCAGAGGTGCCTGTAGACAGTACTCCAGCGCCTAAAAAGATAGTGCATGAGTATAAGGAGCCAATACCGGAGCCGTTTGAGAAGAGGCGTATCAATGAGGTGAGGGCAGCGGAATCAAGGAGCGTGTACGGACAGAGCGTGACGTCAGCAGCAACAGAACCTGCTGCAAAAGCGCCTGCTGTTAATGAGCAACTCACAGATAACACATCAAAGCTGCAGACTGCTAAAGCATCTGCATCTGCGCTTGTTGCAGGCACCGGCAATTCAGTGGAACTAACGCCTGAGACTTCCACCGCGTATGAACCAGCACAGGTTGTCACCGGCACCCAGCAGACACTTGGGGATTACGACAAGGTTTTTCTTACAGAAAGCTCAAAGAAGCAGTTTTCCATCATAGGCCAGCTCTTTAAGACCTACTGGCTCATAGAGTTTGAGGACAAGCTGTACATCATAGACCAGCATGCCGCTCATGAAAAGGTACTGTATGAAAAAACGATGGCAAGACTTGCCAATAAGGATTTCACATCACAGCGCATAAGCCCTCCGATTGTCATGACACTTGATGCCAGGGAATGTGAGATGCTTGAGAAATACAGGCCGCAGATAGAACAGTTTGGCTATGAGGTGGAGCATTTTGGCGGCAAGGAATACATGATCAGTGCAATTCCAGATAATTTGTTTAACATAGATATGAAGGATCTGTTTATAGAGATGCTCGATGATTTTTCCAATGCGACAGGCAGGCAGACTCCTGATATCATCACGGAAAAGGTCGCATCCATGTCGTGCAAGGCAGCAGTCAAGGGCAATGACAAGCTTACTCTTCCTGAGATAAATAAGCTGATAGATGAGCTTTTGTCACTCGACAATCCTTACAACTGCCCACACGGCAGACCAACCATCATCTCTATGAGCAAATATGAGATAGAAAAGAAATTCAAACGTATCGTATGACAACATACACATTTGGACTGAGGTGCAATATGACACAAAAACCGATGATTGTCCTGACAGGACCGACAGCAGTAGGAAAGACAGCTCTATCGATTGAGCTTGCAAAAAAAATAAATGGTGCTATAATATCCGCGGATTCCATGCAGGTATACAAATACATGGATATAGGCTCTGCGAAGGTTACAGTCGATGAGATGGACGGCATAAAGCACTATCTGATAGATGAGCTTGAGCCATCTGACGAGTTCAATGTATTTATCTTCAAGGATATGGCAAAAAAAGCACTTAATGAGATATACGAAGCAGGAAAGATACCGATAGTTGTCGGCGGCACCGGCTTTTATATACAGGCACTTTTGTATGACATTGATTTCACAAAGCAGGATGTGGATGAGGCATACAGAAAAAGCCTTTACGACTTTGCTAACGAGCACGGAAACCATGCACTGCATGAAAAGCTTAAGGATATCGACCCTGCATCCTACGAGAGCATCCATGAGAATAACGTAAAGCGCGTCATCAGGGCAATTGAATACTATCACACCTGCCATGAGCCGATTTCAAAGCACAATGAGACTGAAAGAGCCAAGCAGTCTCCATACAGCTTTGCCTATTTTGTACTGGATGATGTAAGACAAAGACTCTATGAGAGGATAGATAAGAGAGTTGATATCATGGTTTCAAACGGACTTGTCGATGAGGTGAAAAAGCTAAAGGCAATGGGCTGTACGAGCGATATGGTATCCATGAAGGGCATAGGATATAAGGAAATCCTTGCATATCTCGATGGAGAATATTCACTTGATGAGGCTGTGGACAAGGTAAAGCTTGAGTCAAGGCGTTTTGCAAAGAGACAGCTAACCTGGTTTAGGAGAGAAAAAGATACCATATGGATAGAAAAAAATGAATATTCATATGATAATAATAAAATATTAAATAAAATACAAGAAATTTTAGCAGAAAAGAGGATTATAATTTGTTAGATACCAATGAAGCCATTTACAGGCAGTATGAGACACTTGGAATATCAAAGGAGGTTTTGGATTTCGGAACCTCTGTAGAAAAGGAGCTTAAGGAGCGTTTTGACAAAATAGACACAAATGCTGAGTATAATCAGCTTAAGGTCATAGCCGCCATGCAGAAAAACAAGGTGAGCGCAGAGTGCTTCCAGGCATCAAGCGGCTACGGCTACAATGACCTCGGAAGGGATACACTTGAGAGAGTGTACGCAGACTGTTTTGGCGCAGAAGATGCACTTGTAAGGCCTCAGATCACCTGTGGCACACATGCACTTGCACTTGCACTCATGTCAAACCTGCGCCCGGGCGATGAACTTTTAAGCCCTGTCGGAAAGCCTTACGATACACTTGAAGAGGTAATAGGCATACGCCCTTCAAAGGGCTCACTTGCTGAGTACGGCATCACATATGCGCAGGTTGATTTACTGCCTGACGGTGAGTTTGACTATGACGGAATAAAGAAAGCCATCAATGAAAAAACGAAGCTTGTCACAATCCAGCGCTCTAAGGGCTATGCTACAAGACCTACACTTTCGGTCAAAAGAATAGGCGAACTCATTGCCTTTGTAAAGAGCATAAAGCCTGATGTGATCTGTATGGTCGATAACTGCTACGGTGAGTTTGTCGAGGATACAGAGCCTATCCAGGTCGGAGCGGACATGATGGTTGGTTCACTGATCAAAAATCCGGGAGGCGGACTTGCACCAATCGGAGGCTATATTGTCGGCAAAAAGGAATGTGTTGAAAATGCCGCATACCGTCTCACATCTCCGGGACTTGGCAAGGAGGTTGGAGCCTCACTCGGAGTCATTCAGTCATTTTATCAGGGCTTTTTCCTTGCACCGACTGTCGTAAGCGGAGCATTAAAGGGAGCAATCTTTGCCGCAAAAATCTATGAAAAGCTTGGTTTTAAGGTAGTCCCTGACGGTACTGAAAGCCGCCACGATATCATACAGGCTGTAGAGTTCAATAACCGCGATGCCATGATAGCCTTCTGCGAGGGCATACAGGCAGCAGCACCTGTAGACAGCTATGTGACCCCTGAGCCATGGGCTATGCCGGGCTATGACAGCGATGTCATCATGGCAGCAGGCGCATTTGTGCAGGGCTCATCCATTGAGCTTTCTGCCGATGGTCCTGTGAAGCCGCCATATGCGGTTTATTTCCAGGGAGGACTCACATGGTACCATGCAAAGCTTGGAATTTTGATGTCTTTACAAAAACTTTATGAGAGAAATCTTGTTAAGCTGGATTAGGTGTGCTACAATTAACTGAAAACTTTGCTTAAATCCGTTGTCAATCGCCTGGGAGAAGCGAAAGGGATTAATGCATAATAACAAAACAATTAAAAATCTGCCGGCTTCAGAGCAACCATATGAGAAATTTTTATCGCTTGGAGCATCAGGCCTGTCAGACGCTGATTTACTTGCCATCATTATAAAGACCGGCACAAGGGACAAAACTGTGATTGATATTGCGCAGGACATACTTTCCGGCAGGCATGGCAATCTACTCAATCTCTATGAGATGTCCTATGAGGAGCTTCTTAGTATCCCCGGGATAGGGCAGATAAAAGCTATACAGCTTAAGGCGATAGCAGAGCTGTCGCTTCGCATAGCAAAGACAAAAAAGGTTCAAAGCATCAGAATGAATAATCCTCAGACAATAGCTGACTACTATATGGAGCAGATGAGGCATCTCACAAATGAAGTCGTCATTTGTGCCTATTTTGATGTGAAAAGCAGATTCTTAGGAGACAAGTTCATATCCAAGGGTTCACTAAGCTCATCTGTAGTGGACATAGGCTCCATCATCAGGACCGCCCTGGACAAAAATGCATCAAAGCTTGTTTTATTGCACAATCATCCAAGCGGAGATTGTACTCCCAGCAGAAATGATATTGCTGTCACAGACAGATTAATTGAGGGCTCAGGAATTTTTTCCATAGAGCTTTGTGACCATATCATAATTGGAGATAACGAATATTATAGCTTCTATGAAAATAAACTTATATAAACAGAAGACGAGGTAGAATTATTATGAGCAACAACGTTTACGGAATTGATCTGGGAACAAACAATTTCAAGGTATACTCAAAGGCTACAGGCAAGACAATGCTTGAGAAAAACACAATAGCCGTAATAGACAAAAATCAGATATATGCATATGGAGACAGTGCATATGCCATGTATGAAAAGGCGCCTGAGACAATCAACGTCATATTTCCTGTTGTAGAGGGAGTTATTGCTGACTATAATCTGCTTCAGACTATGATTTTTGACTTTTTGGAGCACAAGACAAAGGCACGTATCAAAAATGCCGAGTTCATCATCGCTGTGCCGACAGATATCACAGATGTAGAGAAAAGAGCATTCTACGAGCTCTTCTATAAGAGCAAATCAAAGCCTAAAAAGGTCATGCTCTGTGAGAAGCCTATCGCTGATGCTGTAGGTCTTGGAATAGATGTAAACGAGCCAACCGGTGTCATGATAGTAGATATGGGCGCTGACACAACAGAGACATCCGTTATTTCACTCGGTGGCCTGGTGCTTAGTGACCTGCTTCATTTCGGTGGCAACAGACTTGACGAGTCAATTATCTCCTTTGTGCGAAAGGAGTTCAATCTTGTAATCGGACAAAAGACTGCAAAGCTGTTGAAGGAGACTATAGGCTCTGCACTTCCGGGAAGAGAGGATAGTATGGTCATAGTGGGACGTGATGTGGTAAGCGGCCTGCCTATTGAGATGGAAATTGGTTCAAAGGTCGTTTACGAGGCTATGAAGTCAAACCTTGAGTCTATATGCACATCAATAAAAATGATTCTTGAGAAGACTCCGCCTGAGCTTGCAAAGGATATCATCCATTCAGGCATTTATATCACAGGAGGCGGCTCTCAGCTTACAGGACTTGACCAGCTCTTTGAACAGATTACAGGTATAAAGGTCATCTGCTCAGAATGTCCTGAGGAGAGTGCAGTACGCGGACTCGTACAAATAGTTTCTGATTCAAAATATAAGAGACTTCCATTCAGCATCAAAAAATAATAACCGAGGTTAACATGAGTAAGAATTTTCGCAATCGAAAGAGAAAGCACAATAAAAAGCTGCCTGCAAGATACACACTGTTGATTATGACAGCAGTCTGCTTTGTGACCATGCTGTTAAGCCTTACCTTAAATATCTCCGGTGGCCCTTTAAAGACTGCTGCCGGATATGTATTCATCCCAATGCAGAAGGGTATAAACAGCTTTGGAATCCACATTTCAGATAAGGTTACAGAAATACGCACATTAAAAAATGTCAAGGCAGAGAACAAAAAGCTCAAGGCCGAGGTAGAAGAGCTTACAACACAGCTCACAACCAACAAACTTGAACAGTATGAGCTTGACAATTACAGACAGCTTCTTGATTTGGATGCCAAATATCCATCATATCCCAAGGTTGCTGCCAGTGTCATAGCAAAGGACAGCGGAAACTGGTTTTCTACCTTTACTATTGACAAAGGAAAAAAGGATGGAGTGGACGTAGGCATGAATGTGCTTGCGGGAAGCGGACTTGTAGGTATTGTTACCGATGCTGGCGATAATTTTGCCAAGGTACGCTGTATCATAGATGATGCCAGCAAGGTCAGTGGCATGGTTTCCACCACGGAGGACAACCTCACCGTCAGTGGCAATATAAAAACCATGAACGAGGACAAGGTAATTACCTTTACAGAGTTAAAGGATGACGACAACAAGGTAAAAGAGGGCGATCCTGTAGTTACCTCATACGTGTCAGACCGTTACCAGCAGGGCATACTGATTGGCTATGTAACAAAAATCGAAAATAATTCCAACAATCTGACAAAATCCGGCACTATCACACCGGTTGTAGATTTTGAGCATATCGAAAATGTCATGGTCATAACACAGCTTAAACAGACCGGTGACACTAAGACAGCTGACGACACCGAAAGTACAGAAACAGCCGGTGACAGCCAGACTGAAAATTCAACTGAAAATAAGTAAGGAGCAGCATGAGACGTAGAATTGTTTTATTTATAATAATAACTTTATGCTTTTTATTGCAGACCACGCTGTTTAAGACTCTTTCCTTTGCCAATATCTCACCAAACCTGTTGATTATAGCCGTATCATCCTTTGGCTTTATGCGTGGCAAAAAGGAAGGACTGTGGGTAGGCTTCTTTTGCGGCCTGCTTATTGACATATTTTGCGGAAATTATATAGGACTGTATGCTTTAATATATATGTATATCGGTTTTATCAATGGATTATTCCAGAAAAGATTCTATCCTGACGATATAAAGCTTCCTATGCTTCTGATAGGAGGCAGCGATTTGTTTTACAATCTGGTAGTATACTTTTTCATGTTTTTACTGCGTGGCAGATTTAGCTTTTTGTACTATCTGAAGTCAATTATCATACCTGAATTTGTATACACAATGGTTATCAGTATACTTTTGTATCTGGTATTTCTTAAGTTAAACCAGAAGCTGGAAGCACACGAGAAAAGGAGAGCAAAGAAATTTGATTTATGATATAAAAGATTTTCTGAAGAAATTTTTCAGCTCAAGACTTTTTGTATTAGCAGCAGTAATTATTTTCATGTTTGCCCTGCTTGCCGAAAGAGTCTTTACCCTTCAGATTATTAAAGGTGCAGATTATCAGAAAAACTTCATAATGCTGATTAAAAAGCCGCTTTCCATAGAGGCATCAAGAGGCAATATATACGATGTAAATGGTGAGCTGCTTGCTTACAATCAGCTTGCATACTCTGTAGTCATCTCAGACAACGGCAGCTATTCATCTACGAAGGAGCACAATCGTCTTTTAAACAAAGAGCTTAATGAAATTATCAATGTGATAAAAAACAATGGCGGCTCCATATACAATGATTTTCCGGTTGTTTTAAACGATGATGGTACATACAGCTTTACATTCACATCTGAAACCTCAAAAAAGAGATTTCTGTCAGATGTGTTTGGAAAGAAATATGATAAGCTCGAATACAATAAAGCGCTTGGATTTGACGAGGCAAATGCCAGCGCCCAGAATATTATTGATTTTCTAAGCTCTAACCAGAATGAATGCTTTGATATAAGCAGCAAGTATGATACGCAGGCCACTTATGATATTGTAGTGATGAGATATGCCATAAAACAGAACCGATTCACTAAATACAAAACCACTACTATTGCAAAGGATGTAAATGATTCGATAGTAGCATATGTCAATGAGCATTCAGATACTCTTACCGGCATATCAGTTGAAGAGGATACCATCCGCAAGTACAACTATCCTGAATATATTTCATCGCTCATAGGATACACAGGCAAGATATCTACCGACGAGTATAATGAGCTGTCAAAGGATGATGACTCATATACACAAAATGATATGGTAGGTAAGTCAGGCTTAGAGCAGTACTATGAGAGCTATCTGCGAGGCAAAAACGGTGAAAAACAGGTCTATGTAAACAATGTCGGTAAGATAAACGAGGTAATAAGTCAGGAGAATCCTGTTTCCGGAAATGATGTCTACTTAAGTATTGACATCAAGCTGCAGGAGGCCACATACAAGCTGTTAGAGCAGGAGATAGCCGGAATTGTTTACTCCAAAATAAAATCCGGTGAAATACCTATAAGTGATGTTTACTTTGCACTGATCAACAACAATGTAGTTGACCTGACACATTTCAATGCATCAGATGCATCAGCAACTGAGCAGGCTATATACAATTCCTTCAGCGGTCAGCTGCAGAATGCATTATCCACTATTGACAGCGAGCTTGAAAGTGGTACTTCAGGCACTGCTTCCATGTCGGAGCAGACACTTGATTATTTTACATGTGTTATGTCAGTGCTAAACGATGATGGACTGCTGTTGAGCAAACAGATAGATACCTCTGATTCCACATATGCCTCATGGAAGGCTGGCACACTCTCACCGCGTGATTATCTCAAATACTGCATTTCAAAACAGTGGATAGACATAACAAAGCTTGATGTGGACCAGAAGTATGCTGATTCAAGCGAGATTTACACAGCACTCTGCTCGTATATCAGAGATGCCATGACTGACAATAAAGACTTTGCCAAAATTATATACAAATATATGGTAAATTCCGGGGCGGTCACTGGACAGCAGCTGTGCCTTCTGCTTTTTGACCAGGGTGTACTCGATTATGACGATGCAACAGTAAGCAACATTGCCAATGGCTCCATCAGTCCATATGCATTTCTTATGGACAAAATAAACAATATAGAGATAACACCTGCACAGCTTGCCCTTGACCCATGTACAGGCTCCTGTGTCATAACTGATGTAAAGACAGGACAGCTAAAGGCTTTAGTCAGCTATCCGGGCTATGACAACAACAAGCTTGCAAACACTGTAGATGCTGATTACTACCAGTCTCTCAGAGAGGACAAGTCTAATCCGCTATGGAATTATGCAACCCAGGAGCAGACTGCACCGGGATCTACCTTCAAGATGGTATCAAGCACCGCAGGTCTTGCCGAGGGAGTCATTGATACTTCGTCAAAGATTAATTGTACCGGAATATTTACAGAAATCAGCAATCAGCCAAAATGCTGGATTTATCCTGGAGCGCATGGTATGGACAATGTATCTGAAGCTTTAAGGGATTCATGTAACGTATTCTTCTACACAACAGGCTTCAGGCTTGCAAGCAAGGACACCGGTTCATATGACGATGAAAACGGTATGAAATACATACAAAAATATGCATCTATATACGGACTGGATCAGAAATCAGGTGTTGAGATAGTAGAAAAGACGCCGTCCATTGCCACACAGTATCCTGTTATGGCAGCCATCGGACAGAGTAATAACAACTTTACGACTATTTCTCTTTCAAGATATGTGACAGCAGTTGCTTCCGGAAAGCTTTATGACTATAAGCTGATGAACAAAATTGTGAATGCAGACGGCAAAACAGTCAAACAGTATGATTCGAAATCAACCGATATATCAGGCACACTCACTCAAAGCCAGTGGGATGCCATCCATCAGGGAATGCGTATGGTGGTCGAAGACCTGCACGATGTATTTGGCGGCTTTACAGGCGTTGAGGTGTCCGGTAAGACAGGAACAGCACAGCAGGTTGAGACAAGACCAAACCATGCACTGTTTGTAGGATACGCTCCATCAAGCAATCCTGAAATTACAATAGCTACACGTATATCATATGGATACAGCTCACACAATGCTGCAGCTGCATCCAGAAATATAATTTCATATTATTATAATCTGGAGTCACTTGACAATTTACTCGCAGTCAAGGCTGAGGGTGTAAACTCATCAGGCTCAAATGCCAGAACAGACTAGGAGGTTTATTTTTGTGAGTGAAGCAATAGTTTTCACTTCAGGAAAAGGCGGTGTTGGAAAAACTACGGTTATTTCCAATATCGGAGTTGAACTTTCACAGTTAGATAAAAAAGTCATTATGCTCGATACAGACATGGGACTTCGCAATCTGGACCTGGTAATGGGAATAGAGGACAAGGTCAATTACAATATCCTCGACATCTTAAACCGCTCCTGCCGTATCAGACAGGCAATCATACGCAATAAAAAGTATCCCAATCTATATGTAATTCCTGCAGCACCTTCCATGGATACGCTATGCAGCTATGAGGCACGCTTCAAGATACTTATAGAGGAGCTTAAAGCAAGCTTTGATTATTGTCTGATAGATTCTCCGGCGGGTATCGACAGCGGCTTTTGGTTTTCAGTCTCACCTGCAGACCGTGCGATAGTAGTTACCACACCGCATGTATCTGCCATACACGATGCAAGGCGATGTATAAGCCTGCTCGACAGCGCACATCTTGACGATATATCAGTCATTGTTAATGCATATGACAAGCATATGGTAAGAAGGCATCAGATGATATCAGATAATGATATTACAGCACTTCTTTCTACCAGGATTATCGGCACTATTCCCTATGACAAAAGTGTTATCATTTGCCAGAACAGAGGAATACCTGTCCGTGAGGCCAAAAGCAGGCTTGCTCCTGTATTTGCCCATATATCCGGTCAGATAATACATTCCTCTGACGATATGAGAGGTGCCGCTGTATGATGCATAAATTTTCCAAAACAGGAGAATACGCCAAGAAAAGGCTTAAAATAGCACTTGCAGAAGATAGAAGCACAATATCTGCTTCTGACAATATGACACAGATTAAAAAAGAAATAAAAAGCGTGATACAAAGACATATGAATATAAACGATGAAGCTTACGAAGTCCGGATTATCATGCGCGACAAAAAATCAATTAATAACCTTTAATAAAATACCTTTTGACCATCATATCATTAGTATTAGAATTAAGATTACAGAGATAACAGATAGGAAGTAACAAAATGCTCAAACAGTACAGACTAAAGAATTATCACTTTCAATTAGTAGTATACATAATAGCTTTGTCGATTATAGGCATCCTGCTGATAGGCAGTGCCAAGCACTCCGTACAGAGCAAGCAGATAATAGGCTTTGTAATGGGACTGACTATTATGATAGTGCTTTCCCTTATAGATTACACATTTCTGCTCAAATTCGTGTGGATATACTATGCCGGAATGATTGTGCTGCTGTTGCTTGTTCTATTTGCAGGTGATGATGCAAAGGGTGCACAGCGCTGGTTTGAGATCGCAGGTATCAGATTCCAGCCGTCAGAGATTGCGAAAATTATACTTATTTTGTTTTTTGCTTATTTCTTTTCCAGGTTTGAGGATAGTATAAATACAGTAAGAACTCTTGCATTATCTGTAATTTTTGCCGGTATACCTTTATTTCTTATCTTAAAACAGCCGGACAACTCAACAACAATTCTTACTGCATTAATTTTCGCTACCCTCTTGTTTATTAGCGGATTAAGTTATAAAATAATAATGCCGGTACTTGGAGTTTCAGTACCGATAGTTTTGATAGTGATAAGCTACATATATACACATGCCGATGCCCTCATCAAAAAAGGCTTTTACCCTGCTACACGTATAATGTCGTGGCTTGACCCGACAAATTACGCTGATACAGCAGCACAGCAAAGGAACTCTATCTGGGCTATAGGCTCAGGACAGTTGTTTGGCAAGGGACTTAACAACTCTGTTGTAACCTCTATGAAGAACACCAACTACATCATAGAGCCTCAAACAGATTTTATATTTGCTGTTGCCGGAGAGGAGCTTGGCTTTATTGGTACAATCAGTATAATAATTCTTTTGCTTCTTATCGTAATTGAGTGTATACTTATAGCAAGGAAGGCAAAGGACACAAGCGGAAAGCTCATATGCTGTGGCATGGGAGCACTTATAGGCTTTCAGGCCTTTATCAATTTGTGCGTAGCCACAGGTCTTATGCCCAATACCGGTATGACTCTTCCCTTTGTCAGTTATGGACTTACGTCACTTGTTTCACTGTACATGGGAATGGGAATTGTCCTGAATGTAGGATTACAGCCGAAGAAATATTCATAGGGAGGTTAGCAATGAACATAGGATTAGTTGCACATGATTCAAAGAAAAAACTGATGCAGAACTTCTGCATAGCATACAGAGGTATCTTAAGTAAAAATAATTTGTACGCCACGGGCACCACAGGACGTCTGATAGAGGAGGTTGCAAACCTCTCAGTACACAAATATCTTGCAGGACACTTAGGAGGCATCCAGCAGCTTGGGGCACAGATTGAGCACAATGACATAGACCTTGTCATCTTTCTGCGTGATCCATTAAAGCCTAAGCCTCACGAGCCTGAGGTAAACAGTATTTTCCGTATTTGTGATGAGCATAATATACCACTTGCCACCAATCTGGCTACAGCAGAGCTGCTCATTTTATCATTGGACAGAGGAGATCTTGACTGGCGTGAGATGTACAAGTAAACAAAGAATTAAACGACTGCTATGTCTGACATGCATAGCAGCGGTTTTTATGACAGGCTGTGGTACAAAGATTGAGAATGCATATGATACTTATTCCACAGATTATATAAATGGATACAACGGAAGTAATTATTTTGCATCCAACCTTTGCGTCACAAATGATGTCAATTTTGGTCAGGACAATATGCAGTTTGCAAAAACTGCAGAGGGAGCCGGAGCCTTTAATATAGACACTCATCAGGTGCTGTATAGCCAGAATCTGTTTGAAAAGCTCTATCCTGCAAGCACTACAAAGATTTTAACTGCATACATAATTCTTAAAAACTGTGATTTAAATGCGACAGTCACAGTAAGCCATGACGCTGCAAACCCGGGTCATTCATCATCTGTATGCGGCCTAAAGGAGGGCGATGTCATTACAGTGCAGGACTTATTGTATGGGCTCTTACTTGAGAGTGGCAATGATGCGGCAATAGCGCTGGCAGAGTACTGTAGTGGTTCTGTAGAAGAATTTGCCAAGCTGATGAACAGCACTGCAAAAAGTTTTGGTGCCACAAACAGCAGTTTTGTCAACCCAAGCGGTCTTCCTGATGAAAATCATTACACTACCATATATGACATGTACCTCATTTTTTCCAATGCCATATCCTTAGAGAGCTTTGTTGCAATCATCAGTTCACAGACCCATGATGTGGCATATACAAATGCCCAGGGCGCGGCTGTTTCAAAGACCTTTAAGAATACCTGCGGCTATCTGACCGGAGCATATACAGCCCCTGAAAACGTCACAGTGACAGGAGGAAAGACAGGCACTACGGGGGAAGCCGGTCATTGCCTCGTACTGCTAAGCCAGAATGCTAAAAATGAGCGCATCATAAGCATAGTTTACAAGGCAGATGGTAAAAAGGATCTTTATAGCTTCATGAATGAAATACTTAGTGGATTTGCTAATTAAATATTGAGTTTTATGGTTATTTATACTATAATAATATAAAAATACAATTATTTTTTATTAATAATCACAATATTTATCCATAGGAGGAATGAGCCATGATAGAAATTATTTGTGGAGACAAGGGCAAGGGCAAGACAAAAGAGCTGTTAGACAAGGTAAATTCATCAATTAAGGGAAATGAAGGTTCCATAGTTTTTCTTGATAAGAGCCAGAAGCACATGTATGAGCTTAATAACCAGGTTCGACTAATCAATGTTATGGACTATCCTATTGACAATTGTGATGAATTTTTAGGATTTATATGCGGAATCATATCGCAGGATCATGATCTGGAGGAGATGTATTTAGACAGCTTCCTTACAATTGCATCACTTGATGATGAGGGGGATATCACCAAGGCAATCGAAAAGCTTGATATAATCAGCGAGAAGTTTAAGGTGAAGTTCATCTTAAGTGTTTCAAGGAATATTGACAAGTTGCCTGAATGTGCCAAGGCAAAGGTTATCATTTCTTTATAAATGATTAATTAGGGGGATGTGTATTTCACATCCCTTTTTTAAGGAGTAAAATTGTGTCCCGAAAGAATAAAAAAGTACTGAAATATCGCACCGGCTTCAATCTGAATATCGGTTTTATAGTGTTTTTTGTAATAATAATCTATGTGATTTTTCACATATTTACGTATTTCACCTCAAACCCGGTATCTGAATACGAGGTACAACAGGGTACTATAGCGACCAACAACATATATAAGGGCATGATAATCCGCGAGGAAAGTGTAGTGTATGCTGAGGAATCAGGAAACCTCAACTACTTTGTGTCAAACGGCTCAAAGGTTGCAACAAGTGATGTTGTCTACTCTGTTGATACAGACGGCTCCATTGCAACCCAGATTACCGGTGCTCAAAATGATGCTTCCGCCATCACTGACGAGGATGCCGGGAAGATTATCACTGACATAAACAGCTTTTCATCCGGCTACAACAGACGATACTTTTCAAAGGTTTATACCTTCAAAAACGATCTGTCTGCACAGCTGACACAGGTTCTAAGTCAAAATGCACTGACAAGCCTGGCAGATACTATAAGTACTGCTGAGGCTAACAACACCTTCTATACATATAAGCCGACAGCTCCCGGAATAGTCTATTACGGAATAGACGGCTATGAGGATGTCACTACAGACAGCTTCACTCTGGATCAGTACAACAACACTAATTATGAAGAGACTGATTTAACCAACAACAGCACCATCAATCAGCTGGATCCTGTTTATAAGCTGATTACAAGTGAAAACTGGAATATACTCATAAATGTTCCTGACAATGTTGCCAAGAGCCTGAATGACAAGTCAGTCATAAAAATCAGATTCTGCGATGATGACTATACAACCACGGTATCGTTCAGCCTTTTGAAGAAGGATGATGCTTTTTTCCTGAAGCTGAATATGAAAAACTCGCTCATCCGCTATATAAATGAGCGTTTTACCAATATAGAGCTCGTGCTTGGAGCAGACACAGGGCTTAAAATACCTAATTCAGCTATAACCAAAAAGGAATTTTTCACTATTCCTAAGGATTATTTCACTGCAAGCGGCGATTCCGATGATTCATCGCTCATGATAAAGGATAAAAGCAGTGGCTCAGTTAATATAGTCAGTCCAACAATATTCAGCCAGAATGATGACTTTTATTTCGTAGATGATGAATATCTTAAGGACGGCGATATCATTGTAAAGCCTGATTCTTCGTCAACCTACAGGGTGGGAACAGATAAGGACAAGCTCACAGGTGTCTACAATATCAACAAAGGATATGCTGTGTTTAAGCAGATAAAGGTACTTGCATCAAACAATGACTACACAATTGTAGAAGCCAAAACGCCATATGGCATTTCGCTTTATGACCATATAGCCTTGGATGGCAAATCCGTGAAGGAAAACCAGACCATAACCAAATAATTATTGGTAATAAATATTGATAAAATATACAGAAGGGACAGATTTTATGTTAAAAGACAACTTACATCAGGTTCAACAAAATATAAAGGCCGCATGTGACAGAGCTCACAGAAGCTATAGTGATGTCACACTAATTGCAGTCAGCAAAACCAAACCTGTTGAGATGCTCAGTGAGATATACGATGAGGGCATCCGTGAGTTCGGCGAAAATAAGGTACAGGAAATGTGTGAAAAGATGGAGGTTATGCCAAAAGATATTCACTGGCACATGATTGGGCATCTTCAGACCAACAAGGTGAAATATATAGTTGGAAAAACTTCACTTATTCACTCTGTAGATTCACTGCATCTGGCAAAGGAGATACAAAAGCAGGCCATAAAGCATGACTGCAGCTGCGACATACTGGTTGAGGTCAATATAGCAGGAGAGACATCTAAGTTTGGCACATCACGAGATGAGGCTATCTCTTTAGTTGAAGAAATTGCTAAACTGGACCATATCCATATAAAAGGACTTATGACTATAGCACCATTTGTAGATGATCCTGAGGATAACAGACAATACTTTAGAGATATTAAGCAATTATCAGTTGACATAGCACAAAAAAACATAGATAATGTCAGTATGAATGTTCTGTCAATGGGTATGACAGGAGATTACACAGTAGCAATAGAAGAGGGCGCAACAATGGTACGTGTCGGTACCGGAATATTTGGAGAGCGCGACTACAGCAAGGCTAACTGATACTTTGCATATGCTATACACAAAATAAAAATAGAAAAGGAATATAGAAATGAGTTTCATAGATAAGATTCTTGACAAAATGAGTTTAAATTCTGAGGACGATGAGGAGTTCGATAACGAGGATTATTACCTCGATGATGAGGAAGAAGAAGAGCTTCCAAGAAATCCTTTCCGCAGAAAAAAAGAGGCTGCTGAAGAGGAACCGGCCATAAAAAGCACAAGGCGTGATACAACACCAAAGGAGAAGCCTGTTAAGACTACATCCAAGATTACACCAATATCAAAATCATCCAGAAAGCAGGTATCATCAGACATGGAAGTTTGCGTAATAAAACCAAGTTCAATTGAAGACGAAATAGAAATAACAGACACATTACTTAACGGACGTACAGTCGTCATCAACATGGAGGGACTTAATGTCGATGTGGCACAGCGCATCATAGATTTCACATCAGGCTCAGCATATGCCCTGCACGGTAATCTGCAGAAGATATCCAACTTTATCTTCATCGCCACACCACACGGAGTAGATATCTCAGGAGATATCCAGAGTCTCATGGATTCATTTGATCTCCCGGGTTCATCTTATTAAGCGGAGTCTCTAATCAGCTATGAAGAAAAATAAAACAAAAAAACAGATGTGTACAGCAGGCATCATTACATTGATTCTTGTAGCAATTGACCAGCTTACAAAGTATCTGGCCGTTATAAACCTAAAGCAATCGTCCACGGGTGTGTTTGTTCTCATTCCGGGAGTTTTCGAGTTCAGATACCTGGAAAACCAGAGTGCTGCATTTGGTGTTGATCTGCTTTCAATAATACAGAATATCTTTCATTTTACATATTGGTCTGAGAATCCATTGGCATTTTTGCGTGCCAAAATGATTTTTTTCTCAGTGATTACCATTGCAGTTGTTATACTTTTGTGTGTATGGTATCGCAAAATACCTGTCTCAAAACGTTTTAGACTGCTGAATGTTGTTGTAATACTGTTTGTTGCAGGTGCACTCGGCAATCTGATAGACCGTATTGTAAATAATTACGTGGTTGATTTCTTTTATTTTAGCCTGATTAATTTTCCGATATTCAATGTAGCTGATATATACGTCACTGTAGCGGCATTTATGTTTATCATACTCGGGCTGTTTTACTACAAGGAGGAGGATTTTTCCTTAATCTTCCCTGACAAAAAGCATGATGGAAAGCATGAAAATTAGTGCGGTATGCGCTTTTTTAAAGTGTGCAATATAGTTTTAAATAGTTACTAAAATAAAAAAGAGAAAGCTTCACTATGAATAGAGATACATTTGAAGTCCAGAGTGAACAGGAGGGAGAACGACTGGATAAATACCTAAGCAGCATTTATCCGGATATTTCTCGCTCCTTTTTTCAACGGATACTAAAAGAAAATCAAATATTGGTCAATGATAAGCCCCAGAAAGCAAATTACAGGCTAAAGACTGATGACATAGTAGATGTCACAATTCCTGATGCCGTACAGACACCTATTCTGCCACAGGACATTCCTCTTGACATACTCTACGAGGATGATGACGTACTGGTAGTCAACAAGCCAAAGGGCATGGTTGTACACCCCTCAGCAGGGCATTACAGCGATACTCTTGTAAATGCCATAATGTACCACTGCAAGGACTCTTTAAGTGGCATAAACGGCGAAATACGGCCCGGTATAGTGCATCGCATAGACATGGACACCACCGGCTCCCTTATTGTCTGCAAGAACGATGAAAGCCATATAAAGATATCAGAACAGATAAAGGACCATAGCTGCAACCGTATATACGTGGGCATTGTCTGTGGCAATGTAAAGGATGACGAGGGCACCATAGAGGGCGCCATAGGCAGAAATCCCAATGACCGCAAGAAAATGGCGATCAATGAGAAAAACGGAAAGCCGGCTGTCACACATTATAAGGTGCTTGAACGCTTTGGTGACTACACATATATGCAGTTTAAGCTTGAGACCGGCAGGACACACCAGATACGCGTGCATATGGCAAGTATTAATCATCCCTTGCTTGGAGATATGCTGTATTCCAGCTATTCCCCGACAAAAAACCGCTTCAAAGGCCTGGAAGGACAGTGCCTGCATGCAAAAACTATAGGGTTTGTTCATCCAAAAACCGGCGAATACATGGAATTTGATGCACCTTTACCAAAATACTTTGCCAATTTGCTTGAAGTGTTATATAATATAAATAACAAATAAATTGAATTATCACATAGTGATATAGTATTAATTATTTATATAAGGGGGTCTGAATTATGGGATCAAACGAAATTTACACAATAGGAAGAGAATTTGGAAGCCTCGGAAAACAGGTCGGACAAGAATTAGCTAAAAGACTTGGAATTAAATTTTATGATAAAGAGCTCTTACAGAAGGCAGCTAAGGAATCAGGACTTTGCGAGGAAATATTTGAGTCGCATGACGAAAAGCCTACAAACAGCTTTTTATATTCTCTGGTCATGGACACCTACACAGGTGGCTCTTATTCCACAGCACCGTTTCTTGATATGCCTCTGAATCACAAGGTATTTTTAGCACAGTTTGATGCTATCAAAAAGATTGCGGCAAATGAATCCTGTGTTATTGTAGGCCGCTGTGCAGATTATGCTTTAGCAGACGAGCCGCATTGTCTCAATATCTTCATACGTTCCAACATGGACGACAGAATTAAAAGAATAAGTGAAAGACTAAATGTCCCGGAGAACAAGGCTAAAGACATAATTAAGAAAAAAGATAAAGAGCGCTCAAGCTATTACAATTACTACACCAGTAAAAAATGGGGAGACGCAAGAAGCTATGATTTGTGCCTGAACACAAGCCAGATATCAGTTGAGGACTCAATTGAGCTTATACTTAAATACAGGGAATGCATGAGAAATCACAATAAATAATTGTATTGTTGTATAGAAAGCTATGGATTTAAAGCCATCGGAACTGATGCAAATAGAGGTTTCGGTGGCTTATTCTTGTATTATTATAAAAGGTATCATCGATGCATGCTTCGATGATACCTTTTGACCCTTTAATCATAGTATTGTTGTACGTATCGAAATTGCAGGTATTATGCAAAAAATAAGCAGATGTATGTTTTTATTGTAGTACCTTAGTACTTTTATAAGGTCATTTATTCGTTAAACTGATATATGTTTCACGAAAGCGTTTTTTGACTGGTCTGCAAGTCAAAAATCGGGGAAGCGGTAGTTGACAGCGCCCGACATCCATTCTCCCGTCGGAGGGCGCTTGGTTGTCAACTATTTGTGAAATACGTGTTTGACGCATAAATGACACGATTTTAATTTCATAGACTAAATTAAAAGAAAAAAGTGTAGTCAGTAAGATTAACTTACTGATTGCACTTTTTTTTGTGCATTAAAAGAAAGAGTTGCAACGAGTCAAGGCCTGCGTTAGCAGTGCATTTTAGCCTTGACGCGCCAAAACATAAGACAATTTTGAGCTTTGGGGATTGCTCCCAGAGGGCAGGAATCCCCTTGTTTGCAAAAGTCAAAGAGTAGAAGAAAAGAAGAAAGTAGAGGAAAGAAGAAAATGGAAAAAAGTACTAATTTTGAGATGTTTGTTGATGCAAAGCACTATATTGATAAGCACCATGCAGATAACCCAATTGATTTTGTTATCAATGGATATATTTTCTATTACATGTCTGGTCGGTTTCCTAATGCTTTAATGCATGATGTTTGTAATGTTGTTGAAGCGTTGAGAACACATTATATTCATGAATTCTGTGTTATTGATAAAGATTTGTTTGATGATGATGAAGAATTGCCTTTTAAATAATGTCGTTTTATGAGCTGTTATATGACGCGTTTGCATCATTTTTTTATGGTCTTATGTCGTTCGGTGAGGGCGGTATTATAACAGTTCGTATCATATAGCCCCCCGGGAGAGGGGAAGGGGGCGCGATTGTTCTTCTTAGTGCCTGCTTTTTGGCACTTAGAAGTAACACGCTGGGGATTAGGAATGGTCCCACTGGTACCCCTTAAGGAGGTCTTAAATGAGAATTATTCACGATAGCGTAGAGGGTGTTGTCTACTTGACAATGGCAACATTTCGCACTCATTTTTCATAATCTGATGATTGGTTATAATATCAAAATCCAAGAATTTCATAATGGAGAGGTAAAGTTTTCGATTTATCCCGCTGGAATATATCAAGTTGCCGATAGTGATAAGTCATATGTTGATAATGAGAGGGTAGAAAGAATGTTAAATAAAGATTTAACTACCATGATATACAACCCATTTACTGAAATGTATGAAGAATTGCAAGAGTTTGAAAGCGCAGATATAGAAAAGTTGAGAGCCGAACATTCGGAGCGTGTATCGCTTAATCGTACACGAAATAAAATCCATGAATTAGCGCGGTCGGAAAAATGGGAATACTTTTTCACATTAACGTACGATAGCGCTAAAACTGATAGATATGATTTTTCTGAATGTCTCGCGAAGTGTAGAAAATGGCTTAATAATCAGCATGTGAGAAATGCTCCCGATTTGTCATATTTATTCGTACCCGAACAGCATAAAGATGGCGCGTGGCATATGCACGGATTGGTTGCTAACTGCGGAAATATGACGTTTAAGGATAGTGGACATAAAAGCAATGGCAAAGTAGTTTACAACCTTACTGGGTGGAGATATGGTTTTTCTACAGCCACTAAGATACAGGATACATATAAGGCAACAAACTATATTACTAAATACATAACAAAAGAGTTATGCAATGCCACTAAAGGCAGACATAGATATATCGCAAGTAAAAACTTGCATGAGCCTGTGGAGTTAGTATTAAACCTAATTCCAAGCGGTATAGATGTATATTCCCCTCGCCTGGAGCATGATTTTGAAGAATGGCTTAAAAGACAGGCAGAGGAGATAGCAAGAAATCATGGTTATGATTTCAAACACGAAACAGTGATAAATGGTTTTAAAAGAGCCATATATCAAATATATCAATTCAACGAAGAAAGTGAGGAAAAGAAATGAGTGAAAAGAAAAAAGAATTGATTTTACCAGTGTCCATAGAATGTGGTTTTACTACATTGGAGCAAAAAATAATTTTCGAAGCACTTGTAGTGCCGGAGATTAAAAAGGTGCTACTTAAATATGCGCCATTATTAGGATATGCAGGTTTAACAGAAAATACAGAAAGTGAGGAAAACTAAAATGATAAAAGTAGTAGGATTTATCGAAATGAAAAAGAAAGATGGAGTAGTAGTTTTTGTGGAGCAGGACGGAACTGGAGACGTCCACGGCAAGTCTACAGATAAGTTATTTATCTATGAGGACTTAGCGAAAAAGATAACCGATAATGTAATCGGTCATGAGATTAATGTAGCTTATGGTTGCGGATATAATGGCAAAGCCTTTATTTCCGATATTACTATAAAATAAAAAAGAAAGGAGAATATCTATGTTATTAGCAGAAGCAGGTGCAAATTCTATGACAACTGCGGTTGGTTCACTTATGGAAGTTGTTAGTACAGTAATGACAACTATTACTGGAAATTCAATCCTATTAACATTTTTCTGCGCAGGCATCGTTGGAATTGCTATCGGAGTAGTAAAGAAGCTCCGCACAAATTAGTAGTCTGATGCAGGCGGTGGGCGGTGCGGTGCATCGCCCTTTTTTGTATCATATAAAAAAATGATACTTGTTACACGTTGCGAATTGTTACATGATATTACGAAAAGTGTTTTATGCTGCGCTGATTCACGATTGTTTGAGGGGATCGGTGCAGCATAAAACCGATTTTAGAAAGTGAGGAACTATGAAAAGATATGGAAATATTCGTTTTACTCGGAGAATGGTTTCTTTTGTGTGTATGCTCGTTGTTTCGTTGCTTATTCTGATGCCCTCTCAAGCTGTTCTAGCTGATGCTCAAACATATGCAAAGGTAATAAGCATAGATTTTACAAAAGATAGTGGCGATAATAAATATGATGGTGATTACTCTGCTTCTATGACTTGTTCTGTTCAGTCTGATTACCCTGTTTATTCATTTGCTTTCAATAATGGTCTTTATGGTTTTATTACTCGTGCTGGTAGTACCTCTGTTGATTTTTATAATAAGTCAAAATTCAAGGTCACACGCGGTAGTGAAGTTGTTATGCAGATGGATAACGCTTTTGGTGCATCATCTAAGAATTATGACTCTATTACCTATATTTACTGTTATGGTTCAACTTACGACCAAGATAGTGACTCTAATAAATATGTTAGTTCTAATTGTGATTATGTTGTAACGGCTTCGGATTCCGATAAATGTTGGAATGAATTGTTAAAGGTTCTATCTGGTGGTAGTTCTGATTCTGTTGTTAATGGTAATTCTTATAAACCTAAAATTCAATCATATTCTGATATTGGTGTGCTTGATAACGTGCAGATGGAAACGTATGTTACTAATAAAAAAGAGTTAATTAATGCTGACGAAAATGCTGATTTGTCTAAAATTAATCAAGATAAAGTAATTGTTTATAGTTCAACTAGTACTACTGGAATTGACCTTTCAAAAGGTGGTTATAAGGTCCAATTATATGGTTCTTATGCTTGGCAAGATAAGAGCGGTAATATTAAATCGGAAGATAAGGGGCATAAGACATTTATTAAGGATTGGAATGCAGAAAATAATATAAAAGGTTTAAACAGGTCTAATTATACATGGATTGATTGGAAAAGTGCTAATGATAAGGTTGAGTCGGATAAAACAGATAACGCTCACAAGCCTAATGTGTTTGAAAAAATGACAACTTATGGTAACTATCAGTTTGAACCGATATGGTACCTTCGTATTGTATCAAAGGATAATAAATATGGTGCTTGGGTGAAACTTTACAATTCAACTAAAAAAGGTAAATATACTTCTGAAGCGGTTGACGATAATGATAATTCTGTTTCTGATTCTGATGGTGGCTATTCTAAACCAAAAGATACTAGTGAAATAACTGGTACTGGTGATACTCCAGAAGATGCTAAAAATAATGTTCAGAAAACAGAAGAAAAGCAGGATAATAAAGATATTCAAGATGCATCTGGTGGTAGCAATTCCACCTTTGACAAATTAGAAGAATTTACAAAAGGCATTGGTGATGTTCCTAAAATGATAGCTGACATATTCTCATTCTTGCCCTCTTGGTGCCTTGATGTAGTGGCTATTGGCTTTGCACTCCTTATTGTGCTTTTAGTTGTTAAATTCATTAGGGGGTAGTTATGTTGTACGAAATATACCAAAATGTATGTGTTCTTATTATTAAAGTGCTAAATATGCGTGTGCCGTGGTCGGGTAGTATTCAACCGACTATAGCGCAGGTAATTGTATTTTCACTTGCAGCAATATTAATCATTAAATTTATAAGGGGGTTTTTAGAATGACTGTTGATTCTACGGAAGTATATGAAGCTGTACCGGATACAGAAATAATTGATAATAGTGAGGTTCAAAATGCGCAAGGTGAAGAAAGTATTACGCAGGATATTAAAGAAGATAATACGGAAGTTGTCGCGATTGATAACTCGACTCCTGCGGTTGGCTCTACTGTTCAGACTGTAGATTATACAGAAAAATTAGACTCAATTGTAAATGATGTTCATATAATTATGTTCATCTTATTGTTTTCATTTTGTTGGTCTTGTATGAAGTCATGGCGCACTCATAGTTTAAAGGGGGTTAGAAAGTAATGGATGCTATAGTTAATTTGATTGTTGGTAGTTCTACCACATTGGATGTATATGTTATTGTCAGGCTGATTGTTGTTATGATTGCACTGGAGTTATTTGCTACGGCCTGCGGTTTCCTCGGAGGTATGAAATAATATGGGATTTTTAATTTTTCTTGGTTTGCTGCTCTTGTTGTGGCTTTCGGTCATTTGTAGAATTGTTTTTCTGCATCCAGTAAGTACAATTGTATATGCAGTTAAAGATTTCTATTTTTGGATTAGACATAAAGGCTATAATTTTTATGAAGCAGGGCTTTTAAATTGTTACTGCGCACATTTTGGTGGTGGAAAAACACTTTCTATTGTGCATTACGTGACCATGATTTTTAATAGATATAACAATAAAATGGTGTGGGATAGAAGTAGAAAGAAATTTGTAAGACAGAAAATTCATGTGATTAGTAACGTGGATTTTAAGAGTATTCCATATGAGCCACTTGCCAGTCTGTCGCAGGTTGTATGCTGTGCGTACAAAAATAAGGATATAGATATAAAAAATAACACAAGGACAGTAGTAATAGTTGTGCTGGATGAAGCTTCGGCGCAGCTTAATAGCAGGCATTTCAAAACTAATATAGATGCTTCATTTTTGAATACCTTGATTACTTCTCGACATTATCATATATCGTTTATGTACTCTAGCCAAAAGTTTAAATTGACTGATGCGCTCATGCGTTCGGTTACTCAAAAGTGCATTAACTGCGAAAAGATATGGCGGTTTTTGGTGCAAAATGAATACGATGCTGATGAAGTAGAGTATGCAAGCAATCCAACTTTGATTAAACCTCGTAAACGTACTGGGTTCTTAATTAAAGATAAAGATTATAATGCTTATGATACTTTAGCTGTTGTCGATAAGCTTAAAAAGTCGGTTGATGATGGGGACATGATGAGTGAGCAGGAAATTCTACAAATGAGAGGTGAAATGAATCCAGATAATGTTCAGATTATGCATCGAAGTAAGCGCTTGAAAAAGCTATTGAAATAGTGTAAAATCATAAATAAAAAAGGCGGTTTTACTATGAAAAAAGATTATTGTAAGGATTTTATTATTTTGTTGTGTATCATTGGTGTTATTGGCTGTGTAGTGGCTATCACAAAATTAGACTCTCGTCTTGATAATGTTGAAGAATATCAATATGAGCAACAAGGCGGTCATACTACACCTGAAATTACTGGTATACTTGATAGTGAACCTTAGTTTATCTGTGTGTGCTTCGCGCTCAGGCTTGGCAGCGCGTAGCACACATCAAATTGCACAAAATAATATATTATATTGGCTCTGATCCACGTTGGTTCAGAGCCTTTTATTGTGCATGTTTCACAAAATATTTATAAAGTGTTTACAAATATATGTTCCTGTGCTAAGCTTTAATCCTAAGTTAATATTTTACTGATTGCATCAAATCAATCTGGTCTATGTCGTTCGATAAGAACGATTTAAATTAAAAGGTCATTTATTCGTTAAACTTAGATTTAGCGAATAAATGTGTACCGCTAAAAAATTAGTACCGCTCCGCTTGCAGTACGATTAAATTGATTAAACAATTATCATAATACTCAATTTTTTAGATATGTCAATACCGCGAATAAATGTTTGTTAGATTTTACCAATTTAAACCTATGAGCTGATGTGCTAAAATTGTTACAGTTTAACAAATTACAATCTAAAAAAGGGAGCTGAACCAATGAGTAAAATATACCACATCAAACCGAAGGACAACCGGAAAAAGCAAAAAGAACCACTGTGGAAATACATCTTAGTAATTGCAATAGTTATTTTTTTCTTGCTGCTTCGTGACCATAGAATAGATTTATCAGGCATTTACAATTTTATTTTAAGTACTAAAGGTATTTTAAACAGATAAAAAGAAAGCCCTCCCCCCTGCGCTCAGCTCTCCAGGAGCGATAAAACGGTAATGCATGTTCTATCGCTCCTGGAGAGCTGAGCGCAGGGGGGAGGGAAAAAATATGATGCTAACGAATCATATAGCAGCTAAAAAAACATTAATCAAAAGGTAAATCTTCCAACGTATCATCAAACATCATCAAGCCATTAGAATCAGTGTAATCAAAATGAAAAAGAACGCTCATATTACTTAATAAATCATCAAGTATATTTAAATCATACTCATAAAGAGTATAATTTGTATTGCTAATATATGGCATAATACGCATCTTAGTAGCTCTGTCAAGCCCGTCCAATAAATCCTGATACTCTATCCCATTTTCTCGAAGTCGTATAATTGATTTAACCAATAATCTACGAGAAGCACTAATGTTAGACAAATCGGCAGTATTGCCGGAATCAGATATATATAATTTTTCAAAAGACAAAGCACAATCTCTACAACACGTATGCTCCACTCGAGTAATAATATCATCTGTTTTCTGTTCCTTTCCTTTGTCGTATATTTTACAGTAGCCATTCTTATTACGCTGGCCTCGGTATTTAGTGCCTTTATACAAACCTTTTTCTTTACGTGATGAAAAAATCTGTATATCATCAACAGTCTTTCCCGGAAAATCGATAGCATAATCATATTTATCTAAATTGCCGGACGAACAAAAATGTTCGATAAAATCAATTATTCGTTTAAATGAATCCTTTTTAAAATGCTTATTGGGATTAACCTCGAGCTGAAATTTTGGTAACAATTCAAATTTTTTTAAATCCTCAAGCCACATCCCATATTTACCAAGCTTTAAAAAAATACCATCATCAAAATGAATTATATTATTATAATAACAATAACGTGAACACCTTGAAACGTTTAACTTTTCCCAATAATTAGTAGAACAATCAGAAATCATTTTTAAATGTCCTAATGCAAAATCTAAAGTACAAGTTAAAAAATAAGTAATAATAACATTATCTACTGAGTGAATATTATTATACTTATCTTCTCTAAAATAATAATATTCCATAGAATCTCCCTATTAAAAAATATATTAATGTGTTCAAAAATGAAACAAAATCCACCCATTGGAATAGGTGGATTTTGAATTTTTCCCACCATGATTATTAAGTTGTAAATTATTATGGTACCATTCCTAGCAGCTAGCGCAGGTCTGCCCGAGTTCCCAGACCAATCCGTCAGTGACATCCACCGAGGATGTCTTAAACCCCTCCGGACAAGGACGGATTAGAGTCACCCCCACCCCCTCGAAGGGGAGTAAAAAAAATGATGCAGACGAATCACAATAGCCTTGTAAAACAATTACATAAGACCAAAAAAAAATGGTCACCCACGCAATTACGAACTTGACAGCATGAACCCGCACAGAAGCTATTCTGTCTGCGCCTGGTCGCTTGAAAAAACAGCAGACCAGGAGCAGAAAGCCTATCATCTGTGCCCCTACTGTCAAGCCCGAAGTGCGAGGGTGTCACGCGGCAAGGGAACCCCCGAACCCCTCTCCGCATAACACCCATGCACTAACAATCCGGCACAGTAAAAAGCGCATATGTATCGTATATATCAGCATATCGTTTACGATACATATAAAATTCACTGCCTACCTTTTCCTTCATCGGATACCAAACTTTGACAGCAACAAAGAGCTTACCGCCACAAAAGGCAGATATCAATTTACCCTGAACACCGAAATTTGAAACTTTCCTATGAATCCACTCATATTCAATCAGGCTTCTAATCTGTCTATCTAACATCCGGTCAAACTGAGCTACTAAAACCACTTCATAGCCTAATTTTCTATGCTGAGTAAAAAACGCACACCACTGCGCCCGGTTCTTCTGCCCCCAGTCTCTTGAATTAAAGAGTATCTGGCACTCATCAATGACAAGTAAAATTTCACCCTCTTTTACTCTTCTACCCTTAATTTGACTGTAATATTGACTAAATTTAATAAGTTTATCCGGAGTCAATTCGCTATTATCCATAAAAATATAAAAGCCCTTACGCTTTTTTATAGAGCTAAAATTGGTTGCAAAATTGCCAATTATCGGAGCATCCTTAAACTGCATCCAATGATATAAACGAGTAGCCAAGTGCAAAGACTTACCTGCGCCCGGAGTCCCTGAATACAATGTAATCATTTAAAAAATACCCCCTTACTTTCCAACAGAAGTTAATCCGCTGGTAGAGCTATTAGAAGATACAGCATTCATACACTTTTGGATAAACTCCCAAAGAAAATATTGCAAAACACAAGCAACCCACAGTTCTAATACAGATATAACCTCTTTTACAGGCAAAAACCAATTAATATACTTCATATATGACTGAAGTGAAGAAAGCACACCACCATTAAGATAAGACTTAAAAGGACTGTCAGGAAGAAAATTACAAGCAACTGCAAGAACTATAAGAATTAAACTATTAATAACTAACTGACTAATTAACGCATATACAGCTTTAGACATAAAAAATCACCTCACTAATTCTTAACTTGCCAACCAATCAATTTACGAGTCACAATCATTAGACCAATTAAAAAGAGAATTAAAACTCCTGAACGGAAAATTGGAATATACTTATCAAACATTGACAAATCAACACTAAATTCATAATCCTTATTTGTCCCAGGAATACTAAAAGTCAAATCCCACTTAGGAGCTTCCGCAGCTTCATTAGAACCAAAAGATTTAAAACAATTCACTAAATCAAACGGAATGCAGAAAGGAAACTTACCACTTAAATCTTTTAACTTGTCTGTTACACCTTGAGGAAGTACAGCCGGAATCTCCGGTAGCTCCGGATCAGGATCAGGCTCAGGCTTCTTATCCGGTTCATCCGGACCAGGATCAGGACCAGGAATATCAATGTCACGAACAGACCCAATAACATCCGGCCAAGGAATTGTGCCGTCAATTATTTTCTGTATAACATCCGGAAAATCAATCACCCCGGGAATTGAATCCCCTAATACTACATCTCCGGGAATAGGAAGAGAATCGACACCATCCCACGGCTTCACATCCGGTTTATCAATATCCCACGCTTCAGGCCAACCAACTAAATCATATGCATAGTCTTTCCCGGCAATATCCGGAATATCAATATTAGGAAAAAAAGCTCTATCATTAATCAAAGACGAAAAAATATCCCAAAAAGAACCCTCTTTAGTCAATGCAGATAAAGAATCTATAATTTTAGAATTAACACGCATACTAGGCAAACTTGACTCAAAATAAAAAGACTTTAAATTAATAGAGCTTGTCCAATCAGTAACATGATAATAAATCCCATTAAAAAACTCAGTAGCATTAGAAAATTTAAAAGGTGCAGTTTCCAAACAATAAGCATTATATGTAGAATCAGAATTTTGACAAAAAACATTAAAGCAATAAAAACTACCTTGACTAACATCGCTTGAAGTAACCCTATATGCATCATTACCATAAACAGTATTAATATACGGTTTACCATAAGAATCATAAGAGCCCATTTTAAAATATAAATTATATGTTTGATTTAATTCTAAACAATTAGATGCATAATGACCAAAATCGAAAGTATCAAACAAACTCATATCAGAACAAACACCACTAGTTAAATAAGAATTAACTATATCTAATACAGAACTTTTTACATCTCCGGCAACATATTTAGCAGCATCAAAATCCTGAGTTAATATATCATTAAACTCACGCTTAAACGTACCTATATCTTCACTAAAACCATTGGAAACATACCACTGCTCAAAGGTATCGCCAAAAAATTCATTACAAAAATCCATTGCAAATTGACCAGTTTTGTCAAATACTTTTCCCTCAGAAATAACCTCTGGTGCCACAGATATACCAAGATATAACAATATCCAATTCAATATAGTATTGGATGACTCATTAACAACCCACGAAAAAGCCACATCAGCAGCATATACACGTGTTGTGTTATAAGGCATAGCCAAGGCCATAAAGAACGTTACAGAGCCTAATAACAAGGCTGTAGCACGTTTTTTTAATTTAGTCATAGAATTAACCCCCTTTTCTAAAAAAATAAAAGAGCGGGCATTTCTGCCCACTCTCCGAGTGGTATACACGATTACTAGGCCTGAGCAGTAAGCTTCTTGAATACCTTGATGCCGATTGTTACGGCGAGGACTGTTCCAATGATACCGAGTGCATAAGGTGCACAGGTTGTGATCATTGAAGTTACATTTGTCTGAACATTACCGAAAGCAGTGCTCATAGCTGTAGAAATACTCTCCATATCCATTAACCCTATTCCTTTCCGGCCTGATGTTGCTAGGCCATTTTAAACCATTTAATTATACTATAAATCGCAAAGCCGAAGCCCCACGATATAAAGCCAATGCTAAATCCGGTTGCAATCCCAATTATGCCAACCTCAAAAAAATTGTTGAAAATCTCATTATTAATCAAGTATGCCACCTCGAACTAAATACACGAAAAACGAAAAGACCAACCAAACAACCAAGAAGAAACACACCCACTAGACCAAGTGCGATATAATCACTATTAACTTGATTATCAGACGATTGAGTCTCCGGAGCAGTCTCTGAAACTGTCTCTGTATTATATATACTATCTTCACTCATTATATCTCCTTTTTAGGGGAGCTGCCGAACCGAAGTCCGGCAACCATGTTATTATGTAAAGTACCAAAAGGTAATTCACGCTATTTATTGAAAGGAACTATGCAGACCTCCTCCAGGATCGGTATATTACGCTGGTTCTTAAAGTCAAAGCCAAGCGAATACATAGCCTTAAATCTTTCACCCGGTTTTGGTACCGTAATATTCTTGTAGGTAAACAAGTGATTGCACTTAACACCGGAACAATTCTTTTCAGAATCATCAAAAGACTCACTGTAATATATATTAGTTCCTTTTTTTCCATCCTTCTCGAAAGTCTGAACACCTAAACACTCAAATACTTTAATCATTTTTAATCCTCCTGACCATAAAAATTCAATCTTCAAAATTAAAATCAATATTGTTTCGACTACAAAAAAATAAAACAAAACATTCTAAATCAGATATATATATATCTTTACTTGCTTCCAACTGATAACCTAATTCCCGGTGTATTTCATCGTCATAATCATCGCCACGCTCCAAACAAGCAGTATAACAAGTATTCTGATAATTAGTTTCATAATTTTTTACATTTTTACGATCCCTAATTATATTTTTAAAAAAATTTGAATAATATTCTTTATTTTCCATGTGAATCACCCTATAAAAAAAACCGCGGAATAAATTAGTTACTTTACATAGCCCCCTTACTGGTACTTAAACCAAGACTATTTAACCAATTTAATCCGCGGAAAAAATATCGTCATTTATTCGCCAAACCTTCTATTTAGCAAATAGTTGATAACCAATCGTCCTCCGACTGGAGAATGAATGTCGGACGATATCAACTACCACTTCCCTGATTTTCTCCTTGCGAACCAGTCGAAAAACGTTTTCGCTAAACATGCCGTAGATTTAGCGAATAAATGTGTACCGCTAAAAATTAGTACTGCTCCGCTATTTTATATTATTAAACACAAAAAGACGGTTGAAAAATCAATCGTCTTTTTATATCTAAAATTTATGATTTTATTATGAAATAGATAACACATCCTCCACAATCTGCTCTGCAGTCAGATGATTCTCCTTCAGTACAGCATCCACATCATACCTGTCAAGAAATTCCTTCTTCAATCCATAATTCATCACTTTCATATTGCTTGCACCATAGAATCGTGCGATTTTTTCACCAAAGCCGCCATCTAAAATACCATCCTCTAAAGTAATAACAGTATCATGATTTTGCTTAAGCTTAGTCAAAAGCGCCTCATCCAATCCGGTGATGTAATACGGATTGATTACAGTTGCATTGATTTTGGCTTCTTCTTTAAGAAGTTTCGCAGCCTCCTTTGCCAGTTCAAAGAAGGTTCCCAGACCGATAATCGCAATCTTTTCTCCTGTCTGAACCACCTCATATCTGTTGAGTCTGCCAAAATCCTTTGTCACCCTTGAACCATCTGAAATCATCGGTCCGCCCGGCAGCTTTATTGCAACCGGATAAGATGTCTGCTCCATACTCCAGTCGAGCATGGCCAGATACTCTTCCTTTGTTGCCGGTGCCAGATATACCAGATTTGGAATATTTGAAAGCATCGGAATATCCTGAAAGCCTAAGTGTGTAACGTCATTCATTCCATATACGGAACCCTGATATATTACCATTGTAATCGGACTGTTATTGATGCAGACATCCTGTGATACCTGGTCAAAGGTTCTCTGTACAAACGAACTGTATACACCATAAAATGGTTTACCACCATTTACTGCGACACCTGATGCCAGTGCCACTGCAGTCTCCTCTGCAATACCTACATCGACAAACTGACTGCCAGCTTCTTTTCTCTTATCCTCTGTAAAACCCATAACAGTCGGCGTACCGGAAGTAATTGCAACAACAGAAGAATCATTTTTCATCTTTTCAAGCAGATATTCACAGGTCACAGAAGAATAATCCTCTTCCACATTGTCAAATAGAGGCTTTCCTGTTTCTATATCGAATGGACCGCTGTAATGCCACTGCTCCTTGCATTTTTCTGCAGGGGCATAACCCTTGCCCTTAAGTGTGTTTATATGCACTACAACCGGTTTAGTGCTGTCCTTGACCTCTTTAAATGCCTTAATAAGAGCTGCAACATCGTTGCCCCTGTCCACATACACATAGTCAAGTCCCATAGCCTTAAACAGATTGCATTCTGCCTGACCGTCAGTCTTTCGAAGCAGAGCAAGATTCTGATAGAGACCTCCATGATTTTCAGCAATCGACATATCGTTGTCATTTACTATAATAATAAAATTGCTTTGAAGCTCAGCAGCAAAATCAAGTCCCTCAAGTGCTTCTCCTCCGCTTAATGAGCCGTCTCCGATGACAGCAATCACATTGCCGTTTTCACCCTTTAAGTCCCTTGCCTTTGCAAGACCTGCAGCCAGACTGACCGACGTTGATGTATGTCCGACTGTAAAGAAATCATGCTCGCTCTCGTTTGGATTTGTATAGCCTGACACATCATCATAGTGCTGTTCAGACAAATACGCTTCCTTACGCCCCGTAAGCATCTTATGAGGATAACTCTGGTGCGATACATCATAAACAATTTTATCCTTAGGTGATTCAAATACATAATGTAAAGCGATTGTCGCCTCTACCATTCCGAAATTCGGTCCAAAATGTCCGCCATGCTTACTTGCTCTTACCAAAAGGGCATCTCTTATCTCCTGCGCCAGCACCGGCAGTTCATCTATCTTAATTTTCTTTACATCTTCTGGTCCGTTAATTTTCTCAAGATACATATTATATTTTGTCCTCCTATTTGTTCCAGGTCAATTCACCTGTCTTTATCGCATTCTCGTATTTAGAAATTTTATACTGTAAGCGTTCCATCGTGTTTTCAATCTGTTTTTTTTGCTCATCAAGCTGCTCGTATTGCTCCTTGAGAAGCTGACACCTCGCTTCAAATGTGGCATCTCCCATCTGAAAAAGCCTGATATATTCTATAAGCGCTTCAATCGGAACTCCGGCATTGCGCATACATATAGTGTGCTCCACCCAGCTGATATCTGATTCGGTATAATCGCGTATACCTCCTGCAGTCCGTGCAATCTGTGGAATCAGGCCTATGCGTTCATAATACCTGAGTGTATCAGTAGACACACCAAAACGCTCACTCACTTCCTTGATAGTCACTCACATCGCCTCCTTTTTGATTGTTACAATGAAACTATATCACTTGAAGTCCACTCCAAGTCAAGAGCTTTTCATATGTTTTGTATACATAAGAAAATTATCGTGTTATAATCTCATTGATAAAATTTAAAAAGATTTCACTCTCGGAGGAAAAATATGAACTATACAGAATGTATCGAAAATGCCAGACCACGTCTTGGAAAATACTGCAAGGCCTGTCCTGAATGCAACGGCCGCGCATGCAAAAAACAGATGCCCGGTCCCGGCTCAAAGGGCATCGGAGACACAGCCATACGCAACTACGACAAATGGAAACAAATCCGTGTAAACATGGATACTATTGCCGAAAATAAGCCTGTAGACACCTCTCTCACACTCTTCGGCCGTACTTTTAAATATCCTGTATTTGCAGGTCCTGTCGGTGCGGTACAGCTACACTACGGAGACTGTCTGGATGATGTGACATACAACGATATCCTTGTGTCAGCCTGTGCAAAGAACGGTATCGCAGCTTTCACAGGCGACGGAACTGACCCAAATGTCATGGTTGCAGCCACCAAGGCTATCAAAAATGCAGATGGCGCCGGAATACCTACCGTAAAGCCATGGAACATTGAGACCATACGTGAGAAAATGAAGCTGGTACATGAATCAGGCGCATTTGCAGTAGCTATGGATATCGATGCAGCCGGTCTTCCATTCCTCAAAAATCTTGATCCGCCAGCCGGAAGCAAAACAGTTTCAGAGCTTTGCGATATCATACAGATGGCCGGAACCCCATTTATTATAAAGGGAATTATGACCGTAAAGGGTGCGCTTAAAGCAAAAGAAGCAGGCGCAAGCGCTATTATTGTATCAAACCACGGTGGACGTGTGCTGGATCAGTGTCCTGCCACTGCTGAGGTACTTGAAAGCATCGTAAAGGCTCTTGAAGGCTCGGGCATTAAGGTTCTTGTAGATGGTGGCATCAGAAGCGGCACAGACGTCTTTAAAGCCCTTGCACTGGGTGCAGACGGAGTTCTTATCGCAAGACCGTTTGTAACGGCTGTATACGGCGGTAAGGCCGATGGTGTACGTGCATACATAGACAAAATCGGTACAGAGCTTGAAGACACAATGAAAATGTGTGGTGTATCTTCGCTTGATGAAATCACAAGGGACTGTGTGATGACCTTCTAGTTTAAAAACGTGCTTCATGACTTTTCATTTTTATATAAATTCTTCATACAAAAGCACCATAACCGGCATCGTCACTACAGCGCAAAGCGTTGTCACTACATTTATTGCGCTGGCATACCTTGAATCATTGCCATACACCTGACACATCTGTGTGACAGTCGATGCCGAAGGCGTAATAACCGCCAAGAAAACAATAAGCATAATCTTTGGCGCATCTGCAGAAAGATATGCCATATGGCTGATTTTAATAAGAATAAGCGATATCAACGGAACCAGAAGCATCCTGAGAAAGGTAACAAAATACACCCTTCTGTTGGCAAAAACCTTCTTCAAATCCATCCCTGCAAATAGCATGCCTGTCACAATCATGCTTGCAGGTCCAATCATACTGCCGACAGAACCGATTGTGTCATTGATAAGCTGCGGCAGATGAATCCTTGTAAAGAAAAGCACCACACCTATTACTATGGAAATCATATTGATATTAAGGACAATCTTTCGCCAGTCATAGGAGCTTTCACGGCTTATAATCTTTTTGCAGTGAGTCCATAAAAATACCAGCTGCACACTCATGAAAGCACAGCCGTAGAGCACCCACTCCTGCCCCAGTATAAATGTCACAATCGGAACAATCAGATTGCCTGAATTTGAATAATAAACTGATGCGACCTCCACCTCGTTCATATGGAAAAGCCGGCCCATAGCAGAAATGATAAACAGCAAAACTAACTGCAAAATCACCGATGCCGCAAATGCAATCAAAAGACCTCTCACTGTTTTTGAAGTGTAATCCACCTGAAAGGCATTGATAATAACACACGGTATAATCAGATACAGCACAATCTTTGATAAAACCTTGCTGTCCTCATCCTTCACAATACCTGCTTTCACGATAATAAAACCCATTAAAATCATGATAAAAAGCTCTATTATCTGTTCCATTAAAAGTATACTGATATGCATAAAAATCATCTCCTGCTCTAAATATCTATGTCTTAAAAGGCATGCATATCTAATTCATAATTTATAAATCTATAATCTCGTAGTCCACTTTGAACAATCCCACACATCCGTCGCAAGCCCATCATAGAAATCCGGCTCATGGCATACCATCAGTATGCTGCCCTTATATTCCTTCAAGGCACGCTTCAGCTCATCCTTAGCATCCACATCCAGATGGTTGGTAGGCTCATCCAGAAGCAGAATATTTGTCTCTCTGTTTATCAGCTTGCACAGGCGTACCTTTGCCTGTTCACCACCGCTTAACACACGCACCTGACTTTCAATATGCTTTGTGGTCAGGCCACACTTGGCAAGCGCGCTTCGCACCTCGTACTGCGAAAATGCAGGAAACTCGTTCCATATCTCCTCAATACATGTGGTTGTAACCGACTGATCCATCTCCTGCTCAAAGTACCCTATCTCCAGATAATCTCCAAGTGTAACACTTCCTGAAAGCGGCTTTATCAGCCCAAGAATACTCTTAAGCAATGTCGTCTTTCCGATGCCGTTTGCACCGGTAAGAACAATCTTTTGTCCCCTCTCCATCTCAAGGTCGAGAGCAGATGAAAGCGGATCATCATAGCCAATGACCAGTCCATTTGTCTGGAAAATATACCGACCCGGAGTACGCGCTGTCTTAAAGTTAAACTCCGGCTTTGGCTTTTCAGCAGCAAGCTCAATAACATCCATCTTGTCAAGCTTCTTCTGACGTGACATCGCCATATTCCTTGTAGCGACACGCGCCTTATTTCTCGCCACAAAATCTTTCAGCTCTTTAATCTCCTGCTGCTGTTTGTTGTACGCAGCCTCAAGCTGGGCTTTTTTCATCTCATAGACTTCCATAAACTTGTCATAATCCCCGACATACCTATCGAGCTTCTTGTTGTCCATGTGATAGATGAGATTTACCACGCTGTTTAGAAACGGTATGTCGTGCGAAATGAGAATAAACGCATTCTCATAATCGTTCAGATATCGCTTAAGCCACTCAATATGCTCCACATCCAGATAGTTTGTAGGCTCATCCAAAAGCAGAATATCCGGCTTCTCCAAGAGGAGCTTTCCCATCAGCACTTTGGTTCTCTGACCACCGCTTAAATCGGTAACGTCTTTATCAAGCCCCAGGTCTAAAAGTCCAAGAGCCCTTGCAACCTCCTCAACCTTTGCATCAATCATATAGAAATCATGCATGGTAAGCATGTCCTGAATCGTGCCGGCTTCCTCCATCAGCTTATTCATCTCGTCCTCGTCCACATCGCCAAGACGCGCATATATGTCGTTCATCTCATTTTCCATATCATAAAGGAAATCAAATGCAGAGGAAAGAACGGAGCCGATAGTCATACCCTTTTCAAGCGCTGTGTGCTGGTCTAGATAACCCACACGCACCTTCTTGGCCCACTCTATTTTGCCCTCATCAGGCATAAGCCTGCCTGTGATAATATTCATAAAAGTCGATTTTCCCTCACCGTTTGCACCGACAAGCCCTATGTGCTCGCCCTTCAACAGTCTGAAGGAAACATCCTCAAAAATAGCACGGTCGCCAAAACCATGGCTTAGGTGCTCTACGTTTAAAATACTCATGTATACCTCTCTTCAAGATTTTATTTCCCCAATATGGCACTTTCTTCAAGATTTTATTTGTACAATATGGCACTTTCTTCAAGATTTAGTCTGCATGCTCATATTGTTTTGTTAGTCTTTCAAGCTCCTCATGAACCTCTTTCACCAAATTCTCCGGACCTATTATCTTAAAATTATCCCCCATTGCCATAATCCAATGAATAAAAAGCTTGTTATCAGCTACCTTAACAAAAACACGCGAATGAGCTTCATCCTTCTTTAAAATTGTCACATCGGTTCCGAACCTGTCAATCAGGACACCTATAGCGCTGTTTTTGCACAGTATCTCAGCTTTAATCTCTTCTCCATTGTACATACCAAACTTCGATTTGCCATAAGAAGCAATATCAAGTTTTTTAAGCTTCTCCCTGCCCTCACGGACTTTATTTTCAATCAGGATATTCTTCATCTTGTCTACACGGTAATGACGAATATCCTTTACCTGTGTATCATGGTCATATCCAATCAGATAGTAATTGCCATCATTCCACAGCAGTCCCCATGGACTGACATGATATCTGGCGCCGTCATGCTTCACCTCAAGCTCTTTTTTCGTATTCCACCGGCAATATTGAAACGAAAGACTTGAATTATTTGCAATTGCATTGTGTATGGCATCAACATTTTTCATGATGTCGCTGTTCATGGTTTTCACTCTTCCGGCAACATATACCTGACGCTGCAGAGTGGCAGCCTCCTGTCTGCTTGTAAGACTCTCCAGCTTCTTAATAAGCTCATTGGATTTCTCCTCAGTGATGAACTTGGCAGCCGCAACAGAATCCACTAAAAGCTTAAGCTCCGCCAGCTCAAATGCCCTGCCTATCACCTTATAATGGACAGTCCTGCCATACTGCGTCTTTTGGGTTTTGATACCAAAATCATTCAGCTGTGCTATATCATCATACAGACTTTTTCTCGCGGCCGTGACATCGTATGCATGCAGCTTATTTAAAATCTCATCAAGCGTAATATCATGGTTAGCATCAGTATTATTCAAAAGAATTTTGGCAAGATACAAAAGCTTTAGCTTTTGATTGCTCCTAGGTTCCTTAGATTGCTTCCCGGCAGTCAGCTCATTGTTTTCCGTTTCACTCATATACACTTATCTCCCCATCAATTTGTATTGTAACTATTCAGAATCACACCACACACATTTGCAAAACCACACGATACTCGTCACTTGATTATTGCAGCAAGTTTTTCACCACACATCACACCGAGTATACATCCTAAACAGCTCAGCAACACATATCCGCACCCAAGCAGGCAGTGATTATGTTCAAACAGATTATAGGATTCCAGCGAAAATGTAGAAAACGTGGTAAAGCCACCGCATACGCCGGTCTTCCAAAACAAAACCATATTCTTGGATACTCCATCCCTGCCACTTGTGATTCCGACAATAAACCCAATCAGAATTGCACCGATTACATTGGTGATTAAAGTCAAAAAAGGAAATTCAGTTTTTAAAGGTATAAGGCTGATGGCATATCGGGCCATTGCACCTACGGCTCCCCCCAGTGCTACAAATAAAAAATTCATGTTGATTATCTCCTATATGTAAAATACGCGATTCTCTTTTCTTGGAATCACGTCAGGATAATCTCCATCAACATATCCAAGGGCACAATGTCCGATTCCCTCATACTCATCCTCAATACCGAGTGATTTGAGAAGCTCCCTGCCCCAGTCTGACTCAAACTCTTCCTTCGCACGATGAATCCAGCAGCTTCCAATACCAAGATCATGAGCTGCAAGCATCAGGTTTCCCATCACAAGACTGCCATCATAGACATGTGTAGGCCAGTCCTTCTTTCCAAGAACGATAAGAATAACCGGCGCACCATAAAATGGATCAGTATTACTTCCCATTATGTCGGCATTTCTCTTAGCGATTTCATCCCTTATTTCCTTATTTGTCACCTGAATAATAATGGTATTCTGTGCACCTCTGCCGTTTGCCGCAAAGGTTCCGGCCTCAATTATCCGGTCAAGGATGTCCTGCGGAATCATGTCCGGTTTGAATTTGCGAATACTTCTTCTGGTTTTCATTTCTTCTAATACTTTGCTCATGATTT
>ERZ825896.575-NODE-575-length-47175-cov-7.917339_pt1 | contig 47175 bp, 42 predicted proteins | sample MGYA00519858_ERZ825896 | MGnify/ENA primary metagenome ERZ825896 (study PRJEB31778, sample SAMEA3449214) | human gut metagenome | biome: human gut; feature: human-associated habitat; material: faeces | place: United Kingdom | collected 2010/2012 ... | reverse complement strand
CGCGCAGGGCAGCATGCCGAATATACACGCCCATGACACAGCCTCCATGCCGAGCCTTCCCCGCAGCAGAAAATATATCCCGACAGATATGCCAAGTCCCAAAACAGAAAAAAGGAACTGACGCAGCGTCAGCCCCCAAAACATCGCCTCCCGGTATTCCCGGATTTCCTTGTTTATTTTTCGTTCCATATTGCCTCCTTTGCACGAAAAAAGCAGCCTCGCGGGCTGCTACATGGTTTCATTGTTTATTTGCTATCTTCACTGGCATTCAGCTCAATGTCTTGTCCCTGTAAATATTCTTTGACTGCCTTGCAAAATTCCTCTGCGTTTTGTATTTGTTCTTCCACATCTGCCTTTGAAATCACATAGAAATCATCGTAGTCGCTGTTGTTTCTGACATAGAATGCGCTTTTTATCATGTCGGAAAAAATAATATCGAACACACCCGTTTTAATAAAATCCTTCCGAAAGTTTGCCGCTACTCCGCTATGCTTGGAAAAATCCTTATTTTCAAGAGCGAAAACACTTCGCATTGCATGGAAAAAAGCATAATAGGAACGATTTGCCGCACCTCGATAGTCTCCGCATCCGGCCAGAACCTTTGCTGATTTCAAGCACTCTAAAGACTGCTCAAAACGATAACCGGCTAATGCCTTCAATTCGTTATCAAGACTCATAAAGTGTGACACCTTCTCTCTTCACATTCCGATAAAACGGCAGAATGGCAAGCCGCTTCTCAAAGGTTTCTTTATCCTGCATGGTTAAGGACACTTCAATATCATCTTCCAAGCCGATTCGACTGGAAATTTTGCAAACAACATTTTGAAAGTTTTTAACATCCCCATGGCTGCAATTCATTAAAAGCATAATATCAAGGTCGGATTCCGGTGAGTAGTCACCTCTTGCATAAGAGCCATACAAAATAATCTGCTTCACAACGCCCGGCATTTCGGTATTTACGGAAGTAACCACTTTTTTCAATGTATCTGCTATCTTTTGTGTATATGGCATATCGCATCCTCCTCTCTGATAAAAAAATTTTATCACAATTTGATTTGCTTGGCAAATGAGTTTTTTTGCGAATGTACTGTGCTCAAGAAATGCTCTAAACAAAAGCAATCCACATGCGCGAGCTGCTGGGTCGTTGGGTTATTAAGATTCACCAATTGCGGCAAAATCTGCGGCTGTCATAATCTTCGGAGTGTCAATGCCGGATTCCAAAAAATCCTTATCTCCGGTAAGCAAAATATCTGCTTTGGCATTGAGATCCGCTCGCAAAATCGGTCTGTCATTCACATCTCGAATTTTATCTTCAAGGGTATTTTCTTCTAACGGCATAGGAACCACCTCAAGGGTCAAAAGCGCAAGCGACAAAAACCTTCTAGGGCTTGTATCTTTTGCGGAAACTTGCGATTAAAAATACGCCTCATTTCATCAATATTTTGTTCACATACTAACCCATGATTTGGATGGCTGACAGCTTTGACAAATGCGCGATATGGTGTTCCTTGACTACTTAATGCCGCAGATATGAGGATATTTGTATCAATCAGTACTCTCATTCCTGCCCACTTTCTGCACGGATTTCCTTAACCAAATCCATGACTGCATCGTCAGAATCAAGTCCTGCGCTTTCCGCCATTCCGCTCATTTGTGCCTGCAGCATTTGCATGGCATATACCGCAGAATTGATGAGTCTTACATTTCCGTTTTCTACAACAAAAGTGACCCGGTCGCCACTGGTAATGCCGAGAATCTCCCGAATGTCCTTTGGAATTGTAACTTGACCTTTTGCCATCACTTTTGCATTATCAATAAATGTATTCGCAATCATAAACTGCACCTCCATTCCATTCCTTTCATAATACAAGTAGGGATTTTCCTACTTGTATTATATACTCTTTTTTCAAGAGTATCAATCAAATTACGAATATTTTATATAGATTTAGCTACAGCCCCATCATTTCCTTTACCACATGATCCGCCATTTTAATGGTTCCGACTAATACCAACATATTAAAAACCAGTTCTGCGATGTAGGACCATACCATAGAAACAACGGCATCGGATGTGTTGATGGTTGGTGGCGAAGCCGCAAACAGGGAAAAAATGATGCAGGCAAGGATAATGATAGCGCCCTCAAGACACACACCGGTATACGATTTCAAGAAGCTGATCCCCACCTGCTGGGTCGGCGCACCTGCAAACGTCGCCAGCGGCACCGGCGCAAGGGCGGTATAGAGATAAAGCTTAAAAAATCGTCCGTATACGGTAAGGATCATGATAAACGATAGAATCGTGATCAGCAGGCTCCCTATCAGAGTAACCGCCCACAGAGGTATGGATTCAAAGAATCCACACTCTTCGATAGCAGTAATCATTTCGTCTGGCAGCGTGGATGTCCCTTGCCTGCCAAGCCCCGCCGCTCTCATGATAGCAGATATCATTCCCTGCATGATATCAAAGATCCCTAGCATCAATTCTAAGCCATAGGTAACGGCTCCTTTCGCTAGAATAAACCGCAGGAACAGCTGTACCGCCTGCTCCGGTCTTTTTATCTCGGCGAGGCTTCCAAATGTTTTCATAATGCCGACAAGAAAAAACAGCACCAGCAAAGCAATTCCAATTGCCTGCACAGCGCTGTGAATATCGAGTATGACACTCCAAATTCTTCCGTTCTTAAATTCTTCCGGTGACTGCAGCAGCAGCGTCCAAATTTCTGCTAATTTCTCGTTCCATGTGTCAAGGGCGCGCTGTAGATTCTGTACCACCCAGTTATCTGACATGATATCACCTCCAAATAAAAAAGGCACCTCCTCCAAGATGCCTGCTTTGTTTTTACTATTCTATTTTTACTAAGCTAAAAGCATAATCAGGTACAATCAACACGCTTGTGTTCAGCACCCAAATGAATCCAGTTTGCTCATCTTTACTGCATTGATTCTGCTCTTGCAGGATTTTCATGGCACTCATATCCATCAGGGATTGTTTTAACTGTGCACCCGAAATATTGTAGTCACCATTTTGGATAAGATTGGCTTTACGAATGCTCCTGCAGATGATCTTACAGAATTCATTTCTCATATATGCAAGATATGTACAATTTTGCTCTGTATATCCGATTTCCTTGATTTTACTGCAAATACGTCGTTTATTTGTTTCTAAGGAATCTTCCGCGGCTTTTCCTGCCAAAATGTTTTGTATGTTTCCTACCAGTGTATCATTTTCTTTTAATTGATATTTTCCTCTTTAATTTTCATTTCAGGAAAACACTTCAGTAATAGGCTTAGTAATTCGTTTTTCTCATGATTACCTTCCACGATAAAAAGATGTCGCTGCCTGTCTCGTGGCGTTATAAAATCATAGTTACTCATAGTCTTTGAATTCTCCGCTTATATACAGCTTCTCCAAATTATGTCCTTCTCTGAGCTCTCGCCCTGTCGCATCACAAAGTGGCGTAAGTGTTCCGAAGGTCGACAAAATGAGCAAGCAGTCCGGCCGCATAATTCGATTCGTCATAAGATTTGTATTATGCGTTGTCATGATAATCTGACTATCCGGGTACTTTGTCTTGAAAAAAGCAATCATATTTTCTGACATTTCATAATGATAAAACGCGTCAAATTCGTCAAGGTACATAAAAGTAATCTCCTTGAAGTTCTGCAGCATACGATAAATATCCAAAAGCGCCATTGTTCCGCTCGATGCTGTCTGCAGAAAATTCACTTTCCTTTTGTGCTTAAAATACAGTTCAATCGTATCATCCGGCAGTTTTTGAAGTTCTAATTTGCACGGAACCCCCATTATATTGAGGAAGCTCTCAAAATCTTTCAAATTATCCTCTTTTTCCAGTGCTTTGAAAAAATCTGCAGAGGGCCTTCGAATCGCTAGGCTTTTCCTTGGGCTCAATGTAATAAATGTCATTCCCTTTGCATAGTTATATAACTTCATAACAGGAGATTCATCCGTTAATGCTGTGTTGTTGATTAACCATCTTAAAAAAGGAATTGTTCGCTCTTGACTGCTTTCATCGCCTTCGCGATGAACTTCGACATATCGTTGAAGATTCACAGCTTGAGCTTTTAGCTCGGTTCCCGGTGTGAAAACCAATCCTTCATCCGTAATATGGTTCGTAAAGTATATTTTGTCATTTATATACATTTCTTCATAGCTCAAAAAATTCGCATTCTTTTTTCTATAGAGATACTGTACTTTATCCTTTCCAAATTGAAAATAGTAATTAAACTCCGCATATTCATCTGTGGAATCTGCATTCAAAAAAGAACTTTCTCCAAACATTACAGGAAATACTAAGACTGTCTTTATATCTGTAATTGCTCTTCCTAAATTCGTCTTACCAGTTGCATTTTTTCCGTAAATCAGCATCTTTGCAAGCGTATCGTGTGAAATGCATTCCGGGTTAAACTGATAGCCCCCAACTTTACTGAAATCAATTACGATTTTTTCTTTAAAGTTTTTGAAATTTTTAATTTCGAACTTTTTAAGCATAGCTTATTCCACCTTTTTATATATGTTTTCATATATTATATCCGATTTTCTCATGCTTTACAATAGTTGCCGTAAAAAAATTACGGCATTTTCCGACACGCGCGATTATATTACCCTGTAATCAATGCCAGTATTTCCTTAGCAAAGGTTATAATAATTCCCCCTGCGACCGTCATAATCCCATTGGCCCTTTGCGACGGGTCATGCGACTTCAAAGACAGACCCACCTGTACAATTCCGAAGCCAATGAGAATCATGCCGAACGCTCTAACCAATGCAAACATGAAATCCGAGAAATTGTTGACAACGGCAATCGGGTCGCCGCCCGCCTTTCCCGTTGCCAGTGCTGCTTGCGGAATTATCAGCAAGGCTGTCGTGGCCGCCATGATTGCCGCCCTTCTGATAGTTTTTCTTTGCTTTCTTTTTTTACAATTCATTATCGTGTACCTCCTCGATTTTAATTGTCGCTTTTGCCAATGGCACGGCGCCATGTTCGTATCGCATCCCATCACCATCTGCCGTAAATTTGATATTCGGATGCCGAAGCAAGTCATATTTTTCATCCAGTATCGGTCTTTCACCACGAATGAAAAGAAGCGCCTTTCGATTATCCAGCATTCGCACTTCATCCGGCGTCATAAGTTCTCTGCCGGAGTTCTGATAATTCGTGGAATAGCTGCCGCTCCTGCCGCTTGATTTTCCATAAGTGTTTGTATCAATCGTCTCCTTGCCCAAAAGCTCGCTGACATATTTGTGAGTCGCCTGCTCATTTCCGCCAAGATAAAGAAAACTGTCGCAGTTACCTACGATACTCTCCCATTGTTTTTCGAACAGTGCCTTGAGCTGCGCCAAATTCTGCAAGATAATCGATACGGAAATTCCGCGTGAGCGCATCACAGAAAGAATTTTGTCAAAGTCATCTGGCAGGCTCACATTGGCAAACTCGTCCATCAGAAAATGACAATGCATCGGCAAGCTGCCACCATATTTTCGGTCTGCAAGATAAAATAACTGCTGAAAAATCTGCGTATAAAGAATACTGACCAAAAAATTGAATGATGTATCGTTGTCCGGAATCAGCGCAAAAAAAGCTACTTTCTTTTCCCCGATGGATGACAGCTCAAGCTCATCCGTCACGGTCAGAGCAGCCACACTCTCCAGATTAAATTTTTCCAAATGCGATGCCAAAGTGAGTTGTATGGATTTTAAAGTTTTCCCAGAGCCACTTCGGTAATTCCTATAGTACTTCACCGCAATATGCTCCGGCTTTTGCTCCTCCAAATCATAAAAAAGATTGTCCAAAACGCTCGGGCAATCTTCCTCTTCTTCATTCACCTCACCGCAGCGGAGCAGTTCCATGACCATCGAAAAATTTTGCTCTTCCTCCGGCGCTTCGTAACGCAGATAAAATATTAATGCCAAAAGCAGCATGCTTGCCGAGGTTTCCCAAAACGGATCACTCGTACTGTTTCCTTTTGGGGTAGTGCTTTTGAATAAGTTTGTGACTAACCGCTGCACATCATTGTCATCCCTAAGATAGACAAATGGATTGTAGCAGTGACTCTTCTGCATATTAATCAAATCCAGAACCTTGATTTCGTAGCCCTCTTTTTCAAGCAGCCCGCCTGTATCTCTCAAAATTTCTCCTTTCGGGTCTGTCACAATGAATGAGGTGTTCGTTTGCATAATATTCGGTTTACAATAGAACCTTGTTTTTCCGGCTCCGCTCCCACCGATGACCAAAACATTTAGATTTCGTTTATGAAGTTTTCCATCAAGTCCCATTTTGACATTGCGCGTAAAAATTTTGTTTGTGCAAGATGGCTTCTGTTGATATCGCCTGCAGATCTCGAGCGGATTTCCCCAGCGTGCCGAGCCGTGTTCTTCACCTCGGCGGTAATTTTTCTTCATGCTCCAATAAAGGACAAGGCCCATAGCATACGCGAATAAAAAAAGAAGTACCGTTCGCGGACTATCCTCACATAAGATAATCTGAAAAGGCTGCTTCATACTATTTGCAAATCCATTTAGAAATCCGATAAGGCCGCCGCCCATGTAAGGTGCTGCAAGCAGTGCAAGCCATATCGTCGGAATCATTCCGAAAGCTACAGCTGCGATTTGCTCTGTACGATTACCTTTCCCTGCCATGCTCTATTCTTCCTTTCGCTGCTGTCTTGTGGTTCATTTTTCGTATTTTCTCCTTTAGTGATGGTCTTTCATGCTTATCAAAATCGTGCTCGATACGGGTCGGACTGCTGTATTCTGATTCTTTCACGGACCGAAGGGCATCTTCGGTCCTGCCCGCGTTTGGGCGCCGCACCGCCCTTTCTTCTGGTTTAACCGCCGCCATTTGAGATTTCTCAATTATCCGGTTAATTTTCGGCGCATCCTCTGCCCTCGCAATGATATCTACAGTTTCATTGTCCATGTATTCTTTTTCTTTGATGTCGCAGTATAAAACACCATATCTCTTAGCTTCCCGTTTAAAGAGCGCCAAGTCTTCCTCCGGTATTGTAAATACCGTCAGTTCTTTTCCACTTTTGATTAAATTGCTAAGGCGCGTTTTCCCCTGTGTTTTCTGCTCTTCCCGTAAAACCGCTGTCAAAAGTACCACAAGATTTTTTGCCCCTGCGCCGCTAATTCGCATTGCCATTTCTGCGCCTTCAAGACTCAAGCGCACCATCTGCTCCGCTGCATCTGCTCCGTGCATCATAAATATTGCCTCCCTTCAAAAAATATTAAATATTTACCTTCTTTTCTCTTCTTCCCTGTCCATACATTTCTCCTTCCTGTCAGGCTGACGCAATTTTTCATCTATCTGCGTTGAACGCTTTGCGATGTTTCTGCAAGTTCTCAGCTGCTGCGTATATTTTTTTATCTCGGCTTTGCGCTTCGCCTGCATTTCAACCGGCAGCTGCTTCGCTTCTTTCTTTGTTTGCGTTACCCGCGCTGCAAGGCTTTCTTCCAAAAGCAAAAGCTGCTCCATTGTATCAATTTGATACTGCTGAAGCAGCCTTATTTCCTGCGATATGTAGTTTAATTTCATTAACTCATCCCGAAGCATTGGCGAAATCTGATAGAATTTCTGTTTCCGCTTTCTTTTCGGATAATATCCAAGCAGATAGCAATAATGATAATACAATCCCCGAAGCCCTCCGATTTTTTTCTTAGGTCTTGCCTTTCGTTTGACCTTTTTTCGTTTCGGTAAGCGAGGCTGCACTTCTGCAGTTTTCCTTACTTCCGGTGAATTGCTTTTCAATCTTTTTCTAATAGCCTCATTCGTATAGGCTTCTCCCATGCGAACAAGTCTGATAGGTCTTTTCCATTCGCTCTGCCGCACCGTCCAATATTTTCTGTTTTGGTCAAATTGGCAGATATACCCCCTCTTCGACATGCGATAGCGCAGCTCTCTTAAATTGCAGCTCACAGCTAATGCATCATCCAGCGCTTCTTTTGCTATGTTCAAGCGTGTAGGCGCCCCCTCTTTTTCCGCTTTCGCAAGTGGCTGCGGCAAGCCTTTTCCATGCCTTTCCACTATGTTAAGCTGATGTTCTTTGCAGATTTCATCGGAAAGTTTTGATAACTCCGTCCACTGCTTCTGCCTGCAGCGTCTGCCATCTTTGAAAGATACCGAATTAACTACAAAATGATTATGCAAGCAATTGGTATTCAAATGTGTGGCTACCACCACCTGAAAATTGTCACCCCATACCCTTTGAGCAAATTCCTTCCCGATTGCGTGTGCTTCTGCAGGCGTGACTTCGCCTTCGGAAAAGCTTTGATATGCATGGTATGCGATAATTCCTGCAGGCTTAGCGAACTGATCCTTTACAATTTGAAACTCGCTTCTTGCAATCGCCGGAGTGCAGTTTATGCCGGACACATAAAACCTTTTTTCGGTCTTTTCCTCATTAACCGCATAGCTCATCACATCCTCGAGGGAGTCCGATACAAGTTTGGCATCTGTTTTCTCCGGATTCATCGCATAATCAATAGGATGATCCAGTCTGCCGCGCACCGGCCAGATTTTGGTTACAGCCATTTCACTTCCTCCGGCAGTAAAAATCGTTTTTGAATATCAAGCTGAAATTGATGCCACTGCTTTATTTCACTTTGCAAGCCTTCCGCATCACAGCTTCCTGTTTCGCTAAGCTTCGTTGAAAATACCTGCAGCTGTTCCGTAAATTCTCTAAGCCTGCTCATTGCTTCGTAAAATTCCGCATCCGGCTTCTCCTTTGGCACTCTGTTTCGAAGGAGCATACGGATGTAGTCTGATTCGGTTAGGCAGGATTTCCTTGTACTTTCTTTAAGACGATTGTTTTCTTCTTTCGATAACCAAAGTTGCTTTTTTATGTCTCGTTGCATAGAAAGCCCTCCTTTGTCTTTGAATATTAAAAAAGGAGCCAGATTTCTCCGACTCCCTCAAGTATGCATCCGAAAACACATACCCCAATTAGTAATATTATTATACAATATAAACTCAAAAAATACAAGTTTTTTAATTATAAAAAATTAAATATAATTTTTTACTTTTGCAATTCTGCCAAGTAAATCCGGATGAATTACAATAGAATATACTTGAGAACTAACGGAATTCTGATAATTGTTTATTATTTTTTCGAAATCTCTAATGAAGCCTTTAATTTCAGTTTTAGTAACACTTAATGCCTGTAGGTAATAGCATACTAAAAATAAATAATCCCCTATTGTTTTAAAGTTGACATATGGCAGAGAAAATTTTTGTTTTAAAAAAGCTTTCATGGCAGGTGTAGGTTCAATCTTTCTAAAGCGTGTATCAAAAATTACAGAATTGTGAGCAATTGCATTTCGTAAATCTTTAATCGTATACACATATTTATATATTAACTCTCTGTTTGTATCAATTGAAACATCATCTAAGTCCATGGCTTTAGAAATTGACTTTCTTGAAGAAATCTTCAAACATTCGAGAAGAAAGCCAAAATCTCCCAATGTGAATATTTCAAAAAGTGCCCAAAGTGGTACTCCACTATACCCCATGTTATTGTAGAAATGTGTGATTTTAGGATTATTATCTCTATATGCATTTGAAAGAGACGATTGAATTCTATTTTCTAACTTAAGCTTTTGAATCTGTGCCTTTTTTTTAGTATTGTTATCAGAACCCACTGGGCAATCATGATAGCCACAAATAACTTTATCATACATATCTTGGATGTTTTCTGAATTTGCATCTTTCAAAATACACTCTAATGCTATATTTTTAAGCGCAGTTTCAATAAACATTATTTTATCATAAAAGAGAGCTTTAAGTTGTGTATCAAATCTAATCGTTGCATCTATCTCATCGAACTTTGAAAAAGGTATTTTTTTGTTCGACTGTTGAAAAAATCGATACCCTTTATATCCATGATAATAGCCATAATTACGCAACTGTTGTTTTTGTTTACTCCCATTTATTTCAATTCCGTTATCTCTTAAATGCTTCATCAATCCATTAATACTTTTATAACTCATACCACCAAGTTTTCCTTCTTTAATTTCAACATTTACTGCCTAACATTGATTATTTTATCATATCTTTTTTCGTATTTCAACACTATCGCTATGTTAGCTTTGTTGTTTCATTTAATTGAGGGGTTTCAGGGGCATCCCCTGAGGATTTCCCCTTTCTACTCCGCAGCAGGAGTAGAAAGGGTCTGCTTGCTAAGACAGAGCGGCCTGCGCCGCCACCTGCAGTTTACCGCTCTATCTCCTTGTCCTTTTTCGTAAGGGTAACAAGATTCAATCTTGTTACCATAATTCCATCCGGTGTTTTCATAAAGATTTCCGGTCTGCGGAATCTATCAGAATATTTTCTCGCTTGCGCCGGTGTTAGGCTCGCAAAGTCCTCGCTGCCGATTGGCGCTCTGCAGATTATCATGTTTCCGGCAATAATATCACTTACTTTTCCGTTTCGGTCTAAAATTGCGCGGTTCAAAGGCAATCCATTCAGCTTGCCTTCATCATTGCAAATAAGAACCGCATCATCTTCAAAAGGATATACTGCCTGAATCGGATCTCCCACAAGATAATAAAAGCCTTTTAGCGAATTCTCTATTTCAACAATTTTGGGTTTTTCTCCGGGTTGAATAAATACTGCTTTTATGCGTTCTTCCTTGCTCATCTTGCACCTCTGTCCTTTTCTCTTTTTTGCATTTTTATCGGCGGAGCGGACTCCGGGATTTCTTGCACCTTAGACTCTGCATAGCGAAACTCATAGATGCGATCGGATAAAACGTTCTCTTTGGGCAAGCTCTTATTGATCGCTCGAAGCACGATCCCGATCTCCTTTGGGGGAATCCCGGCAGATCTGGAAAGCACAAACAGCTCATCCGTAGAACTCGGAATAAGCATCAGATCATCCCCCACCATCTCACTGATGTTTTCCAGAACCCCCGGATATAACATGGCGGCAGCTCCCATGCTCTTTGTCAGATTGGTCAATACAAAAATAGGTTCTTTGTGCTTCCGCCGCCAAGTGTTATCTTGCAAAAGATTTTTTGGTTCGGATGCCAGACTGCCTCCATTTCCATCGACTTCTATAAAGTCCAACAAGACCGGCGGAAACTCCCGTTCCATATTCACCACTGCAAGCCGATCCAGTTCATTCAGACTGATCCCCCAGTCCTGAAACAGTTTTTTGGGAATCGAAGCAGCATACATATGCTCTTCATTTTCAAAAAACACTTTGTAGGTTTTTGCAAGGTTTTCAATCGGCGTCCATACACAATCCTGTAGGTTTTCTTCATTTAGATCATAGTTGATCAGTCCAAATCCGATTTTGTCTTTTACTTCTTCGAAATTCTTCAGGTTCGGCATGCTTGGAGGCAGCTGCTGCGCATGGAAAAGCGCCTGAAACATTTTCTCAAGCATGTCTTCCAAAGGCAAGCCCCGCATATAGTCTTCGTAAAGGTCCTCTGCGTAAAGCATCGGCGCTGCGTCCATGCCATCCTGGCGAATTGAAATACCCGTTTTTGCCGATCCGTTGTTTTTCACAACATGGTGGATTTCCAGCTGATACTTGCCGGATCCCTTTGGAAAATAGTCTGCGGCGTGGTGCTCAAGATAGTTGCAGAATTCTTTATAGTTCATCATGCTTTTCGTCCTCCTCTCGATACTTTCTACAAGCTGCCAAAGTCATCAGTACAAAGGAAAGTACTAAGACTATCAAGTATTGCATCATTTTGGATGTATCTCCGGTTTTCGGCACTTCCGTCGGCTTGTCCGGTTTCTCCGGTTTATTTGGCTTCTCCGGTTTTTTCTTGACAGTTACGGTCTGCCCTTCGTCGTCAAGGGCAGTGTGTTTTGCAATCAAATCGCCCTTACTCTTCGTCTTTACATCATATTCATAGCATTTTTCAAAGACTACAAGTTTGCTTCCGTCCTTAATTGCGGTTGCGCTGAATGTAAAGATCAGCTTGATGGTACCGTTTGCCGTCTTTGGTGTAAGGATTTCGGAAGCCGTAACAGGCTTTCCGCTCACCGTTACTGTCTTTCCTGTCGATTTATCCATCAGCGTACCTTTCATAAGATAGGTCTTGCCCACTTCAAAGTTGTAATAGGAAACCGTATCGACAATCGTTACCTTGCTTTCTGCAGCAATTTTCTTTTCGCCGGACTTTCCGGCTGCGGTTGTTCTGATTTCCGGTTCTCTGTTCTTTTCATTTACCATATCAACTTTGGCTACCGTCGTTCCGTCTTTTCCGATTTCGACTGCGTAATACTCGCCGTCACACTTATAGCCTGCCGGAGCTTTCGTTTCATGGTAATAATAGATACCCGATGAAGAGAAACGAATCATTACCTTGCCATATTCGCCTGTAACAAACTTCTGGCTGAAATACGGCTTTTCGTCTCTGACGATGTTTCCGTTTTCATCCTTATGGCTGCCGTAAATCTCAAACTCTGCGCCTGCGAGCGTCTGTCCGTTTTCCATATCGGATTTCGTGATTTCAAGGTAATAATGAGGATTTCCCGGAGTGTTTGGTGTGTCCGGAAGCTTTTCATTTTCCACTTCTATCACATACGGGTCTTCTGCCTTTGCGATACGGAACTTGTGATAGCCGACTTCCGCCTTGTAGCCTGTCGGTGCTTTAACTTCCTGCCAGAAGTATACGCCGTAGTCAAGGTCTATAGAGGCTGTGCCGTCTGCCTCTGTGGTAAATGTGCCGATAAGTTCTCCCGGTACGCACTTCCAGTCGTCCTCGTCTGTGAATTTTGCCTTGTAAATTGCAAATTCAGCACCTGCAAGCATCGTTTTATGGTTGTCCTTATCGACTTTCTTAATCTTTACAAGCGGAATATGCTCGTTCTCAATAGCAAAGCCGTCCTCGTTGTCCGAGTTAATCTTAATCATCATGCGGTCAGCCGATGTGTCCTGTCTTGCAAGTGTGACATTCTTTGAGAAAACATAGGTGTCGCTCGCCGCCCCGTCTGTTTCAAGCAAGGAATTTTCGCCATCGGCAAAGCCTCTTGCCAGTACGTTTTCGATGTCGCATTTGACATTGCCGTACTTGTCCATGTTAACGGTTACGGTTGCACCCTTTGTAGTCTTAAAGATTACCGTATCTTTCGTATTCAGAATGATTTCACCGCTTGGGTCAAGGTTTTCGGTTACGGTTTTCTTGCCGCTTGTTCTTCCATACTGCGCCGGAATGATATTCAGTCCTTCTTTGTCATGGGCTTTAATCACAGCACTGTGCTTGAAAATCTGATAGCCGCCCGGTGTGAGATTTCCCTTTTCTACCGTTACAGTCTCGTAGCCGAGTTCCGGCTTACTTGGGTCAATCAGTTCTTCTTTTGCCGTTACGGTTTTCGATGCCTTGTGTGCGATATCCACGTCCACAATCACATCGGTTTTGTCCGTTCCTGCACCCGTAAGAGAGAAGAAACGGCGATAGTCATTTAAGTCCTCACCGGAAATTCTCTTCCAGATTTCTTCATACGCTGCATGATAGCCTGTATAGCTTACCGTTGGAATAAACTTCTTTTCGACTCCGTCTAAGGTATAACTGTAGGTGTTATCTTCTGTTTCGACACGCAGCACTTTGTCGTTTGGCAGCGTGATGTCCGACGGCTTCTCTTTCGTTGTGGTAATGCAGATTTCGGTAAAGTCCTTATCTACATCAATCTTCACATAGCCGTTATCGTCTGCCGGGGTAACATTGCCCTGCTCGTCTGTCGTTTCCGCATAAGGATATTCCTTATCAAGCGGATAGCTTCTGCCGTCAATGGTAATCGTCGGCATTGGGTATCTGGATTCGACTGCAACATAGGTTCTGACTTCACCTTCTCTTGTCTGCACCAGCTTACCTGTGATTCCATCTTCTGTATACGCAAAGGTTACCTTTTCGGAATAGTCGCCATTGTCCTCCCTGACAACGAACGGATAAACGGCATCGCTGAGGATATGCGTACCCGGTGTTGCGATTTCCTTGAAGTAATATTTTCCTTCCGGAAGCTTTGCAGATACGAGTGCCTTTCCGAGATTTTCCTTTGTGAATGTTACCGTATCTATGAGGGTGTCTTTCTTCACGGTCTTTTTCGTTACTTTCTGTTTTCCCTCAGCCGCTGCGGTAATCTCTTCCCCTGCGTAAAGCCCGAAAACGACCTTCTTGCCGTCTTTTGGCTCTTCAAAGGTATCTGACTTAAACGCCGTTTCCAAAACCTTAGAAATGTCGATTTCCACGCTGAAATAGGTGTTGTCAAACTTACTGCTTCCCCAAATGAGAGGGGTAAACTGGTCTTTCCATTTTAGTGATACAAGCCTATCTTCTCCTGCGTTATCGTAGTTATCGTCCGATTCCAATTCTCTGACAATGTAATCGCCGAGCGGAAGAAGTCCGGAGACTGCCTTTCCGTTTTCGTCAGTTGTCAGCTTCTCAATCAATGTCGATGTTGTATAGCGATTGGTCTTATAGATATTATACAGGTCAAGTACGCCGACGCCGTTTCCTTTTTCGGTGTCTGCACAGTAAACATCCATCGTGTAACCGTCTGCAAAGACAAGTCGAAGTGCCTCCTCTTCTTTCTGATTAGTTGTAATTTCAATCGTGTAATATGCTTCTTTGCTAGCTTCGGTTGTGTAATGCGCTTTTGCAATTACCAGCATGCCGTTTGCAAGCCCTGTGTTCTGGTTAAACTCTACCTGCGGATTTTCCGGGGTTAAAAGGTCGTACCAGTTCAGATTCGTCAGTGCTTTGTTTCCTTCTGCGTCTGTCTTGATATAGTTCAGGCTCGGAATGATTTCCTTGTAGCCGTGGTCTACCGCTGACTGCGGAAGCGTAATCGTTGTCTTGCATGCGCCGCCGCGATAGAACATTTCTGCACGAATGCCATCCTCCCACTTGAAGTAAATCGGTGCGCTGATCGGAATGGTGCGGAAAGTTGTCATGTCACCGCTTGTTTCCTTTTCATAGCCAAGTCCGACCGCAATCTGTTCGGAAATACTCATATTCTGCTTCGTGATGTTAGTCGTAGCAACGCCCATTTCCTTATCCATAACGGAAGCAAGTGCGAAGCCGTCCCAGTTTAGGGTAAAGCCGTTTTCATCCTCCGGCTCCTGTGTGTATTCCACTTCGTAAACCTGCACGACTGCCTTTTTGAAGTTTCCTGCTGCATCGCACTCCTGCCATGCAGAAAGGTCAGAAAGAAGTACCCTTCTTACGGTTTCTCCTGTAGCATCATCCGTCTTTTCTATCATAATATAGTGCGGATCTTCTTTCGGATTTCCGGTAAACGGAATGAGATTCCAGCCTCCCGGAATCGTATAAGATACATTTTCCACTCCGTTTTCATCCGCATTGACAAGCTTATAGGCACTGTTAAATGGCTTAAAGTCGCCGCTTTCGTAGTAACCAATGGCTGCAATTCTTACCTCGCCTGTGTCATTCATTTTAACAACGGCCGTGCCATTTAATACTCCCGGCTTCTCAAATACACAGTTGTTATCCCACTCAAATATGGTTCTTGTCGCCTTATCTTCGACTGTCTTAAATACCGGAGGGGTGTCGGTCGGACCATCGAAGTTTCCATCACCGTCTGCGTCGATTCCCGGCGTGACAAGTTCCTGATGCGAGCCGATCGCTCTCTCCTCTTTTACGAGGTCTTTCTTTGTCAGCTTATACAGCGAATAGGTCTTGACTGCATAACGGTCAGGACAATACTTCGAGAAGTCCACCGCCTCATTGTTTCCAAAGAGGAAGTTATCGTCCTTGTATTCCGTTCCGTCCGAGTACACAAGTTCCTTGCCGTCTGCTTCAAACACATAGGTTCTGTCATCCACCGACAAAGAAGATTTTCTCGACCAGTCGAGTTCTCCTGCGTCAATGAAAGAAGTAATCGGCTCTAAGATAGTATCTCCGACGCTTCCTGTCATTTCTGTGGTTGGAATGTCTGCCGTAAAGCCGTTTTTCACGGAAGTGGTCTTTGTCACATCCACCTTCGTGACATTTCTGCCGCTTGCCTGATTCTGAAGCGTAACTTCCACATCCCAGCGATAGTTATAGGTGTTATCGCTCATTTCATAGGCATATTTATAGGTTGTATCTTTCTGCTCCGGGGAAAGGTAAAGCGTGCGCTTCACATTTCCTTCGCTTGCTGCCCTTTCGAGCATATACCAAAGCTGCGCGCCGCTGCTATGCTCATAGGAGCCTGTTTCGTAGTTTGCAGCGTTATAGGTTTTCGGACTTACAAGCTTTCCCAAAAATGCTTTTACTGCCTCAACGATGTTCGATAAATGGGTGGACTTGTCTTTTGGAATGACGATTTCCGCATCTGTCTTGCTGTCGTAGGTCTTAGGACCCTCCGAGCCGTCGTTTAGGGTTTCATCTTTTGCCGCAAAGAGTCCAAAGACTGCGTCCTTAATATAGGAAACCATTTCAAAGACAGGCTCGAAAATGGTCTCTCCGTCTTTTTCAACCTTGTTAAAGCCGACAAGTGCTTCCCCCTTTTTCTCAATCTCAATCTTTGCTTTGACATTATTATTGATTACACCTGCGACTTTGTAATACTTGGTGTATGGAAACTGCGTTTTGTCATAGGACGGATCGTTTTCGCTTGTGGTTCCGTCATATTCTACTTTCTGGAAATAGTAGCCGTCTACATGGTCGTCCTGCTTTGTAACGGTGAATGTATAACGGTTTGTTATCATTTCGGAAAGTTTCTCAAAAGAATACTTGTCCTTATCCTGATACTTCACCTTGTTTCCGTCCGCATCGTAGATACCAAACTGCTCAACCGTTACACCATAGCCGTGCTTGTTATGGTCTACCGTAAGCTGTCCTTCTTCGATATAGCCGAAGTTGTGATTTTTCGCCACGCCGTCTGCGCCGTATTCGCCGACATAGTAGCCTTCCGGAAGCAGCCATTCAAGGACTTCGTATTTCCCATACGGAAGTTCATACGGAATAATGCACTCGCCGTTTTCATCAAGCTCAAAGGTATAGTTTTGGCTCTTAGAATCCATCTGCTCTGCGTTTGGCAGGAAGCGGTTATAGATGCCTCTGACTTCCGTGCCGCTGTCGCCGTAGCGCTTTCGGTTTTCTTCGTCCGTGTAATCCGGATTTCCTTTGTAGCGGATAAAGATTTTCGTCCCTTTCATACGAACGGTCTTTCCGGTTTCGGAATCAACCTTTACCACCTTAATCTTGTTGGTCTTTATTTTGTCCCGGATATTTCCGTCATAACGGTTGTTCCAGTAGTCGCCCGTTCCGTTTGAAACAGCTCCGATGTCGTTTGTGCCTTTCTTGTCATAGCCGCCAAACAGCCCGGTATCGTTTACCCTGCTGCCGTTATTTCCGTTATGCTCCTGCACATCAACAAAAGCGTGTTCGAGGACGTACATCGGGTCGTCTGCACTTGTTTCGGTCACTTCATAGCGTCCAAACGGCAGGTCTTTGATGATTAAAACGCCGTTAGTTCCAACCTGAATCGGATGGTCCGGATCTACCACGTAGCCGCCCGAATCACGGGATACAGTGTATTCGTAGGTTCCGCCCGGAAGCACTTTCGGTGTACCGCTCACAAGATGAATATATTCGCTTCCTTCAAGGCCGCCGCTAACCAGCTTCACTGTCCACATGGAGTTCTGTGAAATATTGAGGTCTGCGCCGCCGAGGTTACTGTCCTTAAACGGATTTTCTTTTTCGTTTGATTTAATCAGCTGAAGCTCGCCGCGGAAGCAGTCGTTTACGAAAGTCTCTAAATCATACTCGAGACAGTCCCCTTCTTGATTTAACGGGTCATTTTTCGGGTCAGTCGTAACTCCAAGCTGATAGTTACCGCCATCGCCCTTCGTTACATCATAACCTACGGTGTACTCCACATCCGTCCATGGAAGCCAGTCGCAGTCCATGCAGTACTGACAGGTATCATGCGTTTCTGCGTAGTAATGAACCTGATAGGTTCTCTCGCCTGCGTACTTATCCGGGTCGATATATCTTCCCTCCGGTCGGTACTCGGTAATACGGTAGTCTACCGTTACATCCCACACCCTCTTGGTCGGTGACTTCGGAGAAGTATGGCGGTAGCCGATGATGTTGCCGTCCGAGTCATAGATTGGATGCGCGCAGCCTGTGAGTGTTCCGGATTCGGTGAGGAACTCTTCCAAATCGTCTTTTGTGACAAACGGTTGGTCGAACAGATTCTTTTCGTTTCCGTATTCATCCAGCGTAATCGTGTCAACGGTTTCCCATCCCTTTCCTGCGATGTTACGCTCCAAGGTATAGGTTGCATTCAGGTATGCATCGCCTATCGGCGTATGCCGTTCATCATCCCAGCCGCCGTTCTTATCAATCTTTTCTACCGGGAAGCTAAAAGTCGGAAAATATTCCACATCCGGCGGTTCGCACCGTTCTCCGCTCGGCTCTTCCGGCAGAGGGCTGTTTGTCAGCTTTAAGTAGCCGGTTACCGGGTCTTCCAGTCCGGAAATCATGCCCTGTGTATGTGCCTGTGATGTCTTGTGTTCCCAGAAGTAAAGCTGATAGAGGTTCTTATCTTCCTTGAATTTTTCCTCTGCTCTCTTTGCCGCAGCGCCGTTATGCTTTACCATGATGGTCTTATTCAGCACTTCCGCGCTTTTTACTATGATGGAATACTTCTTATTTGCTTTATCATATTTCAGCTCTGCAAGGCTCTTTGCAATCTTCTTTTCGCCGCCGCTGCTTGTTTCTTCGGCAAGGTAAAGATCATCGCCGTAGCTTCCTGCCGCAACTTCGATGGTTACCGGATAGCTTTCGACTTCGCCGAGTGCGATTTCTTTCGGCTTTTTCCTATCTAAGCTCGCAATGCTTGCGTCGAAATGTTCATACTTCTTGATTTCCTTTACCATGAAGTTGTAAATATCTTGTGCATTGCTGTTTAAGCAGTCATAGTAATGTGTCTTTGGAATCTTCTTGGTTCTCGGGCCTTCAAAGTAGCTTTGATAGTACAGACCATTTGCCTTCAAAGTGAAATTCTTATCCTCACGCATCATCTGTCCGCACTCCCAAATGAGTGCCTGTGACGCTGCAATCCATGCATTCATGCTGCCGCTGCCTTTGTAGCCAAGGTCACGAAGTTCTTTCATGGTGGAGCCGGTAACCGGCGCAAACATCATGATCTTTTGCATGTTATCAATGATTTGTTTGTTCTCGCCATCGTAGGCATTCGCATAATAGGATTCCTTTCGATTTACCGCTTTCAACTTGTCGGAGCGCTGCACGACTCCATGCTCCACGCAGTAAACGAGGATTTCTTTCTTTCCTGTGTCAATTTCAAACTTATGGATTTTTCCACCATCCCCATACTCTACACAAGCTCCAACATCCAAGTATGCTTGGCGTGGGCTGCTCATTTTTGAGTTATATCGTGCGACATGAATTTCAACCGTCTTTCCTGACAATTTGTTTCCGGTATCCGACTGTTTGAGCGTGCCGGAATAGCTTGCCGCAAATGCAGTATTGTCATATCCTAAAAGTGTAGAAAAAGGCATATAGGTGAAAAAGACCGCGATGGCAAGAAAAAGCGTAAAAATCTTATGGCTTACTTTTTTCCTCATAGGTTTTCTCTCCTTTTTACAAAACAAATGAAAAAAGACAGCGTGTTGCTGCCTTGCTAATAATGAATTCTTCTTTGGAGATCCGTTTGGCTTTCCTCTTATCCTCGTAATTGTTTTCTTTTGATAAAGCATTTTTCCTCTCTTTCCACGAAAAAAGACACTATGTTAGCCATAATGTCTTTTTGTTTTCCGTTGTAGTTATTTCAATATCCAAACTAAATAATAGATATCCGTTTCGTCTTGCGGTCCACCAAGTCCCATCGGTGAGCCTTTTCTCATTTTACGAATGAACATATATCCATTGCCACCGAATTCATCATAAGTGAAGCCGTCAATATATGAAGTATAGGATTCCGTTAATAAGGCAGTGACCGCTTCCGGAGTTGCATAGCGTGAAAACCAAGTTCTCTGTGAGCCTGTAATGTGGTAGCTGCCGCCCTCTGGCTTAGAACCCGGATATTCGCCTGCCGCTTCATCCCATGCACCGTCTCGTCTATCCTCAACTACGAAGTTTGGATAATTCTTCTGTGCCCAAGCTTTCACATTTTTCTGTACGGATTCAAAGATATAGTCGATATTTTCTGCTGTGATTTTTTCCTTTGCAGTCTGTTCCGTAGACCACTTGCCATAGACTTTCTTGCCGTTTACTGTCTTATATGCTCTTACTCTAAACTTATATACAGTATCATCTTGCCACACGGCAATCTCCGCACGAGTTTTCGAATAGAACTTCTTCATAAACTGATTCAAGGTGTACTTTTCCTGCACATAATCGCCGTTTTTGTCGAAGTGTCCGCCTCTCCAAATATATCCTTTTTTTCGGTTATTTTTTGCATTCTGCTTCAGCTCTGCCTTTGCCTCTTTCAGTCCTTTTTCATAAGTATAAAAATAGCAACGCTTACTGCTTCCTTCTTCAACAAAATTTCCATCTTTGTCATAGTAGTAGTTTATCCAGCCGCTCCACTTTCCGTTTCTCTTATAGTTAATTTGTGGCTCGTATCCAGTAGCACCCTTTACTGCTGTCCAATCAATCGTGAATCCATGTGTATCTCGCGCATCCTCTGTTGTAATATTCTTCACAGAGTGGTATGGTTGGAATCCGCAGCCCACATAGGTAATCTGCGGCGTACCCACTGTGACTTTTCTTGTGGTTTTCGCTGCCGCCGAGGCGAAGCTGACCGAGGTCAGTGCGACAGTGAGTGCTAATATCGTACAAATGAATTTCTTTTTCATTTTTCCTATCGTTTCCGGTTGCATTAATTCTTCCTCCTATCGTTCAAATTCTTTTTCCCTTTTTCGCCGAAGCCGTGCTGCTTCCTTGTAAATTCCTTGCTCCAGTGCCTCAAAGTCGCTGATTCCCTTTTTATCAGCGACTCGGCGCATACCTGCAGCAAGTCTCGAAATAAGTTTATCAGATTTCACAAAAGAGTCAACTGCAAGCCCATAGGTTTCAAAAAAATCCTTACGCTTTTCAGGAATATCCTGTATCTCTGTCAAAACATCGCTTACATAGCTCACATCCCAAAGATGTTCCTGTTCCATAAAAGCCTTTACCAGTTCTTCGTCTGTTAAAGCAAGTTCCACTTCATGACCATTGATTTTGCGCCTTAGTTTAAAAGAAGAATAAATATCTTTTTCATTTTGTAGAAGTTCAATCTCCGGTTCATCTTCTACTTCTAATTTAGCAATCACATCTTCGCATTTTTCAAAAAGATGTCCATACCCATTATTCCACATGCTAATGTAGCCTTTCGATGAGCATATGATATGGTCAACAACTCCTATTTTCATCAGTCTTCCGCACATGACAAGGCACTCTGTCGTTGAAATATCTTCTTTGCTTGCGGTCAGACTGCCACTCGGATGATTATGTAAGAGCATAATCGCAGAGGCTGAACTCAGTATCGCGCTTTTGAAGACCTCTCTTGGATGTACCAGCGTACTGTTTACCTCCCCTATGCTCGTAATGCTGGCACTGAGTACTTGACCTTTTGTATTTATATGCAGCACGCAGAAAACTTCCCGGTCAAAATTCCCCAATTTCCTTTGCATGATTTCCAATACATCTTCCGGCTTTTTAATTTCTTTTTCGCTATATAACTTCCGCTCGGATACCAGTCTGACTCCTACCATATTAAATTCTTGTTTACTCATGGCTTTCGCTAAATCTTACTAAAAGCTGTTCGCCAAGCTTTAGCGTGCTTAATGCAAAGTGAAGGTCTTTACTATCGACTTCTCTGATATCTTCTTTTGGTTCTTTTTTAAATTCAATGATCATATCTTCATTTTCTTCAAGGTTCTTTAATAGAAATGCAATTTTTCTGCTATCTGCTGTTCTTTTCATTTTCTCTGTTCCTTTCTCTGTACTTTGCATAATAGGTTAGCGCTTTAATAATATAATCTTCTCTTTTTCCCATCGGAATTCCACTCGGTATCAGCCCCGAAATTCGTTCCTCGCGGAGTACTAGCTTTTGCTTTTGATTTGGTTTCTCTTCGATAAGAATTGCATAAATGGATTCAGCGGTAAGCTTATTTTTATTCAGCAGTTTTCTCATTCTTACTGCTTGTGCATGCGACGGTGTACATTCTTCCTGCTCAATGTATCTATATAGTGAAAATTGCAGTACTTCCGGCAGATAGGAGATCTCAACGGCAGGTCTCAGGGCCATTTTCCCTGCATCCACCATGTCCAGAAGCGGAGGTACAAGTTCTGTCAAACGGATATATCTCTTAATTTGTGTTGTACTATCCGCAACTTCTTTAGACAAATTCTCATTCGCCCTTAACTTCGGACCCAGTGGGTCCGAAGTTAAATCACTCCGCCGCCCCTGCCGCTTCATCGCTTCCAATCGCATCTTATACGAAAAAGCTTTTTCACTTGGAAGAATCGTTGTCCGCTGCAGATTGCTCTCAACCATATAAATGGTGGCCGCATCCCGGTCTAAATCTACAACCTCTGCGCGCAGTGTTTCAAATCCTGCAAGCTGGCAAGCCCTTTTTCTTCGATGTCCTGCAATCAATTCGTATCTTCCGTCTTCCTTTAAACGAAGAATCGCCGGAACCAAAACGCCATGCTCTGAAACGCTTTCTACCAAATGCATCATATCTTCGTCATCCTGCACCTTAAACGGATGCTTTGGAAAATCATCAATCATATCAATCGGAATGTCTCGGATTTTGCTTAGCCTTTCCTCTTCTCTTGATTCCTGACTCGAAAAAAGTTCATCTAACTTCGGCAATATAATCTCTGGTCTTTTGCCTTTCGCCATTTCGCATCACCTCCTTTGTTAATTGCATATAGGCTTCGGCCACACTGTTTTTTTCGTCATAAGAAAAAATACTTTCACCGACAGCTGCTTCCTCTGCCGCTTTGACTGCCATGGGGATCTCAGTTTTAAACACACCGCATAAATCTCCATAGTTTTCTCTTACGGTGCTGCAAATCTCTGCAGCAAAATTGGTTCTACGGTCAAGCAGCGTCATAAGGATTCCTTCGATCTGTAGCTTGGGATTGATATATTTTTTTACTCTGTTAATCGACTGCAAGAGCTGTGTCATGCCTTTTGCCGGCAGATAATGCGCCTGCACCGGAATAATGACAGAATCCGCTGCTGCCAGAGCATTGATTGTAATCATTCCTAAAGATGGCATACAGTCGATAAGCACATAGTCATATCTTCCTTTTACAGAGTCCACATATTCTTTCATGATTTTTTCTCTGTTCATGACATTAACCAGCTGCATTTCCATGGCCGATAAATCCAAATTAGCAGGCAGCAAATCTATACCTTCCCGATGGTGCAAAATTCCTGCGTCAGATTCTGTTTGCCTTTCTTGAATAATTTGCTCCATATGGCTCGCTACCGTCCATTCGTATCCATCTGCATCGTGATAACCAAGGCTCACCGTTAAATCACCCTGCGGATCCGCATCAATAAGCAAAACCTTTTTTCCTTGCAGCGCAAGACCTGCTCCAAGGTTAAGAGTGGTTGTTGTCTTCCCGACACCACCTTTTTGATTTACAACTGCGATTACTTTTGTTTTTTTCATATTCACCCTCCTCTCATATCGTGTTGAACTTCAACCGTGTAATAATTACTGATTGTTACCGGTGCATTGTATAGCGCGGTGAGCAGATATTGCCGTATGTTATGTATCTTTGCCGAAACCTTTCGCAAACTGTCGATGACATAAATAATATGGTCTTCCTCTATTCGCAAGAATCGTTCTTCTACAACTGCGGTCGGAATCTCTTTCCCCGCAATACGGACAAACGGCTCATTACTACAAACGGTGTCTGTCATTAATTCGACTAGCTCGTCCACTTCATTTGCGAGCGCCGGATTCGCGGACAGTATTTCATAACTGATATTTTTCTTAATTCGATTCTTAAATAAATCCCTTTCCATCTTCATCCTATCCGCATCTTTCTGTTTTGTTGATTGATTGGATAGATAATTGTTTATCTCAGTGTTTTCTTTCTCAGTATTTTCTTCTTCTTTCTTTATTTGTGCGGGTGTTACCGTACGCGGTTGCTCCGATATCGGTATTGCCGTATCCGGTTTTACCGTGTACGGCTTTTCCGTACACGGTGTTTCCCGTTTCGGTAAAGCTTCTTGAGGCTGCTCAAATATAACATACTCGACCTTCCCCATCCGTCCATTGCTTTCTCTGGTTTGCTCTCTAAAGAGATATCCGTACTTTTCTAATTCCTTTAATGGAGTAGCGATTCCATCCGGACTTTCCTTACAGATTGCTGCTAATCCTCTCACACTATAATCCCATCCATCCGGCAGGCTTAAAATCAGCGATAACAATCCCTTTGCTTTTAAAGATAGTCTCCGGTCTCGTAGATGATAGTTGCTCATTGTTGTATAATTTCTATTTTTTTCAATTCTAAATACTGCCATCTCTTTCCTCCAGCTTTGTCTTGTCCAACAAAAAAAGTCCCATTTTTATTTCTTGAAATGGAACTTCTCACAATATTATGGTCGAGCGCTACACCGGGCAGTTCGTGTGCATGCGGGAAACGGTCGGCGGCCGCTACAACGCGCAGAACGTCTACAACATGACCCCTACACAGGAGCATTACGATATCGTGGACTGGGCGCTGGACGGCGGCAGGCTGGCAGGCGTTGACGAATCGCTGTTCTTTTTCAATCCCTACAGCGACAGCTGCCCCACCTACTTCCCGAGCAAGGTCGGCGTGATCCACAACCGCGTCGGCAATCATTGCTTTTACATACCGACAGAACGATACGCAGATACTTAAAACAGGAGGGTTTTTATGGCACCATGCAGCAATGTCATCACACCAAAGATGATCCGCAGAGGTCAGGTACAGATCGGAGATAAAATCGAGCTGGAAGATCAGCCGGTCTCTATGACGGAGGAAAATCCGGAGCCCGCAGTTTCTGTCTCCGCAGAGGCCGCGGTCGCCCCGCAAATCGCTGTCGAGACAATGCTTACCCCACAGGGCGCTGTCGAGACAGGCGCACCCGCACCGGAAGCAGCACCTGTAAACGCAGTCCCCGCAGCCGCCGAAGCGCAGAGCGCACCGGCCGCTATGCCCGACCCCGCCGCGCAGACTGCGGCGATCCAAACGAACGCGCCGCAGACTGCCAGGACTGTATCCGTCCCGGCTCCGGCAGAGGGCAAAGCCGTACCCGCAGCCGCCGCGCCGCAAACAACCGCGCCGCAGACTGCGCAGACCGCCCCTGGCTACATAGACCCGAATCGGACGTTCCCGTCGAACACGGCATCGATCCCGCTGATTTTCCAGCACATGACCGATTATGTCAACCCCCTTGCACATACCGGGCAGCAGAGCCCGCGCTTCGGCGTGCCGAGCAATCCGCTGGTGCCGCCGGAATACGAACAGAGCATCGACTATGATTCTGCGCAGTACATGAACGGCTTCCTGCGCACACAGATCGGCCGCGCCATGCGCGTCGAGCAGCTGATCGGTTCCAACGGCATACAGGATCGCTACGGTTTCCTCGTCGGTGTCGGCAACAATTATCTGCTCCTGCAGGACATCAGCAACGGCAATATCGCCATCGTCGATCTGTACAGCGTCAAATATGTGTACGTCTATTTCAATGACCCGGTATTTCCGGGCACTCCGTTTACGAACGGCGGCAGATAGGCGCGTAAATGCGAAAATACCTGTGCGCTGCGCTCTCGCCGCAAACTTGCAAAAAGTGCCTGCGCACCGCAGGTGCCGTGAGTGTTTCCGCAGAACTGTCCATGATTGCCCAAACGAGCGAGCAGCGTACTTTGCTGACATTTTGCAGCGCTTTTGCAAAATGTCCAAAGTACGGTGAGCGACTTGGTGCAATCACACAGGGCGAGGACCTAACGAGCGGCACTCTGCGGTGCGCAGGCGTTCTGTACTTTTTCAGCTTATGCGACACGCTGCACATGGAAAATGCCTGCAGCCTGCAGACGCGATATGCATAGCAGTTTCGCGCGGTACTTGCGGTGCGCAGGCGTTCTGTACTTTTTCGCCTTGTGCGACATGGCTCTACGGTGCGCAGACGCCATATATGATGTTTTGATGCGGCGCACGCTTTCGCCGCCTACAGCATATCTATAATATGACGCGCGGCTTCATCCGGCTGCATGCCGGTGATCGTAAGCTCGGCATCGCACCAGCTCCGGTACAGTGGGAGGCGCATCCGATAAAGCCTTGCGAGCGGCACTGCCTGACTGATCGGCCTGCCGTCCGTCGGAAGCATCGTTAAATCACGATTCAAGAATATCAAGCGGCCGTTTTCCGCCAGCGCATAATAATTTTCCTCTCGCGTGACCACGCCACCGCCGCAGGCAATGACCGCACCTGTAACATTGGCAAGACTGAGGACGATTTTTTGCTCCAGCTGGCGGAAATATTCTTCCCCTTCCTCCGCAAAAATCTGCGGGATCTCTCTGCCGTCATCATAGACGATCATCTGATCGATGTCGTAAAACTCTCTTCCCATCCGGTCCGCAATCTCCATTCCCACCGTTGTCTTACCGACACCCGGCATGCCGATGAGTACGATATTTTCCTTTTCCCGCAGCAGCTCCGCTTCCAACTGCCGGCCGATTGTCCCTGGAATTTTTCTTCCCAAAAACAATTCCGCCGCGGCAACACCTTGTCCAACCAGCATCCCCAATCCGCCTGCTGTTTCCATTCCGGCCTTGTTTGCCTGACACAGCAGATTCGTGCGCAGCGGGTTGTAGATGGCATCGATGACCCATTTGAGGTTGACAAAGCTGCCGGGATAAAGCGGTGCCTGCCCGTTGTTCGGATACATGCCGACCGGCGTCGTGTTGACAAGAATCTGTGCATCCTGCTGCCTTAAAACGTTTTCATAATTAACCGCGCCGCCGCGGCTGACGACAGTCACCTTCGCCGCGCCCAGATCCCGCAGAACACGCTGTACAGTCTTAGAGGCGCCGCCGCTGCCAAGGACCAGACAGTTAGCGCCGCGCACTGCCACACCGTTTTCACGCAGCAGAGCGCGAAAGCCCGCATAATCGGTGTTGTGCCCAATCAGCCGCTCACCGTCCCGTACAATGGTGTTGACCGCGCCAATCTCGCTCGCCTCGTCGGACAGTACGTCACAGTATGGGATTACCGCCTCCTTATAGGGGATTGTCACATTCAGTCCTGCCCAGCTGTCGCCCTGCAGGAATGAAGCCAGCTCCTCCGGCTGTTTCTCAAACAGAACATACGGATATGGCTCTCCGAGCGCCGCGCCGATGGACGCGTGCAGCCGCGGACTGAAACTGTGCTTCAATGTTTTGCCGAGAAGTCCATAGGGTCTTGTCTCATCACAAAGAGTTTGGGTTCTTTCCTTTTTTTGGTCTTTCATAGCTGTTTGTCTCCTTTCCGGCATGAAAAAACCGGATGTGATATGGTTTATCATAGCACAGCCGGCAGCAAATAGCAATTTTGTTTTGCGCGCATGCGGCGCGCGTTTCGGCACTTTAGTTGCCATCCTCAAGCATCCGGTAGCCAACACCCAGCTCTGTAAAAATATACTTCGGTTCGCCCGGGTTTTCTTCGATCTTACGGCGAATATTCGCCATATTGACGCGCAGAATCCGGTTGTTATCATCAGCATAAGGCCCCCAGACCTGGTCAATCAGTGTGTCATAGGTCATAACCTTGCCGGAATTCTTGGCCAGCAGAGAAACAATCTTGTACTCCACCCGGGTCAGATGGATTTCCTTTCCGTGCAGGGTCACCAGGCGCCGTTCAAAATCTATGGTCAGGCCGTCCGCGGCGTACGGACGGTTCGCGTTCTGCGAGTCATCGCTGAGCTTATTATTGTGGCGGATCGCGGTGCGGATCCGCGCGAGCAGCTCAAAAGTACCAAACGGTTTGGTTATGTAATCGTCCGCGCCCGCGTCGAGCGCCTGTACTTTCTCCTTTTCCTGGGTTCTCGCCGAAATCACGATGATTGGCAGGCTCGACCACTCACGCGTCTTGCGGATAATATCCATGCCATCCATATCCGGCAGTCCCAGATCCAGCAGCACCAAATCCGGCAGCGAAGAAGTAATCAGCGCCAGTCCATCCTTACCGTTATTGGCTGCCGTCACCTTGTATTCGTGGGAATCCAGTGTTTTTCCGATAAAATCGCAGATACTTTTTTCATCCTCAATAATCAGTACTGATATCTTCTGATACATCTTTTTCGTCCTCCTTCTCTTTTGGCAGTGAAAAACAGAATTCTACGCCTTCCGAGTGATTTTTTGCAATAATCGTTCCGTCATGCGCGGTTATAATGGTTTTGCAGATTGACAAACCGATACCCATTCCCTTGTATCCGTCGGTCTCGCCTGTTGTTTCGTGATAGCTGTCTCCGTCAAAAATGGTGGCAATGCGGGTTTCGTCAATGCCGACACCGTAATCGCGAATATGAAAATAGACATAATCCTCGTCTTCATCGATGGTGAGTTCCAGCGGCTTCGTGCTCTTGGCGTGCAGCTGCGCGTTCTGCAGGATGTTGAGAATAACCTGCTGAATCAGCATCGCGTCCATCATGACCATGACCAGCTCGTCCGGAACCTTGACGCGTACAACCGCATTCGGAAAACGTTTTCGAAAACGGATGACCGCGGCCGAAGCTACCTCATCCACCGCTTCCAAAGATTTTGTTACCTTCGCGGTTTCATTGTCAATACGAGTGATGGACAGAAGATTTTCGACCATATTCAAAAGCCAATTGGCGTCATTTTCGATTGCTTCGACCAACTCCCTTTTTTCCGGTTCGGACAGCTTGTCCCCCATCTCCAAATAGGAAGTGCTGCTGCCGATGATTCCGGTCAGCGGCGTGCGCAGATCATGCGAAACTGCGCGGAGAAGGTTTACACGCATTTTTTCCTTTTGCGCTTCCATGAGTGCCTTTTCCTGATCCGCCAGCTGCCTCTGCTGCTCTTTCATACTGGTGCTCATGACGGAGGTCACAATGCCGATCAGCAGCATGCCCAAAAACGTAACCTGATAGCCCTTCAGGGAAAAGTTAAAATTCCGAAACGGATAGGTAAAGAAAAAATTGACGCTCAAAACGCTGGTCACCGCGAACAGCACGCCATAGAGATAACCTTCCGTATAGCGGGCAATGATGAACACGCCGAGCGTATAGAGCATCGCGATGTTCAGCGTCGGGTCAGAGGCCATGCGATTAAAGAAAAAACATCCGATTGTCGTGACCGTAAAGACGGCAATGGAAAACAGAGTGTCCTTTCGGTGTACGCGCACCAGTTCCGCGCGCGTCAGGATGGATTTCTTTTTTCCGTTGTTTTTTTGCTTCACAGCCTGAAACTTTTTCTTCATAGCAAGGCTTTTCCTCCTGTTCATATCATATACCCTATAATTGCTAAATTTCTGCTAATCTTTGTGTTTTTCGCAAAAATGTTTTTCATTTCTTTATCTTTTTCTATCATAATCTTCCCATCGTAAAATTGCAAGCAAAATCACAAATTTTGAGAATTTCGCATATATTACCGTATACTTTGTTTAGCAGAAAGGGGTTTTTATTTTGATGACAGAACCTTATATCGGCATGCCGATCACCCTTGGCGGCGGCTGCGCGGGCAGCGTCCTGCCGCCCAGCCGTCCGCCGGCAATGCCGCCGGGAAACGGCGGAAACAGTTCCGGAAACGGCAGCAATCACACAGGAGGCGGCACTTCCGGGAGCAATACCGGCTCCAACCCGCCTCAAAGACCAAATCCACCGGCCGGACAGCCAACGGATCTTCCTGCCTTCGATACCCTGTATCTCGGCAGCCTGCCGCTTGCGATGACCTATACACCGATGCAGCAGTGGAAGAGCACCTACTCTGACTCTGTTTCTCTGTCAAGAGGAACGATTTTCCCGGAGCTGGATCTTCCTTTTGAAGGAAAAACAATCTTGACCGAACGCGCGAAAGGAGGGCACCGCCAGTGAATCGACAGGAACTTTTTAATAAAATCCAATCTCTCGGCTTCGTTCTGTACGATACGGCGCTCTTTTTGGATACGCATCCGCAAAACGCGCTGGCTCTCGATTTCTACAGGGAAAATCAGGAATGGTATCTAAAATATCGCAAGGAGTATGAATCGATGTACGGTCCGCTGACGCTGAACGGCGTAAACACGACAGGCGGCTGGAGCTGGACGCAGGGCCCTTGGCCATGGGAGGTGGAAGCATAGTATGTGGAATTATGAAAAAAGATTAGAATACCCGATTAAGATCAAAAATCCAAATCCCGCGCTCGCAAAATTTATCGTAAGTCAATATGGTGGTCCGGATGGCGAACTTGGCGCCTCTCTGCGCTATCTCTCGCAGCGCTATTCCATGCCGTACCGCAATGTCGCAGGTGTGTTGACGGATATCGGGACCGAGGAACTGGCGCATTTGGAGATGGTCGCCACCATCGTGCATCAGCTGACCCGCGATATGACGATGGAAGAGATTGAAAAAGCGGGTTTCCAAGCCTACTTCGTCGATCATACGGCAGGAGTATATCCGCAGGCGGCGGCAGGCTTCCCGTTTGATGCGCTTTGCCTTGCTTCTAAGGGCGATGCCATCACAGACCTGTCCGAAAACATGGCTGCGGAACAAAAAGCCCGCACCACCTATGATAACATCATCCGCATGTGCGACGACCCGGACGTCCTCGACCCGATCCGTTTCCTGAGAGAACGCGAGGTCGTACATTATCAGAGATTCGGCGAAGCGCTCAGACTCGTCCAGGATGATCTCAACAGCAAGAATTTTTACGCGATCAATCCGGAATTTGATTTGTAAAAAAAGTTTATTTGTGTAGTAAAACAGTCGGAGTCGCGAAGCTGCGGGCTTCGGCATCATAAGGCGCAGGGCCGCGGGGTTCGGCATCATAAGGCTCTGTGCCGCGGGGCAGATATCAGCAGGCTGTGCTTTGCCGCGGCCTGCTTCTGCCTATCCGAAACCGGGCGCCCGTTCTGTCACAGCTTGCGGGTGCCAAGCTCCGCTATGCTGCAGAAGGTATAGCCCCGCGCTTTCCAGCCTTCAATCAGCTCTTTGAGAATCTCACCGTTCGTTTTGGATGTGCTGTGCAAAAGCACGATGGCCTGCGGATGGATCCGCTTATTCAAAAGGTTCAGAGCTTCTTCGCGGGTTGGCTGCCGATCCTGCAGCCAATCGACATAGGCCAGACTCCAAAAGACCGTCGTATAGCCGAGCTTGTTCGCCTGCGTAAGATTTTCCTCACTGTACTTGCCCTGCGGCGGACGGTAGAACTTTTTCATCGCCTTGCCGGTGACCTTCTGATATGCCGCCTCCAGCTCCGCGAGTTCCTTTTGAAAATCTGCCTCGTCAGCGATTGCTGACATGTCAGGATGATGCATCGTGTGGTTGCCGACCACGTGTCCTTCCGCTTCCATGCGCTGAATGATCTGCGGATTTTCCTCGATAAAATTACCTACGACGAAAAAGGCCGCCGGCACTTTTTCCTCCTTCAGCACGTCAAGGAGCTTCTCCGTCACGCCGTTTTCATAGCCGGCGTCAAAGGTCAAATAGATTTTTTTCGCTTTCGGATCGCCGGCTCCGATATAGTAGGCTTGAAACTTTGCGAGGTATTCCGGTGTCGCGTTGCCGATCGGCGCGCTGCCCTCCTGCTGAAACGATAACCCCCAGTTGCCATCCGCTGCCGCCGCGACCGCGCGGCTTTGCTGTTCCGCCTGTTTTTCGGCGATTCCTCGATCATGGTGGTTCTGTAATCCGAAAGGCATCGCTCTGCCGCTGCCGCTATAAAGCAGACCTGTCAGCAGGAGCGCGCAGCAGGCAAGGGCACTGAATGCCATACCGCCGTAAAGGAAGCGTCTTATCCTGTTCTTCCCGCCTGTGTTCTTTCTCATCTCCTTACGCGTCTCCTGCCGAGCCTCGTAGGCCTGGCGTGCCGTTTTCAAAAATTTGACCATAAAAAATCACCTCATTCTTACCCTATCGTATGAGGTGACGCTTTCCTTTATGCACATACCTCCGCTGTGATCTAACATGTCATGCCATTTTTCCATATATGAGATTGGATCAAAATCCCTAAATGTAAAATTCATATACTTGATTTGGGAGCGTTTTGTCGTTTTTTTAAGATTGTCACATCCATGCGCCAAACCCCGTGTAACAGAAAAGGTGACCGCAGTGGTCACCTTTTTGCTTGTTATACAGGAAATATCGCCGAGTGATATTTTTGAAATCACGACAAAAGCACCTTGCGGAACGCCTGACATTCATGGCAGGCATGGATGCAAAGGAATCTATGCTTCCGTTTTGCACACTTTTGTCCTTGTTTCGCTCCAAACGGCAGCTTTCTTATTTGAGCGGCGCTAAGCCTAAGATTTCTCTTGCTTCTGCAGGAGTTGCAACTTCTCTGTTGAGGAGTTTTGCCATCTGCACAACTCTTTCTACCATTTCGCCGTTGGATTTCGCCAAAACGCCCTTGGACATGTATACGTTATCTTCGAAACCAACACGAACGTGTCCGCCCATAGCGATTGTCGCAGCAGCGATGCCCCACGCGTTCTTGCCGATACCGGTAGCTGTCCATGTAGAGTCTGCCGGAATAGATGTAGCCATGATGACAAGGTCACGAACAGTCGCAGTCATCTGTACGCCAAGTACGAAGTCGAAGTGAATCGGATACTTGATGTGACCCTTCTTAGCTGCTTTGAGTGCTAAGTCAATCATACCCTTATCGAATACTTCGCATTCCGGCTTGATGCCTCTTTCCTGCATGATGTCGCCGAAGTTCGCGATCGTGTTGTCCGTATTGATGAAAATTTCATCTCCGCCGAAGTTGCAGGTACCGCAGTCTAAGGTTGCCATCTCAGGAGTTGGGGTGATCTCGGTAGACTGTAATCTCTCGAGGTCAGTCATACCAACCGCGCCGCCTGTGGAAGGCTGGATAATAACGTCCGGGCACTCCTTGCGGATTGCGTCAACCATTTCCTGGAATCTGCCCTTGTCCTGTGTCGGGGTGCCGTCGTCCCATCTTACGTGAAGGTGAATCAAAGCCGCGCCCGCGTCATAAGCAGACTTTGCTTCTCTAACAACTTCTTCTACCGTATAAGGTACTGCCGGGTTGTTTTCCTTTGTAACTTCCGCGCCGCAAATACATGCACTGATAATTAATTTGTCCATTTCGATTGATCTCCTTTTTTTATTTCATTCTCTCAAACAAAATAATTACTAAACACAAGATTATTATACCACTATAAGTCGCGATGTTCAAGTGTAACTCTGCGACCTTCTTCAGCAAAAATGCGATAAACCTCGTTCGCGACCGCCACCGAGCGGTGATGTCCGCCCGTACAGCCCAAAGCGACTGTCAAGCTGTACTTGCCCTCCTTGATATAATACGGGATCAGACGGCGTATGATCTCTGCGAGTCTGTTGATGAACTCCTTCGTGATGTCATGCTTGAGCACATACTGCGCGACCTTTTTGTTGTTGCCGGTCAGATTCTTAAGGCTCGACACGTAGTACGGATTTGGAATGAAGCGCACGTCCAGCACCCAGTCAGCCTCCAGCGGAATGCCATGCTTATAGCCGAACGACATAAAATTGAGAATAAAGGAGTCGTTGGCGTTTCCCTTCGCGAACAACCGATCCAGCTCCGCGTTAAACTCAGCGACCTTGAGCGAGGACGTGTCAACGATGTAGGTTGCGTGGCTTCTGAGCTCCGCGAGCTGCTCGCGCTCTTCGTTGATGACCTCCGGACTGATGGCCGCCGTAGAAAGCGGATGGATGCGCCGCGTTTCGTTATATCTGCGAATCAGCGCTTCGTTCGAGGCTTCGACAAAGAGGATCTTAAAATCTACATTCGCGTCGCTTTCAAGCGCCGTCACGATGTTCTTGAGATCGTGAAAAAACAATCCGCCGCGCACATCGACCACAAAAGCAGCCTTGGTGACCTGTTTGGCTCCCGACAGCGCCAACTCGATGAAGTTTTTAATCAGCGCGGGCGGCATATTGTCAATGCAGTAATAGCCCTTGTCCTCAAACCAGTCCGCCGCTTTTGTCTTGCCCGCTCCGGACAAGCCTGTAATAATGACCACTTCCATCTCTTTTTTCACTCTTTCTTCCTACTGTCACGCTACCTGTCCGCAGCGCTTGTCCTCTTTGCTGTCTGTCTCATCAAATGCCGCGCGATCTGTCATACCCTTTCGAGATTGACAATACGCGCGGGGTCCAGTCCCGCTTCCAGGGCACGCGCAAGCGGTCCCTCAAAGGAGCCGACTTTTTCCGGCACATGCGCGTCGCTGCCGATGACAAACTGCACATCATATTTGGCGGCAACGCGAATCTCATCAACGGTCAAATGCCGATGTTTATCATTGATCTCAACCAGCGTACCCGTATCTGCGCAGGCTTTGACAATGTCCTCAATGTCAAACGGACCTTTATCGCCCGGATGCGTCAGAATATCGATATGGTTTCCCGCTTCTTCGTTGGCGTATAAACAGTCAAGAATCATCGCTGTGTTTTTGACCAGAAGTGAAGAATTCTCACTGTGAAACAGCCCGGTATGGCGATATAAGTAATTAGCGGCCATGCCCGCGTGCGTGATGCCGTAATGATAGCCTGCCAGCAAAATATCAAACTGCGGGCGCTGTACCGGCGCCACATCCAGATAAGGCGCTACACGCATCGTATTCGCCTCTACCCCCAGCAGGATCTCCATCTCCGGAAATTCTGCCTTGGCAGCGGCGATATCTTTCCGCATCTGCGGAAGCTGTTCCATTTTAATGCCGTAGGTCAGATGCCCCGGTCCATGGTCAGTGATGGCGATCGAGCGAATTCCTTTCGCCGCCGCCGCGCGCACGTTGTCCAAAATCGTTCCTTTCCCATGCGAATAGATCGTATGGGTATGGTGATCGTAGATCATGCGATATTGTCTGATGATAGCATCGTATTTTTCCATAAATTCTTTGTCCTTAAATGTTTTTACCTTTGGTTGACAAAGGCAGGTATTGTCCAAAATCAGTCTTTGCTGCAGCGCGCAGGTGCTTTGCGTAAGGTCACAGCGTTTAGCCGATAATGCGCACTTCCGGCTCCAGCATCACGCCGAAGCGATCATAAACCGTATTCTGCACCAGACTGATCAGCTGCAGGATGTCCGTTGCCGTCGCGCCGCCGCGATTGATGATGAAACCGCTGTGCAGGGTCGATACCTGCGCGCCGCCGACTGCCACACCCTTGAGGCCGGCATCCTCGATCAGCTTGCCCGCGAAATGTCCCTCCGGCCGCTTAAATGTGCTGCCCGCGGACGGATACTGCACCGGCTGCTTACTGTTGCGCTTTTGATTCAGCTCCCGCATCGTCAGCGCGATCGCCGCCGGATCACCCTGCGCAAGCTGCAGTGACGCAAACAGCGCGATATAGCCGTTATCGGACAGCACACTGTGACGATAGCCGAACTGCATCTCTTCATTGGTAAAGACACGTTCCTCACGACCGTCCGGCGAGATCGCCAGTACGCCGCGCACCACGTCCTTGAGCTCGCCGCCGTAAGCGCCCGCGTTCATGAACAGCCCGCCGCCGAGCGTGCCGGGAATCCCGCTCGCGAATTCAAAGCCGGTCAGCCCATCCCGCTGCAGAATCTTGGCCAGTGTCGCCAAACTGATGCCGCATTCGACACCGACCACATCCGCACGCTGACTTTCCTCCATGCTCATGCCCGGAAACGCCTGCTGCGGTTTCTGCACGACTCCCGCAAAATTCTCCATTTTGATGACCACACCGTCGTAGCCGCTGTCGCGAAACAGCATATTGCTGCCGTTGCCGATCATCAGGTGCGGCAGCCCCGCGTCGCTGAGCATGCGCAACGTGGTCTTGAGTTCAAGATTGGTTCCCACATGCACCATGGCGGCGGCATGCCCGCCCGCCCGAAACGAGGTGTGATCCGCCATCGGCACATCGTATGCGATTTGAAACGCGGTCAGATCTCCGATCTCCGGATTTTCCGGATCAGCGGGATCATTCTCGCCGCGCAGCTTCTGTATCGTGCTCTCCAACTCGGCGAGCAGCCTCAAATCGTTCTTTTCCAAAAATTTCCTCCTTATCAATGCGATATTTGCTAAAATCCTCATATACCAGCGTATCCGTCGGCATCTCCTTTTCGCGGAGCTTGCTGTTAATCGCGCCGGAGGTATAGGCGTAGATCACCGCGAATACCGGCACGCCCAGAATCATACCCAGCAGGCCGAAGAGTCCGCCGCCCACGATGATCGCGAACATGACCCAAAAGCTGGCCAGTTTGGTCGTCTTGCCGAGAATTTTCGGTCCAATGACGTTGCCGTCAAGCTGTTGCAGCACCAGTACCATAATCGCGAACTTCAGCGCCGCGATCGGCTCCACGATCAGCAGGATCAGGATGGATGGAATCGCGCCGATAAACGGTCCAAAAAATGGAATGATGTTGGTCACGCCAACCACCACACTGATCAGGATCGCCATCGGCAGCTTGAGCGCGGACATCGCGATGAAGCACAAAATGCCGATAATAATCGAGTCAATAATCTTGCCGTTGATAAATCCGCCGAAGGTTTCGTTGCAGATCTTGCCGAACGTGAATATTTTTTCCGCCTTCTGCGGTTTACATACTGCCAGAACCAGTTTTTTGCCCTGCGCTGAGAACGCTTCCTTGCTGTTCAGAATATAGATGCAGATAATCAGCGCCACGAAAAAGTCCGCGACCATACTGAGCGTTCCCACCACACCGCTGAGAATCGCGCCGGCTCCCGGCAAAAGCTTTTCCTGCGCCCACTCAATGGCCATGGTCGAGATATTCTCCAGCTTATCCTCCAACAGATCGACCAAAGCCGGATTTTCTACGATATGCGCATTAATCCAGTTCTGCACCTTGGCGGTGGCTTCCGGAATTCCAAGCACCAGTCCGGTCACGCTTTCCCACAGGTCCGGTCCAATCAGCGCGAAAAATCCGACTACTATGCCCAAAATAGCCAGCACAGCGACGATCGTTGCTAAAAATTTCGCCAGTCTCAATTCTCTGAGCGGAGCCGCGGAACGTTCCTTTTTTGCGCGGTAGATCCAGCGCACCGTCGCGTTGTAAAGCGGACACATCAGGTAGGCCATGATGATTCCCAGATAAAACGGCATCAGAATATCATTGATCTTCGCGAGGCCGGACGCCAGCACACTGACATGATTGATGCAGTAGTACACCAAAATCAGTCCGGCACCTACAACGAAGTAAAGCACACCATACTTGAGAAAGGATTCCTTCAGTTTCATTTTATTTGTCGTTTTTTCATCCATGTCACACACCTCTCCTTTCTTCCTCCATGATACCATAGGACACGTCCGCTTGCCAAGATGATTTCCATGATTTTGCGCGTTCCGCGTAAAAAATTCGTGGGCCTGTGCCTGTCCGTGACACAAAAAGACCGTATCGGTTTTCACCGCGGATGCTTACAGATGTCTGTAAAGTGCTCCCACGCCGAAGGTAAAATTTCCGATATGGTCTTTGTATAGTCCTTATTTTTTTCTTGCTTGCCTTTTCACGCTCCCCGTGAAGCGCAGTGCGCTTGGCAGGCCGCTTAGGTTTCTTTACCTCTTACTGCTGTTTATTGGATTCCACGAAGCGTTTGATCTTCTTGCCGGTGGTCTTTTCAAAGTCTTCCTTGCGAACGTTGATCCGGCGGATCTTTTTGAAGAGCGGCAGGTTTGCGTTGACCTTATCCACCATGCTCCATAAGAGTGCTTCCACCTTCTTCGGATCCTGCGCCGCTTCCTTGCCGAGCTCTGCTTCCACTTCCTCCATATCCGGCTTGATGGTCGCTACGATCACAGCGTCCTGTCCGTCCGCGTCCTGTGAAGCCCAGACCATGGACTCCGAAACCAGCGTGCTCTTGCCGAGATAATATTCCAGTTCTTCCGGGAATACATTCTTGCCGTTCGCGGTAATGATGACATTCTTTTTACGTCCGGTAATATAGATATACGGACCGTCGGTGTAACCGAGGTCACCGGTGTGAAACCAGCCATCGACGATAACCTTCGCGGTTTCCTCCGGCATGTGATAATAGCCTAACATGACGTTCGGTCCCTTGAGGCAGATTTCTCCGATACCGTCCTCATCCTTGTCCGCGATCATGACTTCCATGCCCGGCAGCACATGACCGACTGAATCGTTGCGCGGCTCTATATCCTGATTCAAGGCCGCCATCGGCGCGCACTCCGTCAAACCGTAACCCTGCAGCGCCATGATGCCCAGATCACGGAAAAACTGCAGAATCTGCGGGTCGATCGCCGCACCGCCCGCAATCATCATATCCATCCTGCCGCCAAAGACCTTGAGGATATCCTTGAGCAGCAATTTATTGAGATTCAGACCGAATTTAGAAGTGGTCTTGTTGAGCTTCATCACTTTCTTAACCGTGGCTTCCTTGCCCTGCTTGCGAATATTTTTCCAGATCGTCTTGTACAAACTCTCAAAGATCAGCGGCACACCCAAAAAGAACGTCGGCTGGATCTCCTGCAGATTCTTCTGAATGTATTTGAGCCCCTCGCAGTACCCGATGCAGGCACCCTTATACATCGGCATCAAAAAGCCGCAGGTACACTCATAGGTATGGTGGATCGGCAGCACGCTGAAGAAAGTATCCCGCTCGTTGGTGTCCAGCAGGGTCGGCGCGCTCATCAGGTCGCAGCAGATATTTGTCTGCGAAAGCATAACGCCCTTGGCGATGCCCGTCGTGCCGGAGGTAAACAGCAGCACACCCATCTCATCCGGATATACTTCCGCGTCCAGATAGGAACGGTCGCCTGCCGCGATCTTTTCCCGTCCCTCCGCAATCAGCGCGGACCAGCTTTCGACGCCGTCTGCCGCCGCCTCTGCGTTGAGATTCACAAGCATACGCAGCTTTGTCTCACCGCGCTCGCGCATATCGGTAAAGATGCTGAGAAATTTTTTTGTAAAGAAAATCGCCTCGCATTCCGCTTCGATAATCAACTGCTCCAGCTCAGACGCGCCCAGTTCCTTGTCCAGCGGCACGACCACGCCTACCCCGCCTGTAACCGCCAGATAGGTTGAAGCCCACTGGTAGCAATTATCTCCGATGATCGCCACGCGCTTGTCCCGCAGGCCGCGCGCCAGCATCGCTGTCCCCAGCGCGTTCATATCGTTCAGTGTCTGTCCGTAAGTAATCTCGCGAAACGGCTCCCCCTTCACGAAGCGCTGTTTGAAGGCGACATGATCCGCCCCGTAGCGCGCTACGCTCTGGTTCATCATATCCTTGAGATCGGTGATCGGATGACTGACTTTGTACATAATATCCGGATCCTGCATCGCGTTAATGCTCGCGATGAAATCCTCGGCTCTCTTGCGCTCCATTTGTTTTCTCTGCTGATAATCCATGAACTGTTCTCCTTTACCCTTTTGTTGCGTCTATATGTGCATGATATGCATTCTTTTAACTACCAAAAAACAGAAACTCCTACACATAGTTTCCGTTACTAGATTACCACGATGTCCTTGCGATGTCAACCTTTACAGCCGCTTTTTTCTGTGCTATGATAAGAGTTAATCAGATTTTGCGACATAAAAAATTACAAGGCAGAAAGGCGGCATCTTCGTGACAGACATATATGAAAAAAATGAATCCGGACAAGGCTTCGCGGCACAGATCGCGCGGCAGTTTCACATCCCACGCTGGGAACAGCTTCCCAGCATCGACCTCTATATGGACCAGCTTCTGGTCTACATCGCAAACAGTCTCGGCGCGTATTTTGCCTGCACCGGCACTGCCGGACTGACAAAAAGCATGGTCAACAACTATGTCAAGTCGAAGATCGTCGATGCTCCGGTCAACAAAAAATATCCGCGTCTGTCCGTCGCGATGCTCGTGGTCGTCTGCATCCTCAAAAACTGCTACGCGACCGAAGAGATCGGCAAGCTCATCCGGCTCGGCATCTCGCTTCAGGACACACAGATTACCTACAACCGCTTCTGCGAAGCGATTGAAAACGCCGTCCGGCTCGTATTCGACGGCGAAATACATGTCCGCGAGGAAGCACTTCCCGGCCGCGACAACAAGTATTTGATGGAGAACTTCGCGCTCTCCTTCGCCAGCAAGCTGTACGTCCAGTGCATGTTCCTCTACCCGCGGGAACAAGACAAAAGCGCGCATAACGAAATCTGAGATTTCTATGCGCACATGGCGCTCACCCATGAGCGCCGCTTCGCAGGGTGCTTTTGTCGTTATTCCGAAAATGGGGCTGTCGCACAGTTGATGGAATTCATCGACCGGAGCGGCAGCTCTTTTGCTTTGATTAAGAGATTTCTATCCTTGCAGAAGCCGCAAAAAATAAAACGGTAACACAAACAAGGGCTTCACAGCCCCACACATTCGTGTTGTTTTTTATGCGACTTTGTTTTCGCAGTGGAGATAGCTTCCCGTCTTCCCGCTTTGAATTTTGCTGTGCAGTTTCCCGATGTTATGTGAAACGGCTAAAAGAACACACTCCGCATAAACATTGCTCTCTCCGCGGCAAAGAAATCTTTTGAACCCTCTATCCCATTTTAAGGCTGCAAAGCTGCCTTCCGCCTGGATGCTGCGATTGATTCGCAATAGGATTCCCTGTTTGCTGGTAATGCGTTCTAGAGATTCTGCTCGCTGTTCTTCAAATTTTCTTGCAACATCTAAGGTTTTGTACCGCTCCTTCTCCGGTATTTTCCAATGATTTCCCTTGATGCAGCTGCTTTTTACAGGACAATTTGTACACGCTTCGCAGCGATAGAGTGTTTTCTCTGAAACATATCCGGTTGCCGTCGTCCTCGCCTTTGTGCCGATGACCTTAAGGACTTTCCCCTGACTGCAGTAGTAGCAGTCTTTTTCTTTTTCATAAACCATATTCTCACGATTAGCGATGTCGTTTTGATACTTTCTGGTCTTGGAAATTTCATAGTTCGCAGCCTTGATATACGCAAGCTGCCCGTGTGTCTTCAGATAGCTGTAATTTTCTTCACTTTCATATCCGGCATCTGCTACAATGTTTTGATATGTAAACGGAAGCTGCTCTCGCATATCTTCCAAAAAAGGAATAAGCGTCGGGGTATCCGTTGGATTGGGTAAGGTCTGCAGCCATACGACATAATCCGCATCTACGCCATGCTGCAGATTGTATGCCGGTTTCAGCTGACCGTTTTTCATCGCATCTTCTTTCATGCGCATGAAGGTTGCATCCGGATCTGTTTTTGCATAGCTGTTTCGCTTTCCGCAGCGATAAATCTTTTGGTTGTATTCCTTTGCTTTTTCTAAGAAATGACTTAGCTGTTCTATTTGCTTTTGCAGCGTAGATTTTCGTTTCCAAACAAAGGTATATTTGTTTGCGTTAGCTTCCATCTTTGTTCCGTCGATGAAAAATTTTTTTCCTGAGATCTCTCCCAGTTCATAGAGTAATTGTGTGCACTGAGTAAGGAGCTCCTTTGCGCAAGGAGCAAAGTGCAGACTGCGAAATCTGGCAATTGTGGCATGATCCGGCGCAGGCTTTCCCTCTAATAGATATATGTAGTTGACATCCCGCTTGCAAGCAGTTTCGATGACTCTTGAGGCATATTTGGTGTCCAAGTATGCATAGAGAAGAATTTTCAACATCTGGCGTGGTGTTACTTGATTTTCTTTCAAGATACTGTAAGTATCATAAAGACAAGTCAGATCCATCTCCTCTACAAACTGACTCAGTAATCGCACGCTGTCATTGTCCGGAATGATGAATTCAAAATTCATCGGAATTTGAAGTTGAAAACATTTCTCATTTGATGTATAGTTTTGGGTAGTGGTATGAAGTTTTTTCATCACAACCATTATACCACAAAACCCCTTGCAAGTGTGAATTTGCAAGGGTTTTTCAACTTTTTATCAACATAAAAGAGCTGCCGCTCTGGTCGATGGATTCCATCAACTGTGCGACAGCCCCGTTTTATTCCACTAAAGCTACAAAAAAGAACAGGTCCGAGCGGCCTGTTCTTTTGAGTCCATTTTTATCTGATTCGGTTTGCTTTGTCTCGTTTATCTTTCAATATATTCGTCTCTGCCGGCGCCGACGGAAACGTATTTGATCGGGCAACCAACGGCTTTTTCAATCATTTCAACATAGTCGCGTGCGGCCTTAGGCAGTTCATCGAAGCTGCGGCAGGCGGAGATGTCGCAGTGCCAGCCTTCCACATATTCGTAATGCGGCTTGGCCTCGACAAGCGCACTTCCATTCGGGAAGTTGTCGATCAGCGCGCCGCCGACTTCGTACTGCGTACAGACCGGGATCTTGTCCAGATAGGACAGCACATCGAGCTTGGTCAGCGCAATCTCAGTCGCGCCCTGCATCAGGGTACCGTAGCGGGAGGCTACCACGTCAAAGCCGCCGACTCTGCGCGGACGTCCGGTTGCGGCGCCGTATTCACCGCCTGCCTCTCTGAGTCTGTCTGCTTCCTCCCCAAAAAGTTCACAGGTAAACGGTCCTTCCCCGACGCAGCTCGAATAGGCTTTCATAATGCCGACCACGCAGTCCTCCTTGCAGAACGGAATGCCCGCGCCGATCGGCGCATAGGCTGCGATCGTGGAGGACGAGGACGTATACGGGTAGATGCCGAAGTCGATATCACGCAGCGCGCCCAGCTGGGCCTCGAACATCAGGTTCTTGCCTGCCCGTACCGCATCGCCGAGGTAAACTGTGGTATCCTTGATATAATCCTTGAACGGAAAACCGTAGGTTTCGAGCCACTGATACATGTCGTCCGGCGAAATCGGTTCGTGCGCATAGCCGCCGGCCACAGTCAGGTTCTCCCATTCGACCAAATCCGCCACGCGCTCTTTGAGATGCTCCGCATGCAGCAGATCGCCCATGCGAAGCGTTTTTTTCATATATTTGTCGGCATAGACCGGCGCGATACCACGTTGGGTGGAACCGAATTTTTTGTCTGCCAGTCTGTCCTCTTCCAGAATGTCACGCATCTTGTGATACGGCATGCAGATCGTCGCGCGGTCACTGATGACCAGATGTTTCGGCGTGATCTCAATGCCCTTGTCGCGCAGCATTTTAATCTCGTTGAAAAGATGCTCGAGGTCGATGACCATGCCCGGCCCCATCACGTTGACGGTCTCGTCGCGCAGAATGCCCGACGGCAGCAGGTTCAGAATGAACTTGCCCTTTTCGTTGACGACGGTATGACCGGCATTGTTGCCACCCTGATAGCGGATGACGATATCATATTTTTCACTCAGAAGGTCGACCATGCGGCCCTTGCCTTCATCGCCCCAGTTTGTTCCTACCACAGCTGTTAACATTGTGCTACCTCCTTATATCTCTGGTATTGCTCTATGGATTTCGCCGTACGCGCCTTGCGAAAGCAGCGCGCAGAGCGTTGTAATCATTTGAATTTTTTGCGGTTTTGCCTGCCTGCCGCGCCTATACGTTAATCTCAACTTCCGCGCCCACAAGCTCCGCGTTCGCGTCGAGAACCGGCTGCACATAGTCCGCCAGGAACCGCGTCACCTGCTGCGGCGCGCAGCCCACGAACTTGCGCACATCGAGTACCGCTGCGAGACTCTCCTCGGTCAGACCGAAGCGTTCGTCCGCAAGAAGCAGTGAGAGCAGATTGTTTTCCTTGCCCTCCGCCTTGACAGCCTTTGCCGCCTGCTGGGAATACTGCCGGATGATTTCGTGCAGCTCCTGCCGGTCGCCACCGCGGCTGACCGCGTCCATGAGGATGTTCTCGGTCGCGATAAACGGCAGTTCCTCCCGCAAATGCTTCGCCATAACCTTGTCGTAGACCGTTCCCCCGGTGATAACGTTGATCGCCAGAGAAAGGATGCCGTCGGTAGCCAGGAAAGTTTCCGGTATCGTAATTCGGCGGTTCGCGGAGTCGTCTAGCGTCCGCTCAAGCCACTGATTGGCGGCGGTATCCGCGGTATTGCCGGTACAATTGATGATGTAGCGTGAAAGTGATACAATCCGCTCGCTGCGCATCGGGTTACGCTTGTATGCCATGGCGGAGGAACCGACCTGTCCGCTCTCGAACGGTTCGTCGAATTCCTTCATATGCGCCATCAGACGCAGATCGACCCCCATCTTGCTCGCGCTTTGCGCGATGCCGCTGAGAACCTGCAGAACAAAGTTGTCAACCTTGCGTGAATAGGTCTGTCCGGAAACCGGCATGCAGGCTTCAAAACCCATCTTCGCCGCGATCTTGCGTTCCAGCTCTCTGACCTTGTCCTGATCTCCCTCAAACAGCTCCAAAAAGCTTGCGCCTGTACCTGTCGTACCCTTGCAGCCAAGCAGTTTTAAATGCGCCAGTTCAAATTCCAGACGTTCGTAGTCCATCAGGAAGTCCTGCAGCCACAGGCAGGCACGTTTGCCCACCGTCGTCGGCTGCGCCGCCTGAAAATGCGTGTAAGCAAGCGTCGGCGTATCCTTTTCGCGCGCCGCGAAGTCCGCCAGCGCGCGCATCAGGCTGACCAGCAGTTTTTTAATCTGTAATAGTCCTTCTTTCATCTGCAGGATATCGGTATTATCGCCGACAAAGCAGCTCGTCGCGCCAAGATGAATGATCGGTGCGGCAGTTGGACAGAGCTCCGCATAGGTGTGGATATGTGCCATGACGTCGTGCCGCAGCTTCTTTTCGTAATCGGCTGCTTTGGCATAGTCGATGTCATCAATATGCTGCTTCATTTCGGCGATCTGCGCGTCCGTGATTGCGAGGCCGAGCTCCTTTTCGCTCTCAGCCAGCGCGATCCAGAGTCTGCGCCAGGTGGAAAACTTGTTGTCCGGGCTGAAGATGCGCTGCATCTCCTTGGACGCGTATCTGCCGCAAAGCGGATTTTCGTAAATTTCTTTATGCATGGTTCGTCTCCTTTTTGGTGAGGGCAGCTTCTATCAGCCCCAAGAACAACGGATGTGGTTTATTCGGCCGGCTCTTGAATTCCGGGTGGAACTGCACGCCGATATAAAAATCATTTTGCGGAATCTCAACGGTCTCCACAATGTTGCCGTCCGGGGACGTACCGCTGATGACCAGTCCGGCCTCCTCCAAGGTTTCCCGATATAGATTGTTGAACTCGTAGCGATGGCGATGACGCTCCGAGATCTCCTCCGTGCCGTAGCAGCGGTACATCTGCGTACCCTTCGCGATCCTGCAGGGATAAGCGCCCAAACGCAGCGTGCCGCCCTTGTCGATCTGATGGCTCTGATCCGGCAGGAAATCGATGACCTTGTACTTGCTCAGCTCGTCAAATTCTCCGGAATTCGCGTCCTCCATGCCGCAGACATGTCTGGCGAAGTCGATGACCGCAACCTGCATGCCGAGGCAGATGCCCAGATACGGAAGATTGTGCGTCCGGCAGTAAGCGGCGGTCAGGATTTTGCCCTCGATCCCGCGATTGCCGAAGCCGCCCGGAACGATCACGCCGTCACACTGCGACAGGATGTTTTCCACAGTCTGCTCGTTGATACTCTCGGAGTCGATCCACTCAATCTCGATATTGGTACCGTAGGCATAGCCCGCATGCCGCAGCGCCTCGACTACCGAAAGATACGCGTCGTGCAGCTGGACGTACTTGCCGACCAGCCCGATGGTCACTGTGCGCTCCGCGCTGTGGATCTTATCGACCAGCGCTTTCCAGTCCGCGAGATCCGGCGCCGGCGCTTCGATGCCGAGTTCTCTGCACACGATATCCGAGAAATGATGTGCTTCCAGCATCAGCGGCGCTTCATACAGAACGGGGATCGTGATGTTTTCGATGACACAATCCGGCTTGACATTGCAGAACAACGCGATTTTCCTGAAAATGCTTTCTTCCAGCTTTTCGTCAGCTCTGAGGACGATAATGTCCGGCTTGATGCCGAGGCCCTGCAGATTTTTGACGGAATGCTGCGTCGGCTTGCTTTTGTGTTCGTCAGAGCCTCGCAGATACGGCACCAATGTCACGTGAATAAAGAGCGCGTTATCCGCGCCAACCTCCAGTCCGACTTGTCGGATTGCCTCCAGGAACGGCTGACTTTCAATATCTCCGGTTGTGCCGCCGACTTCCGTAATGACCACGTCTGCGTCGGTCGCGCGTCCGACATTGTAAATAAACGATTTGATTTCATTGGTAATATGGGGGATCACCTGTACGGTCTCGCCGAGATATTCGCCCCGGCGCTCCTTGTTCAGCACATTCCAGTACACCTTGCCGGAGGTCAGGTTGGAGAACCGGTTCAGGTCTTCATCGATGAAGCGTTCATAATGCCCGAGGTCCAAGTCGGTTTCCGCGCCGTCCTCGGTGACGAATACCTCGCCATGCTGATACGGACTCATCGTCCCGGGGTCTACATTGATATAGGGGTCGAGCTTCTGCGCCGCGACCTTGAGACCTCGTTCCTTGAGAAGTCTTCCCAGCGACGCCGCGGTAATGCCTTTACCGAGCCCTGACACAACGCCTCCGGTCACAAAAATGTATTTTGTCTGCTTCGCACTCTGTTTGATGGTGGTTTGCTTCATGATGCTGCCTCTTTCTTTTTTGGATTCTCTCTGACTCCCGCAAAAACAAAAATAAGGGCACTAACTGACAGGAACCCTCACGACCAGCCAATTAACATCCTTATCTTCTTGCGTCTTTATTCTTTTTCTTCTTTTTAACAGAGATATTTTACAGATTTTTTTCTCACTTGTCAACTGTTTTCACAAGAAAAATTGTGTTTTTTTGTGTATTTCCTCAATACGAAAGTCCTTGCACGTTTCTTTGTGTTTCTTTCCTCACTATATAAAAAGGACTATCCGTTCCATGGTAATTTCCCGTTCAAACGACAGTCCCCTCTTCTCTCTAAAATACAAATAAAGATTCTCCGCAAAACACAGTTCTCACTTCTTGCGGTGTGATAAATCGCTCCCATAATGAGAATCAAAAAATGTTTTTGAGTATTTTTCAAGTTTCCAATCCGGCACCTTGCATTTTTGCGCATGGCTTAACAGCCCATTTATTTCTCAATCATCTTGCAGTTCTTGAATTTCTTGAATTGTATACTCAAACTTCGCGCATGCATAAGTGCGTATGCACCTTGAAAATTCAATAAAATTTGGCAATAGAATAG
>ERZ825896.573-NODE-573-length-47217-cov-43.703130_pt1 | contig 47217 bp, 52 predicted proteins | sample MGYA00519858_ERZ825896 | MGnify/ENA primary metagenome ERZ825896 (study PRJEB31778, sample SAMEA3449214) | human gut metagenome | biome: human gut; feature: human-associated habitat; material: faeces | place: United Kingdom | collected 2010/2012 ... | reverse complement strand
ATAATAAATATAAAAGGGCGTCCCGCCGCGGCGGGACGCCCTTTTTTCCGTTGTTCACAAATAATTAAAACCCCGGCTATTGACAACGGTTCCCGCCGGTGGTACACTGCGTTTAGCACTCAAAGATAACGAGTGCTAAACGGAGAATGGACCTATGGAACTGACCCAACGAAAAAAGCAAATACTGAAGATCGTGGTGGACAGCTACATCAACACCGCTGAACCGGTGGGCTCCAAGGCCATCGTGGCGCTGATGCCGGAAAAGGTCAGCTCCGCCACCGTGCGGAACGAGCTGGCCGACCTGACGGACATGGGCTACCTGGAGCAGCCCCATACCTCGGCGGGGCGCATTCCATCGGCCAGGGGCTACCGGCTGTACGTCAACGAGCTGATGGACCGCAAGACCCTGTCGGCAGAGGAGGAGGCCAGCATCAATACGGCGCTGGCAAAGCCCCTGCAGCAGGTGGAGCAGGTCATCGACCAGGCGGGACAGATGGTGTCCAGCTTTGTGGGCTATCCCACCTACGCTGTAGCGGACCACCGCACGGCGGCCACGGTACAGCGGTTTGAGCTGATCGGCGTGGACGCCTCCGGCTTTATCGCCGTGGTGATGCTGTCGGACAGTCGGGTGAAGAGCCAGCTGATGCGGACGTCGCTGCCCGTTGAGGCGGAGGCGCTGCCGCAGCTGAGTCACCTGCTGAACACCCACTTTACCGGGGTGTCCGCGGAGCAGATGAACGCCACGCTGATGAACCTCAGCGAACAGGTGTCCGGCCAATGGTTCCTGATTTTGAACCAGGTGACGGAGTACGCCGGGTCGCTGCTGGAGGAGTCCAACCACCAGCAGGTGTACACCAGCGGCGCCAGCCAGCTGCTGAAGTTCCCGGAATTTCGGGATATCGACAAGGCCCACGACCTGATGAGCTTTATGGTGGACAACAAGCAGGAGCTGCCTGTGCCTGCCGGGGACGCGCCCATGCAGATACTCATCGGGCCGGAAAACGTCAACGACGCGCTGAAGGAGAGCAGCGTGGTGATCGCCAGCTATGATATCGGCGATAATATGCGCGGCTTAGTGGGCGTTGTGGGTCCCACACGTATGGATTACGCCGCGGTCGCGGCGCGGCTGAGCTACTTTGCGGAGAGCCTGAGCCGTATGTTTGGTAAAAAACAGCTACCGGAGGATACAACGGAATGAGCGAAAAGGATAATAAAAAGAACAAGAAGGCGACAGAGGCCGCCGAGAGCGCCGCGAAGGAAGCCGCGCCGGAAGCGGCGGAGAGCGCAGCGGAAGCGGCCGAGACGACCGAGGATACCTACACCGTCACCAAGGCACAGATGGAGCAGATGGAGGCGCTGGCGAAAACGCTGGCGGACGCCAATGACAAATACCTGCGTCTGGCGGCGGAGTACGACAACTACCGGAAGCGGACTGCGCGCGAGAAGGAGCACCTGTACAATGACGCGAAGATCGACACCATCAAGCCGTTTCTGGCGGTGCTGGACAACCTGGAACGGGGCGTGAGCCAATTTGAGGAGGGCGACGCACACCGGCAGGGACTGGAGCTGATCTGCAAGCAGTTCGAGGAGGTCTTGACCAAGCTGAACGTTGCGGAGATACCCGCCCTGGGTGAGAAGTTCGATCCGGAAAAGCACAACGCGGTGATGCACACCGAGGACGAGACCGCGGCGGAGAACACCGTGGTAGAGGTATTCCAAAAGGGCTACACACTGGGCGACAAAATACTCCGCTTCGCCATGGTGAAGGTAGCCAACTGAGTGGGAGGTAACGAACATGGAAGGCAAGAAACTGTACAAGAGCAGCACAGACAAGAAGATAGCCGGTGTATGCGGCGGCATCGCGGAGTATTTCAACATCGACTCCACGCTGGTGCGTTTGGCGTGGGTGGTGTTCTGCCTGCTGGGCGGAAGCGGTGTGCTGGCCTATATCATTGCCGCGCTCATCATGCCGGACCGGCCCTATTAAGCGGCCAGATCAAATACAGTAAGCAATAAATATTTATCTATATACAGGAGGCAATCATTATGTCTAAAGTTATCGGTATCGACCTTGGTACGACCAATTCCTGCGTAGCCGTGATGGAAGGCGGCGAGGCAGTCGTTATCCCCAATGCGGAGGGCAACCGCACCACCCCGTCCGTGGTGGCGTTCAGCAAGACCGGTGAGCGTATGGTGGGCCAGGTGGCAAAGCGCCAGGCCATCACTAACCCGGAGCGCACCATCTCCTCTATCAAGCGTGAGATGGGCACCGATCACCGCGTGACCATCGACGGCAAGAGCTACACCCCCCAGGAGATCAGCGCCATGATCCTGCAGAAGCTGAAATCCGACGCTGAGGCGTATCTGGGCACCACCGTCAGCGAGGCGGTCATCACCGTGCCCGCCTACTTCACCGACAGCCAGCGTCAGGCCACCAAGGACGCCGGCAAGATCGCCGGCCTGGACGTGAAGCGTATCATCAACGAGCCCACCGCCGCCGCATTGGCCTACGGTGTGGATAAAGAGCAGGCACAGAAGATCATGGTCTACGATCTGGGCGGCGGCACCTTTGATGTGTCCATCCTGGAGATCGATGACGGCGTGATCGAGGTGCTGGCTACCGCCGGCAACAACCGCCTGGGCGGCGACGACTTCGACCAGTGCATCATGAAGTATCTGGTGTCCGAGTTCAAGAAGTCCGACGGCATCGACCTCAGCGGCGACAAGGTCGCCATGCAGCGCCTGAAGGAGGCCGCCGAGAAGGCCAAGATCGAGCTGTCCGGCGTGACCACCAGCAACATCAATCTGCCCTATATCACTGCGGACGCCACCGGCCCGAAGCATCTGGACGTCACCCTGACCCGGGCGAAGTTCAATGAGCTGACCGGCCACCTGGTGGAGGCCACCATGGGCCCCGTGCGTCAGGCTATGTCCGACGCCGGTCTGAAGCCCAGCGACCTGGCCAAGGTGCTGATGGTGGGCGGCTCCAGCCGTATCCCCGCCGTGGTGGAGGCCGTGAAGAGCTTTACCGGCAGCGAACCGTTCAAGGGCATCAACCCCGATGAGTGCGTGGCCATGGGCGCCGCCCTGCAGGCAGGCGTGCTGACCGGCGACGTGAAGGGCCTGCTGCTGCTGGACGTGACCCCCCTGTCCCTGGGTATTGAGACCATGGGCGGCGTGTGCACCCGTCTGATCGAGCGCAACACCACCATCCCTGTGAAGAAGAGCCAGATCTTCTCCACCGCCGCCGACAACCAGACCTCCGTGGAGGTCAACGTGCTGCAGGGCGAGCGTGAGATGGCCGCCGCCAACAAGAGCCTGGGCCGCTTCCACCTGGACGGCATTGCCCCGGCCCGCCGCGGCGTGCCCCAGATCGAGGTCACGTTCGACATCGATGCCAACGGAATCGTGAACGTCAGCGCCAAGGACCTGGGAACCGGCAACGCCCAGCACATCACCATCACCTCCTCCTCCAACATGAGCAAGGAGGATATTGAGAAGGCCGTCAAGGAGGCCGAGCAGTACGCCGCCGAGGACGCCAAGATCAAGGAGAAGGTGGAGGTCCGCAACCAGGCCGACCAGATGGTCTATCAGGCCGAGAAGACCCTGAACGAGGTGGGCGACAAGGTGCCCGAGAGCGAGAAGGAGCCTATCCGCGCCGGCGTGGAGAAGCTGAAGGAGACACTGAAGGGCGAGGACACCGACGCCATCAAGGCGGCCACCGAGGAGCTGACCCAGCTGTTCTACAAGATGAGCGAGAAGCTGTACCAGCAGCAGGCGCCTCAGGGTGACCCCAACATGGGCGGTCAGCAGCCCGGCGGCGACCCCAACGGCGGTCAGCAGTACTACGACGCCGACTACAAGGTAGTCGACGATGATGACCAGAACAACAAGTAAGGCAAATATATCCCGCAATAAGGGGCAGGAAGTACCTGTCCCTTGTTGTGGCGTTTAGGAAAAGCGCGCCTTTTGCGCCCTGCCATCGTCAGACCTCATCGACGTACACGCGGTACGCCGTCGTCGGTCTGCCATCGGCAGGATGCAAAATCCATCGCTTTGCCGATGGAGTCGGCTCCGCAGGCAACAAGACTGGCAATAGGAGATTTATCCCATGGCACAGGAAAAACGAGATTATTATGAGGTCCTCGGCGTCAGCAAGGGCGCATCGGAGGACGAGATCAAAAAAGCATATAAAAAGCTGGCCCGAAAGTACCACCCGGACATGAACCCCGGTGACAAGGAGGCCGAGGAGAAGTTCAAGGAGGTCAACGAGGCCAACGAGGTGCTGTCCGACCCGGAGAAAAAGGCCCGGTACGACCAGTTCGGCTTCGCGGGCGTGGATCCCAGCTACGGCGCGGGCGCAGGCGGCGGCGCGTATGGCGGTGCGGGCGGCTTCGACTTCGGCGATCTGGGCGATATCTTCGGCAGCTTTTTCGGCGGCGGCTTTGGCGGCCAGCGCCGCAACCCCAACGCGCCCCAGCGGGGCGAGAGCATCCGCGCCAGCGTGTCCGTGACGTTCAAGGAGGCGGCCTTCGGCTGCGAGAAGGACGTGACCGTGGAGCGCAGCGAGCAGTGCGCTACCTGCAAGGGCAGCGGCTGCCAGCCGGGGACCACGCCGGAGATCTGCCCCGACTGCCGCGGCAGCGGCCAGGTGCAGGTGCAGCAGCGGACGCCTATGGGCGTGTTTGCCACCAGCCGTCCCTGCCAGAAGTGTCACGGCACCGGCCGCATTATCCATCAGCCCTGTACCGACTGCGGCGGACAGGGTCGGGTGCGGAAACGCAAGACCATCAAGGTCAACATCCCCGCCGGCATCGACCACGGCCAGACCATCTCTCTGCGCGGCCAGGGCAACGCCGGCAAAAACGGCGGCAGCGCCGGCGACCTGCTGATCACCGTCATGGTGCAGCCGGACGAGACATTCCGCCGGGAGGGCGTGGACGTGTTCTGCGACGCGCCCATCACCTTCGCCCAGGCGGTGCTGGGCGCCACGCTGGAGATCCCCACCATTGACGGCAAGGTGAAATACGACCTGCCGGAGGGCACCCAGACGGGCACGGTGTTCCGGCTGCGGGGCAAGGGTATCCCGGTGCTGAACGGCAGAGGCCGCGGCGACCAGTATGTCACCGTGAACGTAGAGACGCCGCGAAATCTGACGAAGGAGCAGAAGGAGGCCCTGCGGAGCTTCAGCGATATGCTGGGCGAGAGCAACTACGAAAAGCGCAAGAGCTTCTTTAAGAAGAAATGAGCAGGTGAAGGATGTATCTGGCAGACTATCATACCCACTCGGCCACGTCGCCGGACGGACAGCTGACGGTCAGTGAGCTGGCGGAAGCGGCGGTGCGCGCCGGGCTGGACGAGATCTGCGTGACGGACCACGTGGACACGGTGCTGTGGGGCGACCACCGGCCCCGGGAGCATTTCGACTGGTCGCGGCTGCTGCGGGAGCTGCCGGAGGCGCGGGAGACATACACCGGGCGGCTGGCCATCCGGCTGGGGGCGGAGCTGGGCGAGGCGCCCATGGGCTTTGACCGGGCGGAGAAACTGCTGGGCGAGGCGCCAAAGCTGGACTTTGTTATAGGCTCCGTGCATATGGCAGGCGAAAAATTCAAACATTTTGACCTGTATTACATTGAAAAAAACAGCGAAACGTATTATCATAGAGTCATAGACAGCTACTTGGAGGACGTACTGCGTCTGGCGCGGTGGGGGAGGTTCAGTGTGCTGGGCCACCTGACGCTGCCGCTGCGGTACATGAATGAAAATCTGGGCGAGCAGATGACCTTCGACGGGCATTACGACCAGTGCCGGGAGATCTTCCGGGCACTGATCGAAAGCGGGTGCGGCATCGAGTGCAACACCAACCGGGGCAACGTGCCCCTGCCGGACGCGCCGCTGTTGAAGCTGTACCGGGAGACGGGCGGCGAGATCATCACCATCGGCTCGGACGCGCACTCCGCCGAATATGTAGGCTGCTGCGTCCGGGAAACGCAGGCGCTGCTGCGGACGTGCGGGTTCCGGTATTTCTGCACGTTTGAGGGCGGAAAGCCCACGTTCCGGAAGCTGTAAAAACACAAAGGAGACGACCACTATGAAAATTGCCATCGCCTGTGACCACGGCGGCTACCTGCTGAAGCAGGACATCCTCATCTGGCTGGAGGAGAACGACATCGACTACGAGGATTTCGGGTGCTACTCCACCGAGAGCGTGGACTATCCCGTATTCGCTGAAAGGGCCGCCCGGGCGGTGGCTGCCGGGGAATGCGACAAGGGCATCGTGATCTGCACCACGGGTATCGGCGTTTCCATCGCCGCCAACAAGGTGAAGGGTATACGCTGCGCGCTGTGCACCGACTCTCTCCAGGCGGAGATGACGCGGCGGCACAACGACGCCAACATGATGGCGCTGGGTGCCGGCATCACCGGCGGCAATCTGGCCAAGCGGATGGTGGAGATTTTCCTGCACACGGAGTTTGAAGGTGGACGTCACGCCCGGCGTGTGGCGCTGCTGGACGCGATACAGTAAACAGGAAAACGTATTTGTGAGGTAAACGCCTATGGCAACAAAGGGATACAACAGCTACCGTGGCCGAATGTCCGGCGGAAAGATCGTGCTGATCGTGGTGCTGGCGCTGGTGCTGGTGGGCGCGGTGGCCTATCTGGCATTGCAGAACTATGTGGTGTACGATGAGGCGGGCAACGCCACCATCGACCTTCCTTTTTTCCACAGGAAGGACGACCGCGATGACAAAACGGATGACAGCACCGTCGACGGCACCGGAGACCGGGATGACATCGTGGACACGGTGGTGCCGGAGCATCCCCATGTGAAGGTGGCGGCGCTGCACGGCACGCGGCTGCCGGACGACTGCCTGTGGTGGGGCGCGGACTACATCATGAACACGCTGGCACCGGAGGACGTGGTGCTGGCGGTGAAGCGTACCACCGGCGGCATCACCTACGCCACGGACGTGGAGACGCCGCAGGGCGTGGTGGTGGAGACGGGACGGCCCATCGAATGTCTGCGTACACTACTGAGCAGCGGACGGTACACCGTGGGGCACATCGTGTGCTTCCGGGACAGCGCCTACGCCCGGAGCGTGCCGGAAACGGCGCTGGTCCGGGAGGACGGGCAGCTGTGGTACGACGCGGAGGGGCAGGCCTGGCTGGACCCCACCGACCCGCAGGTGCTGCAATACATCACCGCGCTGGTGAAGGAGTGCGGCGAGCTGGGCTTTAAGGAGGTCCTGCTGGACCAGTTCTGCTACCCGGCGGATACGACGGGCGTTGCCAACACGGCGGCGGACCCGGCGCAGGTGCTGGCCGACTTTGCCGAAAATCTGCGGTCGGCACTGCCGGAGGGCACAGCCCTGTCGGTGGTAGTGCGAAGCACGGACAGTCTGTCCGTGGAGCAGATGGCTGAGCTGTTCGACCGGCTGTATGTGCCGGCGAAGGGCGACCTTGCCGCCGTAAAGGCCGCACTGCCGGAGGGCTATGACCCGGAGACGCGGGTGGTGGCCATGACGGCGGAGGCACCGCAAAGCGGAAGCTATGTGATCGTAAGCTGAACAAAAAAAGAAGCACCCGGGCGGGTGCTTCTTTTTTTGCCTGATTTATTCCTGAGGCGGTGTGCTGTCGGCCGGGGCACTGTCCTTGGGGGCGGAGCAGTGGGGGCAGACACCGTTTTCCAGCTTGGCACCGCACTGGCCGCAGAAGTTGGCGGGGGGCTGTGCCTGGGCGGCTTGTGCCGCAGCCTGTGCCGCCTCACGGCGCTGGCGGAGAGCCTCCTTCATCTCCTGCATATTCGGGGCGGCAAACACGTCCCCGCTGCCCTTGCCGGTCTGATCGGCCAGCTTGTGGTTGATGGAGATGACGTTCTTCAGCAGCAGGATGGCCATCATCATCAATTCATAGCTGAGGCGGATCGCAATGGGCCCCAGGATGATGATCAGCAGACCATAGCCGCCCATCCAGATGCGGTCGCCGGTCCAGTAGTTGTACTCGGTGCGGAAGAGCATGAGCACGCCGAAGATGATAACGGCGGCGGTGGTGAAGATGTACAGGGCCTGAAGGATCTTTTCCACCATCAGGTACTTGAAGTTGCAGGTATCGTGGAGGAACTTGCCGAAGGCGCCCAGCTTCTCCCGCTTCTTCTCCGGGACCACATAGATGAAGGCCAGGACAGTGGCGACGAGGGCCAGGACACCGGCGATAATGAGCATGGTGGTAGGCATCATGATTTCTCTCTCCTTTTTATATGTGATATCCTCAATATATCGGGAAACCGGGCTATTGTCAAGGCAAAAACGTCCCGCGGCGAGAGCCGCGGGATGTTTCGTTTTCTCTGTTGATCAGTTGTTGTCCTCGGGACGGGGCCGGCGGTACTCCTGGGCCTTCTCCTCGCCCTTCAGGACGCGCAGGGCACCCTGGGCCAGGGCCAGCAGCTCGTCTTCACCGGGATAGACGGTGATGGGAGCGATCCAGCCGACCATCTCGGAGATGGCGTCCACGGTCTCCTTGCCGTAGGCGATGCCGCCGGTGAGGATGATCTGGTCCACCTTGCCGTGCATGACGGCGGCCATGGCGCCGATCTCCTTGCCGATCTGGTAGTGGAAGGCATCCACCACGCCGGCGATCTTCTTATCGTGCTCGGCCTGCGCCAGCAGATAGCGCATATCGTTGGAGCCGGTGTAGGCCACCAGACCGCCGCGGCCGGAGAGCATGCGGTGCATCTCCCCCTCGGTGTACTTGCCGGAGAAGCACTGCTTCACCAGCTGACCGGTGGGCAGGGAGCCGGAGCGCTCGGGAGAGAAGGGACCCTCGCCGTCCAGCGCGTTCTGGGTGTCCACCACGCTGCCCTTCATGTGCGCGCCGATGGAAACGCCGCCGCCCATGTGGCAGACGATGAGGTTCAGATCCTCATACTTCTTGCCCTGCTCCTTGGCGAAGCGCTTGGCCACGGCCTTCTGGTTCAGAGCGTGGAAAATGCTGACGCGCTGGAACAGGGGGTGGCCGGCATAGCGGGCCACGTCTGTCATTTCATCGATGACCACAGGGTCGACGATGTAGGAGGGGATGCCCAGCTCGTCGCCGATCTCGCGGGCGATCAGGCCGCCCAGATTGGAGGCGTGCTGTCCCTGCACGCCGATGGTGCAGTCCTTGACCATGTTGTCGTTGACAGCGTATGTACCGCCGCGAATGGGGCGCAGCAGACCGCCGCGGCCGGAGACGGCGGAGAGGGTGCGGGCGTCGAAGCCCTGCTCGCGCAGCGCCTTCATTACCAGGTCGCGGCGCCAGTCCTTCTGGGCGGGGATAGTGTTGAACTGGGCGATCTCCTCCGCACTGTGGCGCAGGGTCTTGTCGAAGAGAAGCTGCTCATCCTCATAGACACCGATCTTGGTGGAGGTGGAGCCGGGATTGACTACAAGAATTCTGTAAGACACGTTTGTTTTCCTCCTATGCTCTTTTGTTCCGCGGCACAGCGGGTAAAATCAACATTCCTTATTATACAGAATATGATGCCGTCTGTAAATGGGTTTTTACGCAAAAATGCGGTATTTTACATACGGGTCTGATTGACAAAGCGCATAGTGTGGGCTAAAATGATATATGTGAGTTTATACCGTTCTTCCATTCGGAACGGGGAAAAGGAGAACTATCCTATGGAGAAGAAGACGTTTTATATCACCACGCCCATCTACTACCCCTCGGACAAGCTGCACATCGGCCACAGCTACTGCACCGTGGCTACCGACGCCATCGCGCGTTACAAGCGTTTGCAGGGCTATGACGTCATGTTCCTGACCGGCACCGACGAGCACGGCCAGAAGATCGAGACGAAGGCCAAGGAGGCCGGCATGACGCCCCAGGCGTTCGTGGATCACATCGTGGAGGGCGAGAAGGGCATTCTGGACCTGTGGAAGTTGATGAACATCAGCAACGACCGGTTTATCCGCACCACCGACGACTATCACTGTGCCGCCGTGCAAAAGATCTTCAAGACCATGTACGAGAAGGGCGACATCTATAAGGGCACCTACAAGGGCAAGTACTGCACCCCCTGCGAGAGCTTCTGGACCGAGAGCCAGCTGGTGGACGGCAAGTGCCCTGACTGCGGCCGCGAGGTGAAGGACGCGGAGGAGGAGGCCTATTTCTTCCGGCTGAGCAAGTACGCCGACCGGATACAGCATCTGCTGGAGGATACGGACTTCCTGCAGCCCCGCACCCGCGTAAACGAGATGGTCAACAACTTCATCAAACCCGGTTTGGAGGACCTGTGCGTCAGCCGCACCAGCTTCAGCTGGGGTATTCCCGTGGACTTTGATCCCGGCCACGTGGTGTATGTGTGGGTGGACGCGCTGTTCAACTACTGCACCGCCCTGGGCTTTGACAACGATAAATATGACGACTACGACAAGTACTGGCCCGCCGATTACCACATCGTAGGCAAGGAGATCGTGCGCTTCCACAGCATCATCTGGCCCGCCATGCTGATGAGCATGGGTATGCCTCTGCCCAAGCATGTGTACGGTCACGGATGGCTGGTCATCGACGGCGGCAAAATGTCCAAGTCCAAGGGCAATGTCGTCGATCCCTACGCCCTGTCCGAGATGTTCGGCGTGGACGCCCTGCGGTTCTTCCTGCTGCGGACGTTCCCCTTCGGCAGCGACGGCAACTTCAGCAACGAGCTGCTGATCGGCACCATCAACACCGACCTGGCCAACAAGCTGGGCAACCTGGTCAGCCGCACCACCGGCATGGCGGAAAAGTACTTCGGCGGCAAGCTGCCCGTACAGCGGGAGGACGCTCCGGAGGACTGCGAGCTGAAGAAGATGGCCTGCGCGCTGCGTGACCGCTATCAGGCGGAGATGGACAAGCTGCAGCTGCAGAACGGACTGGACGAGGTGTTCAAGGTCATCGACCGGGCCAACAAGTATATCGACGAGACGGCCCCCTGGGCGCTGGGCAAGGATGAGAACAAGCGCGAGCGCCTGGCCGCCGTGCTGTACAACCTGCTGGAGACGGTGCGTATCTGCACCACCCTCCTGCTGCCCGTCATGCCCGACACCTGCGATAAGATATTCGCCAAGCTGGGCGCGGACGAGGCCTGCCGCAGCTGGGACAACGCCAACGTGTGGGGCGTGCTGCCCAACCAGGCGGTCATCAGCAAGGGTGAGAACCTGTTTCCCCGCATCGATGTGGATGAAGCCCTGGCCAAGCTGAACGAGCTGCAGGAGCAGCAGAAGAAGGCCGCCCTGCCGGCCGTGGAGCTGGAGCCCTATGTGGAGGACGAGGTAGACTTCGATACGTTTCTGAAGTCCGATTTCCGCGCCGTGAAGATCAAGAACTGCGAGGCGGTGAAGAAGAGCGACAAGCTGCTGAAGTTTACCCTGGACGACGGCAGCGGCACGGACCGCATCATCCTCTCCGGCATCCACCAGTACTATGAGCCGGAGCAGCTGATCGGCAAGACGGCCATCGCCATCCTGAACCTGCCGCCGCGGAAGATGATGGGAATTCCCTCCTGCGGCATGCTGATCTCCGCCGTGCACAAGGAGAAGGGTGAGGAGAAGCTGCACCTGATGCTGATCGACGACAGCGTTCCCGCCGGCGCCAAGCTGTGCTGACAAAAAGTGACCGAAGGAGCACCCCGCCAGGGGTGCTCCTTTTTACTATATAATATACTTCGTAAGAATTTTGAAAGGAAGCGTCATATCCTGCTTCAAAAGGGTAGTTAATGTGTGAAGAAGGCGAAAGGAGGTACGTCGCCCCATGGAGGACCAACAGATCATACGCCTGTTTTTTGAGCGCTCGGAGCAGGCGATCACCGAGCTGTCACGGAAGTACGGCGCACTGTGCTTCCAAATCGCCGACAACATTCTGGATGACCCGCAGGACGCGGAGGAATGCGTCAACGACGCCTGGCTCGGCGCGTGGAACAGTATCCCCCCGCAGCGCCCCGACCCGCTGAGAGCCTATATCTGCCGCATTGTCCGCAACCTTTCTTTGAAAAAGCTGCGGGCCAATTCCGCGCTGAAGCGGAGCAGCCGGTTTGAGGTCTCGCTATCCGAACTGGAGGACTGTATTTCCGCCAATTCCCTCGACGAGCAGCTTGCCGCAGGTGAGCTGTCCGCGCAGATCAATGCGTTTCTCGCTGCCCTGCGCCGGGATGACCGGGTCATGTTCGTCAGGCGGTACTGGTTCGCGCAGCCGTTGTCCGAGATTGCGGATGCCTTCGGTACCACTGAAAACAACGTATCTGTCCGGCTGGGCAGAATTCGCAGGAAATTACATATGTACCTGGAACGTAAGGAGGTAACTCTATGATGGAGCACAACACTGAAAAGCTGCTCTCCGCCATTGGAGACGTGGATGCGGCGTATCTGGAGGAGGCCCTTGATTTTGATGCCGCGAACGCGGGCCGGAAACGGGCAGCCCGCTTCCCTAAATTATCCGCCGCGTGCGTGGCGGTGCTGGTCATACTGGGCGTATCCGTGACCGCCTTTGCCGTCAGCAGACTGCCGCTGTCATGGCGCGACATCTTTTCTCCTGAACAGACCGTCATCGGCGACGATGACGAGGTTCCGGTGATCTCTCAACAGCAGCAACCGGAACAGCATCAGCAGCAGGCCGTACCTACGGAGGAAATGCAGATCAAGATAGAGAAGGTGATCTCTGACGAGCGAACCCTATATCTTCTCTATTCCGTGAAGGCCAACGAGGGTGCGGTTCTGGATCAGAAGGGGCAGTTTGCCGAGCTTGATCTCTATTTCCCTGGCAAGATGATGTCCGGCGCGTATGTGTCGTCCTTCCTCCCGCGGAAGGAGGGCGTGCCGGAGAACGAGCTGGAAGGCGTCGTATACGCCAACTGGCAGCCGGGCAGCAGTGCCAACGGTCTGGTGATGACCTTCGCCAACTGGCAGGAGAAACGCTGGTTCGACCACGAGACGATCGACTTCAACGTGGCGGAGATGGTGGAAAACGCCGGAGAGAACGCCAAGCTCCCCCAGTGCCAGCAGCGTTTCCGCAACGGAACGGTGCGGTATTACTGGCAGCCGGGGGACGCGGACGTGCAGCTGCCCTGCGGCGCGTCCATCTGCAACGCCGGATGGGAGGACGGCACTCTCCATCTGGTGATGAAAGAACCGCTGGGCTCGGATGAATGGTCCGCGTCCTGGGAGAAGAACTGGTATTTCCTGGACACGCGGACGGGCACGGTCATCTACCCGGAGTCCCACTGTCATTTCGGACAGCCCGACGAGTTTGACCCGGATGCCACGGATGCCGACTGGCGGTACTTTTGGCGGGATGTGGCCGTTGACAAGGAAGCGCTCCCCTATTTGGAACTGCACTGGGGCGGAAAGGAGATCACCACCACCGTGCTGCCAGGGGACTGGCGGGTCACGCTGGAAGGCACGCCGGTCACCATTGAAAGCGAGGTGCTGGCGGAGAACGTTTCCCTGTCCTATGGCGGCGAGACGCTGACAGCGGAGAAAATCGAATGCTCCAAGCTGTCCATGGCGGTGTACTTCGCCGATTATGTGGACTCCACCACCGGCATTCTCAGCGCGTTCAGGGTATTTGACGCGGATGGTGCGCCTATCCCGTGCCAATGGAGCTTTATCGCAGATCAAACCGACGATAGCTGCATGATCTGGACGCGGTTCGATGAGCCCATGGAGCCGGAGCGCATCTGCAAGCTGACGTTCAACGGAGAGACTGTGTTTGCGCGCTGACGGTTCCGCGCAATCAGCTTCGGAAACGGCAGAACAAAAGAGGGGCGGTCACGCCCCTCTTTTGTCGTCTGCTATCGTCCGGGACGGCGCGGAGGCCGCCGCATCGGCGGAATGCCGAATTCTCCCGCGCTGTCTTGCAAGGCGTCGCCCGGTTTGCTATAATGAGAAAAATGTCATGGATAGCAAGGAGGGACAGACTGTGGGCGACGGCTATTTTCTGCTGACAAATCTGCTTTCTGAGGACGAGAAACGGGTGATCACCAGCATCACGGCACATATCGAGCGCGGCGAGAAGCGCGTGGGTATCCAGCAGATCGCCAACGAGAACTTTCTCTCCACCACCACCATCGTTAAGATGTGCAAGCGGCTGGGCTTTGACGGATACAGCGAGCTGTACTACTACCTCAGCCGCCAGTTCAACTCCCACGGCCAGGACCGCAGCGCGGAGAATATCAAGAGCCTGATCGACAATTATTCCGACGAGCTGCTGGACCGGCTCTGCGGCCTGCTGGACCAGTCGCGCCGGGCCAAGCTGTTCACCACCGGCGAAGGCTTTTCCAACATTGTGGGCGCCTATATCGCCCAACGGCTGTCCATCTGCGGCTTTATGGTGTTCAACAACGTCCATTTCTATGACTATATGCTGTTCCGCGACGCGCACCACCTGTCCGACGCGGCGGAGGCCCCGCCGGTGATGTTCGCCGTCAGTCAGAGCGGCGAGACGGAGCCGGTGCTGAACGACGTGCGTCACGCCCGGCAGAACGGCCACAAGATCGTCACGTTCACCAAGCGGAGCGACTCTACCCTGGCGCAGATGTCGGACATCGTGTTTGTGGTGGACGGCTCGCGGCAGACGCTGGCCGGCAGCCTGCCCAACAGCTTTTTCGGCCATGTGATACTGGCGTTCGAGGAGCTGGTGGCGTTCTACTTCGGGCGGGAGAGGGACGCCTGAGATATTACTTTTTTTACCAAATCGGAAAATTTTTCTCTATAAAGGTGTGCTATACTGTGAGACGGTATGGTGCGCCTTTTGCTGTGCCATGCCGCTGTACACGTCCCGGAGAACTACTCCGGGCAAGGGAACAACACTTTATGGAGGAAAAAAGAATGAAAAAGTTTTTTGCTCTGCTGCTGGCGCTGGTCATGGCGCTCGGCCTGCTGGCCGGCTGCGGTGACAAGACCGATGGCGACAATACCGGCGACACCGACGGCGCGAAGAAGATCGAGACCCTGAAGGTCGCGTTCGTGCCCTCCCGCGAGCCGGAGGAGATCATTACCGTTACCGAGCCCCTGAAGCAGATGCTGAAGGACGAGCTGGCCAAGCAGGGCTACGAGGTGGGCGACGTGGAGATCACTGTCGGCACCACCTATGAGGCCGTGGGCGAGGGCCTTGAGGCCGGCACCATCGACGTGGGTCTGATCCCCGGCGGCACCTATGTGCTGTATGACGACGGCGCCGAGGTCATTCTGACCGCTACCCGCGACGGCTTGAGCAAGGACTCCGACAACGCCAAGGACTGGAATGACGGCCAGCCCACCGAGGCTTCCGACAAGCAGGCCGTTTCCTACCGCGCCCTGTTCATCGCCGGCCCCTCTGACAAGGGCCAGGAGCTGGTGAAGAAGGTCAACGCCGGCGAAGAGCTGACCTGGGAGGACCTGGACAGCGCCAACTGGAGCGTCATGGGCACCTCTTCCCCCGCCGGCTACATCTATCCCGCCCTGTGGCTGCAGGATCACTACGGCAAGGGCATCTCTGACCTGAAGAGCGCCGTGCAGTCCGACTCCTACGCCAGCGCCTTTGCCCGTCTGGCCTCCGGCCAGGTGGACGTGCTGGTGACCTATGCCGACGCGCGCCGCGACTATGCCGAGCGCTGGAACACCGAGTTCGGCCGTGAGGGCTCCATCTGGGAGGAGACCGGCGTGATCGGCGTGACCGCCCCCATTTACAACGACACCATCTCCGTCAGCAAGAACTCCGAGATCATGGACGCGGACCTGATCGCCGCGCTGCAGCAGGCGTTCATCAACATCGGCAACACCGATGCCGGTAAGGAAGTCATCGCTATCTACAGCCACAACGGCTATCAGGTGGCACAGGCTTCCGATTACGACAACGAGCGCGCCGCGCAGAAGCTCATCCAGGAGCTGTCTGCCGCCAACTAAAGCACTTTCCCAAGCGCGGGGAGGACTGCACAGCCATGACCTTCCGCTGTGCAGCCCTCCCCGTGTGCTATTTCAGGAAAAGAGGAGACCATATGATCATTTTCGACCATGTATCCAAGGTGTATCCCAACGGCACGGTGGGTCTGGACGACGTGGACCTGACCATTCAGGACGGCGAGTTTGTGGCCATCATCGGCCGTTCCGGCGCGGGCAAGTCCACGCTGCTGCGCTCTGTGAACCGGATGCACCAGATCACCTCCGGCACGCTGACGGTGAACGGCACCGATGTCAGCACCCTGTCGGGCAAGAGCCTGCGCCGGTTCCGCCGGGGCATCGGTATGGTGTTCCAGTCCTTCAATCTGGTGACCCGCACCACCGTCATCAAGAACGTGCTGTCCGCCTGCGTGCCGGATATGCCCTTCTGGCGGGTGCTGCTGGGCGCCTTCCGAAAGGCGGACAAGATCAAGGCGCTGGAATCGCTGGATAAGGTGGGTATTCTGGACAAGGCCTACATCCGCGCCGACCAGCTCTCCGGCGGTCAGCAGCAGCGGGTGGCGCTGGCCCGCACACTGACCCAGAACCCCCGGATCATTCTGGCAGACGAGCCGGTGGCTGCCCTTGACCCCGTTACCGCCAAGCAGGTGATGCAGGACTTCGTCCGCATCAATGAGGAGATGGGCATCTCCATCCTGCTGAACATCCACCATGTGGAGCTGGCGCTGGAGTACGCCGACCGCATTATCGGCATCCGCGCCGGCAAGATCGTCTATGACGGGCCCTCCGCCAATGTGGACCAGTCGGTGCTGGACGCCATCTACGGTGACGACAGCGAGACGGAGGCAGACGCATGAGCCTGTACGACCGTCTGTTCAAGCCCCGCCGCTATACGCTGCCCAACGGCGCGGTGGTGGAGGAAAAACGCAGCCGCGCGCCGCTGGTCATTCTGATCGTGCTGGCGCTGGGCGCGCTGTCTGTGCACATCACCGGCTTCGATTTCGGGGTGTTGGTGAAGAAGGGCAGCAAGTTTTTCGATATCCTCGCGGCCATGTTCCCGCCCAACACGGGGTATCTGAGTAAGATCTGGCAGCCCCTGTGGGATACCATCAAGATGTCCTTCCTGGGTTCGTTCATCGGCGCGGTGCTGGCGATCCCCTTTGCCGTAGCCGCCGCCAGCAACATCGTCACCAACCGCGTGGTGGTGTTCATCGTCCGGCTGTTTCTCAGCCTTGTGCGGACACTGCCCACGCTGGTGTGCGCCCTGATCGCCACCTACATCTTCGGCCTGGGCACCATGGCGGGCACCTGCGCCATCGCGGTGTTTACCTTCGCCTATGTGGGCAAGCAGCTCTTCGAGATCATCGAGACGGTGGATATGGGACCCTATGAGGCCATGGAGGCGCTGGGCGCCACCCGGCTGCAGGCCTTTACCACGGCGGTGTTTCCCCAGGTGCTGCCCACCTATCTGTCCGTATCCCTGTTCTGCCTGGAGGGCAACGTGCGCTACGCCTCCATCCTGGGCTACGTGGGCGCGGGCGGACTGGGCCTTATTATGAATGAAAAGATCGGCTGGCGTGAGTACGACAGCCTTGGCATGATCCTGATCGTTCTGTTTGTGGCCGTTATGGTCATCGAGGCGATCAGCCACGCCCTGCGTAAAAAACTGACGTAAGGAGGGCCGTATGGAACAGAGAATTCAAAAAGCCTGCGCCTCCGCGCCGAAAACGTGGCTGTGGCAACTGCTGGCGGCCTTCATCGTGGCCTGCCTGCTGGCGTGGTCCGGCACGGCCGTACAGACCAGCAACCCCACCAGCAACGGGCTGGAGGTAGCCGGGAATATCATCTCCGGTATCTTCCATCCCTCCGCCAAGCTGCTGTTCACACTGGGCACCAACGGTGTGCCTTATCTGCTGCTGGAGACGTTCTGCATCGCCTTTCTGGGCACCATCGTGGGCGCGGTGATCTCGCTGCCCCTGTCGTTTATCTCCGCCAGCAATCTGGTCCCCAAGCCGCTGGCGCTGGTGGGACGCATTCTGATCGCCGCTATCCGCACCGTTCCCGCCTTTGTCTACGGCCTGATGTTCATCCGCGTCACCGGCCCCGGTCCCTTCGCGGGCCTGCTGACCATGTCCCTGTGCTCCATCGGCATGGTGTCCAAGATGTTTATCGAGAGCATCGAGGACCTGGACAAGCGCATCCTGGAGTCGTTGGACGCCGCGGGCTGCACCACGTTCCAGAAGATCCGCTACGGCATTCTGCCGCAGCTGACGGCGGACTTTACCTCCACCATCATCTACCGCTTCGACATGAACCTGCGCGACGCCACGGTGCTGGGCCTGGTGGGCGCGGGCGGTATCGGCGCGCCGCTGATCTTCGCCATGAGCGCCTATCGCTGGAACGAGGTGGGCGCGATCCTGCTGGGCCTGATCGTGCTGGTGCTGATCATCGAGTGGATATCCTCCCGGATCCGTATCAAGCTGGCACGGGGGTGAGCCGATGGACACAAAACGCTTTACCATCTACTTTACCTCTGACCTCCATGGTTATATCTATCCCACCGACTACCGCAGCCGGCAGGAGAGGAATATCGGTCTGTTCAAGTGTGCCAGCCAGTTTCATAAGGACGGGAACACGCTGGTCATCGACGGCGGCGATATCCTGCAGGGCTCGCCGCTGGGTGCCTACTGCCATGACACATTGGGCGACGCCAGCCGGTTCGCCGAGATAATGAACCGCTGCGGCTACGACTATGTGACCCTGGGCAACCACGACTTCAACTACGGCATGGACTATCTGGACAGCTATCTCAACGCTCTGCACGCCCGCTGCGTCTGCGAGAATGTCCGCTGGGACGGCGCCCGCGTGCGCTTCCCTGCCCGTATCCACACGCTGGAGAACGGCCTGCGGATCGGCATCGTGGGCATCGTCACCGACTACGTGAACATCTGGGAGAAGCCGGAGCACCTGTCCGGCATCACTATCAGCGACCCTATCCCCGCCGCGCGTGCGGCGCTGGAATCCCTGCGGGGCCGGGTGGATGTGACGCTGTGCATTTATCACGGCGGCTTCGAGAGAGATCTGGCCACCGGCCGCGTGCTGTCCACCACCCACGAGAACGTGGCCTACCGCCTGTGCCAGGAGCTGGACTTTGACCTTCTGCTGACAGGGCACCAGCACATGACCGTCCACGGGCAGACGCTGTGCGGTACTTTTGTGGTGCAGCCCACCGACCGGGGACAGGAATTCCTGCACATCGAGGCGGCCATATCCGAAACGGGCAAGCGCTTCACCAGCGAGACGATCCCCGCATCCGGTGCATGCCGCCGGGAGTGGCTGGACGAGTTCGCCGGCATGGAGCGCGGCGCCCAGGACTGGCTGGATCAGGTGGTGGGCCATCTGCCGCAGCCTCTGATGCCGGACACGCCGCTGCACATGGCGGCCGGAGGCAGCGGCCTCCCCGATCTGTTCAACGCGGTGCAGCTTTGGGCCAGCGGCGCGCAGCTGTCCGCCTCCAGCCTGGCCAACGACGCGGCGGGGCTCCCGCGGGTGGTGCGGCGGCGCGATCTGCTGATCGCCTACCCCTACACCAACACGCTGTCGGTGCTGGAGATCACCGGCGCTGTTCTGCGGCAGGCGATGGAGCGCAGCGCGGCGTACTTTACCCGGAACGACGACGGCACCCTGCGGGTGTCGGACTGCTTCCTGGAGCCGAAGGTGGAGCATTACAACTATGACTACTACATGGGCGTGTCCTACACCTATGATATCTCCCGCCCGGTGGGGCAGCGGGTCGCCGCCATGACCGTGCAGGGAAAGCCCGTGGCGGATACCGATGTGTTCACCATCTGCCTGAACAGCTACCGCGCCAGCGGCACCGGCGGGTATGACTGCTATGTGGGCTGCCCCGTGGTGCGGGAGATCGGCACGGAGATGTCCGATCTGATCCTGGACTACTTCAAGCAGTACGGCGACGCCATGCCGGAGCGCCGCAGCGATTTCCGGGTCCTTCCGCCTATGCGGAGCGAGGGATAAGCGCCGCTGCGTCTCGGACAAACCGCTGCCATTTCACAACGCTTCCTGTGCTCCAAAAGCCCCGGGACCTTTTCGGCCCCGGGGCTTTTTGGCGTGCGTCACTGACTCGAATTCAAAATTTGCAAAACAAAAAACCTCGGAACCCTTGTGGTTCCGAGGTTTTCATGGTGCGCGGTACAGGACTCGAACCTGTGACCCCATGCACGTCAAGCATGTGCTCTACCAGCTGAGCTAACCGCGCAGACAACGATAGTATATTACCCTATCAGCCCCGGTTTGTCAACACTTTTCTTGCCTTTCCAGCGGAAATTTACCGTGCGTGCGGTAAAAAGCCCCGGGAAGGATGATCCCGCGGCAAAACCGAATTGCTGGAGAGGGTCTTTGTGCCGCCATCAGGTCAACTATATTTTTGCAGCGCTGTCTTTGTGGCGCGAATGACGTCCTTGAGGATCCTCAGCTGCTGCGGTGTGCAGTTTTCCAAAAGTGCTGTGATCTCATAAAGGGAGCCGCTTCTCGAGGTATTAGCGGTTTCAAACAGCAGCTCGTCCGTCTGCACCTCCAGCGCCAGCGAAATGGCCACGAGTACGGGCAGGCTGAGCTTGGTGTTGCCGGTTTCGATATGACTCATGTGCGTGGTTGAAATGCCTATTATCTCCGCGAGCTCTTCCTGTGAAAGCTCGTGAACCTTGCGCATTTTTCGTATTCTCTGTCCGATTTCATAATAATCCATGCTAGTTACCGCCCGTACAATTAAAATCTACTTGAATTATATGAGCGCCTGTGCTATTCTTAAATAAACTATATAGGCTGTTTTACGCCTATACAGTTAAAAACAGGAGGGATAAAAATGAAAACACGAATTTTGGCAATGCTGCTGGCTGTTGTCATGGCGGTTTCTCTGGCTGCCTGCACCAGCTCCGATTCCCGCTCGTCCAAAACGGCCACCTGCGGTGCCTGCGGGCGCACATATGAAGCGGGGGACAGCGGAGGAAACTACATGAGCATCGCGCGGACACACATGTGCAAGAACTGCGCCCGAAACTACAAATCCATGCAGGAAGCTTTGGGAAATTGAGGGATGCAGTATGAAAAGAACTGCCGCAGCATTTTTGGCTGCACTTATGCTCATGTCACTGGTGGCTTGTGGAGAGAAAGAGCCGGAGATGACTGATGAGGAAAAAATAGCGTATATTGCCCAGCAGCTTGTGAACACCTCGTGGATGGTTCAGGGCAGTCCGTACAGCACGGTATATACGTTTACGATCAACTTTGACAAAGACCTGTCGTTTCACCTGTATGGGGAGTCACTCCTGCACGGAAACACCGAGGTGGAGTGTGACGCGGAAAGCAAGAATCTTTCTGTGTCTACAGACGCAACCGGCCACAACTTCGGTATAAAAGCCACCGCCGGCAAATGGGACGTATCCATACCCATATTGTGCGACGAAAACCTGAACCTTGAATATGTTGGCTACTGCTCATTCTACAGCGGCGGTATTCGCGTAACAGCCAAAGCGGAGAAGCTGTAACAGGAGGGATATGCGCGTGTCAAATAATGGCAATGAGAAAGAGATCAGCCGGCATAACCTTGGAACACTCTGTTTTCTGGGCGGTTTTGGGCTTATCGTACTGGTTTGCTTTGCCATGCACGGAGGCACGGCTTCAGCGGTTTTGGGCATGGTCGGCGTCGGCGGTATACTTGCCGGGCTGCTTCTGTGGGCTCACAACCGCAGCGCCGCGCAGATCCGGGAACAGCAGATGCTTGCCGAGGCCCAGGTGAAATATATGGCGGCCAAGGTCAAAAGTGGTCAGCAGATCACAGAAAAAGATTTGGACGATATTTCCGGCCTGACAAAAGCACGGCAGGAACAGGAAAAGAAGAAGGACACAGGACGCATCGTTAAAGGCGCTGTCGTAGGCGGTATTGTGGCCGGTGATGTCGGCGCGGTTGTGGGTGCTGTGGCTGCAAAAAACAAGATCGACAACGAGAAGAAGGCGCGGTAAAAGTGTATTTCCACTTTTCTTGCCTTTCCCGCGGAAATTTGCTATACTTACGGGGAAAGACTGTGAAAAGAGGATGATCCCATGGAAAAGATCGCGTTGGTGACCGGCTCCTCCCGGGGCATCGGACGGGCGGTGGCCCGCCGCTTGGCCGCCGAGGGCTACGCCGTGTGCGTCAACTACCGGGAGCGGCAGGACTGCGCCATGTCGCTGGTGGCGGAGATCAGCGCCGCCGGCGGCCGCGCCATGGCCGTGCAGGCGGACGTGGCGCACCGGGTACAGGTGAACGAGATGGTGCGGCGGGTGGAGGGCGAGCTCGGCCCCGTGTCGCTGCTGGTGAACAATGCGGGCGTGGCGGGACAGGCGCTGTTCCAGGACATCACCGACGCCCTGTGGCACCGCTATTTCGCCGTGAACGTGGACGGGGCGTTCCACACCATACAGGCGGTGCTGCCCCATATGCTCCGCGAACACGCCGGGTGCATCGTCAACGTGTCGTCCATCTGGGGCCTGCGGGGCGCCAGCTGCGAGGTGACGTACTCTGCCACCAAGGGCGCGCTGATCGCGCTGACGCGGTCGCTGGCGTCGGAGCTGGCGCCAACGGGCATCCGGGTCAACTGCGTTGCGCCGGGTGTCATTAAGACCGATATGCTGAACGCTCTGCCGCCGGAGGTACTCCCCCAGCTGGCGCAGGAGACGCCGCTGGGCCGCCTGGGTACGCCGGAGGACATCGCCGCCGCTGTCAGCTTCCTGGCGGACGAAAAGGCGTCGTTCATCACCGGGCAGGTGCTCACCTGCGACGGAGGATTTATATTGTGACCGCGAAAACGCAGCCCGCCTCAAAAGAGGCGGGCTGCTTCGTTATATATGTCCCTCCGGGAGGGGCTGGGCGTGGAGCATCACCCGGCCGAAGCAGGTCAGGCTGCGGCCGCTGCCCCGGTGGAATATCACGTCCATATTCGAGCGCTTCCGGTTCAGGGAGAACAGGTATACCATACCCAGCGGGTCCCGGTAGTACTGCTTGCACAGCATATCGCCGTCCACGCAGAAGATGCCCACGTCGCCGCTTTGCACCGGGTCGTGGTTCACGTAGACCACGGCGCCGTCGGCGATGACCGGCGCCATGGAGTCGCCCTGGATGCGCACGGCCAGCTCCGCGCCGGGCGGTACGTCGCCGGTGACCGGTATCAGCTCATAGTCCTCGCCGAACACCGGCGCGGCAAAGCCCGCGGCGGCGGGTGATGTGTACAGCGGGATGACCCGCCTCTCAGCGGCGGGGACGGCGGTGCGCAGGTCGTCAGTCATTTCGGTCAGCGCGTCCACCAGCGTGTGGACGGTCTGGCGCCCGGACAGGGGCAGATCCCGGTATTTGGCCAGCAGACGGCGCTCCTCGTCACTGTGGCCGCCGGAGGCGGCGCGGTAGCTGCCCCGGTACAGATAGTTGGGCTCAGCCTCCAGCGCGTCAAACAGCCGCAGGAGCACCTCCTCCTTGGGGGCGCTGATGCCCGTCTCGTAGTTGCCCACGGCGGATACGGACACCCCCAGCCGGTCGGCCAGCGCCTGCCGGGTCAGGCCCAGCTCCTCCCGCCGCCGCCGCATTTGTTCACCAAAAGACACGCTGCGCACCTCCTCGACAAATACAGACTGCTTTTGACAGTATACTACGCTGGATTTTTGGTTTTGTCAAGGGATAATCACAAGAAACTTGTGATTTTTGACTTGACATCACAAGTTTCTTGTGATACAGTAGCATCATCAACAAGTTTCTTGGTTTTGAAAGGGGGTTGTCACAAGAATGCTGTGGCGTGGAGGAGGTGGATACAAACGGCGGCAGAGGGGGCGGCAAAAAACGAAAAGAGCACGCCGGAGCGTGCTCTTTTGCGGTGAGCTGGGCCGCTTCTCTCGGGGCGTGCACATGATAGATACCGCGGCGTTGACAATAAAAATACCGACCGCCTGAAAGGCTGATCGGTATTTTTGGCTTGTCCGACCGAAATAGATACCGCCGAGAAACCCAGTGTTTTCAAGGGTTTGCGGCATTTTTATTTGCCACAAATCGAAAAATCGGCTTTGACTTTCGAACCACCAAGGAAAAAGCTCCAATCTTATGTGCGACCAAAATAGATACGGCCTAAGTTGCTCGTTCAAGATGCTTTATTCTGTATTCTATTTCGTCCAGAGCGATTTGTAAATCACCTTCATCAAAATCATCACTCGAATAGTAGGCTTTTTCCCGCTCCATTAATGCACGGAGAGCATTGGCGGCGGCTTGGGTACCCAAATATTTGGTGGCAAAGGCATCCGCCCGAAGTTCCATATCCAGCACCTCGCCATTTTGAACCTTGTCCATCCGAGCATGATTATATCGTTCAAACTCCTCACCAGCGGAAACGCTGTCGTTATTTACGAGATGCCCGAGTTCATGCAGAAGGGCGAAGATCGCTTCATCTGTTTTGCTTCTGAGGCCTTCTATGAGCTTTTCATCCATTGCAACGAACTGGCCTTTACCATCTTTGGAATGGCTGCGGGCGGCGATGCAGAACTGATCATCTTCTGGTTTCCCGGAGAGTGCGACCAAGCCAACATTCATTGGAAAGAGCTTTGAGTTGATCATTCCGATCAGACCAAGCCCAATTTCTTCTTTAAGCAGCAGGATCGAGATCTTCTCATCTCCGCTCCCGAGTGTCAGGGTCTTATCTTCTTTTATTTCTCCCATCTCGATATCCATCATTACACTTTGCCTCGATTCATATGCGCGTCTTCATGCCGCTGAGTTTGATGGGCTGGGGATTGTCAGCTTCCTTTGGGAGGCTGCTGGCGCGGAAAGTCCAGCCATAAATACTCAGGGGTCATTGCGCTCATAGATCTCTCCTTTTCATAGATATCCGGTGTCTGGTCATTCTACCGCAAGAAATGTCCCATAATATGGACTATATCACTTTTGACATTCGGTGACAATAAAATCGTACAGAGCTTCGGGATCTTTTAGGTCCCACTCCTCATCACCGTCGCTTGACCAGACTTTATATTCTGGTTCTCCTTCATAGAGCCACCAGCTGATGTAATCATATTTATCGTTCACAGATTCCTTGAGCAGGATCATGGCAGCTTCGTAGAACTTGTTGTTTACACCGAATACAAAGTGACCCTCGCCCACGAGGGCGAGTGCCTCTTCAAACTGGTCGTTGATTTTGTTCTGCTCCTGAATGAGCTGCAAGACCTTCACAAAGGTTTCCTTTGATATCATCCTTCTCCAAGCTCCTTCTTTGCATTCATGAGCCAGGCGACGGCTTCTTCCTGGGTATCCGGATTAACCAACCATTCTAAGAAGCGCACAATCAGTTGCTCCAAAGTCCAGCCCAAGGGTTTGATGATCTTCTCCACTTGTGCCTTGAGCAACTCATCTACCTCAATTTCAACCGTTTCGTACTCAGGTTCAAACCACTTGTAGGGGCACAGGACACAGGAGTCTTTTCCTCTCTCTGTGATCACGAAGCCCACATTCTCTTCATCCATCCGCTTAAGGAGGCCATCCAGCCGTTCTTGGATTTCCTCAGCCGGAACCCGCTCCATTTCAGACAGCGGGTGATATTCTCTTAATTTCATGAATCGACCTCCAAACCGCTTTCCGCCTTGTGGCGGATGTTGTTTGCCTCCAGCTCCTCGAAAGTGACTGGCGCAAAGCCGTTGATGTCCACGCCGGCGTTCAGCATCAGACTGTTCGCCTGAATGAGCGGCCAGTATTCCGCATCGGTGTTCCCATGAATGTGTCCAAACACCATGTAGCATCTTGTCACATGCGGCCATGTCATCATGGGATAGTGGCATAGCGTCATTTGCCGCTTGCCGTCACTGATGAAGTGCAGGTTGTTCACGCTCTCAAAGTAGTCTTCAAGTTTGCACTTCTTGACCCAGCCCCTGTCGTGGTTCCCAATGATGAGATGCTTTTTCCCGTTGAGGCGTGTCAGGTACTCCTCGGCAGGCTTCTCATTCCTGAAAATCAGATCGCCCAGGATGTAGATCGTGTCGCCATTGGTTACTTTTGCATTCCAGTTTCGGATCAGAGCTTCATCCATCTCCTCGATGGTAGCAAAAGGACGGTTGCAAAGGCGGATAATATTCCGATGACCAAGGTGCAGGTCACTGGTAAAGAACATCATTACGGTTCACCTCGCTTTCACTCGTAGGAACTATAGCATTGTCACAGCATTTGTATGCCGTAGCTTTCCTCGTAGGTCGCCTTGTCAAGTACCTTCTCCAGAAACCAGTCGATTGTCATTTCGTTGGGGTTTGCCTCCATGTTCTCGAAGGTCTTTAGTGCAAGGTCGTTGGCTTCTTCACGGTCATATCCTTTCCTTTCAAGAGCCTTCGTCGCGTATTCCAACACGGCTTTTTTGTTACGACGCAATGCAGCTCTGTCCATAAGCTGGCTTACACTCCCTACTCTGAGATACGCAGCACAGGTGAGCTTTTTATTCATTCGATCCCTCCTTCAGCTTAACTGGTTCGATATCGTCCCATTGAGCAAGAGCGATTTCTTCCTCTGAGTTCTCAGAGGACAGGTTCATGAAGGCTTCCACGGTCCTGCCTGGAAACCAGCTCTGGCAATATCTCGGGAAGACGCCGTCTGGTACGATTCCTACTTGCTCCACACCGAGCAAACGGTTTTTCAAAAGTTGGGCATCACGGATGATCACAGGCAGCCCTGCATGCTTCAGCGCAAGGTAGAACTTGATTGCTTCGATACAGCGCCACTTCGCAGAGCCCGCCACCACGAGGTAGTACCCATCGATTGCCTCTCGGCCTTTTCCGACATAGAGGGATACATGGGTGGAGTTGCCGCCCCTGCACACTTCCCACGGATGCCCTCCACCGGGGTGATGGGCAAGCCATTGTGCAAAGGCATCGGGGGAGTCCGGATCTATATCGCCCAAACCATCATCACGACCATCTGCGTGTTTGTAGTACTGTTCCTTTGTAGGCAGCTCGGTCCCTTCATAATGATTGGCTGCGTAACCCATGGCGCAGAAGCGATAGAAGTCATTGGCTGTCATGACCGGGAGTCTTGCTTCTCCCGAAAGGTCTTCCGACCCAACCTCCAGGAATTCATGAACTTCCTCTTGCGTCAGGTTTTCAAAGAAAGTTTCCTTATCGTTGGGGTACAACTTCCAAAGGTCAGCCAGCTTGATCACGCCGACTCTGTGCTTATACGGAAGGAGCTTGGCGACCGTAGCATTGTAGCTTCCATTACGAACAGCTTCGATAGTCAGTTTTACTGCATCCACCAACCAGGCCGTAAATGCAGAGATGTCGTTTGGATACCCTCGCTCTCTCCGCCCATCTACTTCGATTACATGCTCATGACCAAGGAAGATGGCTCGATATTTGATATCTTTGTCCTCTACGGCATGGAAACAGTACCACTCCAGTTCATCCGGAAACTCGGACTTCCAATAAGCCTCATAATCTTCGTAGTCCTTAACGATTCCTTCAGCAAGGTTTTCCTCGTAATCTCCATAACTGTCGGCAAAATCCTCAATCGTGCCACGCTTTGCACACAGCCAAAGCTCTCTGGCACCGTTTTCTGAGGCAGACTCCAAGGCTTGCAGCATTCGATAGATCTCGTCGATTGCTTCATAACTGGCGTCATCGTAACCAAAGCTGCAGTTTACATTGCGATAGCCGATGCTGCCGAGCTGGTGAATATAATTTTTCACCTGAACGGCAGTCAGCTTGTTGCTTATCTCATAGGGAACGCTCATTGTGTTTCGCCCCCTTCAACGGGTTCTTCTTCGGAATAGAACTCTTTCATATCATCAAGGCGCAGACATGCAAGCCTCGTTTGGATAATACTGCCCCACAAAGCTGGCTTTTCATAGGCGGCGCCGCAGTCAATGTCGATCAAATTGCTCCCACGCCAGATCTGAACGGGATTTGTCAGCTGATGCTCTGTGGTAGGGGTATGTCCAAAGATGACAGTGTAGTCATCGGGGCCTCTATCGTAGCTGCGGTATCTGTACCAGACGGCAAACTCCCGTCCGTCCCGATGCTTCATGCTGGAGTTGAGATACTCATCTTCCGGCGCAGCGTGAGTCAGGAGGTAGTTCTGCCCATTCACCGTGATTTTAATGTTGACCGGCAGACCAGCCAAATACTCGAAGATGTCTTGGCGGACAGACTTGCGGATATGCTTCAGGTACTCATGGGTGATGTCACCACCGTTGCGGTACCAGAGATTCAGCCTTTTTTCTCTGATATAGCCTGCGTAGCTGTCATCTTCATCGACCAGATTGTACAGGGCATCGAGCATCATGTACTCATGGTTACCGAGGAGCATCACCACATTGGGCATGGCTCTGAGTTGCTGAAGTATGCGGATGCCGTCAGGGTTTCGGTCGATCACATCGCCCAATATGTAGAGAGTATCCTCGGGCTGCAGATTTATCTGCTCCATGATGGAGTCGAAGCGACGCCGGTGTCCATGGATATCAGACATTACATAGATCGTGGTGATTCACCTCCTTCAGATAAGCACGAATATATATGCCGTAGCATTCCGCAGAAAGCTACTCACTATCTTCTTTCTCTTCTTTCGTGTCGAACAGCGCTCTCCATAGATAAATGTGTTCTCCAACCATCTGCGGGTGACTATGGAAAATGTGGCGGCACAGCCGCTTATAGATTTCGTGGAAGCGAACATCATCGCCGAAGTCAAGCAGACCGTCCATGATGCTTTCCAATTCTCGCTCGTCCGTGATGTGACCCGCCACAGCGGAATCGACCAGAGCGGTGTATTGCACCAATGCCTGGTCTTTGAGCTTATTTAATGCCTCCACGGTCTCTTTGACCGCTTCTAAGGCTTCACTGTGTTGGTTCATTTTTATTCCTCTGGGATTTCAAAGTCGTGGAACAGGAAGTGTATCTTATCGATTCGCTTGTTGATATGCCAGTGACCGCAGTACCAATGTTCATAGTAGAGACGGCTCTCGATGGTATCCAGCCACTTCTCGGTGGAATCATCTACACTGTCCTGATCGATCATGGGCAGGAATGCTTCCCGCGGGATGTATTTGTACGGGCAGGTGTGAGACAGGACAGTGTCGACAACAAAGCCGCATTCTTCAAGTTTGCGCCAACAGTCCTCCTTGATTTCGTCGGATGGCTGCTCGTCTGGCCACCAACCATAGTTGTGGATCAGGCGATAGAACTTGTCCACACTGTAGGCTCCGCCCAGCACAAGATGGGACTTGCCATCCAGCGTGAAGATCTCTCCATCCTTAGCAAAGAGCAGGTTCGGGTATTCATCTTCGTACCATACCACGCCGTTGTTCCATTCCTTCGTTGTGTAGGTGGGGATTGTCGCAGGTCGCATCTCATGGTTCCCGTGGATGCAGAAGAAGGTTGGAGGCAGAGCTTTCAATGCTTTTTTGAGCTTTCTGTCGCGGGAATCGCCATAGTAGTTGGCACCTACATCGCCAAGGATCACAACAATATCATCATTGGTCAGCTCAAACCGATTGCAGAAGGCGGTCACCTCGGATGCAGAGCCGTGTATATCGCCGGTGTAGTAGATCATGATTTATCGCCTCACCTTTCTGTGCTTTGTTAACCACAGATTATACCAGCCACCCTGTCCAATATCCAGGGAATAATCTTGCAGGTTTGAGCAAATCCATATGTGCCCCAATTATACCAGCATCAAAGGCGAAAATCTCGGTTTCCACGAAATCATATACACCTCCGACAAAATCATATACACTTTTTCCGACCCTCATTGACCCGCAGTCACAGTGCTGACTGCGGGTTGATTGTTTTCTCAGTACCGTTGGGTAGAATATGGTGCGGGTCGGTACTCACGCAGAGTCTTCTTCAGGCTCTGGATGGTTTCCAGGATCACATACACTTCAAAATCGGTGCAGTCGGCCAACAGGACAGTCAGCTCTTTGCTGGCCGTCCTTTTACCGATCACAAGATGATCGATGAGCAAAGAGTCTGCGGATGTCTGTAGGGCGTTTGCAATTTGGACGAAGGTTTCCAGACTCATGCATTTGACGCCGTTTTCTATGTAGCTGATGTAAGAGGTGTTCTTGTCGATGATGTCGGAGAGCTGAATTTGTGAGATGTTGCGCTGTTTGCGAATTGTTTTGATGCGCTTGCCGATGATGGCGTTGTTGAGTTTCATAAAAGACCTCCAAAAAAATATTTGCAGGTCAATTATAGCGTCTACTTTATACTCACATACTTCGCTTTATTTTCATTTAGCCTGGACTTGATATAATTAACTAAAAATACAGCCTCCGGTTTAAGCAGAAGGTGGTGAGCCAATGTCAGAAGTGAATAAAGAACTAAGCAAGATCGTTGGCTCCCGCATCAAGGAATTGCGTGCAAAAAGAGGCATGAGCCAGGCGGACTTGGCTGCTAAAGCCAACATTTCTGTACCACATATGAGCTCTATCGAACTGGGCAAGACTCAGATGATGCTTCCCATGTTCGTCCGACTTCTGGAGGCGTTGGATGTCTCTGCGGACTATCTCCTCCGTGCCGATGTGACAAGCGTCAATGAACTGTATCAATCAGAGTTTGCCGAGTTGCTCTCAGACTGTACACCACAGGAGATGGAGGCCATCCTCCAGATTGTCAAGCAGCTTAAAAATACCATGCATCAGAAGACTGAGAATTAAAGTGGCCGATACCGGTCACTTTTTATTCCCTGCAGTAGATATGCCCCTCGCACATCGAGATTCAACGGATTGACTTTGGTCAATCCGTTTCTTTTTTTCTTCTTTTTCGACTGAGAGTCATAGTTGTGACTCTTGGAGTATTCTTTTCCCGCAAAGAAGTTTATATAATCTTTGCGTATTATGCAGAATGCAGTCTGATACAAGGGGTCGGGTTAAAGAAACTGGAGGAGTAGCATGGCAGACTTGATGAAACCGGGCGAGGTAACTGATTTAGAGGTACTTCCGTCTTTTGACTTCCTGCTTGAACAGGAAAACACGAAACAGGGTGCATTGGCCGAACACAGAGCTTGGCTTAAAAGTATTAAGCACGAAAGACCGAAGCCAAGTCACCCGTTTAAGGTGGCTGTGTATATCCGGTACTTCAACCAGACCCGGTACGACAATTACTTAGAAAAGCACAAGCAGCAGTTCCTGGATACCATCGGGCTTTGCCCGATGTGGGAGTTCGTTGGATTCTATATTGACGAGGGCGGCACAGCACCGAATATGGAAAGCGCACCTGAATGGTCTCGCTTACTTAATGACAGCTTTGAGGGAAAGGTGGATCTAATAATCACGCAGAAGACAAGCAACATTTCCAAGAAACAGTCAGAATTGACCTTCTGCTCAAGGCTCCTGGCGGCACTGGAAAAGCCTGTCGGGATATATTTTGTTTCGGAGGACATCTTCACACTGGCCTCCTACTATCAGGAGGACCTGAGAGATCCGTTTTTCTTTCCGAGTGAAGACTGGAAGGTTCTGCCTGATGAAGATTCACAGATAAGGGGTATGCTCCATGATTGATCAAGGCAGGCGCAGGAAGAATGAGGAGGCTCGGCAGAAGGTCCGTTCTCGCATCCAGAAGCGGATTGATACTGAGAACTACGAGTTCATACCGGCGAAAAAGCAGATAGACTACTATGACAACGATGTAGCTCAAAGGGTTGCCGTCTATGCCCGTGTTTCTACGGATAACATCCAGCAGACAACATCCTATGAATTACAGAAGAAGTATTACGAAGATTTTGTAGTTCGCCACCCGAACTGGACTCTGGTCAAGATATATGCGGATGAAGGTATCAGCGGCACCTCTTTGGCGCATCGAGACCAGTTCAATCAGATGATAGCAGACAGTCGTGCCGGGAAAATCGATATGATCATTACGAAGAGTGTTTCTCGTTTTGCTCGTAATGTGGTGGATTGCATCAGCATGGTTAGAGACCTTGCTGATTTGCCGCATCCAGTGGGCGTTTTCTTTGAGAGTGAGTGCATCTTCTCTCTGAAGGATGACTCGCAGATGGCTCTTTCATTTCAGGCAACTATGGCACAAGAGGAATCGCACATCCGAAGCCGAAGCATGGAGACATCTCTCCGTATGCGCTTGGATGGTGGGCTTCCTCTCACACCAAAGCTTTTAGGGTATTCCCACGATTCCGAAGGCAATCTTATCATCAACGAGGAAGAAAGCCCTACGGTCAAGCTGATTTTTTATATGTTTCTGTATGGCTACTCCACAACCGAGATCGCTGAAACGCTTACTGAGTTGGGTCGCAAGACCTATTTGGGCAATGTAAAGTGGACAGCCGGTTCAGTTGTTCAGGTACTTCGAAACGAGCGCCACTGTGGTGATGTCCGAACTCGCAAGACTTTCACGCCCAACTACCTGACCCACAAGTCGAAGAAGAACCGTGGAGACCGCCCTCAAAGCATCTATCGCGATCATCATGAAGCCATTGTTTCTCGGGATGATTATATTGCTGTTCAGCATCTGCTGAACAATTCAAAGTATGGCAACAAATCCATTCTCCCCGAACTGCGAGTTATAGACAGCGGTATCTTGAAGGGATTCGTGTCGATTAACACTCGCTGGGCCGGCTTCAAGGCAGCGGACTATTACCAGGCAGCGGCAAGTCTATCAACAGGGACAAACGACTCCGAGGAGGAGTGCGTCCCGGAGGATGAGCCCCAACAGGAGGTACGCATCGAAGTAGCTGCCGGAGATTTTGATATGCGAGGGTTTGAGATCACACGCTCGGAGTTTTTTGATTCCTATCACCGACCAAGCGTTATCTTCCATGACTGCAAAGTAAAGTTCAACACGGACTGTGTTCGCAAGTTCGGTAAGAACAACCAAGTTGAACTTCTGGTCGATCCCATCTACGGTCGGTTTGCGGTGCGCACAGCGCCCAAGGGCAGTCGGCATGCCGTTCAGTGTTCAAAGGTTTCTGATGGGGTTTACTATCCCAAGGATGTGCATATAACTGCTTTCCGTGACACGCTGTACGAGATCTTCGGATGGAATCCAGATTATAAGTACCGCGTATTGGGTACGCATTTTCAGAGCGGTGAGGAATCCGTTGTTCTCTTCAATTGCGACGAGGCAGAGGTATTCTTTAAGCCATATATGATAGGCGGTCATGATCCCGATGGTAATCCAACTACATCTGTCCGGCCGCTGGCTCATTCCGGAAGCAGAGTTCGGGCAATACCGGAAGCGTGGACGAGCTCTTTTGGAAAACAGTATTATCTGCATCAACATGTGACTTCTTCGCTGGAAACCCAGAGTGAAGAAGATTGGAAGATCCGAATGGAAGGTCAGCTATTCGAAACAGGAGAAAAGCTGTGTGTGACAAGCTTCGATGAGCTTAGAAGCTTTATTACCAGTGAGCTGGGGCGCGGGACGCTGCAGGAGGGAGTAAGAGATGAATGAGCAAATGAACGAACAGCAGGGCGTAGTTTCCGGAATACTTCAACACCTTCAGAATGATTCTATTGATCAGGACGCTAATTTTACGCTTCAGCCGGAAGCCAGCGAAGATATGCCCAGCGGAGAGATTATTGACTTAGGTGGTCCTTTTGACTATGAAGGGTATCAGGTTGTGCGTCGTGAATTTTTTGCGCACACCAACGAGCCGTCCATTACTTTCAATAACTTTAAGGTGTATGTGAATACTGCCTGCCTCAATCGCTTGCCGCATGTTGACTATGTACAGGTGTTGGTCAACCGTGACCGAAAGATTCTTGCCATTCGTCCCTGTCATGAGGAAGAGCGAGACGCTTTCGTCTGGTGTTCTACCGGCGCAGGAAAGCGAAAGCCCAAACAAATCACCTGCAGGCTCTTCTTCGCAAAGGTTTTTGACCTGATGGGCTGGAATCCTGACCATCGCTATAAGCTACTGGGCAAGGTGATCCACGCCAACGATGAGTATCTGATTGCCTTTGACCTTTCTGCAACAGAGGTGTATCAACGCATCACAAAAGATGGTGAAAAGCCAAAATCCTCTCGCAAACCCGTATTCCCCGAAGGTTGGCAAGAGCAGTTTGGTCTTCCGTTCCTGGAACACCAAAAGTCATTGCAGGTCAACATATTTGATGGTTACGCGATCTATGGAATCAAGGAAAACTCCATTTCGCAGGTCGATGAGCAAAGAGAAGCTGACGGCACAGCTGAAGCCCCGGTGCTGGATATGCTGTTGGGAGGTTCATGGAATGGGTGAAGCAAAATCATTTGTAGCGAAAATGACAATAGATCTTAAGCGCAACAGATTTCGCATTTTCAGCGAGACGTTGAAACAGCTCGGCAATCCCAACTATATTCAGTTTCTTATCAATCCCGAGGAATTGTTCATCGCTATTCTTGGCTCGGATCGACCGCTTGCTGGCGGTACGGCAAACAAGATACCGTTGCATAGCGCCCGTGGATCAGCTGAGTTCTATAGTGCATCACTGATGTCGGGGATATTCAATATTTACGGCGTTCTGGATTTTCGATTCAGCTACCGTCTTACCGGCGAGATTGATGCGATAAACCGAGTTGCGTATTTCTCTCTCAGATCGATCCGCAAAATTGAACGGGGGACAGTTGATGCTTGATAAAGGATACCAACAACTCAATATTGATCCAGAGTTCAAGGCACTGATCAGGCCACTCAACAAGGAAGAGTATTCGACTTTGGAGGCAAATCTTATCCTGGATGGCTGCAGAGAACCGATTGTTACTTGGATGGGGTATATTGTCGATGGTCACAATCGCTATGAGATATGCAATCGGCTCCACATTCCCTATGGCGTTGTTACCTATGACTTCAAAAGCAGAGATGAGGCAATTGTCTGGATCTGCAATAACCAACTCGGTCGGCGGAATATTACGGAAGAAACGAGAAAGTACCTGATTGGAAAACAGTACGAGGCGGAGAAAGCAACCAACGCTCGAAATGCGCTTGGCTCCAATCAGTATCAGCGCAGGTTGCAGGAAGGTTCTCATGCAGAATCCTATGTATCGGAGGAAGGCTTCAGCAGGGAAAGCGGCCGTCGCACCGCCAATCGGATTGGTGAGAAATATCATGTATCGTCCGGGGCGGTGCAGAAGTATTCCAAGTACAGTCAGGCGCTCGACAAGCTTGGAGAGAAAGTTCCTGAACTTGTGCCTTTAATTCTCGCAGGTACTTACAAAATATCTCATGAAAATCTTATTGTGCTTGCTGAGATGACGCCGGAGGAGATCCGCAATCATGTCGGGAAAGGCATTGGCAGCGACACGCCTCAGTTTAGGCGATACAGTGAGTCCCGCCTGAACTTGCCGACTGGAGCCGAGCGAAAGAAGCCCGGACCTGTTGCAGATGTTCCAAGCATAAAGAAGATGCCCGCATACGACCCTGATGCCGAGGTAAAAGGTTTGACTTTGACAATCCCATCGTGGCGAAGCTCCATTGAACGGACAAAGACCATATCCGATCTGAACGCTGTATCTCTGACTGCGAAGGAACTGCTTCGTGAGGCGCTATCGGGTTTGAGAGAAGAAGTAGACAAGATGCTCAGGGCGATTGAGGAGGATGTGTAATGCAGGATTTCAGTATGTTTGTTCCCAAAGTTCATTTTGAACTGATCCCAATACAGAACCTCGTTTCCAGCCAAGAGTATCAGCGTGGTCTTTCGCCCTCACAGGTCGATAACGCCGCTGCAAACTTTGACCTACACCAGATCAATCCTGTCAAGGTCAGCCGCCGCGATGGAGTCAACTATGTAGTTAACGGTCAGCACACCATTGAGATTGTGGCGCAGGTGTCCGGCTCCCGTGAGTGCCCAGTCTGGTGTATGATTTACGATGATTTAAGCTACCAGCATGAAGCTGATGTCTTTGCAAACCAGATGAAATTTGTCCGTCCACTGAGGCCCTACGAGATATTCATGGCGAATATCGAGGCCGGGAATGAGAAACAACTCCTGATTCGGGATCTGGTGGAGTCCTATTCTCTCAGCATTGGCACGACCCGTAGTTACGGTGTTATCGCAGCGGTTTCGTCTGTTGAATCCATCTATGATAAATTCGGCTATCATGTGCTGGATCGCACACTCCGTCTTTGCGTTGGAACTTGGGAGGGAGATATGGATTCGCTCTCTGCAAATGTTCTCAACGGCATTGCCAGACTGGTCTACACCTATGGCGAGCAGTTGCGAGATGATTCCTTCAAGGAGCGTGTGGGCGCTGTATCTATCAAGCAGCTTTCCCGAACTGCAAAAGAGCGCCGCCCCGGATCCCTCGGCTATGCGGAGGCTATGCTGGTGGTTTACAACCGTAAGTGCAAGTATCCGCTACAATGGACAAAGTTATATGAGAAGAACCAAGGGACAGCGGGAGGTCTTGATCCCGACATGGATCTGATTGGCGATGACCAAGACGATGATGAGACGGAAATGATGCAGTTCCCCGATATGGAGAAGGATGACTATGAGCTATGATGTAACGCTCGACACAGTTCAAAAGCAGCTTCTGCGGGATATTTGGCTGAACTACTACAACAACACGCTTTTGGGCAAAGGAATCATATCATCGAATATCCATCGAAAGATGAAGGTTTTGATTTCTAAGAGGTCGAGTCTTGGAGTTAATAAAGTGTCCACCAATAGTCGAACAGACGGCGGTATCCATTACCTTTCCCCGAAAGATCACGGCAGCGCCGTGCTTTCTTCGAGGTCAGCCGCTTCATCCAGCGCTGGCAGTTACTGTTCTTCGGATACTTAATGTACTTGCCTGAGTGGAGGGGCGTAGTGCCGTCAAAGCCGTAGTCCACATACCCTGCTTGAGGCATATAGTGTCCTTGAATGATACGCAGGAGGCGATCATCCTTTTCCACTTGTTTCACACGGGCATAAGTCCTACAGCTCTGCTTTTTTTCCTGATTCGGTTGCTCAGTCAGCAAGATTGCGATTTGCTCGTTTAATTCGATTTCTGTCATAGGCTTTACCATTCGGTACGATGCGCGTTACAGGACAGACGCCATTCCAGGAGCCTCTCTGCCTGGCGCAGTACTCCTTTCTCAGTTTTTTGCTCTGCTTATGCAGAGGGACAAGCTTTCTCATGCGATATATCACCTCCGTGCGCCCTGGCGTCCATCTTGTTTTTGAGTTCTTCGCAGAACTGAATATAGTCTGGGTGACCACAAAGTAGCATTTTCCTCGGCAAGTCTTCCATGGCTTCTTCGAAGACCTTGGCATCACGCTTTCTACACTTGCAGAAGATTACGCGATACTGTGCATCTGGGCAGCAATATTCAGCACCAAACCAAACCCTCACTTTTTTGTTGATGAAGAGTCGGTCAGCCAAGTAATCTGCGGTATCAATGATGGCATAGTACGAATTGAGCAGAGAAAACTTGCTGATTGGCCAACAACCGGGATTCTGTTTTGGTTCCATTTTGATTGCACCTCGACAATATAACATTTGGATTACAATGGGCAAAATTGACTTGCTTTTCTCATTCAAATCGGTTATTCTCAAATACTCCCCTTATGGGAAATTATGAATGGAGGCGATTGCCATGATGAATAAGCCCTTTCCGGTCATTGATCCTGTAGCCACCGGCGCAAACATCGTGCGCCTGCGTGAAGATCGGGGACTCAGTGTCCGTGACCTTCAGACCTATTTTGGCTTTGAAGAGCCCCGTGCCATCTACAAGTGGCAGAGTGGTCAAAGCCTTCCTACCGTCGATAACCTGTACGCTCTCGGTGCCTTGCTTGATGTAACCGTAGACGAGATCCTGGTACAAACGAGGCCAAAACTGAATATCTTAGTGAATGAGCAGCAGGCTGAAGCAGCCTGCTGCTCACCGCTTTATTGGGGACACATTACACAGCTATTGAAGATACAGCGGAAGTCCAAGATCGTTTGGACCATTTGTTGTGCGGAGCATGCGTCTGCGTAGTCTTCTCTTGGAGAAGCTCCTCGCATACCGATGTTTCGCACTGTTATTTGCCAATATTGGCAGAATAGGATAACTAATCCTATTTCGCTCATTTAAGAGCGAAGCTATCGAGATGGAGATGTGAGAGTGTTATGTGGGTGGTTCGAATTGACGATGATCGAAAGGCTGGCAGAGTGTAGATTGCTGCTCGAAACGGGGGTTGTCCTGTTTCATATTTGGAGCGGTATCATACCGCATTTCTTTGATGTAAGCCCAGACTTTCGTCTCACTTATGGTGTGCAGCACTATAGTTCGTCTGTACCTGAACCGGTCGCCACTTTCTCTTATCCCGCTGTACCTTCAATAGCTGTGTACTACCCCATGGGCTGAGGATCAGGCGTCGGCCTTCACCCCAGCGTAGGCTTCAAAGATGTCGGAGAAGGTATCGTTGATATCGAAGGGTGCGTCATAGGCTACCTCGGTGTTGACCAGAGCTGCATCCAGCTTGCCGGACACCTCGTCAGCTTTCCTGCTCAGGTCACCGCAAAGCTTGCGCACCTTGTTGCGGTCAAAGTTGATGGTGACCACCTTCTTCACATCGCAGCGGTAGGAGACCTGGTTGCCTTCGTTGTTGAAACGGTAACCGGTGCCGCCGTTGGGGATCAGAGTTTCGGAATTGCGGACATCTGTCATTCGACGGAACAGGGCAGCCATCTCCTGGCGGGTACCGTTGAGACCAATTTCGCCATCCAGACCGGCAGGCAGGTCAATGCCGGCCTTGGCATGATAGATGGCTGCACCCAGTTTCTCCTTCTCAGTTATCAGATACACCAGGAACTCAGCCATGGTGGTGATCTGCTCGCTGTATTCGAAGGCGGGCTGCTCGAAGGTGGTTTCATCCTCTGCCTCTGCCATAACCTTTTTGCGGAGGAAGGTGTTTTCCACCTTGGTGATGTTTCGGGAGCTGCCCAGGATATCCTGAGCGGAGTCCATCAGAGACTGCAGCTTATTCTGGAAACGGAATGCATCTTTCAGATTCATATTGCGGTCACTCCTTTGTCGTTTGATTATGCTTCTATGATAATGGGTGTTTGCATCTTTGTCATGGAACTGCTGGTTCAAAATCAGTGTTTGCTGACTACGCGCTTGAACTTCAGATCGCTATCGCCTATGTACCGGTCAATGAGACGGCTCTGTTCCTTTGTTTCAGCATAAGCAGTAATGGTAATGGTTTTCTGGCTCCAGTCCAGAGTATAGCTGTCTGCCGCCACATTGGTGATATGATGCTCCGCAAGGAAGTCTCGGAAGCTTTGCATGGCGGCAAGATTATCCGACATGATGACATTGACATAGGTTTTGTCTTTTGAAAACTTGTTGCTGACAGCGACCGCAAGACAGCAGCCAACGCCGCTTGCCACAGATACCACGATCAGGGCAAGGCCGCTGTTTGAGGTCACAATGTTTTTGGTGATGCAAAGATAGAGAAAGTTTGATACTGCAAGAGACAGGCCCGCCAACACACAGCGGTTTCGCTGTACGAGAATCGTCTTTGCAGTAGCAAGCATATTGTCGAATACCTTCGCAATAAAGAGAATAGCCAGGTGTAAAAGCACAGTCTATTTATCATCTCCATTCGGCTTTTTTGAATTGATTTACTCTAAGTATTCTTCGATTTCGTAACCGCCACCGAAGATTATGGTGAGCTTTCCGTCCTTGTGTACCTTAATGCATTCAATCATCTGTCTGACGATGGAGTCATCATATTGATCTTTGTTTTCCTCACGCTGGTCGATGATGTTCTGGATCTGCTCCAGCCGGTCGGCAAGGCGGCCATCTTCGATTTGACTCTCCCGAATCGCATCGATACGGCGTTTGAGCTGCTCAATGTTCTCGGAGATTTCCTTGAACTCATCCTCGTTACTTTCAATATCCAAGCCGCTTTGAATGGTTTCATTGACCATACTCATCATTCTCTTGTTCAGCGCGTCGATGCGGCGGCTAAGAAGATCAATTTCATCGGAGCCTCCGTTGATGCCGATGGCATCGCCAATGGTGGCTTTCATTAGTGTGAGGTAGGTTGACTCGTTCTCTGCGTTAAAGCGGTTCAACGCTCGAACAATGGCTTCTTGCAGTGCTGTTTCGAAGACTGTGATGGAATCCTTGCAATACTTCTTACCGTAGTCCAAGCGACTGACACAGCGCCATACGATTCGTCGCTGTCCGTGAGATGTCCAAGTGCAGCGGCGATAGTTACTCCCGCACTCGGCACATTTCAGTACCTCTGTGAGAGCGTATTTGCTGTATTTGCCGCTTGCAGTAATGCAATTCCTGGAGGACTTAGGCGCGGATACATTTCTGCGGCTGATTTCCTCTTGAGTTCGGTTGAAGATCTCTCTGCTGATGATGGCTGGGTGGTTGTTTTCGACCAGATACATGGGCGCCTCGCCCTCGTTTACCTTACGGGTCTTGGAAATGCAATCTACAGTGACGGTCTTTTGGAGGATGCAGTCGCCGCAGTATTTTTCATTTTTCAGAATACTCATAATCATGGCTTTGCTGAAGGTCAGGTCTTTGCCTGGGATTTGGATATTCTCTTTTCGCAAGGTCTGAGCAATCACATTAACCGGTTGTCCCGCGAGGAACATATTGAATATCCTTTCTACGATTTCAGCTTCATAAGGCACGATCTCCGGGTTGCCATCTTCGCCACGCCTGTATCCAAGCAGTTTTTTATAGATGAACACAGCTTTACCATCTTCGAAGTTTTTGCGGAAGCTCCATGTGATATTACGGCTCATACTCTCCGATTCGGACTGGGCGAAGCCTGCGTAGATGACTAGATACAGTTCGCTGTCGCTTTTCAGTGTGTCGATGTTCTGTTCCTCGAAGAAGACGCCGATCCCTCGACCTGTCAGCATACGCACAGTATCGATGCAATCAACGGTGTTTCGTGCGAAGCGAGAGACAGACTTCGTGATGATATAGTCGACCTTACCGGACAGGCAGTCATTGATCAACCGTTTGAAGGCAGGGCGCTTGTCCGCACGGGTGCCGGAGATGCCCTCATCAGCGTACATACCGGCGAAAGTCCACTCCTTCTTGGCTGAGATCATTTCCGTATAGACTTTCATCTGGGTGTTATAGGATGTGAGCTGCTCCTCGCTGTCTGTAGAGACGCGGCAGTAAGCCGCAACTCTCAGCTGGTTGTACTTGGCCTTGTCGACGATGACAGACCGTTTGGGATCAATCACCGTAACTCTCTTCTTAGGTATCTTGGTTACTTCCATGTTCTGAGGCTCCTTCGCTGATGATGGTATCTGTTTTCGTCCGTAGCGTGACCATTCCGCCTTCGCCGAGCGCCACGGTTTCGATTAAGTCTGAGAAGTTTGTGCAGCTGAAGAACTCTTCCGGTTTCATCAGCATGGCTCTTTTCTTGGCGACCTGTGCAGCAATCATAGCTTTTGCGTTTGTCTCTGCATATAGCTGTGAAGCGATATCGCCGATTTTACTGACGATGAAAGGTTCGCTCGGGTGATCCCGCATAAGCTCGTCATCTATTTCAGCTTGCAGGGCAGCGACGATGGGTGAGTCAGGCCGTTTCTGACGCTTTCGTGGGATGAGCAAGTCGCTGTTGACTATGAGCCGGTTTACCAGAAGATTGATTTTTGTGAGCAGGTCGTTGTCGCTGATACGGATGCGGAATCCGCAGCCATCGTTCACGCAAGTCCAGCTTTCGTGGATCTTGCATTTCGAATCAATGCGACGCACCATGGGGTATCCGCACTTTCCGCATCTCATACGATCCCTGAGTAGGGCAATTGCCTCGCTGTCTTTGAGCATTTGATTTCGCTGGCGCGCAGTCTTGACGGCAACTGCCTCCTCATAGACCTCCTCGTCAATGATCGGATCATATTCTTCACAACCTGTGTATCTCGAGTTATCAATGATCCTTGCGATTCTTGCTTTATCCCAGACATCCGTTTTCTCCGTATATTGCACCTTTTGGCGAGTAAGCTCTTCGGCAATCGCTTTTAAAGATGAGCCATTGAGATAGCTTGAGAAGATGCCCCTGATGACTTCGGCTTCTTCGCGTTGGATGATCATGTGACCACCTCGCATGGTATAACCGTATGGGATAAAGCGATTCTTCTTCATGGTCAATTCTCCTACAGCTGTTCTTTGAATTCCAGACCGCCAAGCATCGTCACGGTCATCTCATCACAATTGTTGATGTGGATGTCAGTGATGCATTCAACAAGCAGGCGCTCATCGAAGACTTCCATCGGTTCTTCCAGCTCGTCAATCAGGCGTTTTAGTTTCCTGACCTGCTCCAGCATTTCCGTAATTTTTGTTTCAAAGGTGCTGCTACGCTGCGCACGGATCTTGTTGAGCTGATTTCTCAGGTCAATCGTTTGTGCCTGGTGGATTTCCGGTTCGAGGTAACCCTTTGACCGAAGTTGATCAAGGACAAGAAGCTTGGCGTTAATTTCTGCGATACTCTGGCTGAGATCACTTGCTTCTTTGTTATTTCGCTTGTATGTGGTTGTTGCAGCTTCCAGCTTGTCGATAACCTGTGCGAGGATATCTTCCTCCCCGAAGCGAAGCTTATTGATGACTGAGGCAAGCCCATCGTAGATCCGCTCCTCGCTGTAGTAGGAGGCAGGACAGGTCGCAGCATCCTTACTGTGTTTGCCGCAGACCCACTTCACTATGCCGCCTCTGACCTTTCGATGATAGAAAGAGCCGCATTCGGAACACCGAATGCGGCTCGTAAGAGGGTAAGTATTAAGAGTATCATTTTTGGCGTATTTCTCTTGCCTTCTCTTTAGCAACTCTTGTGCCTGGTAATAGACCTCTGCATCAAGAATGGCTGGATGTGTGGCTTTGACATAGAACATATCCATCTCGCCACGATTCTTGTGCCGCTTGAACGGCACGGTTGGCTCTGCGTATTTTTTCTGGAACTTGGAATCCCCAATGTAGCGCTCATTTGTAATGATGTATTTCACTACGGTCTGAGTCCAGGTGCCATGCCCAAACTTGGAGGGGACAGCAGACTCGTTAAGATATTTGGCGATCTGGTTTGTAGACCAGCCTTGCAGGTATTTCCCGAAGATGTCACGGACAACTTTGGCTTCCGGCTCATAAGGCACCAGAGCTTTATCAACAAGGCGGTAGCCATATGCCGCACAGCTGGACACATACTCACCCAGTTCCATGCGCTTGACATTTGCGAGGCGCAGGTTTTGTGAGATGGATTGAGATTCTTCCTGCGCTATGGCAGAGAATGTATTTAGAAGCATCTCATCACCCATGGCTAAGGTGTTGATGCCTTCCTTTTCGAATTGAATGCCGATACCCAGCAGTTTCAGCTTGCGGGCGTATTCAAGGGACTCAGGCACATTTCGTGCAAAGCGGGAGACTGACTTTGTGATGACAAGGTCAATCTCCCGCCTTTCGCACATATGAATCATTCTCTGAAATTCAGGCCTTGTTTCAGCTTTGGTGCCGCTGAGACCCTCATCAGCGAAAATGTCCACGAGTTCCCATTCGGGCTTATTATTGATGAGTTTGGTGTATACTCGGATTTGGGCGGCGTAGGAGTTCAGCTGGTCAGCAGAGTTTGAAGATACTCGGCAATAGGCTGCAACTCTCTGGCGTTGCACACTTTGTCTGGTGATTGGGGATATGAGCTTTGCCTTGCCCACGCAGCGTTCCTCCTTTGCTTTAGCGTTCTGAAGTGGTTTGTATCATTTTATATGCGATACCACTTTCCCGGCTTAACAGACATTATACTCAAACAAAACTAAATAGCCAGGACTAAAATGGATAAAGAAGAAAGAAATAGATGATGCAGTTCAGTCGGCAAGTACAATGTCTGCGCCGGTAAGCTGACGATAGTATTTCTTGGCACGGACATATTCCTTGTCGGTGATCATGCCTTTGGTATGCATGCCCCTCAGCACGGAGAGGATGCAAAGATAATTTGCACTTTTTGATTGTTTCTCAGATAGCATTTGACTCCTTTCTTTGGTATAAGGATGCTTAAGGCAGGGCGAAGCCTGTCTTGATTCGTTTCGTCTTGATTCACTTCCACTCATAAGCTGAAGGTAATCGATTACAACAAGCTCAATTCCATAAGTTTGTTTGTACTTTCGGCATTTGGAACGAATCTCTGCCAAAGTCGTTGCTGTATCATCAATTATAAGCTTGGAGTTACCAATGAGGGCCGCTCCTTCTAAGAGCTTCTCCCAGTCGGAATCTCTTAAATCACCAGTACGCATCTGCTGGGAATCTACCATAGATTCTGATGCCATAAGTCTTGTTACGAGCTGTTCCTTTGACATCTCGAGACTGAACATCGCTACGGCATGATTATCTTTAAATGCTGCATACTGTGCAATGTTAAGGACGAATGCTGTCTTTCCCATCGCTGGTCTGGCCGCTACTAATATAAGTTCTGCCGGATGCAGTCCGGTAAGCTTGTAATCAAGTTCGGTAAAGCCGGTAGCAACTCCTGTGACTCTTCCCTTGGTCTTTGATGCTTCTTCTATGGCACTTAAAGAATTTAAAACAATCTGCTGAATCGGAACAAAGTCGGACATACGGTTTCTGTTTTGAAGAAGCCCGAAAATGTCTTTCTCTGTCTTTTCAAGAATTGTCTCTGTGTCTTCCTTGCCAAGATAACATTCATTTCCAATGTTCTCCGTCACTTTGATCAAAGCGCGGAGTGTTGCCTTATCGTGAACAATCTTTGCATACTGTCCGATATTGGCCGCCGTTGGTACAACTTCTACCAAATCACGGAAAAAGTCAAGACTCATTAGTTCTTCTGGAACTTCTTTTTCTTTTAATTTGTTTTGAAGAGTAATCAGGTCAACTGCTTTACCCTCCCGGTAAAGTTCTACCATAGCCTCAAATACGATTCCGTACTGGCGCTGGTAAAAGTCCTCTTTAGTGAGGATGTCTTCTGCCTCAACGATTGCGTCTCTGTCCATCAGCATAGAGCCTAAAACTGAACGTTCCGCCTCCTCACTGTGAGGCTGTATTCTTTTTACAAAATTCTCGTCTACTGTCGGCATTGATGATCCTTTCTAGAGCGTGAGAGGATGACAGCGAGAATTGAGATTATAATCTCAATTCTCGCCTGTCTTCTACTTTAATATTACTTTTCAGTTACTTTTACTTTTAAGTCAGCAGTTACCTTAGGATGTAACTTAATCTTTACATTGTGTACGCCAAGGCTCTTGATTGGTTCGTCTACGGAGATTTTCTTTTTGTCGAGCTCGTATCCGAGCTGTTCTTTGGCTGCGGCTGCGATTTCTTTTGTGGAGATTGCTCCAAATGTACGTCCGCCTTCACCGACTTTCATTTTGAGTTCTACACTCTTGTTTTTGAGTTCTTCTGCAAGAACTTTAGCTGCTGCTAACTGTTCTGCTGCCACTTTATCTTCGTGTGCTTTCTGAAGCTTTAAGTCATTGATGTTTTTACTTGTAGCTTCTATACCAAGCTTCTTTGGAAGGATAAAGTTTCTTGCGTATCCTGCGTTCACTTCTACTAACTGACCTTTTTTTCCGAGAGACTTTACGTCTTCTAATAAAATAACTTTCATTTTAAATCCTCCTATATCGAGTCTGTTTTTAACTCTTTTTTATAGGTCATACAAAACTTCTTTCATATAACTCTATCTTTTTAAATCACTATTTTTACTCTATCTTTATCATACTAATATCTGATATTCTCTTCAGAGTGTGTTCCTGCAAATATATTTTTAAAAATCTATACTCCAGCATCCTCTGATTCTAAATAATCATATCAAGTAGGCAGCAGACGCAATTCATCTCTCACCTTAGAGGTCGGAGTCTTCTTGCTGTAAGGAGATAAATACCGTCTATATATCCCCATCTTCATGCATTTTCCGCAATGTATGTTTTAACATCTCTGCCGCATCAGAAAGGGATACGTCTTTTAGCTGTGCTGCTGCCATCGTCAGATGTCCGCCACCGCCAAACTTCTCCATAATTACCTGTACATTAAGTTCATCAATAGAGCGCGCGCTGACATATATACAATCCTGCAAAGCAGTCAGCACAAAGCTTCCTCTGATTCCCTGTATATTCAGCAATGCATTTGCCGCTTTGGCTCCGACAACAGTCGCTCCGGAGACATTTTCCCCATCAAAGGTTGAAATAGCAAATTCATCCATGTAAATTTCTGCTTTATTAATAATCGCTGTTCGTATACGGCAATGTTCCATATCTTCACGGAACATCTTTCTTACACGAGTTACATCTGCTCCTGCTCTCCGCAGGTAGGCTGCCGCCTCAAATGTTCTGACACCCGCTTTGATAACAAAGTTATCTGTATCCACCAAAATACCTGAATACATGGCATCAGCCTCAATATTCTTAAGCTTTGGTTTATCTACAATATACTGTAAAATCTCCGCTACCATCTCACAAGTCGATGATGCATACGGCTCTACATAAGAAACAACCGCATTCTTAATCGTCTCATTACTCTGCCTGTGATGGTCAAGAACAACAATTGTTGAGATGGACTTCAATAATTCCGGACATTCTGTCATTGCCGGGACATTCACATCCACAACAATAAGCATTGCCGACTTATCTTTAAGAAGCATTGCCTCCTCATTCGTTACAAAAATATCTTCCTCTTCATCTGCCCGCTCACGGTAAATGCCATCTACGATTGGCTCAATTGCCGGACAGTCTTTGTCCATAACAATATATGTGCTTTTGTTTAGTGCCTTCGACAGGCGGTATATACCAAGCGCTGCGCCTACACAGTCTGCATCTGGATTCTTATGTCCCATAACAAAAATCTTATCATGTGTCAGCATAATCTCCCGAAGTGCATGTGCCTTCACTCTGGCTTTTACTCTTGTACTCTTTTCGACTTTCTGGGTCTTACCTCCATAATAGGAAATGGCATCTCCATCTCTTACTACAGCCTGATCACCACCGCGGCCAAGAGCGAGATCCATCGCTACCCGTGCACTCTCATAATTCTCCGTGTAGCTTCCGCCATTCACACCAACACCAATACTCAGTGTCATAGATAGCTCGTTACCGATATTGATAAGCCGGACTTCATCAAGAATCGAAAACTTAGATTCCATCAGCTGTTCCAGTTTTTCTTCTTCAAATACAAAAAGAAACTTGTCCTTCTCAAATCCCTTAATGATCGCATCGAGTCCCTGCATATACTTCATGATCTTTCGCTCTACTAAAGCAAGAAGAAGGGACTGTCTTACTTCCTCCATGTTTTCAAGAACTTCTTCGTAGTTATCAATATAAATCAATCCAGCAACCAGACTCTTCTTCCTGGACTCTTCTTTGTAACCAATAAGCTGCGTCTCATCAA
>ERZ825896.563-NODE-563-length-47637-cov-4.369026_pt1 | contig 47637 bp, 47 predicted proteins | sample MGYA00519858_ERZ825896 | MGnify/ENA primary metagenome ERZ825896 (study PRJEB31778, sample SAMEA3449214) | human gut metagenome | biome: human gut; feature: human-associated habitat; material: faeces | place: United Kingdom | collected 2010/2012 ... | reverse complement strand
GCGCAGGTAGTCGAAGCCCAGCTCGTTGTTGGTGCCGTAGGTGATGTCGGCAGCATACGCCGCGCGGCGCTCCTTGTTGTCCTGACCGTGGATCACCAGCCCGACCGTCAGGCCGAGATAGCGGTACACCTTGCCCATCCATTCGCTGTCGCGGCGGGCGAGGTAGTCGTTGACCGTCACGATATGTACGCCGTCGCCGGTCAGGGCGTTGAGATAGGCAGGCAGGGTGGCCACGAGGGTCTTGCCTTCACCGGTTTTCATTTCGGCGATGCGTCCCTGATGCAGGATGATGCCGCCGATGATCTGTACAGGGAAGTGACGCATGCCGAGCACCCGGTCGCTCGCTTCGCGGCACACCGCAAAAGCGTCCGGCAGGATGGAGTCGGTGGTTTCACCGCTTTTGAGCCGGTCACGCAGTACGTCGGTCTGCGCCTTGAGCTCATCCTCGCTCATTTTGCGGTATTTGTCCTCGAGGGCCAGCACCTGGTCGCACAGCGGCTGAATGCGCTTGAGCTCCCGCTTGCTGTAATCCCCGAACAACGCTTTCATCAGTCCCATTGATCTGTCACCTCAAAAAATAGAATCACCCCGGCCGCGGCATACCGCGGCGAAGCCGTATTTGTTTATTAAAAGCGGAAAAGTACACGTACATCTTATCATAGCATATTTGTTCCGCGGATACAACCGTAAAATATGTCGACATTGCCTGAGTCGCTTGCCGATAAAAAGTAAACAGCGCCCCCGCCGGATGCTTTTGACATTCAGCGGGGGCATTGCAGACTGTAGAAAAAGTTGTTTGCGGAAAATATTGCACGAAATGTTTTCGCCCGCCTTTTTCAAAAGGCGGTGGGGTGCCGGGGCAAAGCCCTGGCTCGCGTCCCGCAGGACACGAAATCCCTGAAAAACAAAGCGCAGGAGGGGGGAGTAAAACGTCCCGGTGGGACGTTTTACGATGGGGAACCCTCGCCGGGGGTTCCCCGATGCGGCGCATAAAATTCACCGTGTGCATATTGCCATTTGCTTACCGTTTTATATCTAAAATGTCCGGTTTAAATTCAGCAATCTCTTCCAGTCGGCAATTTAAGATGGAACATAGCTTGTTTAACGTCTTCGTTTCTACATTTTCGTTTGCTTTAAGTCGTCGGAGGGTTTTGCTATCTATACCACATCTTTCTCTTAGGGTATACGTGGACACGCCTCTGCTTTCCATAATGATCCAAAGGTTATCAAAGCAAATCATAAAAATACCTCCTCTATATTGACATTTATTAGTATGGGGGTTATAATCCTTTTTGTTAAGAGGGTTATAACCCCCATAAAGAGGTATGTCACTGTGAATAGTTGCGTGAGTAATATCACCGGCTTGTTATTAATGAAAACAAAGGAGTGGCTGATATGGAAGACCTGAGAAAAGCACTGGTGGAAAAGCTCAAAACGCTGTCCCCGGAGAGGTTCGAGGCGGTCTGCTGGCTGTTGGAGCACTGGACGATCCTGAAAGCTATCGTGGCGGGCGAACCGCTGAACGAGGAGGTTTGCCTTGAGGAGATGGGGCGGGCGGCCCGTGAAGGGGACGGCCGGCTTCAGGTGCTGATTGCGCTGTACCAGGTTTGGCAGAAACCGCAAAAAACGCCGCCTCCTGTGTCATAAAAGAATTGCCATGCCGGAATATCTCCGCTATAATTAAAGAAAAGAAGGCGGGAGGGGACAGCGGCTGTGCAGGTAAAAACAGCGGTTATGCGCGGAAAATGGCCGAAGTGGCTGCCGTTTATGCTGATTTTTTTGCTCGCGGCGGTCTTACGGCTGTGGGCGTTCGGCACGGTGCCGGGCGGCCTGAACCAGGACGAAGCGTCGATCGGGTATGACGCGTGGTCGATCCTGTATTACGGCATCGACCGCAACGGCATCCGCTTGCCGGTGCATCTGATCGCATGGGGCAGCGGGCAGAACGCGTTGTACGCTTATCTGTCGATGCCGTTTATCGCACTGATGGGGTTGACGGTGACCAGTGTGCGGATGGTCAATCTGTTGTTCGGTATTGCTTCGGTTGTTCTGGTGTTCCTGATTCTGCGCCGCCTGTCCGGCACGCGCTGCGCCTATATTGGCATGGCACTGGCCGCGATCGCACCGTGGTGTGTGATGGTCAGTCGCTGGGGGCTGGAATCCAACCTGTTTCCCGGCCTGTTCCTGCTGGCGTTTTACGTGCTGCTCGTTGGGTTTGACCGGCACGGGTTGCTGCCGCTTGCAGCGGGACTGCTGGCGATTTGCCTGTATGCCTACGGTGCGGCGTATCTCGTGGTGCCGCTGTTCTGTATTGCGGCGGCGGTGTATATGCTGGTGCGGCGAAAAATTCCGCTGCGCTGGCTGCTGGCGAGCGTGGGGGTGTTCGTGATCGTCGCGCTGCCGATTGCGCTTTTTGTGCTGACCAACCTTTTCCACTGGGGCGATATCCGGATTTTCGGCTTTATTGCTCCCGAGATGACCGGCGTCACCCGTATGGCGACCGCTACTCAGTCCCACAGCCTGCTCGACAGCCTGTCGTATTTTTTCCGCAACGTGATTTTGCAGGAGGACGGCATGGTGGGAAACCAAGTGCCCCGCTACGGCACGCTGTACCTGATTTCGCTGCCGTTCACCGCTTACGGCGTGTACGCAGCGGTGCGCCGCTGCCGGAGGGAGAAAACCTCCGCCTGGATTTTGGTGCTGGTATGGCTGGGGGCGGGACTGCTGCTGTTTCTGGTGTATGCGTGGACCAACATCAACCGGGTGAATATTCTTTACCCTGCGATGTTGCTGTTCACCGCGCTGGGGCTTGACCGGCTGTGCGGCAGTACCCGGAAACTCGCTGCCGTCAGCGTGTGCTATGCGGTGCTGCTGTGCGGATTCTGTACGCAGTATTTCGGTCCGCACAACGAAAAGACCTCCGCTGCATTTTTTGCCTCCTTCGGGGAGGCGATTCAGGCGGCCGAAGCGCTCGCAGGGGAGGAGGACACCGTGTATGTCACCTCCGGCGTGAATGCGCCGTATATCTATGCGCTTTTCTATACCAGGACACCGCCGCGGGACTATCTTGACACGGTGCAGATCCCGAAGCGCGACGTGGAATTCCAATGGGTATCGGCGTTCGGACATTTCGTCTTTGATACGTCGCCGCTGAGCCGGCAGGCACCGGGAATTTATGTATTGCCCAACAGCCAGATGGAGGCAGATCCCTCGCTGCCGGAGCCTGCGGCACGGTTTGCGCGGTACAGCGTGGTGTGCATCCCGGCGGAAAATTAGTGCTGGTGTGCCGTTTTCATCTGCCGTTTTTATGTCGTGCGCGGATGCTGCGGCGATGCCGGGGTGTTTGACACAAAAATACCTGTTGCCCTGCGGGGCGGTTTGCGTGTATAATAAAAATCCCAGCCGTAGGGTTTGGAGCCTTACGGCCGGGAGGATGAAAACGCTTAAGCGGTTTCCCCTTTGCGGGAAACCGTTGTTTTGACGATGGCGGGACGGAAAAGGAGAAGGCGGCATGACAATACGGTGGAACCCGGAAGCGCTCGACGAGGTGTTTGCGCTGCCGGCGCAGGTGGTGGACAGGCATATCCGGCTGGCCGGTTCGGCGCAGCTGAAGGTGCTGCTGTGGCTGGCGCGCGCCGGACGCGGCACGTTTGATGCCGACGCCTGCGCGGCGGCAATCGGCCTGTCGGCGGCGGACTGTACCGATGCGCTGCAGTACTGGGTGGAAACCGGCGTGCTCTCCCGCGGCGGAGAAAAGGCCTATCCGGCGGCAAAAGCGCCGCAAAAGGCGGCACAGCCGAAAGCGGCGGCATCCGTGCCGGCGGCAGCGGCTGTGCCCGCGGCGGTGCCTGCCGCGCGTCCGCGCGCGGTTAAGCCGCAGATGACCGAGGTGATCGCCCGGCAGAAAAGCAGTCCGGAGTTTGCCTATCTGCTGGATACCACGTCGGCGCGGCTCGGCCGGCCGATTTCCCACGGGGACATGGAAACGCTGCTGTATCTGTACGATACCGCCGGCCTGCCGGCGGAGGTGATCCTGATGGTGGTGGCGTACGCGGTGACCTCCGGCAAGACGAATATGCGCTATGTGGAGAAGGTCGCGCTTGACTGGGTGGATAAGGGCATCACCACGATGGAGGCCGCGGAGGAGCGGCTGTGCCATCTGGAGCGCAGCCGCCGCGCGTGGGAACGGGTGCATACGCTGCTGGATCTGTCGATCCAGAACCCGACCGCCGCGCAGCTCAACACGGCGGAAAAGTGGATTTTTGAATGGAACATGCCGGATGAACTGATCGCGCAGGCGTTTGCGCAGTGCCGGGAAAAGACCGGTGGCTTCCAGTGCAATTATATGAATAAGATCCTCGAACACTGGCATACCGATGGGGTGGATACTCTGGAGAAGGCGCAGACAGCCGGCAGGGGAAAGAAAGCGGCGAAAGGGGAAAGCTCGCTGGATCTGGAAGCGTATGAGAGACAGGTGGAGAGTTTCGTGCCGGTTTTCCGGAAGGCCTGACGAAGAAAGGGGCAGAAAAACATGGGATACAGCCGGGAGGTATATGATGCGGTGCGCGCACGGCTCGAGCGGCGGCGCATGCATGCGGCGGCGCAGGCGGCTGCCCTGCAGGAGCAGATGACCGCGCGCTATCCCCGTCTGCAGGAGATCCGGCGGGAGATGGCTGCTACGGCCGGGCAGGTGACCCGCGCGGTGATCAGCGGCGGCGACGTGGAAGCCGCTGTGGAGGAGATCAAGCGGAAGAATCTCGCCTTGCAGGCCGAGATGGCGGAGATTCTGGCGAAAGCTGGCGTAAAGTCGCCGGATTTTGAGCCGCAGTACGTCTGTCCGCAGTGCCGGGACACCGGCTATGCGGGCGGGAAAATGTGCCGCTGCATGGAGGCGCTGCTCAAGGAGGAGGCCTGCCGCCGGCTGAGTGAGATGAGCGCGATGGAGCTGACCGATTTCGACCGGATGTCGCTCGACTACTATCCCGAGGAAAAGGATCCCCGTACCGGGGTATCGCCGCGGGAGCGGATGCGCGGGGTGCTCGCGTACTGCCGCAGTTATGCGGAGAATTTTGTGCTTCCGGCCGACAGCCTGCTGTTGCGCGGGCCGACCGGCACCGGCAAGACCCACGCAGCCCTCGCGATTGCCCGGGCGGCGGCCGAGCGGGGGTTCGGCGTGATCTACGGCCCGGCGCAGGTGCTGCTGCACCGGATCGAGAAGGAGCATTTCGGCCGCGCTGAGGGGGAGAGCGAGGATGTGCTCGAGAGCTGCGACCTGCTGATCCTCGACGACCTCGGCACCGAATTCGGCAGTGCGTTTTACACCTCCTGCCTGTATAATATCATCAATACCCGCATGCTGTCCCGGCTGCCCACCGTTATCAGCACCAACCTCACCCAGGCACAGCTTCAGGAACGCTACGGCGACCAGATCGCTTCCCGCATCACCGGCACCTTTGTGCCGCTGGTGTTTGCCGGCCGTGACATCCGCCAGCTGAAAAATGAGCAGCGGCTGTTCGGACGGGGCGAATAGTGGAAGTATCAATTCTGTAACGGTTCTTGACTTTGCCCGGCGGTTTGACTAAAATAAGATATTGATATACTGCCGCACAAAGCGGCGGTGCGCCCTGCAGCTTCCGGCTGCGGGGAAGCCAAGGAGAGGATGACAACGATGGCCAATGGCGATAATCTGTGCATGGGCTGCATGAATCCGCTGCCGGAAGGGCGGGGGGAATGCGGCATATGCGGATATCCGGCGTCGGGAGAAAACCCGTCGAACTACCTGCCGGTGCGCACGCTGCTGTCCGACCGCTATCTGGTCGGCCGGGTGCTGCATGCGGGCGGCGACGCGGCGGTCTATATCGGTTTTGATCAGGTGCTCAAGGCGGCGATCCTGATCCGGGAATTCCTGCCTGATACGCTCTGCGAGCGCGCCGAGGACGGCACCGTGCAGGTGATCGGCGGCTGTGAAAACACCTTTGCCGAATACAAGGAGAAATTCCGCACTCACGCCCGTGCACTCGCGCGTCTGCGCGACCTGCCGGCGGTGATGCCGATGTACGACATCTTTGAGCAGAATAACACGGCTTATACGGTCAGCGAGTACTGCGAAGGGGTCACACTGGAGGCACGGCTGCAGCAGATGGGCGGCCGGATGAGCTGGGAGGAAGCGCGTCCGCTGCTGATGCCGGTCATGGCGTCGCTTGCGGCGATGCATTCCGCGGGGCTGGTGCATCTTGGCCTGTGCGCGGAAAACATGATCATCGGTACAGACGGCCGGCTGCGCCTGACCGGTTTTGCCATTCCGGAGGCTCGCATGGTCAGCACTGACCTCAAGCCGCAGCTGATCCCCGGATATTCCGCGCCGGAGCAGTACGGCTTTGAGCTGAGTGCCGGGATTCCGGCGGATGTGTATGGACTGGCGACGACAGTGTTCCGGGTGCTGACCGGCAACCCGCCGCCCGACAGCACCTCGCGCACCCGGAACTCCAGCGACTTGTATGTGCCGGCGGATGTGGCCAAAACGCTGCCGGATCATGTGGCCGCGGCGCTGTTCAACGCGCTGCAGATTTCGCCGGATAAGCGTACCTCCTCCATCGCGGCATTCCGCGACCAGCTGACGGCGGCACCCGCGGTGACCGCGCTGCTTCAGGACGAAGCGCCGGCGCAGGGCAAGTCCGCGGAAACCAACCGTAAGGCAGCGGAGTCAACCGAAAAAACGCCGGAGCCGCCCAAAAAGAAGAAAAATGGTAAGTATATCCTGCTGGTGGCGCTTGCGGTGTTCATCGTTCTGCTGCTGATTGCCGGTGCGGTGCTGCTTCTTCTGTTCCCGGATCTGTTCGGCGGGGAAAAGGACACCTCCGGCCAGACCTCGCAGACTATGCCGACCTGGACGATGCCCAATGAGCAGAGTACGGTCAGCTATAATAATGTCGAGGCGACCTACGCGGTGGAAAACCTCGTGGGTAAGCTGTACAAAGACGTCAAGGGCACGACGCTGCGCGGCAACATGAAGGTGGTGGTGCAGTATAAGCAGTACAGCACCCGGCCGAAGGGCGAAATCCTGGATCAGAGCCCGAAGGCGGAGGAAAGCCGGCCGGAAGGCACCACTGTTTATGTCATCATCAGCGACGGGCCGGAGGCCACGCCGGTGCCGGATGTGACCGGTTGGCCGGAGCTTTATGCGCGTCGGTATCTGGAGCTTGCAGGCTTTGAAGTGACCACCGTAAAGGTGCAGGAATCGGATCAGCCGCGCGGCAATGTCGAGGGCACCGAGCCAGCGGTAGGTACTGCGCTGGAAGAGGGGGCAAAGGTGACGCTGTATATCAGCGATGTCGCCCCGGTTACCTCCACGCCGCCTGACACTTCGCAGAATACGCCGGGCGGGCAGGAGAGCAGCTCCAGACCTGGCCGCAACTGAAAAAAGATACGCTGAGGCGGCGGCTGTGAATCAGCCGCCGCCTCTTGTTTTTTCAACCGAAACCGTGTATACTGAAAACAAATCGCCGTCCGCGGAAAAGGGACGGTGTGCAGCGGGCTGGCACGGCTGTGTCCGTGTCGGAAGTGGTTCCGCATGCTGTCCTATGCGAGAAAGGAAGGGTCAACATGGGTTTGATTAAGGCAATCACCGGCGCGGTCGGTTCCGCTATGGCGGATCAGTGGCTGGAATACATCAAATGCGATGCGATGCCGGCCAATATTTTAGCGATGCGCGGCCGGAAGGAGACGACCCGCCGCAGCTCCAATACCAAGGGGGAAGACAATGTTATCACTGACGGCTCTCGCGTGGACGTGGCCGACGGCCAGTGCATGCTGATTGTGGAAAACGGCCGTGTGCTGGATTTCTGTGCCGAGCCGGGGCAGTATGTGTATCAGACCGGAACCCAGCCCTCGCTGTTCAGCGGCGGTTTCGATAATCTGAGCGCGACTTTTGAGGAGATTGGCCGCCGTTTTTCGGCCGGCGGTCAGGCGCTGTCCACCCAGAGGGTGTATTATATCAATACCAAGGAAATTTACGGCAATAAATGGGGCGTCGGCAATGTGCCTTTCCGGGACAGTGAATTCAATTTTTCCATCAAGCTGCGCGCTTACGGGGAATATTCCTACCGGATCAGCGATCCGCTGCTGTTTTACGTGAACGTCTGCGGCAATATGGACGGCGCTTTTGACCGCAGCCGGATCGAAAGCCAGCTGCGCGCAGAAATGCAGTCGGCCATGCAGCCCGCGCTCGGTCGGATGGCACTGCAGAAGGTGCCGCATGATATGCTGCCGAATTTCACCGAGCAGATCTGTGCGGAACTCAACACCGAACTGACCGAAAAATGGGCCAAAAAGCGCGGCATATCGATGGTGTCGATGGCCATTGCGGGGGTTAATCCGGATGAGGAAAGCCTGGATAAGATCCAGAAATTCCAGGAAAGCCGGGTATATACCGATCCGCGCATGATGGGTGCACGTCTGGGCGGCGCGCAGGCCAACGCGATGGAATACGCCGCGCAGAATCAGGCCGGTGCCATGACCGGGTTTATGGGCATGGGTTTTGCCCAGCAGGCCGGCGGCGTCAACGCGGCCCAGCTTTACCAGATGGGACAGCAGCCCGCTGCTCCGGCGCCGGCAACAGCGCCCGCACAGCCGCCGGTTCCAGCGCCCGCCGCCCCTGTTCAGCCGGAACAGGGCTGGAGCTGCCCGGGCTGCGGTACCGTCAATCAGGGGAAATTTTGTCAGGAATGCGGAGCAAAAAAGCCCGCCGGCGAGCCGCTGTACCGCTGTGATAAATGCGGCTGGCAGCCGGAGGATCCGCGGCACGCGCCGAAATTCTGCCCCGAATGCGGCGATCGCTTTGACGAAAACGACGTGCAGGGATAAAAGGAAAAAACACCCGTCCGTTCGGACGGGTGTTTTTGTTTGCCTTTTGCAGAACAGGGTGTGAGCTCTATTTATTACAATGAAAAATTGCTATATTTTTGTGCATATATACAATAATCATCTCGGAATTAAGGTGAATTACATTTCTAATTTATTCATTATCATTAACTATTGCGGAATTCGACCATATACTATATAATGAGAGAGGAATCGTGCTTTCTTCAGAGGGATGCACCGGCATGCGGCGGGAGATACTATGTGAGAAAATCCCTGCAGCGGTGAAACCCTCGTGTTTTGGAAAGGAAGGATACGGAATGCGCGATAAGAAAAAAGAGACTGTCCGTCTGGCGGAAAAGGCCTGCGCTCCGGTTACCCGCAAGGAACTTTCGGAACGCCTGTCCGCCAAGCTGCTGCACAACTTTTCGGTGCAGCCGCAGGATGCCACCAACGAAAACATATATAATGCGCTGGCGCTGGTACTGCGCGACCTGATGCGCAATAAGCGGCTGGAGTTTATTGCTAAAGCTAAGGAACAACAGTCCAAGCAGGTGTATTACCTGTGTATGGAATTCCTCATGGGTCGTTCGCTCAAGAACAGCCTGTATAATCTGGATCTGACCGAAACGGCGCAGGAGCTGCTGAAAAAGGAATACGGGGTGAAGCTCGATACGCTGTACGAGCTGGAGCCGGATGCCGGGCTCGGCAACGGTGGGCTTGGGCGGCTGGCTGCCTGCTTTCTCGACGGACTTGCTACCGCGTCGGTTCCGGCGATCGGGTATTCGCTGTTGTATGAGTACGGCATATTCCGCCAGAAGCTGGTAGACGGATGGCAGACCGAACTGCCGGACTACTGGCTGCCGGGTGGGGAGAGCTGGCTGCTGCCGCGACCGGAGCTGGCCAAGGAGGTCAAATTCGACGGCCGTATCGAGGAATCGTGGGACGGTGAGTATCATCATGTGGAGCATAAGGACGCCACGGTGGTGATTGCGCAGCCGTTTGATATGATGGTCGCCGGCAAGGACGGACGCGGGGTATCCACGCTGCGGCTGTGGCGGGCGACCGCGCCGGGGATGGATATGTCGCTGTTCAACCAGGGCGAATATATGCGGGCGATGGAGCAGAAGGCGATGGCGGAGGTCATCACCCAGGTGCTGTATCCGGCGGATAACCACCGGGAAGGCAAATCGCTGCGGCTGTCACAGCAGTATTTTCTTGTGTCGGCGTCGGTACAGGATATTGTGCGCCGGCATCTGGAACAGTACGGCACCCTCGACAGCCTGCCGGAGATGGCGGCGGTGCATGTCAACGATACCCATCCGACCCTTGCCATTCCGGAGCTGATGCGCATCATGCTCGACGAATGCGGCTATGGGTGGGACGATGCGTGGCGAATCGTCACCGGCACCTTTGCCTACACCAACCACACCGTCATGGCGGAAGCGCTCGAGTGCTGGCCGGAGGATCTGTTCCGTCAGCGGCTGCCCCGCATCTATCAGATTGTGCGGGAGATCAACAATCGCTTCAGTGCGCAGATGATGGCCGAAACCGGCGGCGATACCGAGAAGGTCAGCCGCATGGCGATCATCAGCTACGGTGTCATCAAGATGGCGAACCTTTGCGTTGCGGCGTGTCATGCGGTTAACGGTGTGTCCCGCCTGCACAGCGAGATTGTCAAGCACAGCGTGTTTCAGGACGCGTATTCGGTCATGCCGGAAAAATTCACCAATGTTACCAATGGCATTGCGCACCGCCGCTGGCTGTGCCAGGCGAATCCGGAGCTTGCGGCTTTTGTAAAAGCGCGTATCGGCGACGGCTTCGTGCTCGATGCCGCGCAGCTGGAGGGGTTAAAAAAATACGCCGAAGATCCGGCGTCGCTGGAAGATTTCATGGCGATCAAGCGCCGCAACAAGGAGCGGCTCGCCGCCTATATCCGGGAGATGAACGGCGTGACGGTGGACCCGGATTCGCTGTTCGATGTGCAGGTTAAGCGGCTGCACGAATATAAACGGCAGCATCTCAATGCGCTGCATATCCTGCACACTTACCTGACCCTCAAGGAAAACCCCAATATGGATTTTGTCCCGCGCACCTACCTGTTTGGTGCGAAATCCGCGCCGGGCTACTATCTCGCCAAGGAGATCATCCGGTTCATCTGCTGCCTTGCCAAGGAGATCGACAGCGACCCGGCGGTGAGGGATAAGCTGAAAGTGGTGTATCTTGAGGACTACCGGGTAACGCTGGCTGAGCTGCTGATGCCTGCCGCCGATATCAGCGAGCAGATTTCGCTCGCCGGCACCGAAGCGAGCGGAACCGGCAATATGAAGCTGATGATGAATGGCGCGCTGACGCTCGGCACCCTCGACGGCGCAAATGTGGAGATCACCGATGCAGTCGGGGAGGAAAACGTGTTCCTGTTCGGCATGAAGGCGGATGAGGTGGAAGCGCTTAAAAAGCAGGGCTACCACCCGCAGGCGCTGTATACCGGTGACCCGCATATCCACCGTGCGGTGGACGCGATGTTCAAGGGCTTTGGTGGGCGCACCTTTGGGGAAATCGCCGGCTCACTGACCGGCAATGACCCGTATATGGTACTTGCGGATTTTGAGGATTACTGCCGGGTGCAGAAATTGTCGGCGAAAACCTATCTCGATCGGAACAAGTGGGCACGCATGGCGCTGCTCAACACCGCGGCGAGCGGGATTTTTGCCGCCGACCGTGCCATTCAGGACTATTCCGACCGGATCTGGCACTGCCGTCCGGTCAAGGGCATGTAAGAAAACGCCGCCCCGGAGTTTTGGCTCCGGGGCGGCGTTTTTTGCGGGGATAACGGATGGGATTATACTGTCTTTCCCATGAACCGCAGCGGTGTTTTGCCGAAGTTTACCGCCGCGACCGCCTGCAGGATCTCATCCCGGCGTGCTTCGGCATCCGGCAGATCGCAGACAATGTCATTGAGGTCATACGGTCCGTTGCGGAAATGGCCGACGCAGGCCGCACGGAATTCGCCGTCGATGAGCAGATACTGCAGCGGCTCGTGGTCGTAGGGCAGCCCTTCGGTCAGCGCGGCGGCCCAGGCCTTCAGCGCCGGTTCATTGGATTTGTAAAGGAAATCGTTGCGGTGTATCGCGCAGACAAAATGCAGCGGTTCCGGCCGGCAGGCGTCCAGGATTTCGCGGTCGTCTGCCAGCATATAGCCGCCGTCCGCCGGCAGCAGGATGCCGTCTTCGGCCAGCGCGGCGATTGCCGCCCGGATTTCCTTTTCCGGCAGGCGGTAGAATGCTTTGGCCATCCCGGCGTCAAACACAACATGACGGAAAGCGAACCGCCGCAGCACGATTTTCAGCGCATCCTGCCGGGAATACCGGTTCAGGTCGGTGTCCGGGAACATTTCGGCAAACCGGTACCACCCTCGGTCCCATTCGCCGTCGTACTGATCCTCATAGATGAGAAAAGCTTCCTGCAGGCGATGCAGGGCGGGGGTGATCGCCTTGACCAGCAGCCCGGTGTCCTGCTTGATCTGCTGGATATTCAGCGGCCCCTCGCGTTCGATGCGTTCAAGAAGACGCAGCTGGATTTCGTTCGGCGCGTCCAGCGGTTTGCGGTACAGCGCGGCGAACAGCTCCAGATCCTCCGGAACAATCCAACCGAGATTGCCGCCCGCGAACCGCCCTTTGATCAGCTGCCGGTCAAGCTGCTGTCGGCGGTTGAATTCCAAATCGTCGAAATCAGGCCGCGGGGTAAGGGTCGGCGGCTGTCCGAAACCATTCCAGTAAACATTTTGGCCGGGCTGCATGTCCCTGTACAGCTCCAGGTAGTCCTGTTCATTGGCTTTTATGGTGAAAAACTGCCGCTGCATGCGCAGAAACCGGATTTTTGCCTTGTCCATACATGCGCCTCCTTTAAGATAAGATAAATCAACGCTTGCATCCCAGAACAAATTTCAGCGGTACATCCATACGTGCTGCTGTTTGTTCGGGCGTTAAGCCGCTGTCCAAAAACCGCCGGCAAACCGTCTTCATGTTTTCTCCCACTTCCAGAATATGCCGATCGGGGTCATAAAAGCGCACGGCGCGCTGCCCCCAGACGTGTTCCTTGACGGGGTGGACATAAGCAATATCCAAGGTTTGCAGGTGAGCGATAAACGCATCGAAATCGTCTTCCTCGAAATAGATTTCGGCGTTGTTCGCACCAAAATCCACCTCATCCGTCTCGATAAATCCACGCCAGGACGCGAGCGTCTGCAAACATAATCCGCCGGTCAGGGTCACATTCGCGCCAAAATCCAGCACCTTATGCAGCCCAAGCACCGTTTTATAAAATCTCACCGATTTTTCCATGTCGGTTACCACGAGCAGGGGATTCTTTACTTTCATAATGGCACCGCTTTCGTCTGCGTTATCGGGATAATTATAGCATATCCGGTGTTTTCTCTGCAACCGCAATCGGCAGGAGGCTTTTGCTTGCCTTTCCCGGGCAAAAGCGTGTATACTATATACAACGTGCAATCACAGCCGAAAGGATGATGTTCATGCCGGAGACAATCCGGGTGCTGATGCTCCCGTCCTGGTACCCGACCCCGGAAGCGCCGCTGCTCGGGACCTTTTATCGGGAGCAGGCGCAGGCAATGGCGGCGCGCGGTGCGCAGGTGACCGTGGCGTATGTCAATGTGGGAGACGATTTCCGCCCGTCTCATAACGGTATCACGTATACCTGCGACGACGGGGTGCATACCTATGTCTATAAGCGGCCGAACCTCACCCCACGCTGGGAACGGGGCCGCTGCTTTCAGCGCACACGGATGCTCGAAAAGCTGTATCGCCGCATCGAGCGGGAGCAGGGCCGGCCGGATGTGGTGAACCTGCGCTCGTCGTTGCTGGGGTATGAGGCACTTTCGCTCTGTGAAGCGCATGACCTGCCGCTGTTTTTTATGGAGCATTCCTCCTTTGTCATCACCGAGCCGGACGGCAGCCCGATGCGGCGGCGCCTGTGCGCCGTGATGGAAAAGGCGGCGGTGAACGCCTGTGTGAGCACTGCGCTCAAACGGGTGATGGCGCCGTTCGGGGAAACACGGGTGATCCCGGATATGGTGGACACCGGCCGTTTCCGGCAGCTGCCAACGCCTACGCAAGACGAGGTGTTTGTGTTCCGCGCGATGGGGCAGCTGCGTCCGATCAAGGGTTACGACACCCTCATCCGGGCGTTCATCCGTCTCCGGGAACTGACCGACCGGCCGGTGCGGCTGGAGATCGCGGGCGTGGGCAGCCTGCGGGAGGATCTGCAAGGGCTTATCGACGCCGGCGGGGCGGGGGATGGCTGCCGTCTGGTGGGGGCCGTCCCGCGGGATGAGGTGCCCGCCTTTATGAATGGCTGCGGCTGCTTTGTCTGTTCGTCGCGCACCGAAACGCTGTCCTGCGTGCTCAATGAGGCGGCTGCCTGCGGCAAGCCGGTTATCAGCACCCGCTGCGGCGGGCCGGAGGATATTGTCACCGAAGAAACCGGCCTGCTCGTGCCGGTGGGCGATGTGGAGGCGCTGGCCGGCGCGATGCTGCGGATGCTGGATACGGCGGCGGATTACGATCCGCAGCGCATCCGGGAACTGACCGTTTCCCGCTTCGGGGTGGAGACGGTGTGCGCGCAGCTGCTTGCCGCCTGCCGTGAAGCGGCGCAGACCAAACGAAAGGACTGACAGTGGATGACCTTGCCTGAAACGCATACCCTTGCCGCGCACGAAAAGGACGGCGTCGTGTATTATACTTTCCCGGCCTTCGATGAAATCCCGTTTGTCCGGCATGGGTTTTCCACCCGGCTCGGCGGGGTAAGTGAGGGCATTTTTGCCAGCATGAACCTGTCGTTTACCCGCGGGGATGAGGACGAGCGGGTGCGGGAGAATTTCCGGCGCTTCTGCACGGCCATCGGGGTGCCCGCGGAGCGGACAGTGGTTTCCGCGCAGGAGCATCATACCAACCTGCACGTGTGCACCGAAGTGGACTGCGGACGCGGGGTGACCCGCGAGCGGGGCTATGCGGATATTGACGGCCTGCTGACCGATCGGACCGGGGTGGTGCTGTGTACCCAGTATGCCGACTGCGTGCCGCTGTTTTTCGTCGATCCGGTGCGCCGGGCGGTGGCGACGTCCCACGCGGGCTGGCGCAGCACCGTCGCGCGTATCGGCGCGGTGACGGTGGAGCGGATGTGTCGGGAATACGGCTGCAAGCGGGAGAATATCCTCGCCGCGGTCGGGCCGTCAATCGGTCCCTGCTGCTTTGAGGTGGACGCGCTGGTACAGCAGGCGTTTGCCGCGCTTGATGAGGCGGACGGCTGTATCCGCCCGGCGGGAGATAAGTTTTTTATCGATCTGTGGGCGGTCAACCGCCGGATTCTGGAGGCGGCTGGGGTGCCGGCGGCGCATATCACCGTCACCGACCTGTGTACCCGCTGTCATCCGAATGTGTTCTGGTCCCACCGCGCGACCGGTGGGCAGCGCGGCAGTCTCGCGGGCTTCATCGCGATGGTGTGAAAATAAGCAAAGGAACCGCTTTGGCAGCTCCATGCCAAAGCGGTTCCTTTTTGCTGGCGGAAACCACCAGTTATGTCGGCGGTCAGTCTTTGCGTTCAATAAACTGTTCGATAAAGTTATACATCACGGCGGCCTGTTCCGGTTTCAAGTGATAAAATTTTATCTTCGGCTCATCGTCCAGACCAAGTAAGTAATCCGTAGTCGTATGTAAAACTATCGCCAGACGTATGATGATGTCGCTGTCAGGCAGATTTTGTGAGGATTCGTATCGGTACAGCGTGGAACGGCTGATTTCCATTATGGCGGCCAGTTGATCCTGTGTCATGTTATTCTCTTGGCGCAATTTACGAATCCGCATCCCGATGTCTTTATAATCGCTCATAGCCCATCTCTCCGTAAAAGCCAGGATGCTCATATTGTATGTGAAATTCGGCCGTATGATAATGACGCAAAAGAGCATTAGACTATATAGGTATAGCTTGAAAGCAAATTTATGGAGAAAATGAAATGGCAGACTGTTTTTATCGGACATGGTATGACTGCGTTAGATTTATATCTGTTGTTGGATGAAGCATTTGTACCTAAGCGCGCCGCCATAATTCGTGCGGATCAATACAGGATAAAAACCAGTGATTATTTGATTGCCTATGACTGCGGTTTGGCAGGCAACACCAAAAATTTGGTGGTTCTGGCAAGACGGAGAGAGAAAAGAGGGATGCTCCATATCGAAAATCTTGCCGACAGGATCTAGAATGAGACATGTTCCCGCTCGGGTTACAACGCAAAAAGCCTGGCAGCGTTTTTTGCTGCCAGACTTTTCATTTGCCCGTATTTTGTACTGTGTCGTTATTTAATGACCTCGCCCATCGTGCCGGGTGCGGCGCAGGCGGCGTTGGATTCGTCGGTGTCGATATGCATCGCAAGCGCAAAATCGGCCCGCACGCGGATGACCACGTCGCCGAAGGTCAGCGCGCGGCCGTCGGAATCGATGCGCACGCTCACCGTCTGGCCATCCTTCACGTCAAACGCTTCCGCATCTGCAGGGGTCATGTGGATGTGGCGCTTGGCAGCGATGACGCCTTCCTTCAGCTCGATCTCACCCTTCGGGCCGACCAGCTTGCAGGCGCCGGAGCCGGCGATATCGCCGGATTCACGGATGGGGGCGTCCACCCCGATCGAACGGGCGTCGGTCAGCGACAGCTCCACCTGAGTGGCCTTGCGGACCGGGCCGAGGATGGTCACACCGGACAGGGTTTTCTTGCTGCCGACGACATCCACGCGCTCGACGCAGGCAAACTGACCGGGCTGGGAGAGCGCCTTTTTCGAGGTCAGCTGATAGCCTTCACCGAAAAGGATTTCGAGATCCTTCTGCGACAGATGCAGATGACGTGCGGAGGTTTCCACTAAGACTTGGTTGCTCATATTTTTCGTTCCTTTCTGTATCGGCGGGCAGGCCGCCGGCAAAAAATGCAAAAATCCTCTGTTATTGTACCTCGTCCGGATTGTTTTTTCAAGGGGAATTATGCTATACTACAACAAAGCCCCGCTGCGGCGGAAACAGGAGGATGACCGGATGGATACGGCAAAATGGACGGCGCTCGAAGAAAAATGCAGAGGCTGCACAGCCTGTGCGCTCGCGCAGACGCGGCACAACGTGGTGTTTGGGGTGGGCAATCCGCAGGCGGAGGTGCTGTTTGTCGGGGAAGGCCCCGGCGAAAACGAGGATCTGCAGGGCGAGCCGTTCGTCGGCCGCGGCGGCCAGCTGCTGGATAAAATGCTCGCGGCGGTGGGGCTGACCCGCCGGGAGAATATTTATATCGCCAACATTGTCAAATGCCGTCCGCCGAAAAACCGGGACCCGCTGCCGGAGGAGCAGGAGGCATGCATCGCCTATCTGCGGGAGCAGGTATCCCTCATCCGGCCGAAAATTATCGTCTGCCTCGGCCGTATCGCGGCCTGCCGCCTGATTGCCCCGGATTTCAAGGTGACCCGGCAGCACGGGCAATTCGTAACCAAACACGGCGTGCTGATGATGGGGACCTTCCATCCGGCGGCTCTGCTGCGCAACCCGGCACAGAAGCCGGACGGATTTGCCGACTTTCTGGCGCTGCGGGACAAAATAGGGGAAGTGTGCGAAAACACCCGCCTGGTTTACCCGGAATAAAGCGGTGCTAAAAAATGCGGGCCGCTGGTTGCGGCCCGCAGACATTTTCCGGAAACAGCGCCGCCTTTTCAGCGGCGGCGCCGGTTTGCTGCCGGATGCACCGGGATGACCTTGCGAAATACCGCGAGGTGACGTTTGCTGAGCACCTTGTCGAGGTGCAGGCTGCCGAAAAACCAGCGTTCAAACTGCACCTTGTCCTCAATCTGATTGAGATAAATGTTGATCCCGTCGAGCCGGGCGTTCGGCCCGCCTGAATAGGTGCAGGCCTTGCCCGACGGCTCATGGGTGAGGATATAATCCACCCGGTTGCCGTGGGATTCCAGCGTTTTCAGCCCATGCAGCATCTCTTCTTCCGAGGGCATCTCCTCCTCCCACCAGGTGGCGGTTTCGGTGCGCAGGGAAGGGTCGGCGGTTTCGCCGCCGCCGAAGGCGAAATACGTTTCGTTTTCGATTTCGTAGATTTCGCCCCGCAGCAGATGCCGGATGTTGGCGCGTATCTCCTGCACCCGGCCTCCATTCCATTCGATGACCGGATAATCGCGCAGCAGGTCAAAATTTTCGTGGGTGCCGTCGAGGAACAGGATGGTGTACGGCAGCTGCGTGAGCTTTTTGAGTACCTTCTGTTCCGCGCGCCCGCCGCTCCACAGGAACCCGAAATCGCCGCAGACGATCAGGGTGTCGCCTCTTTTGAGCGGACGCATTTCCGGCGCGGAGAACCGGGAAAAATCGGCGTGCATATCGCCGGTGATATAAACCATGACGTGGATCAGCCCTTTCCAGCGGAGATGTTTGTGACAACGCGGGGAAAATATGGTATACTGAGATAAATACCGCCGGAAGAACCCCCGTCGGCCGCATCGGTGTTCTTTCCGTGGTGCGAATGGTTGGGACAGGCAAAACGCGGCTTCGCCGCCCCCTGCCGCAGGGAAACCTTTGTCGATTGCGGCGGATGCGGAAGCCTCTGCTGCTATTATACCAAAACATGGAGGATTGTCTATGCCAAAAAAAGGGGTTGTGTCGATTTTTCTGTCTCTGGCGGTGCTGGTGTCGCTGTTCGTGACGCCGCTGTCGGCGTCGGCGGCATACGCCCTGCCGGATACGGTGGCGCTGAGCGCCGACGCGGCCTATGTGGTCAGCCTGGGTGCATTGCAGGAAGATGATGTGGTGCTGTATGAAAAGAACGCCGAAACCACCCAGCAGCCGGCGGCACTCGTGCGGCTGATGGCCGGTGCGTTGGCGTTTGAGCTGATCGAGGAGCAGGGGCTGAATCTGGAGAGCGACACCGGGGCCTACACGATGGCCTGCTGGCAGGACATCACCGGCACCGGGCTCGGTGTGATGAATATGGAAATCGAGGAGAGCTGGACGCTCAAGGACCTGGTGACCGCGACGCTGATCCTCGGCGCAGCGGACGCCTGCGTAACCCTTGCGGTGCGGCTGGCGGGCAGTCATCAGGCCTTTGTGCAGAAAATGAATGAGAAGGCGGCGCAGCTCGGCTGCGTCAACACGTCGTTTGCCAATGTGACCGGGCTCAACGCGCTGAATCAGTACACCTGTGCGGCCGATATGTACCGGATTATGCGCTACGCAATGGATTTCCCGCTGCTGGTGGAGTATTCGCGGCAGACGCTGTACACCGTCAATCCGGTCAGCGGTGGTTCGCCGCGCACCATGCCCAACACCAACGATATGCTGCGCTCGTCCACCGACAGCTATTATTCGCCGATGGTATTCGGCAAGGCGGGGGCGGCGGCGCTGGATGACCGGTCGATGGTTTCGGTGGCGCGGGACAGCGGCTATGAATATCTGGTGGTGGTGATGGGGTCCTCCGACGCCGCCGGGGATGCACCGGCTGTCGCCCATTACCGGGATACCTACCGCCTGTTCAAATGGGCGTTCAATAATTTTTCCTACCAGACGCTGCTGAGCAAAAACGAGCCGATCGCGCAGCTGAAGGTCAACCTTGCGTGGGACACCGATACCGTGTCGCTGATTCCGGAGCGGGAGCTGGCCACCGTGGTGGTCAACGGCCTGGAGAGCAGTGCGGTGCGGCAGGTGGTCACCCTTCAACAGGAGACGGTGGATGCACCGGTCGAAAAGGGCAAAGTTTACGGCAAGGTGGAAATCTTTATCAATATGGATCAGAAAATCGGGGAGGTCAACCTCATCGCTGCCGATTCGGTGGAGGCGAGCCAGCTCCTGGTGTTCTGGGAGCGGGTGAAAAGCTTTCTGACTTCGCCCTGGTTCTGGGGCGGTCTGATTGTGCTGGTGGTACTGCTCATCGGGTATATTATTCTCAATGTGGTGCATAACCAGCGCCGCAAGCGCCGCCGGATGAAGCGGGTCAAGCGTTACCGGTAAAGAAAACGCCATCCCCGGGAAACCGGGGATGGCGCTGCGGTATAAAGGGAAGCAGCCTCTGTTTGAAAGGGCGGGGCCGGGTTTTAATACCCTGCCTCGCCGGAGAGGGAACCGTCGTTTTCCACCCAGTCCTGTACATAGAGGGCGGTGAAATCGGTGGGGGAGTTGCGCACGACCACGCGGGCGATGCCGGCGTTGATGATCATGCGCTTGCACATCGAGCAGGAGTTGGCGTTGTGCACGATTTCGCCGGTTTTGGCATCCTTGCCTACAAGATAAAGGGTGGAGCCGATCATTTCGCTGCGCGCGGCGCTGATGATGGCGTTGGCTTCGGCATGCACCGAGCGGCACAGCTCATAGCGCTCGCCGCGGGGGATGTTCATTTTTTCGCGCAGGCAGAAACCGAGGTCGCTGCAGTTTTTGCGGCCGCGCGGCGCGCCGGTGTAGCCGGTGGACAGGATCTGGTCATTTTTGACGATGATGGCGCCGAAATTGCGCCGAATGCAGGTGCCGCGGCCGGCGACGGCCTGGGCGATGTCGAGGTAGTAGTTTTCTTTGTCGCGCCGTACCATGTGGAACATCCTCCCTTGCAGATTGTGTATGGTATAAGCATACCGCATTTTCTGCGGTAATGCAATGGGGTTCGGCAAAATTCGCCGTTTGGCGGCGTTTTGGAAAAACGTTTGGGCGCCGGACGGCGCGGCAGAAAGGAAGAGGATTATGCAGCCGGAAGTTGACTGGGACAAGCTGATTGCAGCCGCGTGTGCAGCACGGCAAAATGCCTACTGCCCGTATTCGGGATTTGCAGTGGGTGCGGCACTGCTCGCGGACAGCGGCCGGGTGTATGCCGGCGCCAACTGCGAGAGCGCCTCATACGGTGCGGCAATTTGCGCGGAGCGGGCAGCGCTGACGGCGGCGGTCACCGCCGGAGAACGCCGCTTTACGGCGCTTGCGGTTGCCGCAGGGGACAGTCCGACTCCACCGTGCGGCATCTGCCGGCAGCTGCTCGCGGAATTTGGGGATATGACGGTGATCTGTGCGGATGCCATGGGCGAAAACAGTCGGGAATACGCCCTGTCCGCGCTGCTGCCGGAGGCGTTCACCGGCGCGTCGCTGCCTAAAAACGATTCGAATTGAGGTGCCTTATGGCTGAAGAAAACCGATTGACCGATATACGCACCGTGCGTGAGCTGCTCAGCCGGCACGGTTTTCATTTTTCTAAGGCGATGGGGCAGAATTTCCTCGTTAACCCCACCGTGTGTCCGCGCATGGCGGAGGCCTGCGGCGCATCGCCGGAAACCGGCGTTCTGGAGATCGGCCCCGGCATCGGGGTGCTGACCCGGGAGCTTGCGGCGCGCGCCGGACGGGTGGTGGCGGTGGAGCTGGATGAACGGCTGTTGCCGGTGCTCCGGGAAACCCTTGCCGGCCGGGAGAACATAGAGGTGGTACAGGGAGATATTCTTAAGCTTCCGCTTGATAGGCTGCTGGAAGAAAAATTCACCCGACCGGACGGCACTCGCATGCCGGTGGCAGTGTGCGCGAATCTGCCGTATTATATCACCTCGCCGATCATCATGCTGCTGCTGGAGAGCCGGCTGCCGTTCACCTCGCTTACCGTCATGGTGCAGAAGGAGGCGGCTGACCGACTGTGTGCGGCGCCCGGTACGCGGGAATGCGGAGCGGTCTCCCTCGCGGTGCAGTATTATGCCCGGGCTGAGAAGCTGTTCGGCGTATCGCGCGGCAGCTTCATGCCTGCACCGAACGTAGACAGCGCGGTGATCCGTTTGACGGTGCATGGACAGCCGCCGGTGGCTTGCCGGGATGAGGCGCTGCTGTTCCGGGTGATCCGCACGGCGTTCGGCCAGCGGCGCAAAACGCTGGCTAATGCGCTCGCTGGTGTATATACTAAAGAGAAGGCCGCCGCGGCGATGGAAGCGGCGGGGTTGTCCGCGTCGGCGCGGGCGGAGCAGCTGACGCTGGAGCAGTTTGCCTGTCTGGCGGATCAGCTGGCGGAATAGAAACGGTTTTCCGGAAGGGAGGACGGTGCATGCGTTGGGACTTATTTGCGATATTGATGCTGGTGCCGTGGGCGGCGACCTTTTTGGGATCGCTGACCGCGGTGAAGGTGTCTCTCAAAACGCCGCGGCGGCAGGGCGGCCTGCTGGGCTTTGCGGCCGGGGTCATGGTGGCGGCGGCGGTATGGTCGCTGACACTGCCGGCGTTTGAGGCCGCGGATCCCGGCTATAAGGGGGCGCTGGTGGTTACGGCGGGATTCCTGCTCGGCTGTGCAGGCATGCTGCTGCTGGACAAACTGGTGCCCCATCAGCATATGGACGAGGATAAGCCGGAGGGCCACGCGAGCCATATCTCCCGGCCGATGCTGTTGGTGCTGGCTGTCGCGCTTCACAATATCCCGGAGGGGATGGCACTCGGCGTGGTGATCGCGGCCGCTATGCAGGATGCGGGCATGAGCTGGACCGCTGCGTTGGTATTTGGCCTCGGCTTGGCGCTGCAGAATTTTCCGGAGGGCATGGCCGTGGTGCTGCCGCTGCGGCAGGCCGGGCGCAGTGCGAAAAGCTGCACCTGGCTCGGGTTTCTGGCAAGCCTTGCCGAACCCGCTGCGGCGCTGCTTGCCCTTGGGATGACTTCGGCGCTCATGGCAGCGGGCAGCGTGGTGATGCCCATCCTGCTTAGCATGGCGGCGGGGGCAATGGTGTTTATTACGGTCGAGGAGCTGATCCCGGAATCTCAGGCAGGCGATCACGGTCATGCCGCGACTTACGGTTTTCTGGCCGGCTTCTGGATCATGGCACTGCTGGGCGTACTCGGTGGATAGCGCGAGACATGCTGCGCGTACTCGTCGAGTTTGACCTCGCCGCGCGGACACCGTGCGCGGCGTTTCGCCCAAGGTGCGGAACCGAAAAACATCGTGGGCGGGAATGGGTTCCGGCCTTTGGCCGGCCTCAGTGGACTAGCTTCCATGCGAAGACATTCTGAAATTTACTTGCTTCTAGGAGGCGGGAACCGAATGGAAAAAATTGTGCAGCCCAATGGTTTGCGGATTCTGCTGTATCCCATTGAGGGCGCGCATTCGGCCTCGGTCGGGGTGTGGGTATATGCCGGATCGCGGTATGAAAATCCGGACAAACAGGGCATATCCCATTTTGTGGAGCATATGCTGTTTAAGGGAACAAAAACACGCACCGCCCGGCAGATTTCCGAGGAGATGGACAACCTCGGCGGCGGCATGAATGCCTATACGACCAAGGAATACACCCGCTTTTATGCGCAGACTCTGCCGGAAAATGCGGTCGGCGCGCTGGAACTGATCGGGGATATGCTGCTCAACTCCCGGATGGATCCGCATGAAACGGCGCTCGAACGCCGGGTAATCCTCGATGAAATGGCGATGTATGAAGACGAGGGTGAAGATTTGGCGCATGAGCTGTTGTGTGCAGGCGTGTGGCCGGAGTCGCCGCTCGGCCGCCCGATTATCGGCACCAAGGAAACGGTTGCGGCAATCGGGCCGGACGACCTGCTCGCCTATGTGCGGGAAAATTATACCCCCGAACGTCTGGTGGTGGTGATCGCCGGCCGCTTCGACCGCGCAGCGGTGCTGGATACGGCACAGCGGCTGTGGGGAGAATGCCCGCGCGGTACCGGGATTCCTGCGGCGGATGCGCCGGCTTTTACGCCCGGCCTCTTTCTTCGGCGCAAAAAATTCGAGCAGCTCAGTCTCGAATGGGCAGTGCCCGGCCTGCCGCTCGGCGATGAGGGCCGCTATGCGCTGATGCTGTTCAATTTTCTGCTCGGCGGCGGCGCTTCCTCGCGCCTGTTCCAGCGGGTGCGCGAGCAGCTCGGGCTGGTATATTCGATCTACAGCACCCATTACGCCAGCCGTGGCGCTGGCCTGATGACCGTCGGCGCCTCCATGACCGCCGCGAATCAGCAGCCGGTGCTCGATGAGGTGCGCCGCTGCCTCACAGAGCTGGCGGACGGTACTGGTGAGGAGGAATTCCGGCGCGCCAAGGTACAGGTCAAGGCATCCTTTATTCTCGGACTGGAAACGGTCGCTGCGCAGGCGTCCTATATCGGCCGCAGCGAACTGATGGAAAACCGTGTCCCGTCGGTCGATGAAGAAATCGCCCGCATCGATGCCGTGACCCCTGCTGAGGTGGATGCTCTGGCGGAAAGGCTGCTGACCGGCGGCGTGCAGGCGCTTTCCGGAGCGGGCCCGGTGGCTGCTAAAAAGGTTTATATTCCGTATATTTTGTACAAATAATTACGAATTTGTCGAAAAGGTACGATTTATCCTCGAAAAGCCAGCAGCCGGTATAAGGTGGAGATTTTCCAAAGCTGAACGATTTATCGTAAATGGATTTACAAAATGTATATATAGAAGAAAAAATAACAAATATCGTCGAAAAACAGCATTTGGTGTGCGGAAAAATGGTAGCGGACAGCGTGGGAATATGCTATACTGGGGAAAAATGTGTCCAAGCGGCCGGAGAAGGCTGCTGAAAGGGAAACGGGGAGCAACAGTATGACGGACGATAAAAAGCGGATTGTGGTCAAGGTGGGGACCTCGACCCTTACATATGAAAACGGAAAAATGAATCTGCGCCGCATCGAGGCGCTGTGCAAGGTGCTCAGCGACCTGCAGAATGCGGGAAATCAGATCGTGCTGGTCACCTCCGGCGCTATCGGCGTGGGTGTCGGCAAGCTGGGGCTGCGGGAGAAGCCGAAGGAAACCCGGGGCAAGCAGGCGGCCGCGGCGGTCGGGCAATGCGAGCTGATGTTCATGTACGATAAGCTGTTTGGGGAGTATAACCACACAGTGGCGCAGGTGCTGCTGACCCGGCGGGTGGTGGAGAACGAGCACTCCAAGCAGAACGTGGTCAATACCATCGATACGCTGCTGGAGATGGGAGTCATCCCGGTGGTCAACGAGAATGACACGGTGGCGATCGACGAGCTGGTTGGCGCGAACTATGGGGATAACGATACGCTGTCGGCAATCGTGGCCGCACTGGTGCATGCAGATCTTCTGATCCTGCTGACCGATATCGACGGGCTGTATGATGCGGACCCGCATAAGAACCCCCAGGCGAAGCGGATCAGCCTGCTGACGGCGGTGGACGATGACGTGCTTGCGCTCGCGGGCGGCGCCGGTTCCAAGCGGGGCACCGGCGGTATGCGCACCAAGCTGCAGGCCGCACAGCTGACCCTGCAGGAGCATATCCCACTGGTGATTATGCAGGGGGATAAGCCGGAGCTGATCTATTCGCTGCTCGAAGGGGAGCCGGTGGGTACCCGGATCGATGCAGACGCGGAAAGGGCGGATTGAGATGGAAACATTGGAGAATATCGGCCGGCGCGCGAAGGCTGCGGCGCAGCAGATGGCGGTCGCCGGTACGGCGGGCAAAAATCGGGCGCTTGAGGCAATGGCGGCATCGCTCGAAGCGCATACGGCTGAAATCCTTGCCGCGAACGCCGCGGATTTGGAGGCTGCGGCGGCCGCGGGCATGAGTGTGTCGCTGCAGGACCGTCTGCGGCTGACCGCCGACCGAATCGCCGGCATGGCGGCCGGGGTGCGGGAGATCATCGCGCTGACCGATCCGGTCGGTGAGGTGATCGAAGGCAGCTGCCGGCCGAACGGGCTGCAGATCCTGAAAACGCGGGTGCCGCTCGGTGTGGTGGGTATTATTTATGAGGCGCGCCCGAACGTCACCTCGGATGCGGCGGCGCTGTGCCTGAAAGCGGGCAATGCGGTGATTCTTCGCGGCGGCAAGGAGGCGATCCGCTCAAACCTGGCGCTGGCTGCCGCCCTGCGGCAGGCGCTGCCGGAGGCGGGGCTGCCGGAGGATGCAGTGCAGCTGTTGGAGGACACTTCGCGTGAGACCGCGGCGGAAATGATGCGGCTGAATGCGTATATCGACGTGCTGATCCCGCGCGGCGGTGCGGGACTGATCAATGCGGTAGTGCAGCAGTCCACCGTTCCGGTTATCCAGACCGGTGTGGGCAACTGCCATGTGTATGTCGACCGGTCGGCGGATATCGCGATGGCCGCGGCGATTACGGCCAATGCCAAGGCGTCCCGTCCTTCGGTGTGCAACGCGGCAGAAACCCTGCTGATCCATAAGGATATTGCGCAGAAAGCCCTGCCGGTCATCGCGGATGCGCTTGCGGAGAAGAAGGTGCGGCTGCGCTGCTGTGTGCGGTCGGCTGCGATGCTCGCCGGCCGTGCGGTGGAGCCGGCGGAAGAAGCGGACTGGGAAACCGAATATCTTGATTATATTCTCGCCGTGCGGGTGGTGGATTCGCTCGAAGAGGCGATGGCGCATATTGCGCGCTACAGCACTGGTCACAGCGAATGCATCGTCACCGACAGCCAGTCGTCCGCGGCGCGGTTTACCGCCGGGGTGGACGCAGCTGCGGTGTATGTCAATGCTTCAACCCGCTTTACCGACGGCGGGGAATTTGGTATGGGAGCGGAAATCGGCATTTCCACCCAGAAGCTCCACGCGCGCGGCCCGATGGGGGTGCGGGAGCTGACTACCTGTAAATATGTCGTTACCGGCAGCGGACAGATCCGCTGAACGGGGGCGTTTCAATCGGCAGACACGCCGCGCGGCGGCAGGAAAGGGAGGAGACAACCCTATGAGCGAATGGAAAAAGGTCGAGCAGCCGCTCACACCGGAAGAGCCGGCTCCTGAACCGGATACGGCGCCGGAGGAGAGGGCGCCGGAAACACTGCCGGCGGCGGATGAACTGGCCGAAACAGTGCTGTCGGAGCCGGCGGCAGAAGACACCTGTGTTTCCTCGCCGCGGTATACCGCGGCCGGAGTGCGCCGCGGCCGGAATAAGCTGGCCGCGCCGGTGGGGCTGATTGTGCTGCTGCTCGCGCTGACCGGCGTGGTGGCGCTGATCGTCGGTGTGGTGAATATGGTGCAGGGCCGGCAGGAGACTGCGGCGGAAGAGCTTCGCGCCGATATGGAAGATTTCCTGGAGCCGGTGCTGATGTATGACCTGCCTTCGTTTTCCAGTGTGTCGGAGGCTGGCAGCAATTCGCTGCTCAGCGATGACCTGTTGCTTGCCTCCATTTGGCCGATCACCCGCCGTGAAGTGGTGCGGCAGCAACAGGCGCAGATTGCCGGGGAAAGCTATACCAGTCCGTATCCGGTGGACGATCTCGGTCGTATGATGGTGCCGGTATCGGAGGTAGATGAATCCTATGCGGCGCTGTTCGGTGCGGATGCGATACCGCAGCATCACACCATCGGTGATAACGAGGAGAACGCCTATGCGGCGTATCTGTATGATCCGGACGCGGCCTGCTATCATGTCCCGGCCTATTTCCAGTCCTCGCAGTACGAGACGTTTCTGGATGCCATCAAACGCAAGGGCGATACCATTACGGTGCGGGTAGGCTATGTGGAGGCGATCAGCATCGGCATCGACGACAAAGGGGAACCGCTGCCGCTGACGGCGGATATGGCGGATCACTTTGCCCTTTTCACAGTGGAAAAAACGGAGGACGGCTATCGTCTGGCCGCGGTGGAACAGGAAGAATGACAAAGAGCGCCCCTCCGGGGCGCTCTTTTGGAATGCGTGTGAAAATGTGCGTACCGCATCCGGGAAAGGGTTGTCCTTTGCCGGGGGAACGGGTATAATAATTAAGTATGGAGTAAACTGTCCGCGGATCGATAAAGGAAGAGGTATGGCCGGTGCCGGTTCGTAAAAGAGTATGGGCGAAAACGCCTTTTTGGGTAAAGAGTCTATATGCGGCTGCTGCGGTGGTTTGGACTGCGGTTTTAGCTTTGGCTGCCTGGCAGAAGCAGTCGGTGGAACCGGAAATACTGGAACAGGATATGCCGCATCGGATGAGTGAGTTTGCTGCAGAGGTACCTGTTCAGGATGGACCGGAATTTGTGCTGGAGTCTGCCGCGGATACACCGGCATATATCGACTGCGCGCCGCTGGAACCGACCGCACAGGAGTGTGCAGCAATTTGTGCCGCTTACGAAACATCACCGGCGCGTAAAATTGTGTTTGGTGAAAACGGCAGGGTAGATTATACGGATGCGGCAGTCGGTGCGGACAGCGCCTCGGCCGATGCCGAACGGGCGCTGGAACTGGCGGAAGCGTTTCTGCGCATGGGCGGCCTGCTGCCGGAAAGCGGGTATACCCGCACGCTTTCTTATGTACGCGCTGACGAAGAAGCGGGCTGTCTGGTCTTTTTTGTCCCGGTGTATAAAGGGGTTCCTTTGTTGGCCGAAGAGTACGGAGCGCGCCTGATAGTGAAGCAGGATGGGGTAGCGGAGATGTCCTGCCGCTGGCCAGTTTTTTCTGATGGCACTATGTTTGAACCGAAAGAAAATGCGCGGGCAGCACAGCAGGCATACCTGGCCTATATGGAGGAACAGGGACGGACACCGGGGGCAAAAGTGGTGTACCGTAGGGTGTACTGGTATGAGGATATTGGCCGTGTCGGGCAGACGGCCTGGATGTTCGGCGACGGGGAGCTGTTCAACAACAGCGTAGTAATGGATAGTCAGACGCTGGAAATCCTGTCGGCAGCCAAATGATGTGATCTGTGTATGGCAGTGCTGGTTGGCAATGCCGCAGGAATGATTATTTTCCTGATTTTTGTGGATAACCCCTTGACAAAACCCGTGCAGTTTACTATAATAGTGACCGCGTCACCGACAGATCATCCGGTACGCGGTAAAATAAGGACGTTTAGCTCAGCTGGTAGAGCATTCGCTTGACGTGCGAAGGGTCAGCGGTTCGAGTCCGTTAACGTCCACCAGACCTGCGGTCGGCAATTCGCGATGAGTTGCCGACCTTTTTATGGCTTAGCCCGCTCATGGGCGATATCGCATTGCCCCGCTCATCTCTATACCGCGTTTCGCCCTTCAGGGCGGAACGCGGTTTTTATGTACTCTAAGGGGATCCATGGCGCTGGCCTTCCGAAATGCTGACAAGCATTTCACAAGTGGGCTGCACAGCAAACCGTTGGGATCAAGCACTTCGGGTTTGTTAATGTCTACCAGGCCTGCAGCCGGCAATTCGCGATGAACTGATGGCTGTTCATTGTGTATAATAGAAAAACAGTCGACATTATATCCAAAATATGTTATGGTGAAAAGGAAAGAATCCGCCTGTCAGGAGGGAATGCTTATTGTGAAATGTCCGTGGTGCGGCAAGCCGGTGCGCGGCCGCGGGATTTTATCGCTGCTGCCGGTCGGCGGCGCGTCTGTTTGTCCGCATTGCGGGGAAAGCTATGCCCAGAAGCCGTATTCCTTCGTGCTGCTTCTGGCGGTTTTGGCGATAATGCTCATCGGCGCTTTCGTGAGCCTGTACTGGCTCATCGTCACGGCAGTGCTTCTGGCGGGTTTGGTCATTTACGGTCTTCAGCTGCCTTATGAAAGGGTTCGGGTGGAAGGTCAATGGGTGGATACCCTGCCGGAAGAAGCCAGAACAGCGTACAAGGCGATATTGGAGACCGCACCGTTCCTGCGCCGGGGAATGCTCTGGTATACGCTGCCGGATTTTGCCGGGCGTCCTCCCCACTCTTCAGCAGCACCCGTGCGTGTGGAGCGATGGCGGAAAAGCAGCCGGGAACTGACGTTTACCTTTTTGTATGATCATGATGACAATGCCGTCCTGCTGCGTGAAGGCGCGCTGACGTTGTGGGATGAGCAGGGCAGGCAGATCGCCCGGGGCAGGCTGGTGTCCGCTGCGGAACAGTAAGCCGGCAGGCGATGAGAACAGGGAGGAATGAAAATATGCAGGCAAAGGAAAAAGGTGGACAGATGCTGCTGTCCGCAGGCTATGTGGTGCTCGGCGGCTTGCTGATCTGGCGGCCGGACGGAAGCGCGAAGGTGATCGGCTGGGCGATCGGTATCGCGGCGCTGCTGTATGGGCTGCTGCATCTGATTAATTACTGGCGTACCCAGCGTATGGGAGACGGCGGCAAAAGCGAGCTGTTTCTTGGCATTACCTTTGCCGCGCTCGGTATCTTCTGCCTGATCACCCCGCAGACAGTGCTGTCCTTCCTGCCGTTTCTGCTTGGCCTGGTACTGGTAGTGGACGCGGTTGGCAAAGCACAGCGCGCGTTTGAATTCCGCCGGTTGGGTTTTGCCCGCTGGTGGCTGGCGCTGCTGCTGGCGATTTGCCTGCTCGTGCTGGGGATTGTGCTACTGTTTGACCCGTTCGGGGCGGTACGGCTGACCATGATCTTTTTCGGTGCCTGTCTGCTGGGCGACGGCATTCTGGATATTGTATCGCTGCTGGCTGCGCGATAACCGTGCGGCGGTTTCCTGAGCGAAAAAATAAAAGCCCTGCGGCCGTGTTCAACAGCCGCAGGGCTTTTGCTATAAAGGCGGGGGTTATTCTGTGCGGTCGAGTGTGAAATCGCCGCTGGTCAGCTTGACGCGGTAGCTGCGGCCGGCGGCATCGCTTTTGTAGACATAGCGTCCGCTTTTGTCGTTAATCGGGGACAGCAGATCGAAGCTGCTGCGGATGTCACCGGAGGTTTTGCTGGCTTCAAGCACAAAGCCGTCGTTATCCGGGATGGAAACCCCCACATTGCCGGAGGTGATATTGACGTCCAGCGCATCCGGCACCAGGGAAGAGCTGAGCGTGATTCTGCCTGAAGTGCACTTGGCGGTAATGCCCGAGAAGGCACCGGAAAGGGAGAGCTTTCCGGAGGTGATGCCGGTGTCAAGCTTTTGGGCAGAAATGCCGGTGCCGGTCATTTGTCCGCTGGTGAGCTTGGCAGTCAGGCTGTCTGCGTGAAGAGTATCTACACGCAGATCGCCGCTGGTTAGTTCAAACCGTTGGCTGACAGCATTGACGCCGGCGACATCGCCCTCGCCGCTGGACATTTTGAGCTGGAAGGCTTCGTATTCTTTTTCCGGCAGCTGCAGCGTAAGGGTGGAGCTGCGGGAGCCGAAGCCAAAGAAAAAGAATCCGAATCCGGTTTGCTGCTTGATCTTCAGCACGCCGCCGTCGGAAGTGCAGAGCATGGGGTCGACGTCATAGCGAGAGGTTTCGGCGGCGTGGAAGTTTCCGTCGGCGGATTTGGAGACCTCCACCCGTCCGGCGCGCCAATCAATTTGTATATCCCGAATGCCGGAGGCATCGCGGGAAACCGAAGTAATCATGTGTTCCTCTCCTTTGCGGAAAAATGAGGGCAAGGACAGGCGTCCGTTGATGCCGAGTATCAGCAGAACGCTGAAAGCTACCGCAGCCAGTGAGGCGATAATGATGCGCACGATCTGTCCCGTTTTATTTGTCATACGATAATCCGACCTTTCTGCAGGGCGATAGCCGCCGCTGCTTGAAATACGCTTACTCGTGCCGGCTCAGCGCGAAAACGGCACGGATAATCTGGTCGACGGCGGCGCCGACCAGGAAGATGATCCAGGTCACATGCCAGGCGAAAGTAGCAAAGCTGACAATGAAATAGACCGCGAGCACGGTTAGCCATAGGGCGCTGCTGACTGCCCGCAGGGCGTGGGATTCCTTGCGTTCCTTATGCTGCTTCCACTCATGGAATTCCTCCACCATCGTGTCGTCCATCTTCCGATAGCGGGGACGGGACATGAAATTAAAAATCAGCAGCCCAGTGGCGACTGCGCAGATAGCCAGCAGCGGCACTACCGCCAGTTCTTCGTTGAAGCCCAGTTCTTCGGCAAGGATCACCGGGATGACGCTGAGAATGTACAGAACCACTGCGATGCTCACCAGAACCGCGCTGCGGCGGCGGTAGCGCTGCTGTTCGGCCTGGATATACGGCGGTGTCTGGTCGGAGAGATCTGCAAACATCTCGCTGACGTCGCCCACCCCGGCCACGGCAGCATTATAGGCGTCGTTCGGCGCCATGCCGGAAGCGACCAGGTCGTTGTATTTATCGTTGAGGTTGGCGGCGATTTCCTCCTGCAGCTCCATAGCCTTCTTTGTGCGCGGCGCGTCCTCGAACAGCCCGCGTACATATTCCTGAATGTGTTCGTTCATGTTGACACAACCTTTCTGTATAAAATGATCTGGTTCAACGGGATTCCGGTTTGGGCTGCAGGCGGATCAGGCTGTCGATCAGTGCCTTGGCATTGTCCCAGTCCTGCAGGTATTGCTGGTAGGTGCGCCGCCCCGGTTCGGTGATGGAATAGTACCGCCGTCTGGCGCCGGTATTTTCGTCCCCCCAGTAGGAGACAATCAGCCCTGCGGCCTCAAGCCGGCGGAACGCGGTGTACAGGGTAGCCTCCTTGAGTTCGTACTGGTTGCCGGTAATGTTCTGGATGGATTTGTTGATCTCGTAGCCGTAAGTATCGCCGGACAGCAGGTGCGCAAGAATGATGGCGTCGGTATGCCCGCGAATGATATCGGAAGCAATCGACATATAGAGATTCCTCCTTCCGATTTAGTATCTCACAGTCGCAAATATAAAATATCACGATATACCTCACCTGTCAAGGTATATACGCAAAAAAGAAAAATTTTTTGGTCAGTAGAAAAACGCAGCAGGATTCATCGACACGATTCTGGCCATTCCCAATAAAATCGCCCTTTGCTGTGGGGTGCGCTTTTACGAAATAACAGGGAAAAAAGACTTGAAAAGCATCAGGGTATCGCTTATAATAAAAAAGTATTTGTGAAAGATGCCTGCAGGTCTGCTTTCATCATGGTGTCTGGGCCGCGGCCGTTCTTCGGCTGTCCGGTTCCAGAGCAGCAGGAAAAACGAAAGCGGCGGGCACCTGTCCTGCAGAGAGAATTTGGGAAAATCGGCGGGAGACCGCCGTGCGGAACAAGATGTAGGGGGAAGAATGTATGAAAATGAAAAAATGGTTGGCTCTGTTGGCGGCAGCTGCACTGCTTACGGTGCCGCTGTCCGGCTGTTCGAAGGAAGGAAGCGGCGATACCATCCGCATCGGCGGACTCGCACCGCTGACCGGCGACCTGAAGCAGTACGGTGAGGCGGTCAACAACGCCGTGAAAATGGCGGTTGAGGAGATCAATAAGAATGGCGGCGTGCTCGGCAAGGACATCGAGTACATTGTGTACGACGAAAAGGGCGACGTCACCGAAGCGCTCAACGCCTACAATAAGCTGGTCAGCAGCGATAAGGTGGTCGCAATCGTCGGCGATGTAACTTCGGCGCCCTCCAAGGCGGTGGCGCAGAAGGCCAACGACGATGGTATGCCGATCATCACCGCTTCGGGCACCGATGCGGATATCACCAAAACCGGCAAGTATGCATACCGCGCCTGCTTTATCGACCCGTATCAGGGACAGCTGATGGCGGATTATGCATCCAAGGAGCTGAAAGCGAAGACGGTTGCCGTCCTGTATGACAGCGGCGATTCCTATTCGACAGGTATTGCTGACGCGTTTGAAGCGGCGGCGAAAGAGCTCGGCATGACCGTGACCAATAAGGAAGGCTATGCGCACGGCAGCACCGACTTCAACGCGCAGCTGGATAAGATCAAGACCAATAACCCGGATGCGATTCTGCTGCCGGTGTATTACAGTGATGTGGTGTCAATTCTCAAGCAGGCCAAGCAGAAGGGGATTGCTTCGAAATTCCTCGGCGCCGACGGCTGGGACGGCGTGGTGCCGCAGCTCGACGGGGATACCGGCCTTAACGATGTGCTGGCGAATGCTTATTTCTGCAGCCAGTATTCGGCATCTTCGGACGATCCGGCGTTGCAGAATTTCCTGAGCAGCTATAAAGAGAGATACGGTATCGAGGCGAATATGTTCGCGGTGCTGGGTTACGATGCGATGCACATCCTCGCGGATGCGATTGAGCGCGCCGGTTCCACCGATGCTGACAAAATCATCGAGGCGATGCAGGCGACGAATTACAGCGGTCTGACCGGTACCACTACTTTTGACGCAGAGCGCAATCCGGTTCGCGAGGCGGTTATCACCTCGTTCGGCGCCGACGAAAAGGGAGCCTGCGTTTATAAGGTGATCGGCACCTATAAGGCATAAGCGGATAGAAAATCGAATATGAACAGAAAAAAAGGGCGCGTATCCGCCCTTTTTTTCGGATTATATCGGTTTTATTACGAGAAGGAAGTAGGGTACGGCAATGGAATTCATCACGCAGTTGCTCAATGGCCTGAGCCTTGGGAGCATATATGCCCTGGTTGCCTTGGGATACAGCATGGTGTACGGCATCGTGCAGCTGATCAACTTTGCCCACGGCGATATCATTATGGTGGGCGGCTATACCATCTATCTGGTCATGGTGGTGGCAGGGCTGCCGGCGTGGCTGGCGGTTTTGGCACCGATTGTGGTCTGCGCCCTGGCCGGCGTGCTCATTGAGCGGATCGCCTATCATCGCCTGCTGACCCATAATGCGGAACGCATCTCCCTGTTGATCACAGCACTGGGGGTCAGCCTGTTCCTCCAGAACCTGTTCATGCTGCTGTTCAAGGCGGATGCCAAGAACCTGCAGGGGATGGACGGCTATATTGAGTTGGGCGGGCTTCAGATTACGAATACGACGCTGATCAATATTATCGTTTCGGTGATCATGATGGTCATGCTGCAGCTGCTCGTGAATAAGACGAAAATCGGCAAGGCGATGCAGGCGACCTCAGAGGATGCCGGCGCTGCCAAGCTGATGGGAATCAATACCAGCAACATCATCCTGATCACCTTTGCCGTCGGCTCGGCGCTTGCGGCGGTTGGGGCGGTATTGTACTGCAATACTTATCCGCAGATTAAGCCGACAATGGGCAACCTGCTCGGCCTGAAGGCATTTGTGGCAGCGGTGCTTGGCGGAATCGGCTCGATCCCCGGCGCGATGCTCGGCGGGTATCTGCTCGGTGTGGTGGAGCAGCTGACCAAAGCGTACATCAGTACCACTGTTACCGATGCGGTGGTGTTTGCGATTCTGATTCTGGTGCTGCTGGTGAGGCCGGCCGGCTTGATGGGTAAGCTGCGGAAGGAGAAGGTGTGAGTCATGGGAAAACCAAAAAAGAAGACCGGACTTTTCTATCTGGTCAACACCTTGCTGACCGCCGTATTGTTTGTCGTGCTGTTTATGCTCATCTCTGGCGGTGTTCTGGACAGTTATGTAACTGGTATTTTGGTGCTGGTATGCATCAATGTGATCCTGGCGGTCAGTCTGAATCTGGTCACTGGTATTCTCGGCCAGCTGGTGCTCGGCCATGCGGGTTTTATGCTGGTAGGGGCGTATGCGGCGGCTAACTTCACCAGGGCTGTGGTGAATAACGGCGACATGTCGCTGCAGCTGGCACTGCCGATTGCTATGCTCATTGGCGGTGTGTTCGCGGCGCTGTTCGGCGTGGTGATCGGCATCCCGGCGCTGCGCCTGCGCGGCGACTATCTGGCGATTATTACCCTTGGCTTCGGGGAGATCATTCGGGTTATGGCGAATGCGGAATTCCTCAAACCCATCACCAACGGCGCCATGGGTCTCGGCGGCATCAAAACCTTCGGCAGCCGGAACCCGGCGACCATGTTTGTCTATGTGTTCGTAACCATGGCACTGGTGATTTTTATTTCTTTCACGTTTGGCCGTTCCCGTCACGGGCGGTCGGTCATTGCCATCCGGGAGGATGAAATCGCGGCGGAATCGATGGGGGTCAACACCACCTACTATAAGCTGTTTGCCTTTGTGCTTGCCGCGTTTATCGCGGGGGTGGCGGGCGCGCTGTATGCCCACCATACCAGCATGATCGACCCGTCCAAATTCGACTTCAACCGTTCGGTGGAGATCCTCATCATGGTGGTGCTCGGCGGTATGGGATCGATCTCCGGCTCGGTCATTTCCGCGACGGTGCTCACCATCCTGCCGGAGGTGCTGCGCGGTTTCTCGGATTACCGGATGCTGATTTATTCCGTCATCCTCATCTGTGTGATGCTGTTCCGTCCGTCGGGACTTCTCGGCCGGTATGAGATTTCCCTGCCCGGCCTGGCGGATAAGCTGCTGCACCGCGGGAAGAAAACCAAAACGACGGGGGAGGTGTGATCGATGCCGTTACTCGAAACCAAGGATCTCGGCATACAGTTCGGAGGCCTTCGCGCGCTCGATGACGTGTACCTGACGGTAGATGAGCGGGAGATCATCGGTCTCATCGGCCCCAACGGCGCAGGCAAAACGACCGTGTTTAATCTGCTGACCGGCGTCTACACGCCGACAAAAGGCGCTATCCGCTTCTGCGGCAAAAGCATCATCGGCAAAAAGCCGTATCAGATCAACCGTCTGGGTATCGCGCGTACCTTTCAGAATATCCGGCTGTTCAAGCATATGTCGGTGCTGGATAATATCAAGGTGGCCATGAACCAGAATATGCATTATACCGTGATCGAGAGTATGTTCCGGCTGCCGCGCTACTGGAAAGAGGAAGCGCGGGTGACCGAAAAGGCGAAGGAACTGCTGCGTATTTTCGATATGGAGGATACCGCCGACCAGATGGCGGCGAACCTGCCGTATGGCCAGCAGCGCAAGCTGGAAATCCTGCGCGCGATCGCGTCAAAGCCAAAAGTTCTGCTGCTCGACGAGCCGGCTGCCGGCATGAACCCGACCGAAACGCGGGAGCTGATGGAAACCATCCGGCAGATCCGGGATATGTTCGGTGTGGGCATCCTGCTCATCGAACACGACATGGCGCTGGTCATGGGTGTCTGTGAGCGGATTTATGTGCTGGATTACGGTACGCTGATCGCTTCCGGTACGCCGGAGGAAATCCGTTCGGACGAGCGGGTTATTAAAGCCTATCTTGGCGGCTGAGGAGGGTGCTGTATGCTGAACGTAACCGATATCAATGTGTATTATGGCGCCATCCACGCGCTTAAAGGCCTGTCTTTCCACGTGGAGGAAGGAGAAATCGTCTCTCTTATCGGGGCCAACGGCGCGGGGAAAACCACCGCCATGCATACCGTGTCCGGCCTGCTGCGCTCAAAAACCGGCGATATTACCTTTTTGGGCAGCAGCATTGCGAAAACCGAACCGCATAAAATCGTGCGGCAGGGCCTTGCGCAGGTGCCGGAAGGCCGCCGGGTGTTTGCCAGCATGACGGTGCAGGAAAACCTGGAGATGGGGGCGTTTATCCGCAAGGGCGCCGGTATCGCGGAGGATCTGGAAAAGGTGTTCAACCGCTTTCCCCGCCTGAAGGAGCGGCGTAAACAGCTCGCCGGTACTCTGTCCGGCGGTGAGCAGCAGATGCTGGCGATCGGCCGTGCGCTGATGTCGCGGCCGAAAATGCTGCTGCTGGACGAGCCGTCGATGGGGTTGTCCCCGATTCTGGTGCAGGAGATTTTCGATTGCATCACCGAGGTCAACCGGGACGGAACGACGGTGCTGCTGGTGGAGCAGAATGCAAAAATGGCGCTTTCGATTTCCCGGCGCGCTTATGTGCTGGAAACCGGTACGCTGTTTATGGAGGGCGACGCGGCCGACCTGCTCAATAACGAGGAGATCCGCCGGGCCTATCTCGGCTCCTGACCATACCGCGCAGCCGGCACAAACTGCCGGCTGCGTTTTCACGTGATGCCGGCATTGGCCGGATTTTTCAAAACGAAAGGCGATTGACTCGTGATGGAACCTGGACGTTTGAACCGTTTTGCACAGGGTTTCCGCTATGGCCTGCCGATTATGCTGGGCTATTTTCCGGTATCCTTTGCTTTCGCGGTTTCGGCGGTGGCCAGCGGCCTGCCGTGGCCGCTGGTGGTGCTGATATCAATGAGCAACTTCACTTCCGCCGGCCAGCAGGCCGGCGCGGGCCTGCTGATCCGCCACGCGCCGCTGCCGGAGATCGGCGTGACGGTGTTTATTATCAATATCCGTTATATGCTCATGTCGCTGTCGCTGTCCCAAAAGCTCGGCAAAATGCCGCTGATCAAGCGGCTGCTGATCGCCAATGGGGTGACCGATGAGATCTTTTTTTTAGCCATGCGCAAAGACGGCACCCTGTCCGGCTGGTTTCTGACCGGTCTTGCTGCCGGGCCGTATGGCGGCTGGGTGCTGGGAACGCTTGCCGGCGCGCTTGCCGGCGCTGTGCTGCCCGCGTCGCTGTCGAGCGCGCTGGGCATTGCGCTGTATGCGATGTTTATCGCCATCATCACACCGGCGGCGCGGGATTCGCATCCAATCGCGGCGGTGGCGCTGCTTGCAGTCGGGCTGTCCTGCCTGTTCCGGTATCTGCCGGGCCTTCGCCTGATCCCGTCCGGCTGGGCGCTGATTCTTTGTGCAGTGCTCGCGGCAGTGTTTGGAGCGCTGCGCTTCCCGGTGGAAACCGCCGGAGAGGAGGCGGCCGCATGAGCGATATGGTGTACTGGATACTTGGCGTGCTGGTGATGGCGGTGGTGACCTATATCCCGCGCGCGCTGCCGCTGACCCTGATGCGCCGACAGGTGCAGAATCGCTTTGTGCAGTCGGTGTTGTTTTATATGCCATATGCAGTGCTGGGCGCGATGATTTTCCCGTCAGTGCTCGAGGCGACCGCAACTCCCTGGTCGGCGCTCGCCGGTGTAGCGGTGGCACTGGTGCTGTCGTGGCTGCGGCTGTCGCTGCTGCCGGTGGCCCTGGCCTCCACGGCGGCAGTGTTTGTGGTGGAATGGCTGATGAAAACAATAATTTAAAAAGCTTGACAAAGAAAAACAAAAATGATATAAATAAAGAGAAATAAAAACAAGAACAGAGGGGTGAATACAATGGCGTGGGAAGTTGTAAAAGTAACACAAGAATCAAAATGTAGTGCGGTTCCCTGCGCGAGTATTGGATATGGTCGATTGGCTCTTAATGTGGCAGCTTGCGAATTGCTTGAAAATTACGAAGATTACAAGTTTGTAGAGCTGTTGACCGATCCATCTAGGCCATCAACATATGGTGTTAGGTTTCTTAAGATAAACACGGAAAACTCTATTGCAATAAGAAGAAATCGGACAAAAAACGGAAAATTAATTGGCGGGCTTGAAATTCCTTCTAAGCATCACATGGAAAAGATGTTTGGGATAATCGGAACGCAAAACAAAACAACGAGATTTAATGTAATAAAACCAGGAAAAGAAGAAGTTCTGGAAATAACGCCAAAAAGATAATTAAAGGCCTGCACAATTGTGCAGGCCTTTAATTATCTCAAAACCAAAATTTTTTATCCCAGTCCGGCAAACCAGCCGCCGATCCTGTCCAGAACCCCCAAATGCTCCAGCAGGATTTTGACCCCGATGCCGATAAGTACGATGCCGCCGATGATTTCCGCCTTACGGCCGAGCAGTGCGCCGGTACGGCAGCCGATGATGACGCCGATTATGCAGATGAGGAAGGTTACCAGTGCGATCACACCGCAGCAGATCAGATAGCCGAGCGGCAGACCGAGCACACCGGTGGTCGGCATCACAGCGAGTGAAGCACCGACGGCGAGTGCGTCAATGCTTGTGGCAATGGACATCACAAAGAGATTTTTCCATTCGCAGGGATCGCCCTTGGGATGTTCCTGCGGCTGTCCGCGCTCCTTCCACACTTCAAAAAGCATCTTGCCGCCGATAAAAGCCAGCAGTATGAAGGCCAGCCAGTGGTCGATAGCCTGGATTTTATCCGCGAAGGTGCGGGCGATGGTGTAGCCGATGAGCGGCATAATCCCCTGAAAAAGCCCGAAACTGCCGGCCATCTTGAGGATGGGGGTTGCCCGTATGTGGCAGATCACCATGCCGCTGGAGACACATACAGCAAAGGCGTCCATGGCGAGGCTTGCCGAGAGCAGGAGCAGCGTGATTATGTCCATGAAAACGACGCATCCTTTCGCATGGGTGTTGAAGGCATGCTATACCGCAGAAATATCATTATACTGCAGGGGTGTGGTCTTGTCAATGCGAGGGAGTGGGTTGGTGCTGCCGTATGGGGCCGCGTTCGTCGGCCGCCGGACAGGCCATAATTATATGTAGGATATTCCTGACCGAATGCAGGAAAAGAGGGATACCCGCCGGCATGCCGACATAAGATTGTATTGCTTTTCGTGGATAAATATGTGATAATCAGAAAGAAATGTACGGTTTCGGCAAAGATGAAAGGGAGGACGGCATATGAGCGTTGAAGTGAAGGAATTCGGCAGTCTGCCGGATGGCTGCATCGTACGGCGGTATGACCTGTCCGGAGCGGGCGGTCTGGAGATCACGGTGCTCAATTACGGCGCCACGCTGCAGGCGGTGCGGTTCGGCGGCAGGGACGTGATTCTGGGTTTTGACACGCTGGACGATTACCGGGAGAATAATCATTCTTATCAGGGGGCGACCATCGGCCGCTATGCCAACCGGATCGCGGACGGCCGCTTTGCTCTGGATGGGAAAACGTATACGCTTGGCCTTAATGAGCACGATGTGGAACACCTGCACGGCGGCTTCAGCGGCTTTGACTGCAAGCTGTGGGCGGCGCAGGTGCTCAGTGACGGCGGTGAACCGTCGGTACGGTTTACTTGTACTGCCGAGGATGGAGAGGAAGGCTATCCCGGACGGCTGGAGACGGCGGTTATCTTTACCGTGACGGCGGGGAACGCGCTGACGATCCGGTATGAGGCGCGCACCGATGCGCCGACGGTTTTGAATCTGACCAACCATGCCTATTTCAACCTCAACGGCTTTGACGGTGCGGATGTGCGGGATACGGTATTGCAGATCGAGGCGGACCGGTATATGCCGGTGGACGATAAGCTGATCCCGACCGGCGGGCTTGCGCCGGTGGAGGGGACACCTTTCGATTTCCGCGCGGCGAAGGCGATCGGCCGGGATTTTTCATCGGGGCTGCAGGGTTACGACCATAATTTTGTGCTGTGCGGGGAAGGTTTCCGCCGGGCGCTGACGGCGGTTTCGCCGCATACCGGCATCCGGATGGAGTGCTGGACCGACCAGCCGGGCGTGCAGCTGTATACGGCGGGCGCGCTGGAGGAGGAAACCGGAAAGGGCGGGAAGCCGATGGGGCATTTCCAGGCGTTCTGCGCGGAGACGCAGCATTTCCCGGACTCCCCGAATCATCCGGAATACCCGTCTGTCGTACTGCGTCCGGGAGAAGTATTTACCTCGGTCACGGAATACCGGTTCAGCCGGTAAGGAGAATGTCATGGAAAAGGAGCTGCTGGAAGAGTTTTGGGCGCTGGGGCTGGAGGGACTGAAGACGGTTACGCAGCTGTATGAGCTCAAAGGGGATTTTATCAACCTCGACTGCCGCCTGCCCAATGGGCAGACGGCGAAGCTGCTGGACGATGAAAAGCGCTACTATGGGGCTGAGGTCTGTAAGCGTGGCAGCGAGCGCTGCTATGGGCTTGCGGCGGATGAGGGGCAGCTTGTGGTGTATGAATACGGCAACGGCGGCGCGGACGCGGAGCTGGTTGTCTGGAAGCGCCGCGGCTGACCGCAAAATCGGGGCGGACTGCAGAAAAGAGCGTTCTGCGGTCTGCCCCTTGGCCTTTTTTGCCATTTGTCCGGCCCCGGGTGCCCGGATTATTATGGGCGATGATGATTGACAAAAACCATCCCGGAATTTTATAATATTTCCATAGGCATTTCCGCTGCTCATCAGAGAAAGGAATGGTCAAACATGCCGAAATTTACCGCCGAAGACATTGTCCGCATCGTCGAGGAGGAAAACGTAAGGTTTATCCGCCTGCAATTCACCGATATTTTCGGGTCATTCAAAAACATCGCGATCACGGCGAGCCAGCTGGAAAAGGCGCTGAATAATAAATGCATGTTCGACGGTTCCTCGATCGAGGGCTTCGTGCGCATTGAAGAATCGGATATGTACCTGTATCCGGATCTCGACACGTTTACGATTTTCCCGTGGTACGGGGAGGAATGCCGGGTTGCGCGCCTGATCTGCGACGTGTATAAGCCGGACGGCACCCCGTTTGAGGGGGATCCGCGCGGCCTGCTGAAGAAGGTGCTGCGGCAGGCGGAGGAGATGGGCTTTTCGTCCTTCAACGTCGGGCCGGAATGCGAATTCTTCCTGTTTGCCAACGATGAGAACGGCCATCCGACCACCCGCACGCAGGATCGCGGCGCGTATTTCGAGCTCGGTCCCACCGACCTCGGGGAGAGTGCGCGGCGGGATATGTGCCTGACGCTGGAGGATATGGGCTTTGAGATCGAGGCGTCCCACCACGAGGTGGCGAACGGCCAGCACGAAATCGACTTCAAATACGACAATGCGCTGTCGGCGGCGGATAATATCGTCACCTTCAAGCTGGTGGTCAAGACTATCGCGCACGACCATAACCTGTATGCGACCTTCATGCCCAAACCGATTTACGGCGTGGCGGGCAGCGGCATGCACGTGAATATGTCGCTGATGAAGGACGGGAAAAACGCCTTTTATGATCCGGAGGACGCGCTCGGGCTGAGCGAGACGGCATACAGCTTTATTGCGGGCATCCTCGAGCACGCCCGCGGCATGGCGGCGGTAACTAACCCGCTGGTCAACTCGTATAAGCGGCTGGTGTCGGGATATGAGGCGCCGGTGTACATCGCCTGGTCGGCGAGCAACCGCAGCCCGCTTGTGCGTGTGCCGGCCTCCCGCGGGGTAGGGACGCGCATCGAACTGCGCAACCCGGACCCGTCCGCGAACCCGTATCTTACGCTGGCGCTGTGTCTGGCGGCCGGGCTGGACGGCATCCGCCGCGGACTGCGGCCGCCGTGCTCGACCGACGGCAATATCTTTGAGCTGACCGAGGACGAGCGCGAGGAGCGGGGCATCCAGCAGCTGCCGACCAACCTCAAGGAGGCGGTACGGGCGATGAAGCGGGATCCGCTTGTGCGCGAGACGCTCGGGGAGCATATTTTTGAGAAATACGTCACCCATAAAACCGAGGAATGGGATGAGTATAAGATCCGCATCACCAAATGGGAACTGGATCGTTATCTCGAGCGGTATTGAATGGAATAAAGTAAACCGGGGCGCGGGCTACATACAGCAGCCCGCGCCCCGGTTTGTTGTTGTAAAAGCGTCAGAGGCTGAAGACCGACAGCATCCGGCGGAACACCTCGGGTGTTGGTATGGCGCGGCCTTTTTCGTACTGGTCCAGCACGGCCGGTTCGATCTTCAACCGTTCTGCCAGCTCGCCGGGCGTCAGGCCTTTTTTCAGGCGCAGCGTCTGTATTTTTTCACCGAGGCCTTTTTGCAGCAAACGCTTTTGCGTTTGGTTTATGGTGTTTGTGTCCATCGTTCACCTCCGGCCTCGGCATCCTGCATTTCCAGTATGTAGGCGCTGTTATCCACGACTTCAACCAGCTCCCGGGCAGTATGCAGAATAAACTGGCTGACCGACAGCTTGCCGTTGTGCAGACAGTGGCGGCGGATACTGCCGCGTAAATCCGACGGCGCATTCGGGCGAGTGCAGATTTTCTGTAAATTTTCCCGGATGCCGTTTTTCACCTGCTGCGGGGAGACACCGAAGATGTGGCCCACCGCCGCATAAATGGCGTGGATGCTTAACTGGCTGGTGTGAGCCAGAAGTATGGCGTCCAGAGCATAGCGGAAGCTGTTTGAGGAAGGATCGAACCCGATGTCGGTCAGGTTGTCATAGATACTCACAACATAGTGATACCACAGCCCTTCGGGTTCCATATCATTCAATATTTTTTGCAGTTGAGCGCGCATAAGATGCACATCCCGATATGGTATTTTATTTGAGTAAAGAAGTTTTCGCCCGCCTTTTTCAAAAGGCGGCGGGGTCAAGGGGCGGCGCCCCTGTCGCGTCCCGAAGGACGCGAAAAACTTAAGAAATATGGGCGCAGGAGGGGCGTAAAATGTCCCGGTGGGACGTTTTACGGCGGGGGACCCTCGCCGGGGGTTCCCCGATGCGGCGATACACGCCGCATGGATTTGGCTTTTTTCGTATGAATAGAGAATACAATATAAGGGTTAATGTGTCAATATTGAATCAAAATTTTTGTTTATTGATTCACATGTGAAACGCACAAGCTGGTAAAATAATATAAAAGCTTGGGCGGTGAGGAAATGAACAGAGACTTGAATACTTTTGACTTCGGATACCGCCTGCATAAATTGCGTGTAAAAGCACAATTGACTCAGGAGCAATTAGCTTCAAAAGCGGGAATCAGTCGTTCCTCTTTATATCGATATGAAAATTCTCATAATATACCAGATGGAATAATAATAAAAAAATTGGCTTTGGCGCTTCAAACATCAGCAGATTATTTATTAGGCATATCTAACACGTCGGCAATAATCCTGCGTAATCTCACAGACAAACAAGAACGTTTAGTTTACGATTTTATTTCTGAATTTGTTGGGAATAAATGATGTTTGAAGAGGGTTTCTCATAATTGAAACAAAAAACGGCATTTTTGAGTCACATATGAAGCGCTATTATTGATAAAATTAAACGTAAAATCAGTTGTGGCGAGGTGATCGTATGTGTGGCGATGTCAAAACTTCAGATTTTAGTCTCCGCCTGCATGAGTTGCGCACTTTCGCTGGATTATCGCCGGCTGAATTGTCGGTCAGAACAGGAATCAGCCGTTCCACGCTGTACCGATATGAATCCTCGCAAAGTTTGCCCGATAGTAAGGCCATCATACGCTTGGCTATGGCCTTGCACACAAGTACGGATTATCTGCTTGGTTTGGATGACATACCGACGTTGAAGTTTTATCACTTGAGTCCGGAACAGACTGCAGCACTCTGTAACTTTATCGAACAGTTTGTTGAACGCAAAGATTAACAAAAAACAAGCCGGGGACCGCGTACGCGGTCCCCGGCTTTTAGCGTGTCGAATAAGTATTTGAAACCTTTGTACCTCCCGCTCAATGTTTTGCCTTTATTATTGAGTTGGTTGGCACTGTGTTGGCTTGGGAAGACCATCAGAACAGGCGGCCGAAAATCGCAAGACTACAAGCGTGAACGGGCTTGCGACTTGCCGCCGCAAGGCGGCAGCCTGTTGCAGACAAGTGGGAGCGGGCGGATTATTGATGAAGGCCGTCGGATTGTTCCATGAAAAAGCGCTTTGGCCAAAAGTAGGTGCAACGCGGGGATAAAGCGATTAAGGTGCTGAATCCGTTTTGCGTTGCACGCTTGCACCAGAGTGGACGGTTCCCGTTTTGGCGTTGTACATGATTTATGCGGCGTAAGACGCCGCATCGGGAAACCCCTTGATAGGGTTTCCCACGACGCAGCAGCCCACCGGGCTGCTGCGTCTCCCTTCCTGATCCTTATGAAGGCAAAGGATTTCGCGTCCTGCGGGACACGAGCCGGGGTTCCACCCCGGCACCCCGCGGCCTTTTGAAAAAGGCCGGCGAAAACTTTTTATGTCGTTTCGGCAAAACAACTTCTTTGACAAGCCGCGCGGATGGTTACGTCCGGCGAACACGAAAACTTTTTATATACAATCCATTCATCAACAATCATAACACGCATCCAAGTGTTTCTTCATCTTGAAACACGGTATATCGGTGCGAAAATTTCCCATAATCTGGAAGAGTCGCAAAAAAACATAAAAAAAGCCGCCAATTGCGAAAAAGCAATTGACAAGCCAAAAGATTTGTTGTAATATAGGATACTGCACAATCATGGGAAGCTAGACCCAATAGCAAAATTAGTATACCACAGATTGCGTAAAAGTGCAAGGGGTTCAGAAAAAAATTTGGCCACTATCCCTCCGCGGAGCGGGTCCGCCGTCCCGGCGTGAGAGGGGATAAATATGGAATAGGAGTGATCAAGCCTATGGCGAATGTTAAACCGGTTAAGCTGGGAAACACGGTTCGCATGAGCTTCGCAAAGATCAATGAGGTGCTGGAAATGCCCAACCTCATCGAGGTGCAGAAGAACTCGTATAACTGGTTCCTCAACGAGGGGCTGCGCGAGGTCTTCAACGACGTGGCCTCGATTACCGACTATACGGGCAATCTGGTGCTGGAGTTCATCGATTACCGGCTGGACGACACTCCAAAATATACCGTCGAGCAGTGCAAGGAGCGGGACGTGACCTATGCGGCTCCGCTGCGGGTAAAGGCGCGTCTGCTGAATAAGGAAACCGGCGAAATCAAGGAGTCGGAAGTGTTCATGGGGGATTTCCCGCTCATGACCGACAGCGGCACCTTCGTTATCAACGGCGCGGAGCGTGTCATTGTCTCGCAGCTGGTGCGTTCCCCGGGCGTGTATTATGGCATGAGCTATGACACCACCGGCAAAAAGCTGTTCTCCTCCACCGTCATCCCGAACCGCGGCGCGTGGCTGGAATATGAGACCGATTCGTCGGATGTGTTTTACGTGCGCATCGATAAGAACCGCAAACTGCCGGTGACGGTGTTTGTGCGGGCGCTCGGCCTCGGCTCGGATGCGGAGCTGCTGGAATTTTTCGGCGACGACGAACGCATCCACGCGACCATTGAAAAGGATATCACCAAAAACACCGAGGAAGCGCTGCTGGAGGTTTACCGGAAGCTGCGTCCGGGCGAGCCGCTGACTGTTGAAAATTCACAGCAGCATCTCGAAAGCCTGTTCTTCGACCCGCGCCGCTATGACCTGTCCCGCGTGGGCCGGTATAAGTACAATAAGAAGCTGGGTCTGTCCAACCGCCTGTCCGGCTGCCGCCTGAGCCGCCCGATCGCCGATCCGGCGACCGGCGAGGTGCTCGCGGAAGCGGGCGAGGTCATTTCCCGCGCGCGTGCGATGGAGCTGGAAGACGCCGGCGTGACCGTCGCGTTCGTCACGGTGGAGGATCACGGCGAGGAGCGCGAGGTAAAGATCGTCTCCAACGGTATGGTGGATATCCATAAGTATGTGGATTTCGACTGCACCGAGCTCGGCATCAACGAGCGGGTGCGGTATTCGGTGCTGCGCGAGATCCTCGATTCCGGGGTTACCGGCGACGAGCTGAAGGAAGCGATCCGTTCCCGCGCCGGGGAGCTGGTGTCCAACCATATCCTCATCGACGACATTCTTGCTTCCATCAACTATGTCTGCTGCCTCGGCCATGACATCGGCACGGTGGACGATATCGACCACCTCGGCAACCGGCGTATCCGCTCGGTGGGCGAGCTGCTGCAGAACCAGTTCCGCATCGGCTTCTCCCGTATGGAGAGGGTTATCCGCGAGCGCATGACCCTGCAGGCGCAGGATATGGACGTTATCACCCCGCAGGCGCTCATCAACATCCGTCCGGTGGTCGCCGCGATCAAGGAGTTTTTCGGTTCCTCGCCGCTGTCGCAGTTCATGGATCAGACCAACCCTCTCGCGGAGCTGACCCATAAGCGCCGCCTGTCGGCCCTTGGCCCCGGCGGTCTGTCCCGTGACCGCGCCGGGTTTGAAGTGCGTGACGTGCATTACAGCCATTACGGCCGTATGTGCCCGATTGAGACGCCGGAAGGCCCGAACATCGGCCTGATTTCGTATCTGGCGACCTTTGCCCGCATCAATGAATACGGGTTTGTGGAAGCGCCGTTCCGCCGTGTGGATAAGGCCACCGGTGTGGTCACCGATGAAGTGGTGTACATGCCTGCGGATGTCGAGGACGATTTCATCGTCGCGCAGGCTAATGAGCCGCTCGATGAGCAGGGGCGTTTTGCCCGCGCCAAGGTCAACGCGCGCTACCGCGACGAGTTCCTTGAGGTGGAGCGCGAGAAGATCGACTTCATGGACGTTTCCCCGAAGATGGTCGTTTCGGTGGCGACCGCGATGATCCCGTTCCTCGAAAACGACGACGCCAACCGCGCGCTGATGGGATCCAACATGCAGCGGCAG